>Ga0316193_10000563_pt1 | contig 23461 bp, 17 predicted proteins | sample MerIslsedime2_MG_FD_207735 | JGI IMG/M metagenome (GOLD analysis project Ga0316193, IMG submission 207735) | Coastal sediment microbial communities from Maine, United States - Merrow Island sediment 2 | ecosystem: Environmental > Aquatic > Marine > Coastal > Sediment | place: USA: Maine... | reverse complement strand
AAAGCAGGTGATATTGACGAAAGAACATGATGCTGACGCCCGCTGCACCATATTCCATAACGATATCCGTTCTTTTGGCAAGGACTTTGAACGCTACTACCAGAGAGCCGAACAACTCGACGGAATTCGGTTTATCAGAAGCTATCCATCCATTGCCGAAGAGAACCCGGAAACCAAGAATGTGGTTGTCAGATATGCGACGTCTGACCAGGGCGTAAAAGAAGAAGAATTTGACATGGTGGTCCTGTCCATCGGGTTGAATCCGCCGGAGGGATATAAAGAACTATCGGAAAAATTTGGCATAGCGCTCAATTCGCACGGATTCAATAAAACCATTGATTCCAACCCCATGTTGACCAACCAGCCCGGGATATTTGTCAGCGGGGCCTTCCAGGGACCCACGGACATTCCCGAATCGGTGTTCAGTGCCAGCGGTGCCGGTTCCCAGACCGGCGAACTGCTCGATTACCGGCGGGGCAAACTGGCCAGAGAGAGGGTCTATCCGGAAGAAAGGGATGTCTCCAAGGAAGAACCGAAAATAGGCGTTTTTGTATGCCATTGCGGGGCCAATATATCCAGCATTGTCAACGTTCCCAATACCGTTGAGTATGCCTTGACCTTACCCAATGTTGTCTATGCCACCGAGCAGATATTTTCATGCGCCAACAACTCCGCCAGGGAAATTGCCGATCTGGCAATGGAAAAAGGACTCAACCGGGTGGTAATTGCGGCTTGCTCTCCCAGGACACTTGAGCCCTTGTTCCGGGATACGCTGCGGGAGGCAGGGCTGAATCAGTATTATCTTGATATGGCCAATATCCGCGAGCACTGCTCCTGGGTTCACGCCAAGCAAAAAGAGGAAGCCACCCAAAAGGCTCAGGATATCGTCCGGATGTCGGTCGCACGGGCGAGCTACCTGGAACCGCTAAAGGAATTTGACCTGCCCGTCAACAAAGCGGCTTTAGTGGTTGGCGGTGGTATCGCCGGCCTGACCTGTGCACTGTCCATCGCCAAACAGGGGCATGAGGTTCAGCTGGTGGAAAAGGATAAAGAATTGGGCGGCATGGCACGTCGGCTTCATACCACCATCGAAGGCCTGGATGTTCAGGCCCATCTGGCGGATCTCATCAACCAGGTCTATAAAAACCCGTTGATCCATGTATCCCATGAAGCAACCATCAAGGATGTGTCCGGTTATCTGGGAAATTTTACCACAAACGTTGAATCTGAAGGCAGAATTAAACAGATCAAACACGGTGCCACGGTTCTTGCAATCGGTGCCCAAGAGTATCAACCGACTGAATATCTCTATGGTCAAAACGACCGGGTGTTCACCCATCTTGAGCTGGGAGAAGAGATCGCCAGGGGCAATGAAGCGGTTATGCAAGCCGAGAATCTGGTGATGATCCAATGTGTCGGCAGTAGAAATGAAGAAAGAAATTACTGCAGCAGGGTGTGTTGCAGCCATGCCGTAAAAAATGCCTTGAAACTGAAAAAGATCAACCCTGAGATGCGGATCTATATTCTTTTCCGGGATATGAGGACCTATGGGTTAAAAGAAGATTTTTATCGGGAAGCCTCTGAAATGGGCGTTCAGTTCATCCGCTATGAGCCGGAAGACCCACCCCAGGTGGAAGTTGTCAAAGAGGGGGGTAAAGATGTTATCCGGGTAACCGTCCCGGATGAAATTTTAGGGCAGCGGCTTGAGCTGGATGCCGCCATTTTATCTCTGGCTGCGGCGGTGATTCCGTCAGCCGCCACCAAAGAAATTGCGGCACAATTCAGGGTAACCCTGAGCCCGGATGAATTCTTTAAGGAAGCCCATGTCAAATTAAGGCCGGTTGAGTTTGCAGCCGATGGTGTTTTTCTTTGTGGAACCGCTCACTATCCCAAGCATATACAGGAAACGATCAATCAGGCCTATGGGGCCGCCGGTCGGGTCTTAACGCTTTTATCAAAAGATACGGTGGTCGCCTCCGGCTCCGTGGCCAAAGTCACCGATGTTGACTGCGTGGCATGCGGGGCCTGCATTACGGCCTGTACCTACGACGCCATTCAGTTCCGTGACACACCCATAGGTATAAAAGCCATTGTGAATCCCATTCTCTGCAAAGGAGATGGTCTGTGTAGTGCAAAATGTCCGACAAATGCAATTATTCTCAAGCATTTTACCGATGACGCTATTGTGAGCCAGATTGAGGCCGCCGTGACGGATGAAGATATCATCGAACAGATGGACGCGGCGGTCGGAGAAGAGTAAAAACAGGTTTGCCGGTTAGCCGGTCTGCCGGTTGAGCCCGTTAGCCGGCTGGAATCGATAAGACTTCAGGCTCAACGGGCTAACGGGCTCAACAGGCCAACGGGCCTAACCGAGCTAACAAAGGAGGTTCCAGCGGATGAATACGGGTCTAGAATTTAAGCCAAGAATATTGGGGTTTGTGTGCCATTGGTGAGCATATGGGGCTGCTGACCTGGCTGGAGTTTCCAGACTGCAATATTCAACTGATATGAGGCTTATTCGCGTCATGTGTTCCGGTAGAGTCGATCTGGAATTTATATTCCGAGCCTTCTCAAAAGGACAGGACGGCGTGTTTATCGGCGGCTGCAAGTTAGATGAGTGTAATTATGTGACCCATGGAAATTACGATGCATTCGCCCTTACGCATCTATGCAAAAAAATATTGGAATACATCGGATTGAACCCAAAAAGACTGAGGACCGAATTTATGTCCGGCGCTGACGGAAACCTGTTGGCCGAATATACCGATGATTTCAGCCGTCAGATAAAAGAGCTGGGGCCGCTGGGAAAAAACGAAGGCATGGATGCGAATCTTGTGAAGTTCAAACTGGAAGCCGCCCGGAAACTCGTCCCCTATATCCGGCTGGTGGAAAGGGAGAAGCTCAGGGTTCCGATAAAATCAAAACAAGCCTATACTGAGTTTTTCGAAAGCAACGAAATAGACGCTTTATTTGATGAAATATTTTCAGACAAGCTGGCAATCAGCCAGATCTTATTACTATTGGGGGAAAAACCCCTGTCAACGAGGGACATCTCCGCGCGGCTAAGTCTCAATCCTTCGGATGTATCCAGGTACATGATCCAATCATCACGACACGGAATGGTCCAATATGACACCGCCAGCAATTGTTATGCGCTGGTCTAGGATATCAGTGTATTGCAATAGAAAAGGGTAAATTGGGAAAGCATCTATGGAAATCGATAGAATCGATCGGATTATTGACAAACACCATGGTCAAGCAAGTTCTTTGCTTCAAATTTTACTTGATATCCAAAGTGAAAATAGTTGGCTTCCCAAGGAAGCATTAGAAAGGATCAGCGATAAATTAGAGGTTCCTTTAACCCGGATACAGCATATAGCCACCTTCTATAAAGCCTTTAGTTTGGTTCCGAAAGGACGCCATAAGATTCACATTTGTATGGGGACGGCCTGCCATGTTCGTGGCGCAACCCGTATTCTTGACACGGTCAAAGACGCGACCGGCATTAAACCGGGTGAAACCGATCTGGATCTGAAGTTCAGCCTGGAAACGGTCAACTGCCTCGGCTGCTGTGCTTTGGGCCCGGTGATGGAAGTTGATGGCAAGGTTCACGGTAAAATGTCACCGGTCAAGACAGCAGATGCGATAAACACTTATGAGCAGGGGTAAATTATGGCGCGCTTAATTTCGCCTGAAGCGTTACGGAAGTTCAGACAGGCAATATTATCCAAAAGAGATCCGGATAATCCATGCATTTCTATCTGTGCCGGTGCCGGTTGTGTTGCCTCCGGTGCGGATGACGTCATCGATGCGTTTAAAAAAGAGATTGAAAAAGAAGGTTTAACGACAACGGTTGATACAAAGGGAACCGGATGTCCCGGATTTTGTGAACGCGGACCCGTGGTGGTGATATATCCAGAGGAAATATGCTATCTGCAGGTTCAGGCCGAAGATGTTCCTGAGATTGTCGAAAAAACCATTAAAGAAAATAAGGTTATCGAGCGTTTGTTGTACGAAGACCCGGCAACAGGAGAAAAAGCGGTCAAGGAGTCTGATATCTCTTTTTATAAGAGCCAGCAGCGAACCGTTCTGTGCAATAACATCAAGATTGATTCCAAGAACATCGATGACTATCTGGCCATTGGTGGGTACGCCGCCTTGGCCAAAGCCCTTAGCGAAATGACCGATGTAGAGGTTCTGGAAGAAGTCAAAAAATCCAACCTGAGGGGTAGAGGCGGTGCCGGCTTTCCCGCGGGCAGAAAATGGGAAGGGTCCAGGAACGCATCCGAGCCGATCAAATATGTAATCGTCAATGCGGATGAGGGTGACCCCGGTGCATTTATGGACAGAGCGCTCCTTGAGGGAAATCCCCATTCAATTTTAGAGGGGTTGATTATCGGCGGCTATGCCATCAGTTCCAACGAAGGCTATTTTTATGTTCGACAGGAATACCCCCTGGCCGTAGAGAATATCACCCTTGCCATCAAGCAGGCAGAAGACTATGGTCTGCTGGGGAACAATATTCTGGGCTCCGGCTTCGATTTCAAGGTCTTTGTTCACAAAGGAGCCGGTGCCTTTGTTTGTGGTGAATCTACAGCCTTGATGACGTCATTGGAAGGCAAAGTAGGAGAACCCAGACCCAAGTATACCCGATCCAACATCAAGGGGCTATGGAATAAGCCCAGCGTCTTGAATAACGTTGAGACCTGGGCCAATGTACCGTTTATTGTCAATAAGGGAGCAGACTGGTTTACGTCTGTTGGAACCGAAAGCAGCAAAGGGACCAAGATTTTTTCCCTGGTCGGCAAAATCACCAACACCGGTCTTGTAGAAGTCCCCATGGGCATGACCCTGAGAGATATTATCTATAAAATCGGCGGTGGTATCCCTGACGGCAAAAAGTTTAAAGCGGTACAAACCGGTGGGCCCTCCGGCGGATGTATCCCGGAAGATAAGTTGGATTTAGAAGTGGGGTTTGACGAACTGACCAAGGCCGGATCAATGATGGGATCCGGCGGGATGATCGTCATGGATGAAGACACCTGCATGGTGGACGTTGCCAGATACTTTATTGAATTTCTCACGGATGAATCCTGCGGCAAATGTGTTCCTTGTCGTGAGGGCTTACGGCAGATGCACAGAATCTTGACCAACATCACCCGGGGCGAGGGCAAAGAAGGCGACATCGAACTGTTGGAAGAGTTGTCCGAGACTGCCGTGGAAGCATCCCTTTGCGCTTTGGGCAAGAGTGCCCCGAACCCATTTCTAAGTACATTACGCTATTTCAGGGATGAGTATGAGGCTCACATCAAGGAAAACAGGTGCCCGTCATTGTCCTGTAAGGAGCTGACCGCGTACTATATTGACCCGTCAAAGTGCCAGGCTTGCATGATCTGCGCTCGAAAGTGCCCTGTCGAAGCGATTGACGGCGGGAAGAAAAAAATCCATGTAATTGACCAGGATAAATGCACAAAATGCGGAACGTGTATTGAGGTTTGTCCCCCTCGCTTTGGTGCGGTAAAAAAGTGTTCCGGTGTGCCGATTCCATCATCTATTCCTGAAGAGGAAAGAAACATAATCAGAAAGAGCAAAGCAAAATGAGTGAAATCCAATTTGAGATTGATGGAAAAGAAGTTAAGGCTGCTGAAGGTCTGACGATCCTGGAGGCAGCCCAAAGTGCGGGCATATCCATACCAACGCTTTGTCACCATGAAAAACTAGAACCCTACGGTGGATGCCGGGTTTGTATCGTTGAAGTGGAAGAAAGGAGCTGGACCAAACTGGTTGTTTCCTGCGTCTACCCGGTTCAAAATGATATTATCGTAAGGACCCGGTCTGAAAAAGTGGACAAAATTCGCAAGACCATTATTGAGCTTTTGATGGCACATGCGCCTGATTCTCCCCAGCTGGTGGAAATGGCAAAAGAGTATGGCGCGGTAAGGGATCGGTTTGAAAAAGATCCATCATTTTGTATCCATTGCGGCCTGTGCGTCAGGTACTGTGCTGAGGTAAAAAAGAAAAACGCAGTGGGCTTTGTTGACAGAGGCATCAGGAAAGAGATCAGTTTCGTCCCGCAAATATCCGCCAAGGAGTGCTGGAATTGCAAAGAATGTTTTCCGCTGTGCCCGACGTCCTATCTCCAGGCAGTTTACGTCTTGACCGAAGCCCTCGCATTTCCCTCATCTTCCCGCGAAGCCGTGTCGGAGAAGTAGGCAAAGAGGTGTGTAAATCACAACTGTTGGTAATCTGCATTTATCTGCTTTTTTATCGAAGGCGGAGGTTAATTGTATCTGGAGTATTGGCCTCCGGCTCGTAGAGCCTACGACTCGGAGAGAGTGATGGAGTAGTGAAAAAATATAAAAAAGATTTATTCCGCTTTTGGACCCAACCCTCCAGTACTCCTACACTCCATTACGATAGGTCGGGGTGGTTTATGAAGGGAGTTAGAAGAATTCTTTTTGCTTCAGTTGGCTGTCGTTATGCCATACTCTCTGCCACGAGTTCAGCGATATCCATTGTCTTGATCTCTTCTTCTTTCTCTAACTCTTTCATTCCGTCCTCGATCATCGTCATGCAGAAGGGACAACCAACCGCCACTTTCGAGACCTGCCGTCGGACGATCTCTTCCGCGCGCTCTAGATAAATTCTTTTACCGATGCTCTCCTCCATCCACATTCTGCCGCCACCGGCACCACAGCAAAAACTTTCCCGGCCATGTCTTGGGAGTTCTCTGAGTCCGCCTTTTGAAACTGATCGCAGGATCGATCGGGGTTGATCATAAATGGTATTATAGCGTCCCAGGTAGCAGGGATCATGATAAGTCAGAGTGCCGTCCAGGGTTTGTTTCAATTTTATTTTACCGGCCTTGACGAGTTGATCGATGAATTCGGAATGATGGATGACCTCGTAATTTCCGCCCATTTGAGGATATTCATGTTTCAGCGTATTGAGACAATGGGGACAGGCAGTGATAATTTTTTGGACGTTATAGTTATTCAGCGTTTCGATGTTTTCTTGGGCCGTCATTTGGTACAGCATTTCATTTCCAACACGTCTGGCAAAATCGCCGGTGCATTTTTCTTCCACACCCAGGATCGCAAAGCTGACATCTGCCTTTTGCAGTATCCTAACCAGGCTGGTCGACACTTTTTTGGATCGATCATCGAATGAACCGGCACAACCAACCCAAAAAAGATAATCGACGTTGGGGTCGTCTGCCATCTTTCTGATGTCAAGTCCTTCCGCCCAATCGGCCCGTTTATCATAACCGATTCCCCATGGGTTGCCGTTTCTTTCGAGCCCTTTCAGGGACGGGCTCAACTCCTTGGGATAAGCTTCCGCCATCAGGAATTGTCCCTGTCTCATGGCGGTGATTCTGGGCACATGTTCAATGGTTACGGGGCAAACTTCTTCGCAGGCACGGCAGGTCGTACATGCCCAAAGTGTGTCTTCTGCGATGACCTCCCCAACCAATTGTTTTTTGCTGTTGAGCTCAGCGATCTCCTCCTTGATTTTTTCGATTTGAGCATCATCTTTGCATTGCTCAATGGCGGATGATAGCTTGGCTTTTTTAAGGATATTATTGCTATTTTCCAATAGTTCGAGTTTCAGCTTGTCATTGAATTCATTCAAATTTAACGGTTTGTCGGTGATATATGTCGGGCAGACGTCTTTGCATCGGCCACATTCGGTACAGGTATAAAGGTCCAGTCCCTGTTTCCAATTAAGTTGATGGATGTGATTGATTCCGAGGGATTCGTCCTCCCACGCCGATTCGTCTTCCAAATCAAGCAACTTCGGTTTTTCGTGAGGATAGCCCAGGCTCTTCAGAAAAACGTTGGGCAGGGCCGTGATGACATGAAAATGTTTGCCAAGAGGGAGAATATTCAAAAATGTCAGCTGCGTACAGATGTGAAGCCAAAACATAATCCCCATGATGGTGGTGTTGGCTTCTGCGCTCAATCCTGAAATCAGGGTGGCCGCGACCACCGAGATCGGCGTCCAAAGGAATTCAGAACCATAGTGCGGATTATTGAAATAGTGGATGCTTTGCGGGTTGTTATAAAGTTGAATTAAATTGTAGCGTGCGCCGTCGTACAATAGATCGGATACCATCAAGATCCCGATAAGGCCCAAAACCAGATAGGCTTCGACGGTATTGTGCATTCGTTTTGGTTTTAGAACGGCGCGACGATAAAATGCGTAAAGGATCATCAATAAAACCGTCCCTTCCATAATATCTTTTAAGGCGATATAAAGATAGCCGAGTAAATCGTCGTCGCCCAAAAACGGTAGATGAAATCCTTCCTGAAATCCCTCTCCATATAAGGTCAAGCTGCGGATCACTAAAATACAAAATCCCCAAAAAATGAAGGCATGCATGATACCCGAACTTCTTTCGTTTGCTCTTCCCACCAGGCGTTTTTGGCCAATGGCCAGAATTACCATATTCTTCAATCGTTCTTTCAGATGATTGGCTCTGTCGGTGGGCTCGAGTGCCCTTAACAATTGAATTTTGCCAACCATCGTGCGTCCGAAAATTGCCAGAGCGACAATGATTAGAAAAGACATCAATAGGGGATTCATGGTTACCTCATCAATGAAAGTTAAGCGGCGCTAAACTAATATTCAGGCTGAGGAGCGGTGTAACTTTTATAAATGAATAAGTTTAATAACAACATTTCGGAGTGTTGGCCTCCGGCTCGTAGATCCTACGGTTCGGAGAGAGTAATGGAGTATTGAAAAAACGAAATCCCAACACCGATTCTCTGTAACTTTATACAGAGGTCATCGAGAATCTCTGATGCATAGAGCTCACGAGCGATAAACCATCACTCCAGTACTCCAATACTCCATTTCTCCTTGAAACTGTTATAAGCAGAGCCGATTATTTCTGTCATGGCCCAGCTTCCGGCCGAGCCTACGGGTCGGAGAGTAGGGCCTACAGCCCGGAGGGAGGACCAGGATTCCTAATTATGATTCGATTTGGCAGCCTAGTTTCGGATTTTTTTAATCTCTTCGCGCAGAACCGGAACGACTTCGAAGAGGTCTCCGACGATGCCATAGTCGGCCACGTTGAAGATGGGCGCTTCGGGATCTTTATTAACGGCCAGAATCACCTTTGAACCGTTCATTCCCGCAAGGTGCTGAATAGCGCCGGAGATACCGATGGCAATATAAAGCGTCGGTGCGACGATTTTACCGGTTTGTCCGACCTGCTTATTGTGTGGCATCAAACCGGCATCTACCATCGCCCGCGAAGAACCGAACCCCGCTTTTAGATCGTTGGCCAGTTCCTTTACCAGATCGATACCGGCCTGATCCTTGGTGCCACGCCCCACGGAGATGACGATGTCGGCATCGGCCAGATCGATGTCACCATTTGCATCCGATACAAGTTCCTTGATGACGGCCTTTACATCAGGTTCCGGAGCAGAGAGCTTGACGACGTTTTCGGTTCCTGTGATTCCTTCCGTCGCCTCGAACGCGCCTGCTCTGATAACTGCCACCAGTTGATCGGTATTGACTTTGACGCGCTGAATCACCTTATTTGTGATGGCGGGTCTGATGACTTCGATTTGATCTCCCTCAAGTATCAAATCGGTAATTTCATTGGCACAGGCGGCATCCAGTTGGGTTGCAACCCGCGGGGCGACGGCCTTGCCGCTTTCGGAAAAGCCGAACCATATCAGATCGGCACTAAATTGTTTGGCGGCCTCGACGACACAGGATGCGTATGGACCGGCTGAAAACAGCTCCAGTCCGGGATCATCGGCGACATATTGCGTATCGGAGCCGGCGTTTACCAAGCCGGGGATTAAAGAATCGATATTACTGCCAATCGCCACCACTGAGGTTTCTGCGCCGATGGCTTTGGCTTTTGACAAAAGTTCGGCTGTGCTTCTTTTTAATACACCTTGATTGATGTCTGCAACGACGAGTACTTTAGCCATGATATAATTTTCCTTGTTCGAATCCGGTTAGTGTTCAGTGATTAAAGACGATATTTTAATTTCGTTATAACACCTTTGCTTCATTGTCTAAAAGGTTGACGACCTGAGCGGTGATGTCGGCAGCATCACCTTCAAATTTCTGCCCGCCCTGGCGCGTTTCCGATTTCATAAATTCAACAATTTCCGATTTCGGCTGGGCGCTTCCAACTTCATCCGGCGAAGTACCCAATGCCGCCAAATCCATTACATCGATTTTCTTTTTCTTTGCCATCATGACGCCGCGCATTGCGGGCAGTCGCGGTTCATTAATACTAACATCAACCGTGACGACGGCCGGCAGCTCCAGCTCAACAATTTCAGTGCCGGCATCACCCGCTCGAGATACCTTAATGTGTTGGTCGTCCATCACTTCAATGGCAATGACATTACTGACGCACGGCAATCCCAAAAACTCAGCCAAAATGATTCCGGTTTGGCCGCTATCCGTATCCTGGGCTTGTTTGCCGGTGATGATGAGATCATAATCTCCCTTTTCGTAAACCTTTTGCAATACTTTGGCAAAGATAGAGGAATCTGCGTGGGCGAGTGATGGATCCTCAATATGAATCCCGTTTTCAATCCCCATCGCATAGCATCTGCGGATCATATCGGTGTTATCTCCGCCGCCGATGCTCACCAATGTCGTTTCCGCGCCGTTATTTTCCTTAAGTTGGACAGCGGTTTCCACCGCATTTTCATCCCAGGCGTTGATAACATATTGAAGTCCGTCTTCAACAATGGCACCGTCCTCCACGTGGATGTTCAGTTCCACATCAACTACTTTTTTTACGGGTGTGAGAATTTTCACAGTGTCCTCCTATTCTAATAGGCTTATGTTTCAGGTAAAAATTGAAATGGCATAAATTTATAATGTGAATACGAAATAGCTATATTGTAACTATGTGTCAAGAAAAATGTGGGTTTTTGCATAAAAGACACGCCCTTTTTTTCGAAAATAGAATGCTTTTGATTTGACCCGGCAAACATGAACAGATGATCATGCGGCAGAGGGACTGGCCTTAATGGCGGGTGTTGACCGTCACCAATCCCTCACCGACATTAAAGGCTTCGTTCCAGGTTAATAATGGTTTTGGAGGGGTTAAATTGGTTCGCGCTAAAGAAATGCATCAGTTTGGAATCATTCCTGTCGACCAATGTGTTTATTTTTTGGACGCCGAGGGCTTTCAAATGTTCCGTAAATTCATTGATTAAATGCTCACCGATTCCCTTTAGCTGGTAATCGGGATCAACGCCGATGGTATCCAGGGTCGCTTCTTCCTGGAAAATACCATATTCCCCCATATAGAGTTCCCCCATCACAAATCCTACAACCGTTCCATCTGCTTCCTCCGCCACCAGCGACGTGGGCAGATAATCTTTGGATTTAAATAGTTTTTCAAACTTCATTTCATAGTACGCCGACCGAGAAGCCTTGAGTACCTTCTCGTCAATCCCAACCACCGCGTCAAAATCGTCCGCCTTCATGAGTCTAATTTTAATGCTACTCTCGTTCATGAGGCCTCCTTTCTCTTTAATCAGCGACCACCAGCAGAGATGGGGGTATGAGGATGCACCTGGAAGGGGCCGGAGCCACCTCTGCTGGTGGCCGCTGATTTTTAAAAGAATTTTTTGATTTCTGTTTTATCGAGTCTTTCGGTTTTGGTGACTACTTGACCTATTCATCATTGGCAGTATCTTGTTCGCTTCAGTCGGATGTGGTGCTGGTTGTTCGGCTGACGTATACCAATTAACCGTAACAAATAAGCAAAAATTCTTTTTTATCTCAATTCATAAGCCGCCGGCATCGATCGGGTTTGCACCCATCAAGCATGCCCTCGCGATAACGGTAGAACCTTTTAAATTCTCACTGGCATAGCCGGTGACTTATGAATTGAGTTAGAGGCATATCTTTAGATCCGATAAGGAAATTTGAAAATTTAGTTACCGCTTATCGGAAGACCTTGCCTTAGAACTGAAACACAATTTATATTGCCAAGATATGTTTTAATTGTCCATGGATTTTTTGGGGAACAGGGGCAGATAGGTTTTGACCAAAGGCGGGATTGTCTGAGACTATATGTTATTTTTACAAATAATATTCATAGGATAAATTCTGAAATTTTTCGGGCAAAATCTCCTTGAGTTTATTTGCATCTTTCGTATCAATGTCATTGAATTTAACGCCATAGGAAAGTAATTCCTCGTTTATTCTTTTTACCCACACGACCTTTCCTGAGATTACCAATTCATCATTATCGGGAAGATCGAGACTTATTAGGATCGGGCTGTCGATCTTCAAATCTTCCTTCGATTCAAATTTAAGTCCGCCAATGGAAATATCCTGGTTGATGACTTCTTCGACATGTGCTTTATCAAAAGAATCACCCAAACATTGATATCGTATTTTCCAGGATTTGTTAAATCTCTTAAACCGTCTTTTGTCACCGGTTGATTTAATTGTGCAGTCCTTTCCGGCATATTTGGCAGCATATAGTGATTTATCTACAGCTTTAAAAAGCTCATCGAGGTCCTTACCGTTATAGGGGAAGGTTGAAACCCCGCCGCTAAAAGTTATTTTATGCTTATTAAAAAAATCGTCTTCCTTTAAGATCTTTCTGACTCTTTCAGCATACAGCAGCGCACCGTCACCGGTTGTTTCAGGGAGAATGGCGATAAATTCTTCACCGCCGTATCTGCAGATAATATCTTCCTCCCTACTTGACATTGATAGAAGCTTACCGAAGTTTGCCAATACTTCATCACCGAAAAGATGCCCCTTCGTATCATTAACTTTTTTAAAATCATCGAGATCTAATAGAACCAATGAAAAGATTTGATTAAATCGTAAGGCCTTTTTAAATTCCTTTATAACCGTAATATCATAAAATCGTTTATTGAATAGACCGGTCAGGCTATCTACAAGAGCAAGTTTCTCATTTTCCTTGAAAACTCTCAATTCAACAACAATGGGCTCTTTCATCATTTCTGTATGATTAACAAAATAATCAACGATGGCGACTCTCAAACCGACTTCCCGATTTAACTGGTTTTTAATAAAATCAATATTATTGAGAATATTTTCCCAGTGATTTTTTGCCTCTTCTTCACTGAAACTTAAGTTAATGAATAATTCTAACGATCTATCAAAAAACTTTTTTTTGATACTTTCGGACAATATTTCATTTATTTCTAGTGTAAAATAATTAAATTTTCTCTCCATTTCGAGCAATGATACGAGTCTTTTTTTTAATTCGGATTTATCATTTTTGGTTTTCATAAAAAATCCTCAGCCTAAAACGTTATTTATAGGTCGGTCAAAACCACATCCAACAAAGTATTCATCCGGTTTTAATTTCGGTCAATAGTTTATAAATAATATTTTTGTATTAATTATAATAGATTTTCTTAAAAAATAAAATAAAAACGAATCCCTTCAAGTTTTCACCCTGGCTTTGGGGTAACTGTGTCGCGGCCAAACAGCGCGAATCCCACCGTACCGATGATCCCGAAAACAAATGCCGTGATAAGGTTTGTCTGCGGGCTGATTTGCCATAAAACCGCGCCGCCCAGGGCGGCAAGCGCAACAATAACATCGCGGATCAAATAGTAAAGTCCGAACATGCCCGCCTTACAGTTGTTCGGGGATAGATCCATGATGAGTGATTTGCGGGTGGGCTCACCGAACTCCTTGAGACCTCGCAGAACAAAAGCTGCGATCAGCCATTCCATAGAACGACAATACAGAAGCACCAGTGGAAACAGGGTGAAAAAAACAAAGGTCATAAGTACAAAAGGTTTTTTTGTACTGCGGTCGGCCAGGTAGGCCACAGGGATATAGACAAGTACGGCTGTGGCCATTTCCACGGTCGTCAGAACACCAAACTGCACAGCAGTTACCGGTTCGGGGATGGTTTTCATGCACCAGACCACCACGAAGGCATAGGGGATCTGCTCGCAGAACCGAATCAATATGTCGGTGGTCAGTAGGCGTTTCATGGCCGGGTTCATCAGCTGCATCAACTTCAGCGGATTTTTTTCCAGCGTCAAACCGCGGCTGTCTGCCGAGCGTAGCGATTCCGGCGAATCGTCTTCGATCATCCATTGTTGCAGCAGCAGCGCCATCACGGCCATGGCCATGGCGGCCCCAAAGGCCAGGCGAACCCCATCGCGTTCTCCCCAGATGCCGATGAAAATCCCCCCGAGCAAAGGACCGAGGGCCATTGGAAGACGGCGCACCAGCGAGTGCATGCTCACTCCCATGGTTCGCTTATTTTGAGGCAACACGTTGTATATCAGGCTCAGGGTGGCCGGCAGTGAAATGGCCGACCAGGATAGAAAAAACACCGCTCCAACCAACACTGCCTGCCAGGCGGGAACCAGGATAACCAGAATGAAGCCGGCCATGGCCACCAGGTTGAATACAAATAAAGATCGCTTGGTACCGAAGCGATCGGAGAAATAGCCGCCGGGGAAGCTGTACAGGGCAGAGAGCAAGTTGTCCATGGCTTGCAGCAGGCCGACGGCCAGGGCACCGCCCCCAAGGGCCAGCATGTAGATGGGAAGAAAGCGCTCGGCCATCCGCTCCCCCATCCCCACCAATACCACCATGGCCAGCACCCCGACAGTGCTTCGCTGCAGTCCGAGAAAACCAGAGATCCGGGCCAATTTGCCCGGATTGGATTTTTGGCTTACCATGGTTGTTTCCCCTGTCGTCTAATCGTTTTCTTCTTCAGAAGATCTCGCATCGTATAAATGTTATTTACATTTTATCTATTATTTTCTGCCGCTTAAAAACGCAAGATTGAAATAATATTGACAGAATAAAAATTACCATTATAATGACCATATAGTGATAGAAATTGCAAGGAGGTTTAACATGCTGACGATTCAGGATTACATTCCGGTTACTAAAGCAAAAAGTGCGTTTCTGGACATCATTCGAAAAATTGAGGGCTCCGAAGACGCCATCGCAATTACGAAAAACGGTGTTCCGGAGGCCGTTCTGCTAAGCATGAGCAAGTTTGAGGGGCTTATGGAAACGATGGAGATCCTTTCTGATGAAAAGGCAATGAAATCTATACGGAAATCCATTAAAGAGGCCCGAGACCGGAAGTGGCTGGACTTCGATGAGGTTTTTGTTGAATGAAAAAATGGAGAATGCGATTCACGCCGGAGGTGTCGCGTCTAGTCGCAAAACTGCATCCTGAAAATAAAGGGCAGCTCAAACAGGCGTTAAATGAGCTTCGGCAAACTCCGTTTATCGGTAAGGATTTGCAGGAGGAACTATTTGGATTCATGTCGCTCAGATCAAAAAAATACAGGGTTATTTACGCCGTTAATGAAGAAGCGAATTGTATCGAAATCTATCACATAGGTCGCAGGAGTGATGTATATGAACAATTCAGGCGCTTACTGACTCAACTTCAAATACCAGACAAATAATTAGATGGATCTTAATTCTAATGAAAAGATCGCTAAAACCGTTCGATTAGAGCTCACAGAGGACTATAATGTTATTATTCCATGGGCGTACCCAAACCCCACACATTAGGACAGCACTTCAGGTAACCGAATAACCAATACTGGAGTCGTGGAGTGTCTGACCACCCTTTTTGCAGTGCTGCCGATCAAGACATCGGTAATGCCGCCGTGGCCGTGGGTGCCCATGACGATCAGATCACAATTCTATTCTTAGGAAAATGAGCGGACGGCGGTTTCCAACAAGTCGGTTGTATACAGGATTTTTTTGATCTGGATATCGGGCAGTTTCATTTTTTAACCTTTTTAAATACCGACAAAAACGACCAGAATTAGTTCACCGCAGAGACACGAAGAACGCAGAGGGAATTTTTTAATGCTTTCCGTTAATCCGCTAATAACCCCAGCGGATAGTAATAAGGCATTAGATTTTTCCTTTCTGCCCTTCATTTCCCCTTCGCTTTCTAACCGATCAACAGAAAGGAAAATCCATCTTTCCTTTGCGTTCTTTGCGTCTCTGCGGTGATATTTTATCCGAGGCCCTTATCTCCCGAAATACAAATCGGGCAGCCACAGGGCGATCCCGGGAAACAGCATGACAATGCCTAAACCGATCATCATAACCAGCACAAAAGGTATGATCGATCGGTAGATGTCCGCCAGCGTCACCTCCTTGGGTGCCATGGCCTTCATCAGAAACAGGTTATAGCCGAAGGGCGGGGTCATGTAGGCAATCTGGCAGGTAATCGTATAGAGAACTCCGTACCAGATCGGGTTATAGCCCAGGCTGATGACCAGGGGGACATAAAGGGGCGCAACAATGATAAGCATGGCCGTATCATCCAAAAACATCCCCATCAGGATGTAGGACAGCTGCATCATCACGAGGACGCCAAACGGACTGAGCCCCCACCTTTCAATGAACAGAGACTTGATGGCGTGCACGGCACCCAGACCGTCAAAAACGGCACCGAAACAAAGGGCAGCCAGAATCACCCACATGAACATGCAACTGACGCTCAGCGTATTCTTTAATGTCTCATCCAAAACCTTCCGGTTTAACCGGCCCTTGACAAGAGCGGCAAGGGTCGTTGCGGTTGCACCGGCTGCCGAACATTGCACGAGACTGGTGAACCCCAGCAGGAAAAGCCCTGTCATGGCAAAAATAATGACCAGGGGAACGATCCCGGCCCTGAGCAATCGCAACTTCTGCCCCCAGGTGATTGTCTCCAGCTCTTCCCTTGATAATGTGGGACCCAGGTGGGGCTGCAGTCTGCATCTGATATAGATGTAGGCCATAAAAAGGCCCGCCAACAGGAACCCGGGAAAAACACCGGCCAGCCATAGCTGGCCCACGGATTGCCTGGCGATCATGCCGTAGAGAACCAGTACCACGCTGGGCGGGACCATTATCCCTAAGGAACTGCCGGCCTGGATGACACCGGTGACCATGACCTTGTCATAGTTGCGCTTCAGCATTTCCGGTAAAGCCAGGCTCGCGCCGATCGCCATACCGGCGACACTAAGCCCGTTCATAGCGGAGACGGCGACCATCAGCCCCATGGTTCCGATGGCCAAACCACCATTGACCGGACCAAACCAGACATGGAACATGCGGTAGAGGTCGCTGGCGATGCCGGACTCCGAAAACATATACCCCATATAGATGAACAACGGCAGGGTCAGGAGCGGATACCAGTTCAATAAGGCGAAAGCCGCGTTAAAGGGCATCTCGGCAGCACCCTTTCCCCACAGCAAAAGCGCAAAAGCGGTAGCCACACCACCGATGGCGCCGAAAACGCGCTGACCGGTGAGCAGCATGAGCATCATCGAGGTGAAGATCAGTATGGCAATCAGTTCATAACTCATATTACAGTTTCTCCCCTCTTGCCTTGGCCAGGTCCTTGAAAAACGTCGCGATCGCCTGCAACAGCATCAGCAGAACGCCGGTCCCCATGATAATCTTGATGGGAGCCATATACGGTGCCCAGGCGGATCTATTTTTTTGCCCGTACATGACAGCGTATTCAATGCTGGAGTAAGCACCGTAGAGGAGAAACACTAGGTAGAAGATCAGAAATAGACAGGTAAAGGCATCCACCGTCGCTTTTTTCTTATCCGACCAGCGACCATAGAGCAGATCCATTCTAACATGCCCTTTGAGCATCATGGAGAACCCACCGCCAAGCAGGTAATAAGCGGCCATGGTGAACTGTGCCATCTCAACCGCCCATATGCTTGACTTATCGAAGAGGTTTCTGGCGATCGGCTCGTATAGCAGAATCCCGATCATGGCGAAGACCAAATACATGGAAAACGTGCCGACCACCTTGTTGGTTGCTTCAACAGCGTGCACGAAGATTTTGACTGCTTTAGGCATCTCGGCCCCTTTTCTTTTGGTATCTTTACCCGCAATCAAAATTACCTTCCCCGGACGGAATTATGATCATGCCGGGGAAGGCAATGTTATGATTATGCCAAACGCATGCTGACAGGCTGATTAATACCGGTAGGGAGGACCGGCATCTTTCATGGTTTGAGCGTATTCCTTGAGTATTTTTACCACCTTGGCGCTTCTGGGGCTCTTCTTGGCCGTCTCGTCCCAGAATTTAAGGGCGGCATCTTCCACCTGCTTCCACTCCTCCGCCGGGATGGAGGTCAGCTCCAGTTTCCCGCCCTTGGTGCGGTAGTGCGCTTCACCCCACCAGTACCAATGTTGGCGGTAGTAGTGCGAACTGTCCATTTGAAGACGGAACAATGTCTTCAGGCGCTCCGGCAGGGCGTTCCATGAATCGGAGTTGGCATAATACGATCCCGCCCAGGCGCCGGAAATGGGATTGGTCAGGTAATATTTGGTGACATCGGCCCATCCTACCGTATAATCCTCGGTAATACCGGACCAGGCGACCCCGTCCAACTCACCCGTTTGAACCGCCATCTCGATGTCCTCCCAGGGCAGGGCCACCGGTACGACGCCGAATTGTTGCATGAACCTGCCCCCGGTGGGAAACATGAACATTTTCAGTCCCTTGAGGTCTTTAAGGTGTCGGATCGGCTTGGTGGTAGCGAAATTGCATGGATCCCAGGCCCCGGCACTCAGCCAGGTGACGCCTTTGATTTCAGCGAAGGCTTCCTCCCAGATTTCGTTCAGCCCATACCAGTTAAACAGGGCCGGAACATCCAGCGAGTACCGTGACGCAAAGGGGAAGTAGGCCCCAAATATGGACACGTCCACAGGCGCCGCAATGGAGTCATCATCACTCTGGACGGCGTCAATGGTTCCCTTCTGCATGGCTCTAAACAGCTCACCGGTGGGCACCAGCTGATCGGCATTGTACAACTCGATCACCATCTCACCATCGGCGACTTTGTTAAACGCATCGATGGCCGGCTTGCAGACATGCGCGGATAGGGCTGCACCGGCATAGGTCTGCATTCTCCACTTGATGGTGGTTTTCTTTTGCGCATGCACAAAGGGCGCGCTTACCGTTGTAGCTGCCACGGCAGCAGCTCCCACACCTGCTTTTTTAAGAAAATCTCGTCTTTTCATTCTATTTGGCTCCTTTCATGGTTTTGGGGTTAACATCCAACCAAATATCACTCTAAACGGCATAAAGCTATAGATGTATATACAGCTACATATGTAACTTTATTTTTGTTTTTCATTTTTCAAGTCTTCTATCGCCTTATCCTAACCAGGTTTGTGCCGGCGAATGGTAAGTAAATGTGTCATAGCCGTCAAAATTGCATCAGATATTGCCGAAACGTTCTGGTTATCCAGTTTTTTTACCTCGCTGAATATGGAGCTGTCAAGTATTTTGTTCAAAATTCAGAACACCTGACGTGTCGTAAAATCTGATGCAACACAAATGTCTGTGGTCGCGCCAACAATGCTGGAATTCGGGCGAATCGTTCTGAATTTTTATTTATTATTTTTTCACGGTTTGCAATGCAATATCCGCCGGCGTCGATTTGAATTTACGCTTAATTCTGCTACAATTTTTGTAGGTTCCTTTGATATAATGGCTTCCCGAGAATTTTTCCCGAATGAGGTCTGAAGCCCTGAAATTGACGTTGGTACGACCATGGTTGACAGCAACCTTTCTATACCCCGGTGCAGTGTTATTCCTTCGACCAAAAAAGGGATTGACTCGGTGTATAGCTCCGTTATATTTTTCTAGGTTAAGAGGTTCAGGGTTCAACGTTCCGGGTTGATACCAAACCAACGTTTATCAAAGGAATTCTGTCTTCATCATTTTAAAATTTGCTGACAAAGCCGGCGGAAGGTCACGATGCGAGTTCCATTGACCGCCGGATCGGCAACTGACTAAATCAGCGGCCACCAGCAGAGGTGGCCCCGGCCCCTTCCAGGGGCCATCCTCATACTCCCAGCTCTGCTAGTGGTCGCTGATTGTGAAAACCGTTTCAGACCGAGAAAGAGGGAATCGACATGTCCGACACAACACGCCTTTTAGACCAGGAATTTACAGCAGAAGTATGCCATCGACTTTTACCGGATTGGAAAGGGCTTGATATCCATATCTCCCAGCTCAGCGGCGGGATAACCAACAAACTGTACCGCATTCGGTCGGAAAAAGGAGATTACACGGTTCGTATTTACGGCGACAAAACAGATCTGTTCATCAACCGTGACTACGAGGCACATACGATTCAGGAAATGGCCAAGGTCGGCGTCGCCTCCAATATGATTAAATATATGCCCGAACTCGGGGTCACCATTGTGGAATTTATCGGAGATTCTATCGTTCTCACCAATGAGCATTTTCTGGAACCGTCGCTCTACCCGAAAATCGTGGCACCGATCCAAAAAATACATTCGAGCGGGGTCCAACTGAAACAAATTTTCAATCCCCTTGTGGAAGTAATGAAAATGTCGGCAATTCTCAAACGGCTCGATGCCAAATACAAGGAATTTGATATTTCGGGCACCATTCAGCGATTGATCAAACTGTCGAGCATCATCAACATCCCGGAGAGTGAGTATACGCCTTGCCACAATGACCTGCTGGCCGACAATTTTATCCTGATCAACGAGGATGTGCGCGACAGGTACGATGCGCCCATGTATATCATCGATTGGGAGTATGCCGGCATGGCACCCAGGTACTATGACATCGCGGACATGTTCCAGGAGATCCTGGTTCCCCGTGAAGCGGAAAATGGCATTGTTGCGGAATACTGCAATGGCGAGAATTTTGATCGAACCCTTCTCTTAATCGATCTGTTCAAACCGTTTCCGGATATTTACTGGTTTTTGTGGAGTCTGATTCAACTCAATATTTCTAAAATCAAATTTGATTATTACACTTACGGCAAGACCAAATATGACAATGCCATAGAGAATCTGAGTTTTATCGAAAAGGAGTACGGTGTTGCCGTTTAAACACCTCCCTGAATCCTAATTCACCGAAGGAATACGGCCCGGTATTCAAGCAATGAATTACCATGCCCTGCCACGGCAAGTAGTTTCGCCATTCCGGAAAAATGGCATTTTTTTCTATGATGCCGAAGTGAAGATATCACTTTAGTATCATATTGAGTGAGTTACTTATTTAATATCAGATAGATAGCAGGTACCTGTAACAACAGGCTATTCTGGCCTTTTCTGTCATTTTGCAAGGCTTTTTATCCATCCTTCGCTCTGTTTGCTTAATGAAACCGCACTTTCGATTGTATGCCTGAATGAATTGAAATTATGAAAGGCTGTTGATTCTTTTAAGGTCCTTATAAGTACCTTAAGCTCATCAGCTTGCTCTCTCAGTTCATAATGCAAAGGTCCGCTTATTCCAGCTTGAATTGGCCTTGATGATGAGCTTTTCAAAACTCCACGCAGCTCTTTCAGTGATTCACATCCTATTTGGATCATATTGTTCTTCAAGTCCGCTATCAAGATTTCAGTAACAATGTCACCGCCACGTGACCCGAGAGCAGCAACCCCGTACATAAATGCCCGCCCCAACAAGACAAAATCTGCTCCCAAGGCAATTGCCCGCACAATATCCAGGCCAGAACGAATACCGCTGTCGAACAGCACAGCTGCTCTGCCTTTAACAACATCAACAATGGCGGGTAAGGCATCAATAGCAGAGGGTGCGCCGTTAAATTGGCGACCACCATGATTGCTAACTTGAATACCATCTACTCCAATGGATATGGCTTTTTCTGCATCGGCCGGATGCAATAGTCCCTTGACAATCAATGTTCCCTCCCATTGGTCGCGCACTTCCCTCAGGTATTCCCAAGAAAGTGTGCCGCGGATGTTCTTCCAAACGAACTGTGCCAGGTTGCTCAATTGCATGGAGTTGGCGTACTTTTCCATTATTTTGAGGCGCGGCAAACCAGCCCGCAGCGTTGCTAGCGTCCAGACGGGGTGAAGTGCCGCTTGCAGAATGAATCGTCGCGTAATGACGGGCGGCAATCTCAAACCGGCGCGGTACATTCGCTCGCGACGGCTTGGGATAGGGAGATCAGCCGTGACGACAAGCACGCGAAAACCATTGACTTTAGCGCGATTAAGTAGATCATCCCTGAGTTGGCGGTCATGTGGCGGGTACAGTTGAAACCAGCCCATATCGCCGGCGAATGGGCCCACTGTTTCGGGTGTTTCAGCCGCAACGGTGCTAAGCGTGTAAGGAATACGGTATTTGGCAGCCATCGCAGCCAACATCCACTCTGCTTGTGGCCAAATCAATCCTGATAAACCGACAGGAGCGACCCCGAAGGGTGCATTGTACGACTGCCCAAACAATGTAGTAGCAATCGTTGGGTCAAGTTTGCCTTTTAGCAAACGAGGCAACAACGTGATGTTTGCTAACCCATCCAGATTTCTCTGCACACCACGATCATCGCCTGTGCCACAGTCGAGATATTCCCATGCGATGTGAGGCAAGCGTCGTCGTGCACGCATTCTTATATCAGAGATAGCGGGGTATTTTTGCTCAATGCGGCGCATTACTCAGCTCCTTCGTTATTCAACAATAAATAAAACCTAGCATTAATATAAATTCAATCCAAGTTCTAATTCTACTTACACGTGCAGCTTTAGTTATCTGGGTTATAACTCTTTTGCTTTTCGATCATGATTTGAGCCTATTGTAGTTTAGAGAGTGGTCTTACTATTGTTTTCGACCAAATCACTCAAAAGTTTAGTATTTTTAATTCCCAGGATGGCTTGACGAAGTGATAGCCGGGAATCCTGTCCGGTTTCATATTAATATTATCAGCACCAGATAGAGCGTTAGTTTCCTGAATAGCTGCTCGTAAAGTGCAATTCCCATTCTCATCTGCACACACACCATCGCCTGGATTGGTATCCACTTTATCAGCGGTGTTGTTGACAGAAAAGGTCGCTGAATGAACCAAAATTGGAAAACGGAAAAGAAGTGGAATTGCAATAGATACTATCAAGAACAGCTTAGATATGGTTTTTCGATTAACCGTCTTACATCCCTCCCTATTTTCTGTACTTCAGGTAAAAGGAATAAAGTCTTGTATGGTAACGAAAAAAGCCTCGAAAGGGTATAAAGCACTCGGAGGCATTCGTCATGGCATCTTCTGGTACCCTTTGCCATGGCTTTCTCTATGAAAGTTAAAGGTTTTGATTGTCAACTGGCAGTAGGAATGGAGCTTGCGTCTGAGGATTTTCTGATCCGGATTCGACTCAGTTCAGGGATAGGATTAGAGTTTTGGATCTGTATTGCAAAGGAGGTTTGGCTAAAAATTCATCGATTCATTATTGTATAAAAATAAAGATAAGACTGGTTATTGTCAATAAAATGAATTTGTTAGTGATACAAGGTGGCAGTTTAAGAGGCGGGCGTATGGAAAAGCTTGGGTGTAGATAACTTGCCAATATATGCAACGGGCTAATTTTTCAGATATGTAATGAATATCAGGGTCGCACGAATCTGGGAGATACCCTTTTTTGCGTTAATAGCCTTTTTGTTTTTTTCGTAATCACAGGTCGATAT
>Ga0316193_10000562_pt1 | contig 23467 bp, 21 predicted proteins | sample MerIslsedime2_MG_FD_207735 | JGI IMG/M metagenome (GOLD analysis project Ga0316193, IMG submission 207735) | Coastal sediment microbial communities from Maine, United States - Merrow Island sediment 2 | ecosystem: Environmental > Aquatic > Marine > Coastal > Sediment | place: USA: Maine... | reverse complement strand
TGAGCATACGTTGATTCATGGCGTAAATTATACCTGTCATTCACAGTCTTAACGCCGCAAATTCGACCAGCCGGTATACATTCGGAATTTGCAGGAGAGGTATGTATACTCGCGCCCGCTGCCACTTATCAGCAGCTTTACAGTCAAATATTCCCAGGAGAGTACAAATGTTCAGATGCGCACTAATTGTGCCCGTGGCAATGGTCTTGCTGCCGCTTTCATCAATCGCTCACGAAGAGCCCGCCGCAGAAGAAGACACCGGTCCATGGTCTGGCAGCGTCTCGTTCGGTTACCTGGCCACGAGCGGCAATACAGAGAACTCAAATCTCAACGGCAATTTCAGCGTTGGATACGTATCCGGCAAATGGGACCACCTGCTCACCGGCTACGCGATCAATGCCAGTGAAGGCAATGTGAGGACTGCGGAATCGTACGGTTCCGGCTGGAAGAGTGAGTACAACATGTCCGAATTGAACTTCCTGTACGGACGGCTGAGCTATCGAAAAGACCGTTTTAGCGGATTCCCGACGCAGTTTTCGCAAACGATTGGTTACGGACGACGATTTATATCCACCGAGGCGCATACATTGAGCGCCGAGGCCGGTCTTGGTGCGCGTCAGTCGGAGCGCGCGGACGGAGTGGACGAGAACGATTTCATCGTCAATGCCGCTATGAACTACAAGTGGCAATTCAGCGAAACCGCAAACTTCACCCAGGATTTCCTGCTTGAATACGGCGAAAACAACACCTTCCTGGCGTCGGTTTCATCAGTTACAGCGCAGTTGATTGGCCAGCTGGCGCTGGTGGCGTCCTACACGATCAAGACCAACAGCGATGTGCCTGCCGGCAGCGAAAAGACCGACACCTATTCCGCGATCAACCTCGAATACGCGTTCTAGAGGACGGGGACCGGCGCGGGCCGCGAAGGCCATCACCTAACCCGTTGACTAATAACGGTTTCTCGGCGACGCCGAAAGGCCCCGACATTTCGCATATATTGTTCACAATGATTGCATTGCGGCGGACGGTGCAGTAAAATTTCGCGCCTTTCGCCGAGCCGTGACTTTTGAGTGCGGGCAGCGGCGGGGCCCGCTGAAACAAGAACGATGAGATAGCATTTTTTAGGGCAATTCAGCGGAACGCCCAAATCCGTCCCAACTGGAATTTAGAATTATGAAGACGTTTTCTGCCAAGTCGGAAGAAGTTCGCCGCGACTGGTACCTGGTTGATGCCACTGGCAAAACCCTGGGCCGACTGTCGACGGAGATCGCCAGCCGACTGCGAGGCAAGCACAAACCGGAATTTACGCCGCATGTTGATACGGGCGACTACATCGTTGTGGTCAACGCCGAGAAAATTCGTGTAACCGGCAACAAGCTCAAAGACAAGATGTACTACCGGTACACGGGCTATGTCGGCAACCTGAAATCCATGCCGCTGGAGAAGCTCATGGAGCAGCATCCGGAAAGAGCACTGGAGCTGTCAGTGAAAGGAATGTTGCCGCGGAATCCTTTGGGTCGCAAAATGTTTTCCAAGCTGCGGGTTTTCAAGGGCCCGGAACACAGCCATGAAGCCCAGCAGCCGATTCCGCTGGACATAAACGCCTGAGACCGCGGTCTCAAGCATTGAGGATTTAGAATGAGCGAAACACAATTTTATGGCACCGGTCGTCGCAAAACATCGACGGCTCGCGTCTATCTGAGAAACGGCACCGGCGAGATCAACGTGAATAAGCGACCGCTGGACAAGTTCTTCGGCCGCAAAACGGCGCAGATGATCGTCCGACAACCACTTGAATTGCTGGACCTGGTCGGCAAATTCGACATCACGGTTACAGTAACAGGCGGTGGTACCACCGGTCAGGCTGGCGCGATTCGGCACGGTTTAACCCGCGCCCTCATGAATTTCGATGAGTCAATGCGACCGGCACTGCGTAAAGCAGGTTTCGTTACACGCGATGCCCGCGAAGTCGAGCGCAAGAAAGTGGGTCTGAGAAAAGCACGCAGAGCAACGCAGTACTCGAAGCGCTAATCCGATACTGCGGTCTCCGCAGGATTTGGGGGATCGTCTAGTGGTAGGACTGCGGACTCTGACTCCGCCAACGGGGGTTCAAATCCCTCTCCCCCAGCCAACAATAGAAAGGCCCGCGATAGCGGGCCTTTTTTTGTTTGGTGGTATGGGTATTTCGCAAAGGGCCTGCGGGCCGGTGAAACTTTTGCGGGATGGCTCCCTTCGGTCCGCTTTATTCCCGCAAAAGTTCCCCCCGCCCACAGGCCCTGGTCAGCATTTTCGCGGGCTTGATAGTAAACCGTAGGAGCGGCAAGATGCCGCCTAATTGCCCATTGTCCGGACACCGCTGTCATCGGCGATCAGTAGTACATCCGCAGGACGATGAGAAAAGATGCCGTTGGAGACAACGCCCGGCATTTGATTGATTCGGGTCTCCATTTCCAGGGGATTGGCGATGCTCAGGTTGTGTACGTCCAGTATATGATTGCCGTTGTCGGTTACGAAGTTTTCGCGCCATATCGGCTGCCCGCGCATTTTGACCATATTGCGGGCAATGAATGCCTGGGCCATCGGAATGACTTCGACGGGCAACGGAAACGCGCCCAGCATGCCGACCAGTTTTGATTCGTCAATAATACAAACAAACTTTCTTGCGGCACCGGCCAAAACCTTCTCGCGCGTCAGCGCGCCGCCACCACCTTTGATGAGGTGCATATGTTTCGTCGCCTCGTCGGCGCCGTCGATATAGAGGTCGATGTCGCCAACAGCGTTCAGGCGGGACACTTCAAAGCCGTTCGCTTTGAGCAAAGCGGTGCTCGCCTCGGAGCTTGAAACGACGGTTTCAATCTTGTCCCGGACATCGGGCAGCAGGTCGATGAGGTGGTTTACCGTTGAGCCGGTTCCCACGCCCAGTATCGTGCCGTTCTGGATGTACTGTAGTGATGCTTTAGCCGCGATGAGCTTTTTTGCGTCTTGATCCATTGGTCTGCCAGGTTCCGAAATAGAGGGGAATTGACTGAAGCGGTGTTGGTGAGCTTAGCTGATCGGCGAGTACTGCGCTACAACGAAATATGCCCGCAATTGCGGGCATATTTCTTGTTCTGGAAGAAGACCGTTCTTCCTTGGCTAGCTCAGGCTACCGACGCCTGCGGGTCGCTTTTTTCTTAGCTTTCCGCTTCGTCTTTTTCTTTGCCTTCTTTTTCGTGGCTTTCTTTTTAGTCTTCTTTTTCGCCTTCTTCTTCACCTTACGTTTGGTTTTCTTTTTGGCTTTCTTCTTAGCCTTCTTTTTCACCTTACGTTTGGTCTTTTTCTTCGCTTTCTTTTTAGCCTTTTTCTTGGCTTTCTTTTTGGTCTTCTTCTTAGCTTTTTTCTTTACTTTACGCTTAGTTTTCTTTTTAGCCTTTTTCTTGGCTTTCTTTTTGGTCTTTTTCTTCGCTTTCTTCTTCACTTTACGTTTAGTCTTTTTCTTGGTTGCACGTTTTTTCGGTGCAGCCTTTTTCTTGCGTACTACTTTTTTCTTCTTAGCGGTTTTTCGCTTCGAAGCTTTTTTGCGTGACTTCTTTTTGGTAGCCATAATTTTATCTCCGTGTCAGGTACCCGGCGTTGAGTATATACAACAAGATCAAAAAATCCAGCAAGTTAAGTGAACCTGTTAACACTTTCGCAATGCTGTTTTCGGCCTGAAAAACAGGATTCGTGGCCGTGAATTTTCTTACAAACACGATCGTAAGACCGATTGTTGCGTTTTGAGCACAGTGACAGACGATTTTCACGCACGGTTATGCGACCAAATACGCTTTCGCTCAACCGCGAAAGATTTATTTAAAAACAGGGCGCGATTTCGTCGATGTGTGTGCGGAACAATGCGAGAAAAAGTGCAGAGAAGTTTCGATTATGCTTCGGTGGATTCGGTAAAAACGTGTAAAAGCCGTATGTCCCAAGGGTTTGACGGTATTTTCTCGACACGTTGACCTTCAAAGGCAAGTCCCGCGAGAACGGGTTTGACGGCATCTGGTTTCTGCTTAAGAAATGCAAATGTGCGATCGTAATAGCCGCCGCCCATTCCGATTCTGTTTTTTTGTGCGTCGAATGCGACCAACGGCGTCAGCACCAGGTCAAGCGCATCAGGTTGAATGGGTTGACCGTTGATGGGTTCTCTCAAACCCATTTTACTCGTCAATAATTCATTTTCGTTGTCAAGGCGTCGAAAAGACAAAGTGAAGGTTTTTCGCGTGATTGGCGCAAAAATGCGCTTTTTCATTTGCCACGCGCGCTTGATGATCGGCCAGGTATCAACCTCGGATTCCATCGGAATATAGACGGCGATATCAATGGCGCGCAAAAAAAGGTCCGATGAAATAACTTTATCGGCGATTTTTTGCGAAGCGAGTTGTTGTTCTTCGAAGGGGATTTGCGCGCGAAAATTTTTGCACGCGGTACGAATGTCGGATTGCGATCGATCATCCGGGCGTTTTGAATCAGCCATCGCCCGGGCAGCCGACAGAGAGAAAAGAGAAGATGCCTCCCGCATGTGCCGTTACCGGCCGTCGCTCTCGAACCGGAGCAACAGGTGGGGTCAGCCGTGACAGCAACAGGCTTGCCACCGAAGTGGTTTTGCACAAATGCTGTCGACAGTGCGCGACCCCGAGGTAAAAAGTTAGGGTCGAAAGGTATCCAGGCCTGTATCGAACACTGCAGGAGGCATACAAATTGTCTGTTTTCTCTATCCTTAAGTTGGACCGTACACTAAAGGTCAAGTTGTTGACTTGTTCCAAGTACCGATTCCACACGCTCGGATAATAATTTCAGGCGATTTCCGACCGTGCCTTCAATTTCTTTGTCCCTGGTTTGAGCGCGCAGTAATTCATTCGCCATATTCAAGGCTGCCATCACGGCAATGCGATCGAGACCGACGACTTTGCCACTGTCACGAATTTCGCGCATTCTCGAATTCAGAGCCTCTGCCGAATCAAGAAGGTCCGTACGCTCGCCGGCCGGGCAGGCAACCTGGTATTCCTTCTCGAGAATTCGAACGCTCACGTGTGCGTACATGTCGGTCATTTCGGGTGCTCCATTGCTAAACCTACTCACCACAGCAGGTCATGCTTTATTTTATAATGTCGATCCAAGCGACTTGGACATGAGATCGGTACGAGTAACCGCTCGGTATTCATTTGATCGGCGCCTAGCCACCTTGTTCCATAGCTTTTAGCCGACCGATCATTGCTTCGACCCGGGCCCGGACCTGCTCGTTCTTCTGCAGCAAGTTTGCTCGTTCTGCAGTCAGCGTATCCTGGCGCGATTTCAATGAGCGATTTTCATCCTGTAACTGGTCGCAAACTCCTACCAGCGCATCTACGCGCTTTTCGAGTCGCTTCAGCTCATGTTCAAACGTTGCATTTACATCTTCAGTCATAGACGCAATATAGTTCTGCTGCGTACCAGAATCAATCGCGAATATCCCCGGTTGCAGATTTCGTGGCCAGCCGTGCCGTTACATGGGATCATTCGCGCTAGCTATAAGGCTGTTCAGAGTCGGATTACGAGCGAATGAATGCGTCAATTGATCATAATGAAGTAGGTGCCGCGTTGCGCGGCGCCGGGTCGTCCTGGAGCGCAGCGCAGGCGCATGGTCTGCTGTGCGGCCGGATCGCGGTGCTTGGTGCCGAAGGCGGCCCGGATTGGCTTGGGCTCATTTTGCAGGGATCGGACGCAATGAGCGCATCACACGGCGATGACCTGGTGTTGTTTGATAATCTGTATGCGGAATCGTATCGCCAGCTTTCGGAGCGCCAGTCGGAATTTGAGCTTTTATTGCCGGCTGACGGCGAATCAGCGTCGGTCATCACGAGTGCGCTGGCTGAGTGGTGTGAGGGATTCCTGCACGGCTTGGTCTCAGATGTAAAAGCGGAGCCGCTCAAGGCAAAACTCGCGGCTGAACCGCTCAGCGATATCATCAAGGATATGCTGGAATTAACACGCGCATCTGCAGATGATGATGATGACGACGACGAAAACGAAGCGGCCCTGACCGAATTAACTGAATATTTGCGGGTTGCAGCGCAACTGGTCTTCGAAGAACTCGCTGATCTGCGGCGACCGGCGAAGAGCACGCCGCTCTTGCCTGAGTCTGATGCCGTCCATTGATCCTCCCGGTTGAATCAAACGAATGAACGAAAAAGAATTTGCGAAACGACGCAAGCAGTTGATGCGAATGGTCGGCGACGACGGCATAGCAATTCTGCCCAGCGCCCCTGTCAGAATACGCAGCCGCGATGTCGAGTATCGGTATCGACAGGACAGCGATTTTTATTACTTGACCGGCTTCGCAGAACCGGAGTCGGTCGCGATACTGGTGCCTGGTCGGGAAAGCGGTGAGTTCGTGCTGTTTTGTCGCGAACGCGACGAATTGAAGGAGCAGTGGGACGGCAGTCGCGCCGGTCCGGACGGCGTGATCGAGCACTTTAACGCCGATGATGCTTTTCCGATCGACGACATTGACGACATTCTGCCGGGCATCATGGAATCACGAAGTCGCGTTTATTACACTATGGGCGCCGACGCCGATTTCGATGCGCGAATAGGCGAGTGGATAAAATCCATGCGCTCACGCGAGTCGTCAGGTATTCACACGCCGCATGAATTTGTCGCCCTCGATCATTTGTTGCATGACATGCGCTTGTACAAAAGCAGGGCAGAGCTCTCGGTGATGCGTAAAGCAGCGAAAATTGCCGTTGCCGCCCATACACGTGCTATCGCCGGCGTGTGCCCCGGGATGTACGAATACGAAGTTGAGGCGGAGTACGTGCACGAGTTTCGTCGCCAGCAGGCGGGAATTTCATACAGTCCGATTGTCGGGTCCGGCGCCAATTCGTGCACGCTGCACTACGTCGAAAACGACAAATTGCTGGAAGACGGCGACCTGCTGCTGATCGATGCCGGCTGCGAGTATGACTACTACGCATCCGACGTCACTCGTACAGTGCCGGTTAACGGACGCTTCACGCCCGAGCAGCGCACCATCTACGAAATCGTACTCGAAGCCCAACTCGCAGCAATTGAGAAAACCGTGGTTGGCAATCACTGGGATGAGCCGCACCACGCAGCGGTGCGTGTAATTACGAGTGGCCTGAAAAAAGCAGGACTGCTGAAGGGATCGCTGGCAAAGTTGATTCGCGATGGCGCCTATCAGGAGTTTTTCATGCATCGAACCGGACACTGGCTCGGCATGGATGTGCACGATGTCGGTGATTACAAGGTCGGCGACGAATGGCGACTGCTGGAGGCCGGCATGGTGACGACGGTGGAGCCTGGCATCTACATTAGTGCGACGGCCCGGGTGCCGGCGCGATGGCGTAATATAGGCGTCCGAATCGAAGACGATGTTGCGGTAACCAAAGACGGTCCGGATGTATTGAGCGCCGGACTGGTCAAGGACCCGGACGAAATCGAGCAATTGATGAGCGCCGCATCCTGAACAAGCGGCGCATTGTCAAAAGAGAATGGCGTGAATAAACGCGACGATCACGATTACGACATTATTGTTGCTGGCGGCGGCATGATCGGTACCTGCCTCGCACTGGCACTGGCGCCGTTGAAACTCAAAGTTGCTGTTGTCGAGCCCGTGCAACGTGGTGCTGCTGAGCAGCCAAGTTTCGACGACCGATCGACGGCCTTGTCGCGCAGTACCCAGCGCATGTTTGAAGCGATGAATCTTTGGCCGGAAGTCGTCGCTGCATCGACGCCCATAAAACAGATACACGTTTCTGATCAGGGCCGTTTTGGCTTTTCCCATATTGATGCTGAAGAACAAAAGGTCGAAGCTCTGGGCTATGTCGTCATTAATCGTGTGCTCGGCGAGGTACTGCAGAGCAGGATTGGCGCGATCGACGAGCTGGTCTGGATCTGCCCGGCGCGCATCGCCGCGGTGGATCGTGGCGATCACGCGCAACGAGTGACGATTGAGCAAGACGGTCAGCAGAGTGAGCTGAGTTGTCGATTGCTTGTTGCAGCGGATGGCGCGAACTCAAGTGTGCGCGACATGATTGGCATTGGCGCCAGAAAAGTAGATTACGAGCAGATGGCAGTTATCGGAAACCTGCTGCCACAAAAACCAATGAACAATATCGCATACGAACGATTCACATCGGCAGGGCCCATGGCGTTGTTACCGATCGCGGACGACCGGGCCGCGTTCGTCTGGACATTATCCCCGGACGCTGCAAGCGACGTGCTGCAGTTGCCGGATGAAGAGTTTACTCGCCAGTTGCGGCAGGCTTTCGGCGGCCGGCTTGGCGAATTTTCTAAGATCGGTAAACGCGTGGCGTATCCGTTGGCGCTCAGTAAAGCGAATGGACTCACCGCGGATCGCAGTGTGTTGATTGGCAATGCCGCGCATGGATTGCATCCGGTCGCGGCCCAGGGTTTCAATCTTGGCATGCGGGATGTTGCGGCGTTGTGCGACTGCCTGTTCGATGCGCAGCAGGACGCGCAGGCGGATTTCGATGCCGGCGACCCGATCATTCTGAACAAATTCACCGATTGGCGGCGCAGCGATCAGGGCAAGGTGCTGCAATTCACCGATGGACTGGTACGACTGTTCGCGAGTCAACGTAAACCCGTGGCGTTACTCCGCAACATAGGCATGCTCGGATTCGATCTGGTTCCGGGCGTGCGACGCCTGTTTGCACGCCATACGATGGGGCTGGCAGGCACGTTGCCACGACTGTCGCGCGGAGTACCACTCGAATGAAGCGGGATTATCACATTGTCATTGCCGGGGCCGGCGTCGTCGGGCTGACGTTGGCGGCCTTGCTGGCCCGGACCGGGCAGCGCGAACATATTCGACTGACTATCGTGGATGCAGCGCCGGAACCGGGCTTTACATTTGAGCAGGACATCGGACTTCGCGTTTCAGCGATATCCACCGGTTCTGCGAGGATCCTGGATCAGGCGGGTGCCTGGGCGGAGGTTAACAGCGGCAGAGTGTGCGCTTATTCGGAAATGCGCGCATGGGATGGCAGGAGCGCCGTCGAAGGTCCCGAGACCTTGCACTTTTCCGCCAGCGATTATGCCGTGAAACAACTCGGCTTCATCGCCGAGAACCAGCTCATACAGCATGCGTTACTGGGATCGCTGGCCGGCCTTAAGCAGAACGTCGAGTTTTCAACTCCGATACGTTCGGTGAACGCTGTCGACGATCGCTTTCGTGTTGAATTATCCGACGGCCGCAGCATTGATGCCGATCTACTGGTGGGCGCGGACGGTGGCGCGTCGTTCGTCCGCAAACAAGCGGGTATTTCCGTGCAAGGGTGGCCCTACCGGCAATCGGCATTCGTTACGCATTTGCTATCCGAACACCATCATCGCAACACGGCGTGGCAACGATTTCTCAAGAGTGGGCCGGTCGCCTTGCTGCCACTCGCAGATGACCGGGTGTCGATGGTCTGGTCGACCACGCATGAAGAAGCCGCCGCAGCGATCGAAATGTCAGACGATGAGCTCGGGCAAAAACTGAGCGAAGTGACAGACTATGTGTTGGGTCAGTTAACGCCCGCGGGCCCACGAGGCGCGTTTCCATTGCGGGCACGACACGCGAACAAATATGTCCTGCCGGGTCTCGCCCTCATCGGCGATGCGGCGCACAGCGTACATCCCCTGGCCGGTCAGGGTGCGAACCTGGGGATTGCGGATGCCGCCTGCCTGGCCGATGTCATCGCAGCAGCAATTGCTGACAACGAAGTGATCGGCGATTTTCGCGTCTTGCGCCGATACGAGCGATCGCGCAAAGGCGCCAACAGAACGATGTTGCACTTCATCGATGGTATTAATCGCCTGTTCGGCGCCAAATCGTCCTCACTTGCAGCATTGAGGGCCACAGGTATGCGCGTATTTAACAAAAGCGGCCCTATTCGTGACCACGCGGTGCGCGTCGCGCTTGGCTTGAACGACCCATAGGCCGTTCTCGTGTAGAATTCCCGCACTGCGTTGCGTCGAAACACAATACTAATAATATGACGAAACAATATGTTTACTTGCTTGCCGCGTTCCTGACTGCGATCGGTTTGGGGATTTTTTTCTACAAGTGGCAGGAGCTGGGATTCCCGCTTGTTGAAGATCAGCACACGCCGGTGTGGACTATCGAAACATCGATCAAGTTCGATGCCAGGCCCGGTTCGATCAAAGCGAATCTGCAGATACCGACCCTGACGCCGGGCTTCAATATGCTGCGCGAATACAACGTGTCGAAAGGCTATGGCTTCAGCCTCAACTACGTGAGTGGTGGTCGGGAAGCACAGTGGGCGTTGCGCCGCACATCGGGTCCGCAAACTATTTACTACCGCCGTGTTGTCTATGAAGATGCGGCAAGTGAGCAATCGGATACAACGCCACCGTTTCCGCCACCACCGGTCATTAATGAGCCGCTGAAAACGGCGGTCGATGTGATCGTTACCGATGTGCGCGAGCATTCGGCCGACACCGCATCGTTTACGTCAGAGCTGCTGCGGCGAGTCAATGATCCGTCGCCGGATCCAAACATTGAGTTACTGTTTTCGGATGCAAGGGACCCGGCAGATTTTGTCGACCGGTTGACGACAATTTTGGCGTTCGCACGTATTCCGGCACGCATGATTCGCGGCATCGTGTTGCAGGACCAACAGCGGAGAGTGGATCCGTTGCCGTGGCTTGAAGTTCACGATGGTGACCGATGGATCTATTTTAATCCGATTACCGGTGAAGAGGGTTTGCCCGATCGCTATTTGATCTGGTGGCGTGGAAATCAACCGCTGGTTAGCGTGACCGGTGGCCGCAACGTCGAAGTCAACTTCGCAGTACAGAAAAATTTCGTGGACTCGGTTTCGATTGCGGAAGAGCGTGCGCAAATCGAAGGGTCCGCTCTGGTCGAGTTTTCGTTGTTCAGTTTGCCGATCCAGACGCAGGCTGTGTATGGCGTTCTGTTAATGATTCCGATTGGCGCATTGATCATGGTGTTCATGCGCAACTTCGTCGGCATCGATGCCTTTGGCACGTTCATGCCGGTACTGATCGCGCTGTCTTTCCGTGAAACGCAACTGTTGTGGGGCGCCATTCTGTTTACATTGCTGGTGACGCTGGGGCTTAGTATTCGTTTCCTTCTGGAGCGACTCAGGTTGTTGCTGGTGCCGAGACTTAGCGCCGTGCTGATTGTGGTCGTGCTCCTGATGATGATCATCAGCGTTGTATCGCACAAGCTGGGCATCGAAACCGGACTGTCAGTGGCGCTGTTCCCGATGGTGATTATTGCGATGACCATTGAGCGCATGTCGATCGTGTGGGAGGAACGCGGTGCTGTGGACGCGATGCGCGCCGCGGCCGGTAGCCTTCTCCTGGCAGTGGTGGCTTACCTGGCGATGGGCATGCCGTGGCTCGAACACCTGGTCTTCACGTTTCCCGAGCTGTTGCTGGTTGTCCTTGCCATCGTGATATTGATGGGGCGTTATTCAGGCTATCGACTGACCGAGCTGGCGAGATTCCGGTCGCTGGCGGGGGACTAAATGTTCGGCGCGGCAAGGAAAATCAGAAAAGCTGGCGTGCTTGGTCTTAATGAGCGCAATTCAGATTTCATAATGCGGCTGAATCCGCGGCACCTGTATCCTCGCGTCGACGACAAGGTTATGACCAAACGGTTGGCGCTTGAGGCCGGCATGGCAGTACCGGAACTGTACGGCGTGATCAGCAGCCAGGGAGAGGTTCGAAACTTTGTCGATATCGTTGAGTCACGCGAATGCTTCGTGATCAAGCCTGCACGGGGCAGCGGCGGCAACGGCATACTGGTTATTGCCGGTCGCAGCAAACGCAATCGCTCCGCTTACAGAAGCATCAGTGGCGACATGCTGAGTCAGTCGGAAATCCTTCATCACGTGTCGAATGTCGTGGGCGGCCAATACAGTCTCAGCGGTAATCCCGATTCAGCCATTATCGAGTATTGCGTCAAGTTCGACGCATTGTTCGCGGAGGTCAGTCACCTCGGCGTACCGGACATTCGCGTCATTGTCTATCGCGGTTACCCGGTCATGGCAATGGTACGATTGCCGACCCGGAAGTCAGGTGGCAAAGCCAATCTGCACCAGGGAGCTGTCGGCGCCGGAGTGGATATCAGCAGCGGTGAAACCTTGCACGGTGTGTTGGGCAATGAAGTTGTCGAAGACCATCCGGATACCGGTGCGCTGGTATCAGGATTGCGCATCCCGCAGTGGGATTTTATCCTGGAGTCAGCTGCCAAGGGCTGCGAGGTGACCGGGCTGGGTTACCTGGGCGTGGATATCGTTATCGATCGGGACCGCGGACCGTTAATTCTCGAAATGAATGCGCGACCCGGCCTGAATATTCAGATCGCGAATTCATGCGGCTTGTTGGAGCGCGTTCGGTACATTGATGACATTTTCGATGAAGAAGCTGATGCAACGACCCGTGCCAGAATTAGTCGACGCGAGTTCACAACCGAAATACAGGGCAACCTGCCTTTAAACGGCGACGCCTGAGCGATCCGGCTTATGCTTGCTCACGCAGGCGTTTCAGCTCTGCTGCAAGCCATAAATTCATACGGGTTTCGAGTACTTCAAGCGGCAATGCACCACCACCAAGCAGCTGATCGTGGAAGGCGCGAATGTCGAAGTCGTCACCCAGCATTTGTTCTGCCTTCGCGCGTAACTCCAGGATCTTCAGCTGTCCGATCTTGTAAGCAAGCGCCTGGCCTGGCCAACTGATGTATCGATCGATTTCGTTGATGATGTCGAGCTCGGTCTTGGCCGCGTTGTCTTTGAAAAAGTCGATCGCCTGTTGCCGGGTCCAGCCCTTGTAATGCATCCCTGTATCGACAACCAGTCGCACCGCACGCCACATTTCGTAGGTCAGTGCGCCAAACCGTGAGTAAGGATCTTTGTACAGCCCCAGGTCATAGCCAAGGCTCTCGCTATACAGGCCCCAGCCTTCCGAGAAGGCCGTGAACCCGGAGTAACGTCGGAAGGCGGGCATATCCGGGAGCTCCATTTGCAGTGCGATCTGCAAATGATGGCCTGGCATGGCTTCGTGAACCGACAAGACCTCCATTTCATAGGTCGGCCGGACATCCGGTCGGTACAGGTTAACGTAGTAGAAGCCTGCGCGGCTGCCGTCAGCGGCCGGGCTCATGTAATAAGCGGTGGTCGTATCAGGCGCGGTGCTGGCTGGAATTGCGCGCAGGCCGTAGGGCATACGGGGGAGCTTGCCGAACAGTTTTACGAGCTCCGGATCGATTCGTTTGCATATCGCCAGGTAGCCATCGAACAGCGCCTGCGGATCGTCGTAATAAAACTGCGGGTCCGTGCGCAGGAAATGCAGGAATTCAGCAAAGTCACCGTCGAACTCGAGTTCATCAATGATGAGTTGCATTTCGGCACGTATGCGCGCGACTTCGTTGAGCCCGATGCGGTGAATCTCGTCCGGAGTTTTCGATGTCGTCGTGTAACTGCGTGTACGAAACTCGTAAAACGCCTTGCCATTCGGTAACGCGGACGCGCCGATGCTCTCGCGGCTTGCCGGCAAATAGGTGTCGACAAAATAGCGATTAAAGTCGCGATAAGCGGGCACGATTTTTTCGTCAATGATTTTCTTGGCCGTCGCCTGCAATCGCGTGCGGTCTTCTTCGGAAAACGATTCCGGCAAATTTACGAACGCTGAATAGAACGGACTTTCTTCTGCACTTTCCACCAGTTGCGCTGCAATCTGGTCCGGAATGCGCTCCATCAAAATTTTCGGCGGCATGTAGCCGTCCTTTCGACCGGCTTCCTGCAGCTCCATGGTTTGCTCGATAACTTTATCAATCGAATCCATGCGTGCCAGCCAGTCCTCATAATCTTTCACCGATGACAGCGGCACGCTTTCTGCGGTGGAATCGAGCGACTGCACGCCGCCGCGTTGGCTCATCGGCATGAGATAGGCCCGGTATTTATTGGCGTCGACGTCTGTCTGCAGGTCGCGGCGGAACAGCTCGTAATTCAGCTTATCCTGCTCACTGAGCGAGCCCGGGTCGATGTCACGCAGCCTCACAAGAAATTCGCGGCGATCCTGAAAGCGGCGCTCGATTGCCGCAAGCGATTCGTCCGACCAACGATCGTTGGCGCGCTTGTCCCCGAGTCGCGATGCCCAGACCGGGAATTCGTCCATCTGCCATTCCCAGGCCTCGTCCAACAACGCCTGAAAGTCCTCTGTCGGACCTGCCGACACGGCTGTGCAAGTCAGAGACAAGGTCAGTGCGGTGAAAATCACGGTCGGATTCATGCTGTTCTCCATGCTGATATCAGCGTGTATTATTCGTATGCCAGGACGTGCTGGCAACTGTCTGGGTACTTGGCTACAATTCCCGCCACTAATCATTAGCATAAGCGGAAGAGTCCTCCCTACCCGGAGGCGCCGAAGGCGCAACTCGCTCGGAAACGCTCAGGCACACGGACTGCTTATTCTGATTAGCTCTGGAGAGCGGCCGGCTACGGCCCACCGAAGGGGTATGCAGCTACTGCTGCGTGATCTCTCAGGTATACCGGACAGAGGGGCGACTGACAGGTTCTTGTGGAAACGACTATCGTGATTCCGCGAGTAGCCGGTCAGTCGCCTTTTTTTTTGCAGACCGGAGCACGCCATGGGAGAAAAAACACCGCTTTATCAGCAGCACGTTGATGCTGGTGCGCGCATAGTGGATTTTGGCGGCTGGGATATGCCGTTGCACTACGGCTCGCAACTCGACGAGCACAACGTCGTGCGATCGGCGGCGGGCATGTTCGACGTATCCCACATGACGGTGGTCGATGTGACGGGCGCTGACGCCTGCACGTTTCTGCAGACCCTGCTTGCCAATGATGTCGCCCGGCTGAAACAGGCAGGCAAAGCACTTTACAGTTGCATGCTGAATCCAAAGGGCGGTGTGGTCGATGACCTGATCGTCTATTTCCTGGACGACAATCGTTACCGCTTGATCGTCAACGCGGCAACCCGTGAAAAAGACATTACATGGATCTCCGGCCAGGTGGGTAGCGCCGACGTGACTATCAACGAGCGTGCCGAACTCGCCATGATTGCGATACAGGGACCGGAAGCGCGGAATATTGCGGCTGCACTGATACCTGCCGAGTATCGCGATGCGGCACTAGCGCTCAAACCGTTTTTCGGTCTTGAAGCGGGCGACTGGTTCGTCGCTCGTACGGGCTACACCGGCGAAGATGGCTGGGAGGTCGTGATCCCGTCTGTTGCAGCCGCTGCGCTCTGGGACAACTGTATTGCGGCGGGCATCAAACCTTGCGGCCTGGGCGCGAGAGACACACTGCGACTCGAAGCCGGCATGAACCTGTACGGCACCGATATGGACGACGCGACGTCACCGCTTGAAGCGGGTCTTGGCTGGACTATTGCCTGGGAACCGGCTGATCGGGATTTTGTTGGTCGTACCGCGCTCGAAAAAGTCCGCGCAAATACCGAACGTCAAAAATTCGTTGGTTTGTTACTGGAAAGCAAAGGTGTTCTGCGCAATCACCAGCGCGTGGTGGTCGATGGCCTGGCCGATGGCGAAATCACCAGTGGCGGTTTTTCGCCGACGATGCAGCGATCGGTTGCTATGGCGCGGATGCCGGCGGGCGATTATTCCCACGCGCAGGTCGATGTGCGTGGCCGTTTGCTTGACGTGCGCGTGGTGAAAATTCCATTTGTTCGAAATGGTCAGGTGCTGACCGAAATCTGAATAACGTTACCCATCAATAAACGGGGAGAAAAACTAATGAGTGAACTGCCAGGCGATCTGGAATACACGAACGACCATGAATGGCTGCGTAAGGAAGAAGACGGCAGTGTGACCATTGGCATTACCGACCATGCACAGACGTCGCTCGGTGACCTGGTGTACGTCGAGCTGCCCGAACTGGATGTGGACGTTGAGGTCGGTGGCGAGATGGCCGTGGTCGAATCGGTTAAAGCCGCATCAGATGTTTATGCGCCCGTGTCCGGCAACGTCGTTGCCGTCAACGAGGCGCTGAGTGATGATCCTGAGAAAATTAACGCGGATCCGTATGGCGATGGCTGGATAGTACGACTACAGCCTACGGCCGACGGCGACGGGGAAACGATGACGCCGGATGAATACCAGGCGCTGCTTGACGAACTCGAATCCTGAAACAAGACAACTGTAAATTCTAAGTAGATATTATGCCTTTTATACCGCACACAGAAGATGACGTTCAGGCTATGCTGAAAGCGATCGGCGCTGACAGCATTGATGACTTGTTCGATGAGATTCCAGCAGAATTGCGGATCTCGGAGCTTGCCGGAGTCCCGGAAGCGCTCAGCGAAATGGAAATCGTTCGGTTGATGCGCTCCCGTTCTTTAAGGGACCGGCTGCCGTTGTGTTTCATCGGCGCCGGCGCGTACGAGCATCATATTCCTGCAGCAGTATGGGACATCGCGACCCGCGGCGAGTATTACAGCGCCTATACGCCGTACCAGGCCGAGGCCAGCCAGGGAACGCTGCAAACGATCTACGAATACCAGACGATGATTACGAGCCTGACCGGCATGTACGCCAGCAATGCGTCGTTATACGACGGCGCATCCGCATTGGCGGAAGCATCGTTGATGGCGGTTCGCGGCAACCGTGCCAGCAATTCGAAACGTATCTTGCTGGCAGCTGGCGTCAATGCCACGTATCAGTCCGTCGCTGAGGCAATCACCGGCAATCAGGGCCTCCACTTTGATCGCCTGCCGCTGGACATCAGCAAAGGTACGACCGATCGTGCCGGGGTTGATGCCGGGGACGAAGCACCCGTCGCACTGGTGATTCAGCAGCCGTCATTCTTTGGCACGCTGGAAGATATTGACGCACTCACCGACTGGGCGCACGCACAGGGTGCTCTCGTCATTGCGATCGTTAATCCGACATCGCTTGCTGTGCTGAAGGCGCCCGGAGACTGGGGCGAAACCGGCGCTGATATCGTTTGCGGCGAAGGCCAGCCGCTTGGCGTGCCGCTGTCATCCGGCGGACCGTATTTCGGCTTTATGGCTTGCACCCAAAAACTGGTGCGGCAAATGCCCGGACGCATCGTGGGTCGAACCACCGACCTCAATGGCCAGCCCGGCTTTACTCTGACGTTGCAGGCGCGTGAACAGCACATCCGCCGCTCCAAGGCGACATCGAATATTTGTACCAACCAGGGCCTGATGGTCACTGCGGCGACGATTTACCTGTCATTGCTGGGTCACGCCGGCCTCAAGCAGGTTGCGCTGGCGTCGAACAACAAAACAGCCAGGCTGCTCGAATTATTGACCGCTATCGATGGCGTCGAACAGACATTCAGCGGATCTTTCTTTCATGAAGTCGTAGTGACGCTCGATCGCCCGATTGCTCCGGTACTGGAGGCTCTGGCGGCAGTGGATATTCTCGGTGGACTTGATTTATCCGTCGCGTTTCCCGAATTGGGCAATGCGCTGCTTGTTTGCGCAACCGAAACCAAGTCGGATGCCGATTTGCAGCGCTACGCGAGTTCGCTCGCAGATATTTTGAAATAACGACGGGGCGAGGACAAAAACGAATGCATCAAATCATGTATGAAGGGCTCAGTTACCCGACCTACGGCGAGCTGCCGAATGTTGGCAGTCGTGCGCCGGATGTGTCGCTGGTTAACACGGACCTGCAGGACGTTTCACTCGCCAATTTTATGGGCAAGCGCAAGGTATTGAATATTTTTCCCAGCATAGACACCCCGGTATGCGCGAAGTCAGTGGTCGCTTTTGACAAACTGTCCGAGGGCATCGAGGACGTCGCCATGCTGATGGTTTCATACGACTTGCCGTTCGCACATGCGCGATTTAAAGAGCAACACAATCTGCAACAAGTCATCGGCCTGTCAGCTATTCGTCACGCAGGTTTTGGCGAAAACTACGGTGTACAGATCATGGAAGGCCCGCTGGCTGGAATGTTTTCGCGTGCCGTTGTTGTGCTGGACGAAAACAATACCGTGGTACACCGGGAACAGATTGAAGACATTAGCGTAGAGCCGGACTACAAAGCGGCTTATACAGCGTTGGGAATCGACGTTGATACCGAGATACTGAAAAATGACTGAACAACTGATATTCGAAAAATCCCATGAAGGTCGTCGCGCGTTTGCGCAGGCGCCGTCCGGCAAACAGGACAATAATCTGCCTGCTGCGTTTCTGCGGGAAGACAAGCCGCTATTACCGGAAGTCTCCGAGCTGCAGGTCGTGCGGCATTTTACTCGATTGTCGCAGCTGAATTTTTCGATCGATACCCATTTTTACCCGCTGGGTTCGTGCACGATGAAATACAATCCACGCGCCTGCAATTCGCTCGCGATGTTGCCAGGCCTGGCAAATCGGCATCCGCTGGGGCCAGCCAGTCATGGACAGGGATTCCTTGAGTGCATGTTTGAATTGCAGGAAATGCTCAAAGCGGTGACTGGCATGGAAGCGGTTTCACTGACGCCGATGGCAGGTGCCCAGGGCGAGCTGGCCGGTGTCGCCATGATTCGCGCGTATCACGTCGATCGTGGCGAGGATCATCGCAATGAAGTCATTGTTCCCGATGCAGCCCATGGCACGAATCCAGCAACTGCCACCATGTGCGGGTGCGTCGTGCGCGAATTGACGACAGGCGATAACGGCGATATCGATCTTGCAGCGCTTAAAGCGATGGTCGGACCAAACACCGCGGGCATCATGTTGACGAACCCGTCAACACTCGGCGTATTCGAGCGAAATATCGTCGAGGTCGCCGATATCGTTCACGATGCGGGCGGCTTGCTGTACTACGACGGTGCCAACCTGAATGCGATTCTCGGCAAGGTGTTGCCGGGCGACATGCACTTCGATGTCATTCACATGAATTTGCACAAAACATTCTCGACACCGCACGGTGGTGGTGGGCCCGGTTCCGGTGCGATAGGAGTGGGCGAGCGCTTGTTGCCGTTCATGCCGATTCCGGTTGTTGGCGCGACTGAAGAAGGTGGCCAGACACACTACGACTGGCTGACCGAAAAAGACCTGCCGAAGTCAATTGGTCGCTTGTCCGCGTTTATGGGCAATGCCGGCGTGCTGCTGCGCGCTTATGTCTATATGCGCATGGTCGGGCGCGACGGAATGCGACGCATTGCGGAGTTCGCGACGCTAAACGCAAACTATCTGCAAGCACGCTTGAGCGATGCCGGATTCGAACTCGCGTTCCCGGACCGTCGTGCAAGTCACGAATTCATCATTACAATGAAAGCGCAGGCGAAAAGCCTGCAAGTCTCGGCGATGGACGTGGCCAAGGCGCTGCTCGACAAGGGCTATCACGCGCCGACCACCTATTTTCCGTTACTGGTTCCCGAGTGCCTTTTGATCGAGCCGACGGAAACGGAGTCCAAACAAACGCTGGACGGATTTGTCGACGCAATGATCGCTATCGCCAAAGAGGCCGAATCCGACAACCAGGGCCCGAAAGGCGCACCGTACACCTTGCCGGTACGACGGCTGGACGACGTCAAAGCCGCGCGGCAGCTGGATCTGGCCTGGCATCCCGAAGACTGAGCCGGTTTCCGGCAGCCCGCCAGGCGGCGTTTCGATTGGCCGAAATGCGGCATAATGCGCTGTTCCCCGGCTAATTCCATGATTGAATAAGGGAACCGCCAGCAGTTCCACGAGTCCAGAGATAGTACGCTTTCACGGCGCCCCTGATTTTTTGCTACGGAATACATTATGCGATTGAGACTGATCCCCGCGAACCTTGCTGCACTACTGTTGGTTACTATCGCCAGCGCGGAAGAGCCAGCCTGGGTAGGAACGCTTGAACGAATTTCGACGGGTGTCGTATCAATCCGCGTCGACAGCACGCGTGCGTTCGACACTGAGTGGAATTCCTCGTCACAAGCGACGGGTTTTGTCGTGGATGCCAAGCGCGGTCTGATATTGACCAACCGGCACGTCGTCACGCCGGGTCCGGTAGTCGCGGAAGCCGTATTTCTGAATAACGAAGAAGTAAGGCTCACACCGGTTTATCGAGATCCGGTGCACGATTTCGGTTTTTTCAGCTACAACCCTGAAGATCTCAAGTACATGACGCCCGCGGAGCTGCCGTTGGTGCCGGGTGGCGCCGGTATAGGACGGGAAATCCGGGTTGTCGGTAACGATGCTGGCGAGCAGTTGTCGATTCTTGCCGGAACCATCGCACGCCTGGACCGGAAAGCGCCGGACTATGGCCGCGGCAAATACAACGATTTCAATACGTTCTATTTCCAGGCGGCATCGGGAACATCCGGCGGTTCGTCCGGTTCTCCCGTGCTGAACATCGACGGCGACGTCGTTGCATTGAATGCCGGTGCGAACAGTTCGTCGGCGAGTAGTTTTTTCCTGCCGCTCGACCGCATCGAGCGAGCGCTGCGACTCCTGCAAAAAAATGAACCGGTCACGCGCGGCACGCTGCAAACGGTATTCGAAAGAAAAGCGTATGACGAATTAAGTCGCCTGGGCCTGACGACCGAGATGGAAGCGCTGGTCCGAAAGGAACATCCCGAGCAAACCGGCATGCTGGCCGTACAACAGGTGATTCCCGGTTCGTCCGCCGATGGCCAGTTGGAGCCAGGCGATATTTTGCTGCGGATTGACGGAGATCTTGTGACGGAGTTCGTGCCGCTGGCGGAAACACTGGACGACAAGGTGGGCCAGCAGATATCGATCGAAGTTGAACGCGGTGGCAGGAGCCTGGAAAAGAAAGTCCGTGTCACAGACTTACACGCCGTTACGCCGGACGAATTTGTAGAGTTTGGTGACGCCATCGTCAACAACCTGTCCTATCAGCAGGCTCGCCATTACAACCGTGAGGTGACCGGAATCTACGTTGCGAATCCCGGTTACATATTCTCGAAGTCAGCGATCCCGCGTGGCGCAGTGGTTACCGAGATCGGCGGCGATGCGGTGGCCAATATTGAAGACTTGATGGCGAAACTCGACGAATTGGCGGATGGCGATCGCACGACCTTTCGCTACAACACGATCGAGGATCCGCGCAACAGCATTGTCCGGTCAGTGCAGATGGACCGAATCTGGTTTCCGGCACGGCATTGCAAGCGCAACGACGCGACCGGCGTCTGGCCCTGTGAAGACCTTGCAGCAGGACCGGCACCGAAACCACAGGAAACCGGCAGTACCAGCTTTGCGACGTATGAAGACCCGCGGGTCAACAAGATTGCGCCATCATTGGTCGTCGTGACGTTCGATCTGCCGTACACGGTATCAGGCGTGTCCGAAAAGCACTATTACGGCACCGGACTGATCGTCGATGCAGAGCGCGGCCTGATTGTCATCGATCGCAATACCGTGCCTGTCGCCATGGGCGACGTTACGGTGACCTTCGCGGGTAGCCTGCAGGTTGATGCCAAAGTGGAGTACATTCATCCATTGCACAATTTCGCTGTCGTATCCTATGACCCGACACTCATTGGCGAGACGCCAGTGCGGTCGGCTGTACTTAACCGGCAGATGCCGGAGTCCGGTGATCGACTGCTGGCCGTTGGTCTAAAGAACGACCATCAGCTCGCCCACCAGGAGAGTGTCGTGTCATCGGTCGACCCGGTCATGTTGCCGTTATCGCGGACCATGCGTTTTCGGGATTCAAACCTCGAGGTCATTGACCTCGTGAATGGACCCACGGATTTTGACGGCATACTTGCCGACAAAGACGGCAACGTTGTTGCAACCTGGTCCAGTTTCGCATACCAGTCAGGAGGCGAGTCAGGACAAATCAATCGGGGCGTCAGTGCAGACGCGCTCGCCGATTTTATCGATATCGTCCGGACCGGCCGACCCATTTACTCGCTGGAGGCACAGTTGGGCTACGCGCCGTTGTTTGCCGCAAGAAAACTCGGCCTTGATGAGGAATGGCTGACCCGACTCGAGCAACACAATCCGAAATACCGTCGCACACTGCGGGTGAGTCGTATTGTTGCGGGCTCTCCTGCAGCAGACGAATTGCGAAATGGCGACATGATCCTGGCGATCGATGACCAGGTCGTGACGACATTCAGCGAGCTGGAAAAGGCAGTGCAGAGGCCAAAGGTGAAGGTGACCCTGTGGCGCGACAAGGAAGCACATGACATCGAAATTGAGACGGTTGCACTGGACGGTGCCGGAATAGACCGTGCAGTATCGTGGGCTGGAGCGTTGCTGCAAAACCCGCATCGTAGTATGGCGGTTCAGAGGGGTATCGATCCAACCGGTGTTTACGTTGCGTTTTTCAGTTACGGATCCCCGGCCACGCGTTACGGGCTGTGGGCGGGCAGGCGCATCGTCCAGGTAGACGATACCGAAACGCCGGACCTGCAAACGTTTATCGACGTGGTTGCAAACAAGGGCGACCAGACGTCGGTCCGATTGAAAACAGTCACATGGAATGGGGCTGTCGAAGTCATTACACTGAAACTGGATAATCAATACTGGCCTGCCTATGAGATACGAAGAACCGCAGACGGCTGGGAGCGCAATTCGATTAGTTAAGCTGTCGTTAAAGGGCCTGCTTTGCGCGTCCTTTTTGCTGGTGATCTCCGGTAACAGCGGTTTCGCGGAGGCGCTGTATAAATATCGAGGCCCCAACGGTGAGTGGATCTACTCGGATCGGGCGCCCGAAGATGAAACACCGGTCGAGATTCGTGAGTTGCCGAAAGGAATGGTCGATCCGAAGGTAACGATCTACCACGAATTTGTGGACGACATCTTCTACCTGGTTGCACGCAATGATTTTTATGTGCCGGTTGAAGTCGTCCTGGCGCTGGATTCGCTCGATAACCTGGCCTACCCGCCGGCGGAACACGATCGTCGCTGGGTCGTGCCGGCACGAAGTCAATTGACGCTGTTCGAACTCGACAAGCTGGATGCCGATTTACCCGCCGATGCAGGCTACCGACACGTCTGGCTGCCGGGCGATCCGGCCGCCGAACACAAGCCGACCGAAGCCTATCGCGCGCCATTTGCAGTCGCTGGCAGTTACCGGATTTCGCAGGCATTCCCGCTCGGCATCACGCACAGCACACCGGAAAGTTACTACGCCGTGGATATCATGATGCCGATTGGTACCGATGTATACGCGGCAAGAGCGGGCACCGTTTTTGAGGTTGCCAGCACTAACTTTCGAGGCGGCGTTGACCCTGAGCGTGACCTGCCGGCGGCCAACATGATTCGTATTTTGCACGATGACGGAACCTATGCGGTTTACGCACACCTGAACTGGAACACCATCCGCGTACAACCCGGTGACCAGGTGGAGAAGGGCGAATACATAGCGGATTCAGGCAACACGGGTTTTACAACCGGGCCGCATCTGCACTTCGCGATCATTCACAACAAGGGGCTGCGCCTTGAGTCTATTCCGTTTGTATTCGAAGGGCAGAATCAGAGCGACGTGACCCCTGAA
>Ga0316193_10000561_pt1 | contig 23470 bp, 22 predicted proteins | sample MerIslsedime2_MG_FD_207735 | JGI IMG/M metagenome (GOLD analysis project Ga0316193, IMG submission 207735) | Coastal sediment microbial communities from Maine, United States - Merrow Island sediment 2 | ecosystem: Environmental > Aquatic > Marine > Coastal > Sediment | place: USA: Maine... | reverse complement strand
ATCTCCGACGAGCCCACGAATGGCAGTTTCAGCCAATTGGATCTCTCCTTCGTTGGAGCGGCGACCAATTGGCAGTGGGCGGGTCTCGACGGAGCCGAGGCCCATCCACTGACAACTGGTACCACCGCATTGGTATGCGAGGGAGCGTCGAGCACGCCGGAGGTGGCCCGAAAGCCGCTTCCGTCTGCGTTATCGGCGCAATCCCAGTTTCGCGATGAGCGACCGGTAGCGCTCCACATCTTGATCGTGGAGGTATCGGAGGAGTCGCCTGCGCTTACCGACCATCATCAACAGCCCTCTCCGGCTGTGGTGGTCCTTCTTGTTGACCTTGAGATGCTCGGTGAGATGGTTGATGCGTTCAGTGAGCAGCGCTACCTGGACTTCGGAAGATCCGGTGTCCGTAGCGTGCGAGCCAAATTCATCGACGACGGTTTGAGTGTCGTTCACGGAGGTTCTTTCCTTCGCGACAGAGTACGCGGGCGATCGCCCAAACAGCATATTAGCAAGCCGTCGTCGTAACCCGCCAATTCGCAAGGATTCCTTCGGTTCCGCGCGAAACGCCGTGCCCCCGACGCGGCGGTTCGGTCCGGATCGCCCCGGTGGGCCGTCGACCGTCCCAGATTTCGGCCTCGATTCGCCAGACGGCAGAGGGGCCAAAAGGCCCTGGCCCCTCCCCGACCCGGCGGGGAACCTTGGTTGAGCCTGGGGGTTCTGCGTGCGCAACGACCGGATTCGAATCGACCCCGAGTTCGATCCGCGCCCGGAAGAGCAGCAAGGCCGCCGGACCGCCTGGCTCGTCGCGACTGCGGTCGTCGTCGGCGCAGCGCTGGTCGGACTCTTCATGGCCATTCCGTCCTCGCCTGAAGCCGACGATGATCTCGCCGTGGCCGCCTCGCCATCACCGACCGTCGCCGCACCGTCGACCTCTCCTTCCCATGCCGTCGCGGGGACACCAGCGCCACCTGCTGCTCGGCCGTCGGCACTCGCCGCACTGAGTGAGCCTCTGTCTGAGGCGATTCCGGGGTTCACCGACCAGATCGTGATGCTCACGACGCCCGCTGAACGCTTCTCGGTCATCCGGTGGTCCCCATCCGAGAGCAGCACGGATGTCGTCCTTTCCATGGACCGCATCGCCGAGTACGGATGCTGGTCGGTCGGACTCGACGCCTCCGGCGAGTGGTTTGCTCGAGTCCAGCGCGACGACACGCTGATCGTGCACCACGTGCTCGACACACCCGGCGAATCGTCGAGATCCGAGGCGATCGGCCTCAACGTCGGATCTGTTGCATGGCACGACACGGAAGCCGGCTCCGTGGCCTGGATCTCCTGCGCTCGGTCCGGCTCGGGTCCGTCAACCCTCTACGCGTTGGATGTAGCGGACCCGGCCGCGGAACCGACATCAATTCGCACGTTCCAGCAGGACTGCAAAGACGGCATCTGGCTGGAACGGTGGAGCGACGATGGGGCGCTGATCTCCACCACCGCCGACACCGATTTCGACCAGATCCTCGTCGACCCCGACGGCGCCACGGTGAATACCGACATCCGGAATTGGGCCTCGGTCCCCGGTCTCGATGACGACGCGCCGGTAGTGGATCATGCCGCGTCTCCAGATGGGCGGTTCGTTGCCGCCATCGTCGACGAACATTGGGACGTCGAGATCCCCAAACTGTGCGTCATGGACGCCGAAAGCGGTGGCCTCGTCACCGAAGTCTCAGAGCACGACTCAGACATTATCGCCATGACATGGTCGACCGGGGGACGGTTCCTCATCTACGAACTCTGGAGCTTCGAGACGGAGAGCGGCGGGCTCGAATGGTATGACACCGAGACCAACACGACGACGCGCATCCCCCTGAGCGAGATCGTCGACGCGATCAGAACGGCGAACCCCGGCTAGCACGCCAGCGGTCCGGTGCCCGAGCGACCGCGGCCCCACGGAACCCGCACCGAGTTCGGCTTCGGCCAGACACACGACCCCGCCTCCCGGGCCTCAGCCGCGATACAGTCGGCGACGGTGTCACTGTGCAACACCGAGTTGTGCGCCTCGCCCATCCGCTGCCACATCCCGATGAGGCTCGGGAATCGTTCGAACATGCTGCCCCCGCCATCGTCGAGGTCATAGACCCGAACCCCATCGGGTCGATCGCGGAAGTTCGTGAAGGCGGCGTCGGGATTCCGCACGATCACCACTTCGACGCCCGCCCGTTCACCGAGGCCATCGCGAATGTCCCGGCATCCGTTCCACCGGCACCGTACCGGGTCGAACAGGCCGTCGTCGGCCGTGTCGCCGTGGAACCATCCCAGGCTCTGGAGCAGTCCGAGCGGGCCTCGCGAGATCGGCGGATCGAGGATTGTGGCGCCGACGACCGCATCGACGCCTATCGACGGATGTTCATCCCACCGGCCGACAACTTCAGTGATCACCGCCCCGCCCTTGCTGTGCCCAACCAGATAGAGCGGCCGACCATCGGATCCCAGCGCAGCGAGGTACGAGGAGAGAGCATCCGCTGCGTCCGCCGCGGGAGCGTGTCGCGACGCTTCGATCTGGTCGGACGACGGCCATGCCCAGCGATAGTCGAAGACCCGGATATCTCCCGGGTCAAGGCCGATCCTCCCGGCGAGGTCATCGAAACCGTGCGGGTCACCACCGTGGCCTGGAACGTAGACGTAGAGGGGTCCGGATACGGCTCCGGCGGACTCCCACCTGCGGCGACGCGCGAGAGCGGCGGCGGCGATCGCAACAGTGCCGATCGCCGCTCCGCCTGCGGGGGCGAGCGGAATCCCGAGCGGACCTTTGGGCGACCGGGGCGGCGCACCCGTCGAGAGTCCAAGGCCGTCACCGGGTGATCCGATCTCGCGTGTCTCGGCGTCAATCGGCGCGGTTCCATCGACGGGAGGAAGGCCGGACAGGTGCGCGCTCGCGGCCGAGAGGACAGAGGTGGCGAAGACTGCTGCGGCGAAGAACGTGCCCGGCACCATGGGGTCCAATCCCGGGGAGCGCGGAGGGCATGTCCACGATGCAGGGCTGCTCCCCCGCCGTCAAGAGATCCGTTCGTCCAGGATGACCGTGGCCGATGCGATGTCGCTGCGGATCTGGGTGAGCAACTCGTCAACGGAGTCGAATCGCAGTTCGTCCCTGATCCGCTCGACGAAGCCGACTCGGAGTTGCTTGCCGTAGAGATTCTCGTCGAAGCCGAGTACATGCACTTCGAGCACTCTCTCAGTGCCGTTGAAGGTCGGGCGGACCCCCAGGTTGGCAACGCCGGGGAGTTCGCGACCGTCGATACCGACGACGACCGCGTAGACCCCGATCTGAGGGACCGTCAGGGTCGCAGGCATCGAGACGTTCGCCGTCGGAACACCGAGTTGTCTGCCCCTCGCATCGCCGGGCACGACGATACCCTCGACTTCATAGGGTCGACCGAGCATCGCAGCGGCGTCGGCGACGTCGCCTTCCTCGATCCGGCGACGGATCAACGTCGAACGAATCTCCACACCGCCGTGTGTGGCGATCTCGACCACGTCGACCTCGAACCCGTGGCGCTCCCCCAGTTCTACAAATGTCGCGGTAGAACCGGAAGCGCCGCGTCCGAAACGGAATCCCTCGCCAACGGCGACGAACCGAGCGTTCAGGCCACGGACCAGGAATCGTTCGACGAACGCCTCGGGTGTCAGGTCCCGGAGCGTGGCGTCGAAGTTCAGCACGGCGACCCGCTCAATCCCTGCCGCCTCGAACAGTTCGAAGCGACGCTTGAGTGTGCTCAGCCGCGCAGGGTCCGAACCGGGCGCGAGCAGTGCAGCAGGATGCGCTCCGAACGTCATCGCGACGCGGGCGCATCCGTGATCGTGGCGCCCGACCGCTTCGAGGACCTGTTGGTGGCCCCGATGGACCCCGTCGAAGACGCCGATTGCGACCGCGGACCCTCCCGGTATCGGGCCCCAGCCGGCAGCGTCTCCCTGGTAGATAATCATGCGATCACCACTTCCGCCTTGGCCATCGGCCCATCGACGCGGTACATGCCAATCATCGTGCCGTCAGCCGTCAGCCGGAGCAGGTCCCCATCGGTCAGTCCTTCGCCTTCCGCGAGATGAGCGATCGGGATCGCGGCGCCGTTGCGGGCGGTCGACAAGTGTGATTCAGGAATCTCCCTCGCGGGCACGTTGGCAAGCACCGTTTCAGGTGAAACGACAAGATCTGCCACCGTGCCATCGGCTGCGGCCACCGCGACGTCGTCGATTCGGACAGCGTCGGCAACACGGATCGGACCATTCCTCACACGCCGCAGGGCGGTGAGGTGCGCTCGACCTCCGAGGGCACGCGCCAGATCGTCACCGAGGGCGCGGATGTAGGTGCCGGTGCTGCAGACGACGTCGAAGGAGACCTCCGGGTAGTCCGACGGAGCGACGTCGGTGATGCTCAGTTCGTAGATCTCAACCGGCCGCGCTTCTCGTTCGACGACCTCACCGGCTCGCGCCAGTTCGTACAACCGCTTCCCTTCGACCTTGCGTGCCGAGACCATCGGAGGAGTCTGGAGGATCGGTCCGCGGAATCGTTCAGCGGCCGCTTCTATCTCTTCGCCGGTCACCGGGAGCGGCGCCCGTTCGATCACGGTTCCGTCGGCATCGAGTGAGTCGGTTGCGACCCCGAAGAGGGCGGTTGCCTGGTATTCCTTCGGGAGACCCTGCACGTATCGCAGAAGGCGCGTGTAGCGCCCGAGGCCGAGCACGAGAAGACCGGTCGCCATCGGATCGAGCGTTCCGGCGTGGCCGACCTTGCCACCAATCAAGCCCCGCACCTTCGCTACGACGTCGTGGCTGGTCCATCCGCGGTCCTTGTCGACGAGCAGGAACCCGTCCCCGACGCCCGACTTCTTCACGTCATTTGCCCCAGGACTTGGGCGATCGTGTCGTCGACGCTGAGCTTCGACGTGAATCCGGCGGCATTCCGGTGGCCTCCGCCACCGAAGGACTGAGCGATCTTCGCGACATCGACCTCTCCACGAGATCGCAGGCTCCCCTTCAACACTCCCGGCTGCACCTCTTTGAGAAGGCAGGCCACGCCGGCTTCCCGCGGGAGACGCACAAGGTCAATCAATTGGTCGGCGGATTCCCATCCGATGCCGGCATCGTCGATGTCCTCCTGGCGCAGCACCGCCCACACGAGTCCAACGTACGCGTCGAGTTGCGCCCCGCCGAGAACGCGAGCAACGACCGCGAAGTAGCCGAATGCCGTCTCCTCATAGAGCGCCTGCCCGATCGGCGCCGGCTCAACCCCGGCGTCGAGGAGGTCGGCGGCCATGCGATGCACCGCCGGACTGGTCGACGAATACTGGAATCGGCCCGTGTCGGTGACCAATCCCGTGTACAGCGCCTCCGCGATCGGTCGGGTGATCTCCCAGCCGAGGCGATTGAGGAACTCGAACACCAGTTGCGTCGTCGCCGCTGCCTCTGAATCGACAACCCGAACATCACCAATTGTCCCCGGTGTGAGGTGATGATCGATAACGAGAAGACGCTGTGCGCTTGAGACGGCTGAACCAACGGAGCCCACCCGATCGAGCACCCCGGTGTCGCAGACGATCGCGAGATCCAGATCGGTCGGGAATTCGTCGGGTGGGACGAGCACGCTCTGGTCGAGAAACCGGAACTCGGAGCCGAGGACGAACGGCTTCCCGAAGGACGCAACAGCGTCCTTGCCCGCTGCCCGCGCCGCCAATGCGATCGCAACCATCGAGCCGATCGCGTCTCCGTCTGGCCGCACGTGGCCAACCACGCCGATCCGATTGGCTCGGTTGATCTCGGCGATTGCCGCATCCCATGCTTCTTCAGTCGGTGGCATCTAGGACCTCCGGCTCAGGGACGAGTTCGTGGAGTAGGCGGTCGATCTTGAGGCCCTCACCGATCGCCGGATCGAGGCGGAAGGTGAGGCGCGGGGTGTACTTCATCCGGATCTGGCTGCCGGCGACCGCCTGGATACGCGGTGTCGCTCGTTCGAGCGCCTCCGCGGTCTGTTGGATCTCTTCGTCAGTGCCGAGCACGGAGTAGTACACGAAGGCGACTCTCAGGTCGGGTGAGGCGTCGACTCCGGTGATCGTCAGGAATCCGAGGCCCGGGTCCTTCAGGTCGGCCACCGCCTCGGCGATGACTTCGCGCAGCAGTTCGTTGACCTTGCGCATGCGCGGACTGTCCGGTCGACTCATCGGTCCTCCTCATCGAGGTACGAGCGACGGCTATCGAGTACCTCGATCTCCGTTCGCCGTTCGAGATCCCTGGCAATCGTCGCCAGCATCCGATCTACCTGCCCGGGCGACTCGGACACCACGGCGATGCCGAGATCGGCGCGCTGCCAGAGATCTTGGTGTTCGACCTCGGCCACCGCGACCGGGTGGGCGGCTCCGATATCGGTGATGATCCTCTTCAGCACGCGGCGCTTCTCCTTGAGCGATCGGATCCCGCGAATCCGGAGTTCGACGTGGAGGGCTCCGACGACCACCCTGCTGCTCCTCCTCCGCGTACGACCGCCGGTCAGGTCCTGGCGATTTCGTTGACCTCGTAGGACTCGATCGTGTCGCCTTCCTTGATGTCACGGAAGTTGGCCAAGCCGATGCCGCATTCGTATCCGGTCTGGACGGATTGCACATCATCCTTGAAGCGCCGCAACGAGGTCATCCTGCCGTCGTAGACGACCACCCCTTCACGCACGAGGCGTGCCCGGGCATTGCGGTTGATCGAACCCTCGGTGACGTAGCAACCGGCGACCAGGCCGAACCGTGGTGCACGGAAGACCGCACGGACCTCGGCGACGCCGAGGAACGTCTCGACCTCGTCCGGTGCCAGTTCACCGACCAGCATCGATTCGATATCGTCCAGGAGCTCGTAGATGATCGAGAAAGTCCTGATGTCGATGCCGGCTTCCTTGGCAGCGGCTCTCGCTGACGCATCCGGCCGCGCGTTGAATCCGTAGATCAGCGCTTCCGAGGCCTCGGCGAGCATGACGTTGTTGGCAGTGATTCCGCCGACCGCGCCATGCACAATCGTGATCGATGCGTCTTCCCTGGAGATATTGCCAACGGCTTCGCGGATTGCCTCGAGCGAACCGTGGGCGTCGGCCTTGACGATGATGCGGAGTTCCGCATGATCGGAGGTCCTGAGTTGTTCAAGCAGTTGTGTGAGGCGCTCGGTCGCCGTGGGAACGGTCAAGTCCGCGCCGCGCCTGAGTGCCGTCTGTTCCTCGGCCATCTTGCGAGCGATCCGTTCGTTCTTCACGACCTCGAACATGTCACCTGCGAGGGGCACTTCACCCCATCCGGATACAACCACCGGGGCGCTCGGACCCGCCGTCTTCAATTGACCGCCGCGCTCGTCGAACATCGCGCGCACGCGACCCGACACGGTGCCGCAGACGATTGCGTCACCCTTCTTGAGCGTGCCACGCTGAACAATCACGGTGGCGACCGGCCCGCGACCGACCTCCAGCTGCCCTTCGATGACCGTACCGACCGCGGGAGCGCTCGGATTGGCGGTGAGTTCTTCCACTTCGGCGACGAGCGCCACGATCTCGAGCAGGTCCTCGACTCCGGCGCCGGTCAAGGCGGACACTTCGACGGCGGGAACATCGCCGCCGAGGTCTTCAACCACGATGCCGTGCTGTGTCAATGCTCCGCGAACGGCGAAGGGGTCGGCGGTCTCAAGGTCCATCTTGTTGATGGCCACGATGATCGGAACGTCGGCCGCCTTGGCATGGTCGATGGCTTCGACGGTCTGCGGCATCACGCCGTCGTTGGCGGCTACCACCAGGATCACCAGGTCGGTCACATTCGCTCCACGGGCGCGGAGCGCGGTGAACGCCTCGTGGCCCGGGGTGTCGATGAATGTGATGATGTTGTCACCGCTTGCGACCTGATAGGCACCGATGTGCTGGGTGATGCCGCCGGCCTCGCCGTCGACGACATTGGCGGTCCGGATCGTGTCGAGGAGTTGGGTCTTCCCATGGTCGACGTGGCCCATCACGGTGACGACGGCAGGCCTCGGCTTCAGGCTCGCCGGATCGTCCTCGTATTCGACGACGTGGTGCGTTGGGCCTTCGTCTACTTCCTCGATCTCTTCGTGCTCTGCGACCAGAAGTTCGTATCCGAACTTGCGACCGAGCTCCTCGATGGCATCGGTCGGGATGGTTCCACCGGCCGGCACCATCTCGCCCATCTCCATGAGCGCCTGGACGATGAGGACCGTTCGAGTCTTGATCATGCGGGCCAACTCGTGGGTCGTGAGACCGGGCTCGACCAGCAGAACGAGTTCGTCCTCGGACCCATCGCCGTCGACCGCTTCCGTCTCATCATCGCTCTCGGCGGCAACCTCGGCTGCGGCTTCGCTCTCTACCTCGACCTCAGCCTCGACCTCAGCCGGCGCCGCTTCTTCTGCGGCAACAGCCGTGTCGTCGTACGACAGCCGGACGAGCGCGACGGCGTCCTCGTCCAGTCCTGACGAAGCCGTCTTCACCTCGATCCCGAGCTCCTGAGCGCGCGTCAGCACATCCTTGGATTCGAGCCCAAGGTCTCGTGCGAGTTCGTAGACCCTTTGCTTCGCCACTCAGTTCTCCTCGTTTTCTTCTCCGGCCTCGACTGCGTCCTCGTCCGCGTCCACCGGTTCGTCGACGACGGCGACCTCGAGGCCATCCTCCGTCTCAATGATCTCTTCGACGACGCCGCCCTCAGCGGCGTCTTCAGCCGCTTCCACAGCGTCCTCGGCCACGGCTTCCTCAGCGGCGGATTCCTCGATGATCTCGGTGGCCACCTCCGCTACGAGCTCCTCTTCCTCTTCGACGTCGAGGCCCAGGTCCTGGCTCTCAGACCGGATATCGATCCGGTAGCCGGAGAGGCGTGCCGCAAGGCGAGCGTTCTGGCCTTCCTTGCCGATGGCCAGCGACAGTTGATGATCTGGGACGACGACTTCGGCGGTCCGTTCGTCCTCGTCGAGGCGGACTTCCTTGACGCGTGCGGGGCTCAGCGCCTCGGCGATGAATCCCTCGGTGTCGTCCCGCCACTCGACGATATCGACCTTCTCGCCGCGGAGTTCGTTCACGACCTGCCGGACGCGCGAGCCCCTGGCTCCGACGCAGGCTCCGACCGGGTCGACGTTCGGATCGTTCGATGCCACGGCGATCTTGGTGCGGTGACCGGGTTCGCGAGCGATCGCCCGAATCTCGACGTCTCCGTCGACGAGTTCGGGAACCTCGAGCTCAAACAACGAACGGATGAACTCGGGGTGGCTCCGCGACACGACGATCTGCGGTCCCTTGCCCTCGCCCCGCACCTCGAGGATGTACCCCTTGACCCGGTTGCCCCGCTCGAGGCGCTCATAGGGGATGCGCTCCGATGACGGCATGATGGCCTCGGCATCGCCGAGATCGAGGATCGCGTAGCGGTGGTCCGATTGCTGGATGATTCCGGTGATGAGGTCGCCCTCGCGCCCTTCGTAGAGGTCGTAGACCTGCTCGCGCTTGGCGTCGCGCAAACGCTGGCGAATGACCTGCTTCGCGGTCTGGGCGGCGATCCTGCCGAAGTCCTCCGGGGTGTCTTCCCACTCCTCGACGACGTTTCCGTCCTCGTCGAGTTCCTGCCCGTAGACCAGGATCTCTCCGGTATCGGCGTCGATCGTGACCCGTGCTTCCTCGGCGGCGCCGGGCGTGCGTTTGTAGGCCGAGACGAGTGCATTCGCGAGCGCGTCGAGAATCGTGTCCGCCGGGACACCCTTCTCTCGCTCGAGGAGCTCCAACGCGTCCAACAGGTTGTAGTCCATCGTTGCTTCTCCCTACGCCTTTTTCCCAGGCTTCTTGCCCTTTTCCCATACAAACACGGTGCGTGCCGACGAGACATTGGTCATCTCGATGCGTCGGTCGGTACCGTCGACGTCGATGACGATTCCATCGGCGTCTGCTGCAACGAGTGCACCGCGGTGGTGCTTGTCGTCTTCGATCTTCTGAAATGTCTTGATGTGCACATCGCTGTTGAGCGCCTTCTGGAAGTGCTCCGGTCGGCGAAGCTTCCGCTCGAGCCCGGGCGATGTCACTTCAAGGGTGTACGCCCCGGGGAACGGATCGTCGTTCTCGATCAGCCGCGAAATTCCCCGCGAGAGGTCCGTGATTCGATCGAGACCGAGCGTCTCGTCGGAGTCGACGACGATACGCAGCAGCTTGCCGCCCCCAAGGACCTCGACATCGTCGAGTTCAACGCCCTCGGCGGCAACATATGGGCCAACAAGACCCCAAATCTGTTCCGCGATATCGGCCACGCCCGGTGCTCCTCAATGCGTACATCACACAACGAGGCGGGCCAGGCCCACCTCGACTCGTACTCCCGTTGCAGATTGGAGTATAGGCAAGGCAGCACCCTGTCGGCGGAGTGAACAGGTCAGCATGCAGCACGCCAAGCCTGCGCCATCGCCGACTCACCGACCGTTCCGCGACCGCGAACCCGGGGGCCGCTCGCTACTTCGTGCTACTGCTTGCTCGTTGCGACCTGATGGGCTAGCTCTTCGGCGGCGCTCTCTACGGGGAGTTCGGAACGATCCCCGGTGCTGCGCACCGACAGTTCGACGACCCCATCAGCGAGGCCGCGGGGCCCAACGGTGACCCGGTACGGGATCCCGATCAGTTCGGCGTCGGCAAACTTCACGCCCGGACGCTCCTTCCGATCGTCGATCAGCACGTCCACTCCGGCGGCGCCGAGATCGTCGTACAGGCGGTTGGCCACCGTCATCGTGTCCTCGTCATCGGTCTTGACGACAGTGATGACCACTTCGTAGGGAGCGATCGAGACCGGCCAAACGATTCCCTGCTCGTCATGGTTCATCTCGACGGCGGCCGCGAGATTCCGCTCGACGCCGATGCCGTATGAACCCATCACGAGGGGGACCGGGACGCCGTTCGTGTCCAATACGGTTGCACCAAGCGCTTCGGAGAACTTGGTACCGAGCTTGAAGATGTGGCCGGCTTCGATCCCCTTGAAGAGTTTGAGGGGTTCGCCGCACTCAGGGCAGCCATCGCCGGCGACCACCGCACGGAGGTCCAGCCACTCCGTCACCGCGATGTCGCGCGCCACGTCGACGCCCCGCAGGTGATGGTCGTCAAGGTTCGCCCCGGTGACCATGTTCACGCGTTCGGCAAGTTGGAGGTCAGCCAGGATGCGGGGACCGTCAACGCCAACGGCGCCAAGGCTTCCGGCATCGGCACCGAGCAGCGCCCGGATCTCCTCCGGACGACCGGGACGGATCTCGATTGCGCCAGTGCCGTCGAGCAGCTTCTGCTCATGGAGGTCATGGTCGCCACGCAGGAGCACCAGCACCGGTTCATCGTCCAGGACGTAGACCAGGGTCTTGATCTGACGGTCGGCCGACGCCCCACCGTCGAACTCGACGAGGTCGGCGATCGTTCGCACACCCGGAGTTGGGAATGGCTCCACGGCATCAGGACCGGGTTCGTCCTCGACCCGGGGAATGGTCGACGTGGCCCGCTCAACGTTGGCGGCGTAGTCACAGGCCGGGCAGTGGGCGACGTCGTCCTCACCGGCCGGCGACGGCACGATGAACTCGATTGAGTCGGATCCACCCATCGCGCCTGAGGATGCTTCAACGGGGATCGCCGTGACGCCGATACGTTCGAAGATCTTCGAGTATGCGGCGAAATGGCGATCGAACTGCAGATCGAGACCCTCGGTGTCGAGATCGAAGCTGTACGAGTCCTTCATGGTGAACTCGCGCACGCGGAGCAGACCGGCCTTCGGGCGTGCCTCGTCTCGGAACTTGGTCTGGATCTGGTACCAGAGTTGCGGAAGATGCTTGTACGACGTCACTTCCGTCGCGATCGTGGTGAAGATCTCCTCGTGGGTGGGGCCGAGAACTGCAGCACCTCCGCGCAGGTCGCTCAGTTGAAAGAGGATCTCACCCATCGTCTCGATGCGGCCGGTGCGTTCCCAGATCTCGCGCGGGTGAAGGGCGGGCAGCAACAACTCCTGGCCGCCGATCGCGTCGATCTCCTCTCGGATGATCGCCATGATCTTCGAGCGGACCCGGTATCCGAGAGGAAGGAGCGAATACACACCCGCCATCAACTGGCGAATGTAGCCGCCACGGACGAGCAGGCGGTGGCTGACGGCTTCCGCGTCGGCAGGGTCGTCTCGGAGGGTTGGGATGAACGCCTGTGACCAACGCACGCACTGACTCCAGTGATCTCGGGGGCTGCGGAGGATAGTGGTGGTATCTCGTGTCAGTCGACGCTCAGCCGGTAGGCGCCCGGACCACTCGCGTTGTTGTCTCCAACAACGACAAAGAACGTGCCGGCCTCGCGTGCGGTGAACACGATTCGCGGATTCGATCCGAACAGCCCGCCTCCCGAGTCGTCATCAAATGCTTTGAGATAGCCGAGACCGTCCGGACCATCGATCATCAGTATCGGGTCGAAGGTGATCGCGTCCACATCGATGGTGACGGCCTGTCCTCTTCCGAGATCGACCAGATACCAGTCGTAGTCGCCTGGGTAGTCGACGTTGCCGGTGATCGTGGCGTTCCTGGTGAGCGTGCGACCGTCGTCCGGGTCCGGCCACGGGGTGAGTTCGATGTTTGAGCCGAGCCGAGCCCGACCGGCGCCCGACAGATTCTCGACCCTCAGCATGTACGGACCGGCGTACGAGATCAGCTCCTCGATCCGCTCCTCCCCCTCCGTCGTCTCGTCAGCCGCTGCAACATCGATCCCGTCGATGGTGCTGAGAACCAGCGACATGTCCGCGTCGCTCGATACGTCGAAGAAGACATCGGCATACAACGGCTCTTCGAACACGAAGACCTGCTCCTGCCAGATACTCTCATACTCGAGTTCGTGGAAGTCGGCGCCGTTCGCCGGCGGAGGCAGACGGCTGCCGAGCCCCCCGGTCGCCGAGCCTGACCGCATCCGATCGATCGCCGAGGCTGCATCTTTGAGCGATCCAGAGAGGCCGAATTCCTCGATGAATTTGAAGTTGGTGATCCCGACGACCGTCCCTTCTGCATCGACGAGCGCTCCGCCGCTCTGACCGCCCGCGACAGTGGTATCCGATTGGAGGAACGACCACTCGCCGGCCTCCCACTCCCTCGTGCGAGAGAGGATCCCCTCGGTGATCGTCGGCTCCGGGAACGCTTCCGACTCACCGGGGTATCCAACGAGGTAGACGGGGCTGCCGAGTGGTAGGCGCTCGCCGTCGCCAATCTCGACAGGTGGCGGCAGATTCGGGGTGCCACCAACGTCGATGATGGCGAGGTCGCCGAAGAGGTCGGTGCCGACCACGGCCGCATCGCGGATCTCCGTTCCGTTCGGGAACACCACACGGACGACGTCATAGGGCCACACGACGTGCGCCGCGGTCAGGATCGTGGACTGGTCGATGAGGATCCCGCTGCCACCGGCGATGACGGTCTCGATCGAAGCGATCGACGGTGCGACCTGCTCGTAGATCTGTTCGGCGGTGACGCGCTCTTGCGGCGCCGTCGACGCCATCGCCTCGGTTGTGGCGACCGGAGCCGTCGACGTCGGTTCGGCGGTAGACGTGCACGCCGAGACGGCAATCGCACAAGCGACAAGCGCTCCAAGCGAACGCCGCTGCGTCACTCCCCGTCACCGGCGGCAACGTCGGCGACGTTCGCCCGACGCTCTGAGGCGCGGTTCGCATCGCCCTGTAGATCGAGGAGTTCGATGCGCGCCTCTTCGGCCAGGTCGGCTGCAGACACATCAGCGGCGGCGAGTCTGGCCTCGACACCTTCCTCGACGAGTTTCTGTGCCTCGTCGAGGAGCGCTTCGACCATGTCGTCTTCGTCGACCACACGGACGACCTGCCCCTTGATGAAGAGGTGCCCCTTCCCGCGTCCGGCGGCAATCCCGATGTCGGCCTCTCTGGCCTCGCCCGGCCCATTGACGATGCATCCCATGATCGCTACCTGGATGGGAAGCTTGGCCGCCTCGAGGGCCGCCGTTGCCTCCTCGGCTACCTTGATGACATCGACGTCTGCCCGGCCACACGACGGACAGGCGACGAGATCGAGGCCGGTACGTTCCCGCAGGCCAAGGTACTCGAGGAGTTGACGCCCAGCCTTCGCTTCCTCAACCGGGTCTGCGGTAAGCGAGAAACGGATCGTGTCGCCGATGCCTTCGAGCAGCAGCGTCGCGATTCCGGCAACCGACTTGATCAGACCGCCGGGTGGCGGGCCTGCTTCCGTCACCCCGAGATGGAGGGGGTAGGCAACCCGCTCAGCGAGCAGGCGGTACGACTCGACCATGCGCGGTACCGACGAGTGTTTGACGGAGATCTTGATGTCGTGGAAGCCGACGTCTTCGAGGTAGCGAATCTCCTTCTGAGCCGACCGGACAAGCGCCTCCGGGACCGGTGCGCCGAATTCTTCGAGGAGATCCTTGTCGAGCGATCCCGCATTGACCCCGACCCGGATGGAGACGCCGGCGTCGGCGGCGGCTCGCGCGACCGCCTTGATGTGTTCCTCTTTGCGGATGTTCCCCGGGTTCAGCCGGAGCCCGGCAACACCGGCCTCGAGTGCTGCGAGGGCCAGGCGATACTGGTAGTGGATGTCGGCGATGATCGGAACCGGAGATCTCGGAACGATCTCCGCCAATCCCTGGGCGGCCTCCGCATCGTTGCAGGTGATGCGAACGATGTCGGCCCCCGACGACCGCAGGGCATAGACCTGCGAGAGGGTCGCATCGACGTCTGCGGTCTTGGTGGTCGTCATCGACTGGACGCTGATCGGGGCCCTTCCCCCGACCTGCACATCCCCGACAAAGACCGGCCGCGAGTCCCGACGTTCGATTCCCATGCCGCCAATGCTAGAGAGAACGCGGATCGAGTAGCGGAGTAGCTGATTGGCCCGTGCGTTCTGACTGGCGACCGGCGACTCCTACAGCTGCAGCGGCTTGAAGATGTCGAGGTAGACGCCCATGAGGCCGACGGTGATCAGGAACACCACCACGACGGCTGCAACGGGCATCAGTCTGCGGATGTCCGGAACGCGACCCCGGATCTTCTCGTAGAGGGCCACCGCGAAGTGTCCGCCATCGAGCGGGTAGAGGGGGATGAAGTTCAGAATCCCGACGAACACGTTGACCAGGGCGAGCAGCATCAACGTGCTCTCCATCGGCCCGGCGAGTCGGGCCAGCCCGATCGGGCTGATCGGGCGCACCTCGTTGAGAACCTCATCGTCTCCACCGAACACGGACAGGATGAGCTCCGGGAATCCGATGACCATCCGCCAGAGGCCATAGACGCTCTGGCTCGCGGCCTCGGCGATTCCGCGATACGCAGCGCCGACCAGGCCGAACACGCCGGGCTTGGTGCGCTCGATCTCGGGCGCCGCTCCGAAGTACCCGATCTCCTCGTAGACCACTTCTCCCGAACCATCGGTGACGACCTCGTCGTCAACCACGACGGCCCGTTCGCGGAAAGCGAGCGTGGTCATTGCCGCTCCAGTCGTGCCGGCGCGTTCGTAGCCGATCAGGACCGTGGCTCCCCCGTCGACGCTGATCCGGTCGACGAAGTCGTCCCACGACGAGACGGGTGCGCCCTCGTAGGAGACCAGAACATCCCCGGCCTCGAACCCGGCGCTCGCGGATGGCGACACGTCGCCGGACGGTGTCGTTGGGGCAATGGCAGACAGCGTCAGCGTCGGAATCGGGTCGCCGGCCTCGTCGGTCGCCACTTCTCCCCAGATCGCGAAGACGATGACGAGAAGAATCGTCGCCAAGACGAAGTGGCTGAACACGCCGGCAAGCACAACGACCGACTTCTTCCAGAACACGGACTCGCGATACGTACGGCCCTCGTCTTCTGGAGCGACCTCCTCGAAAGGATTCATGCCGATGATCCGGACGTATCCGCCGAGCGGAATGGCCTTGATGCCGTACTCGGTCTCTCCGCGGACGATGGACCAGATGCGGGGGCCAAAACCGAAGAACGCCTCGGTTGCCTTCATCCCGAAGCCCTTCGCTGCCACGAAGTGGGCGCCCTCGTGCACCACGATCATGGCAACGATGCCGACGATCATGACTGCGGTACCCATCAGCGAACCCCCATCGTCCGTTTCATGTGTTCAACGCTACCGGAGGCCTTCGACTATCGAGAGGTTCGGACGGCGATCGATTCCCGTGCTGCCCGGCGACCGGCCTCGTCTGCGGCAAGCGCCGCCGCCAGCGTGGGGATCGGTCCATCGGGAACGGCAGCGAGAGCCTCAGCGACGACTTCGGCGATCTCCGTGAAGCCGATCTGTCGTTCGAGGAACGCTGCCACCGCCACTTCGTCGGCGGCGTTGAGCACCGCCGGCCCGTTGCCTCCCCGGCGCCCGGCGCCATACCCCAGGTCGAGTGCCGGGAATCGGTCCCGGTCCGGGGCCGAGAATGCCAGATTCGCGCCGACCAGATCGAACGGTTTCGCTACTCCGGGGACGCGTTCGGGGGCGGTCAGCGCCTGTTGGATGGGCTTGCGCATGTCGGGTGGCCCCATTTCGGCCTTCACCACTCCGTCATCGAACTCCACCAGCGAGTGCACGAAACTCTTCGGGTGGATCACGACATCGATCTGGTCGTATGCGAGGCCGAAGAGGAAGTGGGCCTCGATCACCTCGAAAGCCTTGTTCATCAGCGTTGCCGAATCGATCGAGATGCGCCGACCCATGTCCCACGTGGGATGAGCGAGCGCATCCTCAACGGTTACTCGCGCCAGATCGATATCCGTTCGTGCGTGGAACGGGCCCCCGGATGCGGTGAGGATGACCCGGCGCACGCTGCCGACCGGCTCCCCGATGAGGCACTGCCAGATCGCAGAGTGCTCACTGTCAACGGGGATCATCTCGCCGTCCGTCGATTCCAGCGCCGCCATCACCAGCGGTCCGCCGGTGAGCAGGCTCTCCTTGTTCGCCAATCCGAGTCGGTTCCCCGCTTCGAGCGCGGCGAGTGATGGTGCGAGCCCGGCCGCACCAACGATGCCGTTGACGACCGTCGTGCCTGGAAGGGCGGCAAGAGCAGTCACGGCCTCGACTCCGAACTCGACTCTCTGTTCGAGCGCCCGGTCCACCGCGCCGGTCGGCGGGGTCGCGACCGCGATACGGGCGTCCGGATACCGTCGAGCAAGAGCAGCGAGGCCGGGCGAGGCGGCTCCGGTCGCCATCGCCACCACGGGACGGTTCAGACGGTCTGCGACTTCCAGCGTTTGTGTACCGATCGAGCCCGTTGCCCCGAGGACGACGATCGGGGTCAGAGCAGGCCGGCCCACACGAAGACGGCCCATGCCGCGGGCACGACCGCGATGATCGCATCGATCCGGTCGAGGAGACCGCCGTGGCCCGGCAGAATCGATCCCATGTCTTTGATGTCGAGCGACCGCTTCACGACCGACACCGCGAGATCGCCGAGAGGCGCAAACACGGCGACGACGGCACCCAGCACGAGTCCGGTCGGGAGGTCGATGGCCTCGATGAAGAAACTCGCTCCGGCTCCGGCAAGGAACGCCATGAACGTGCCCCCGACGAATCCCTCAACGGTCTTCTTGGGAGAGATCGTGGGGGCGAGCGGTCGCCGGCCGATCGACGACCCGACGAAGTAGGCGGCGATGTCCACGAGTGCGACGACGGCAACCACCGTGAGTACGAGCAACTGGTAGTCCTCGGCGGCGATGATCGGGAAGGCGAACGAGCCGAACCCGCCGATCCAGCCCGCGACCAGGACGGTCAGAGCGAAACCGCTGACGGCGCCCACGCGGCGCTGGCTGACGGCGCCATACAGCAAGATCACCGTTGCGAGGAGCCCGAACGCGATCGGGATCGCGATCACCCCCCATACGACCGAACCAATCCCGGCGGCGATGATGCCGACGAAGCCAAATACCGACATCGGCTTGAAGCGGCGATGCATGAGCGCGCTGTAGAACTCCCCGGCCGCCACGACGAAGGCCGCGAGGGCGAGAACGGTGATGGCCGGTCGCCACAGCAGGGAGAGTAGGAATGCCGCAACGAGCGCAACACCGGTGCCAACGCGGAGGAGGAGGTTCGATGCCGCTCTGGGGGGCGCCGGGATGGCGGCATCGCCCTCGCCCGCAGCCACGACGTCGTCGAACCCGACGACGCCGGAATCGAGTCCGGGGATGGCGGCGGACAACGCCACCTGCTCGGTGTCTTGGGAATCTGCGGCCACCATTGCGGCCGCCAGGTCCTGGTGCTCACGCGTTGGCTTGTTCTTGTAGTCGTCGTCGAAGTCGCTGAAGTCGAACACCTCACCGTCGCTGCCCGGGTCGGTCACGTCATCGAACGGGACCCCTCCGCCGATGATCGGCACCTCACCGGTGTCGTCTTCGTCGCCCTCGTCGCCGGTCGCGTCCTCGACGATCGGATCTGGACCGGTCGGGTCCGGGGCGATCGGGTCCTGTGATGCGTCGGCATCATCGGGGTCCGACCGGGGCGTCGCGGCGGCGATCGGTACGACCGGGAGCACCATGAGCTCGTCCGGATCAACAGGTTCGGGCTCACCATCGGATTCGTCGGCGGGAGGTTCATCGGCATCGAGGGGCGCGGCTGCTTCGTCCGGCTCTGGTACGTCTTCTCCAGCGTCGCTCTCGACGGCGAATCCGATAGCCGCGACCGATTCATCCTCGTCGACCTCCGGCTCATCGTCTTCCAGGGCCTCTTGCCGGTCTTCGGCAGGCACGTCGTCGGTTGCCGCCTCGGTCACCGGCCCATCATCGGCGATCTCGTCGTCTGAGGATTCGATGTCGTCATCCCCGGTATCGTCGACATCGTCGAGGAAGAACTCGATCGTGTCTTCGTGCGGTTCGTCGTCAGCGAAGGCCGCGTCGTCGACTGCACTCGCATCGATCACATCGGGAGGTTCATCTGCGACGGGAGGGGTGACGACCGACGCGTCTCCAATCGACGTGTCGGTTACATCAACGACCACCTCCGTCTCTCCGCCATCATCGGCCGCGCCGCTGGTGAACGCCACCCAATCGGCAATCTCCGCAGACGCGTCATCCTCGTCGCCGGCGAGCGCAGCATATGGATCGGCGTCGTCGAGCCAACCGTCGAAGCCCGGATCGGACTTTGCGGGGTGCGGTTTCGGGTCATCGGCGCCCTCGGGCAGCTCGAGTTCGCCGGGTGAGTCGGTGTCGTGATCGTCCATGACCCCTGACAGTACCTCGGAGAACGGTTCGAACGGAGCATCTGGAGTCCCGCTGCTGCCTTCGATCACGCCGCCGGTCTCAGATGACGTCGATGTTGCGTCGTCGTCCGACATGGGGTCGTCATCGGTGCGCATTGGCAGCCTCCGTCAGACCTCGAGCAGTTCTTCTTCTTTGGCCAGGAGGGCTTCGTCGAGCCGCTCGATGTGTTTGTCCGTCATGGTCTGCAGTACCTTCTCGGCCCGCCGGACGTCATCTTCGGAGACATCTTCCGACTCGAGGTGGTCTTTGGAGTGGCGGCGAACGTTGCGAATGGCAATCCGCCCGTCTTCCGCGAGGTGACGCACCACGCGGATCAGTTCTTTGCGCCGTTCCTCGGTGAGCGAGGGGAACGCGAGTCTGATCACGTTGCCATCGTTGGACGGGTTGAGCCCCAGGTCGCCTTCCTGGATGGCACGCTCGATGGCCGGGATCGCCGTCTTGTCGTAGGGCTGGATCACCAGCAGTCGCGCTTCCGGCACAGAGAAGCCGGCAATCTGTTGGAGCGGAGTCTGCGTCCCGTAGTAGTCGACGGTGATCCGGTTCAGGAGGCCGGGGTTGGCTCGACCGGTGCGGATTCCGCCGAATTCATGGATCGTGTGCACCACCGCCTGGTCCATCTTGTGATCGGCATCTTGCATCACTTCGTTGATCACGGCGCCTCCTCAGCGAACCAGCGTTCCGACATCCTCTCCGCGTACGGCCCTGATGATCTCGCCAGGGCGGTTCATATTGAACACGCGAATCGGAAGGTTGTTGTCCATGCACATCGTAATGGCGGTGGCATCCATCACCCCAAGCTGGCGCTGGATCGCGTCCATGTAGGCGACGTCGGTGAGCAGCGTTGCATCCGGGTTCATCACCGGATCCGAGTCGTACACCCCGTCGACCTTGGTGGCCTTGAGAACGGCCGCAGCGCCGATCTCTGCTCCACGCAAGGCGGCGGTGGTATCCGTTGTGAAGAATGGGTTTCCGGTGCCGCCGGCAAAGATGACGACGCGGCCCTTCTCGAGATGCCGGATGGCCCGGAGCCGGATATACGGCTCGGCAACCTGCTGGATCGTGATCGCCGTCTGGACCCGGGCGGGCGATCCGGCACGTTCAAGCGCGTCACGGAGCGCCAACGCGTTGATGACGGTGGCGAGCATGCCCATGTAGTCGGCGTTGGCCCGGTCCATATCTCCGGCGGCCGTCGAGACCCCTCGGAAGATGTTGCCGCCGCCAACGACGACGCCGATCTCGTAGCCCTCAGCGTGCACGACGGCGATCTCTTCGGCAACCCTGGCGACGATGGTCGGATCGATCCCATACTTGGTTACCGGATCAGCGAATGCTTCTCCGGAGAGTTTGAGAACGATCCTTCGCATCAGCCCGCCTCGCCGACCGCGAGCCGCGACATCTTGGTGATACCGATATTCTCGCCCATCTTCGCTGCGAGTTGCTTGACCAGTTCGCTGACGGTTCCTTCGAAGACCTCGGTCTTGATGAACTCCTGGTCGTACAACACATTGTCGGCGTAGAAGCTGTTGATGCGCCCTTCGACGATCCGCTCGACGATGTTCTCGGGCTTGCCCTCGTTCACTGCCTGGGTCGCGATGAGACGCTTCTCCTCGGCGACGACGTCTTCCGGAACGTCCTCACGGCTGATCCACTTGGGCTGAGCGGCGGCAATGTGCATTGCCAGGTCGTTGGCGACCTGCTGGAACTCATCGCTCTTGGCTACGAAGTCGGTCTCCGATGCGAGCGCTACCAGCGATCCGATGACCGGACGGCCGGCTTGTCGGTGGAGGTAGAAGCCGATGGCACCCTCGGTTTGTGCTCGATCGCTCCGCTTCGACGCGTCCGCCAGGCCCTGCTCCCGCAGGAGGTCCTTCGCTTGGTCGATGTCCCCACCTGTTTCGGTGAGGGCACGCTTGGCGTCCATCATTCCTGCCCCGGTTGCCTGGCGGAGGGCCTGGACGTCTTTGGCAGTGAAGTCGCTCATGCGTTCTCCTTCGGGTTCGGTGTCTCTTCGATCACCGCGCTCTCGACGACCGCGTTCTCAGCCTGGATCTCCTCCAGGACGACAACGTCGGCCGGGGGCGTCGGCTTCGGTTCTGGTTTGGCTTTGGCGGCCTTCGCTGGGGTGCCCTTCGCCGGAGCGCCCTTCTGGGGTGCTTCCTTGCGCTTGGCTTCCCGGATCTCGCGGCCATCCTTCGCCGCCTGGGCGATGACGTCGGATATCAGGTATGCGGTGCGGATGGCGTCGTCGTTCCCCGGGATCACCAGGTCGATGTCGTCCGGGTCACAGTTCGTATCGACGATCGCAATCACGGGGATGTTGAGGCGGTTCGCCTCGGTAACGGCAATGTGCTGTTCGATCACGTCGATCACGAACACGACGTCCGGAGGACGCTTCATGTCGCGGACTCCGCCGAGGACCATGTGGAGCTTCTCAAGCTCACGGCGGAGGCGGAGACGCTCCTTCTTGGGCAGCGACTCCATCTCACCGGACGTCTCCATTTGCTCGAGTTCGAGCATGTAAAGGATGCGCTTGTGGATGGTCTGGAAGTTGGTGAGCATGCCGCCGAGCCAACGATTGTTGACGTACGGCATCTCAGCTTTGGTGGCGGCTTCCTCGATCGCGCCCTGGGACTGCTTCTTCGTGCCGACGAAGAGCACGGTTCCGCCATCTGCGATCGCGTCGCGCACAAGGGTGTACGCGGACTCGACCTGCTCGAGGGTCTGTCGAAGGTCGACGATATGGATCCCGTTGCGCTCGGTGAAGATGTACGGACGCATCTTCGGATTCCAACGGCGGGTCTGATGGCCGAAATGCATTCCGGCCTCGAGCAGCTGACGCATACTCACCACGGACATGTGGTTCCTCCTGTGTTCGGGTTCACGCCTCCGCCCACCCGGAACACCCCACAGATCGCGTCTGCGATCCGACCTCGGGGGCTTGTAGTGGACGTGCGAAGTTGCCGTGAGTGTACCGAACGCGCCCGTGTAGCAGGAAAGCCGGTGGACGCCGCTAGAACGACGGTTCGATGAACCGATTGCGGAGGCTAAGCACCGCCTTGGTATGGATCTGGCACACCCGCGATTCGGTGACGTCGAGCACGGTGCCGATCTCGGCAAGCGTCAGACCCTCGAAGTAGTAGAGCGTCACGACCAGCCGGTCCCGTTCTGGGAGTCGATTGATCGAATCCGCGAGCAGGTACCGCGTCTCTTCTCGCTCGAACGCTCCGCTGGGATCGAATGCCTGGGCATCCGGGACTACATCGCCGATGGCAGCAGAATCGCGTTCGTCTGGATTGAGGAGTTCGTCGAGTGCAACGAAGCCGAGCGTCGAGAGTTCGCCGAGTTGATCACGGAGCGTCTCGAGCGGCATGTCCATGTGGTCGGCGAGTTCCTGATCCGTGGCACTCCGTTGCAGGGTGTGCTCGAGTTCGGACATCGAACGCTGGATCTCACGAGCTCGTGCCCGAACGGAACGCGGCACCCAGTCGAGGGCACGGAGTTCGTCGAGGATGGCTCCCTTGATGCGATTCACGGCGTACGTCTCGAACTTGTAGCCGCGTTCGGGCTCGAACTTGTCGATGGCGTCAATGAGCCCGAAGGTTCCGTATGAGACGAGGTCGCCGGGGTCGACGTTGCGGGGCAGTCCGGAACCGAGTCGACCGGCAACGAACTTGACAAGCGGGGAGAAGTGAAGGATCAGCCCTTCCCTCGCCCGCTGGTCACCGTCGCTCTTGAATCGCTCCCAGAGTGCGGCGAGTTCGTCTTCGCGCCGTTCATGCACGTGGATGGCTCCGCTCATATGTCGCTCTCAGATGCTCCCGAGTGACCGCAGTGTATAGCTGAGTCGTTGCGAGTTCCGAGTGTCCGAGAAGATCCTGCACACTGCGCAGGTCCGCGCCGCCTTCGAGGAGGTGGGTCGCGTACGAGTGGCGGAGGGCGTGGGGGAAGGATCCAAGGCGTTGCTGGACGATGTGCCGGATGCCACGAGTGCTCAGCCGGCCCCCCCGTACTCCGATCCACAATGCATCCCCGCCGTCTGGCCCGACCAGCGCAGGCCGGGCGACGGTTACGTACCGTTCGGTCGCGTCGCGCGCCTGCACCCCGACCGGGATCGCGCGTTCCTTGTCGCCCTTCCCCAGCACGCGAAGGAACGCAGTCTCGTCGAGGTCACCTACCTTCATCGCGGCCACCTCCGAGACGCGGAGGCCGGTGCCGTAGAGCACTTCGAGGAG
>Ga0316193_10000559_pt1 | contig 23505 bp, 23 predicted proteins | sample MerIslsedime2_MG_FD_207735 | JGI IMG/M metagenome (GOLD analysis project Ga0316193, IMG submission 207735) | Coastal sediment microbial communities from Maine, United States - Merrow Island sediment 2 | ecosystem: Environmental > Aquatic > Marine > Coastal > Sediment | place: USA: Maine... | reverse complement strand
ACCTGGGCACCCAAAATCGGTATCAGGACGCGAAAAGGCATGCCGACAGGTTTGCTGGCTAGACCGAATCCATACTGGACAAGGCCGATCCCGATCATGAAGACACTGAACGTTACGACCATGGTAAACATCAATTCTTTGCCGTATACCCTGCGCAATAGCTGGGTTTCTACCAGATACCCGGCACCAGCGGCCACAAGGGTCCCACAGATTACCCCCAGCAAAAAACTGCCGGTTGATGAAACCAGGGCAAAGGTGAAATAGGCACCAAAGGTGTAATAGACCATTTGCTCCATGTTGATGATTCGCATCAGGCCGAAACCAATGGAAATCCCGATTGATACCAGAAACAGGATACCGCTGATGCAAAGCCCGAAGATGACCGCGGAAACGTATAACTCAAACATGTTAGGTTCCTCTTATTCGCTTTTTACTCTAACTTTTAGGCGGTTGGGCCGCCTCGCTGGCTGCAGCGTCCCCTTTTTTGCCAAACCGGCCTCTGATTTTCGAACCGATTGTCTGAATGGTCCCCCACACACCACCTTCAAAATAAAAGCAGACAATAATCGTCAGGATGCCCACCGCCAACTCCCAGCGGGTCATAATATTGCTGACAAAATCTTTGATCCCAAGAAACGCCAAAGTTCCAAAGAATGGTCCGTAAACACTGCCGGGTCCGCCCAACAAGGTGGCGACGAGTACCTCCGCCGCCCGGGCGGGTTCGGTAATGCTGGGGTTGACAAATCCATAATTGATGGCATACAGCGAGCCGGCCAAGGCCGCTAATACACACATCATGGTATAGCCCAGCCACCTTAATTTGAAGGTGTCGTAGCCTAAAAATTTCATCTTACTTTCACTGGCTTTCATCCCCCGAAAGGCCGCCCCGAGGGTGGATCGATCCAGCCAGGTATAAAAGATCATCACGATTAAAAGCACGATCATGGTAAACCAAAACACATCACCGGGCATCTTGAGATTCAAAAAGGGTGTTGCATGCATGCGCGCACGATACCACAGGCCGTCATCACCCCGGGTGATTGGCAACATGACCTTTTCCACCATAAACAGCCCCATGGCACAGGTGGCGGCGTTGATGAGCGCATAGTAATCTCCCCGCAGCCGGATATAAACCGGACCGAGGATCAACCCGGTCACCAGACCCGCCAGGATGGCCAGGCTGATGGCGATAAAAATATTGTGGCCGATATGCGCCAGATAGATAGCGGCGGCATAGGCACCTATTCCCAAATAAAACGGCTGACCAAACGAAACCATCCCCATGTAGCCATAGAGAATGTCATTGGCAATGATATAAATGCCAAAGGTGCTGACTTCAAATAGAAATGTCATTTTATTCGGGAACATATATCTGGCAGCCACCAGCAGGGCGATTAAGATTAGCGGCCCGCGAACGTATCTTGCAAAATGGTTCATCTTCCCCCCTCAACCCTGGAACAGCAATCGATCGGTGAATTATGATTACAGGTATTTTTCAAACGCAAGGTCCTCAATTTCCTGCTTGTCTCTTATTTCGGCCACGATTTTGCCCTCTTTCATGGCATAGACGCGATCAGCAACCTCCGCCGTTAAGGGCAGATTTTGTTCGATGATGACCAGGGTGGTTTGCTCACTGATCTTTTTAAATACCCCTTTGAGATCGTCAATCACATGCGGGGCCAGGCCTTCAGTGGGCTCATCCATCAAAACCAAATCCGGTTGCCCCAGCAAAGATTGGGCCATCAGGAGCATTTGACGCTCCCCGCCGCTCAAATTGCCCCCTTTGCGGTCCATCAAGGTCTTTAATTTGGGAAAATGAACCAGGACGCGATCCCAATCATAATCCTTGGTGGCATAACTGCCCAGTTCGAGGTTTTCCTTTACGGAAAGATCCGCAAACACATGTTTATCCTGTTGAATGTATTTGAGCCCTCGAACGGCAACGTCATAAGCTGGCAGATGGCCGATGTCCTGTCCCCTGAAGGTTATCGCCCCCGAGTCTTGCCTTAAAAAGCCGGCAATGGTCCGGAACAGAGTTGTTTTGCCGGCTCCGTTGCGTCCCACAACGACAACCACCTCGCCTTCTTTGATTTCAATGGCGACATCGAAAAGGACATGCAAGTTCTGGTAGGAGACATTGAGATCCTTCACATTTAGCAATGCTTCGTTCATCATCATTAACCTGCCTTGATTATGTATCCAGTTTCCAATAACATTGTCGAACTTGCGGGTCATCAAGGGTTGCCTGGCACTCTCCGCAGGCGATGATTTCGCCCTCATGCATCACCGCAAGCCGATCGACAAACTGCTCGAGTTTGGAAACCTTGTGTTCGATTACCAGAATGGTTTTGTCATGGGTATATTTCTGCAACACCGCCACAACCTCATCGATTTCCTGGTCCCCGAGCCCCGCGAAGGGTTCATCGAAGATAATGACTTCAGGATCCGATGCGAAGGCCATGGCGATCTCCAGCCTTTTTTTGCTGCCTAAGGGCAGACTGGCCACCGTTTCATCGCGAAGGTGATCCAACTCGAGCATGGCAAGGGTCTCTTCGGCATTTTGCTTGATCTCTTTGCGCCGCAAACTGCTGACAAACATACGAAGTGTGAAGGCTTTCTCTTCCTGTTTGCGAAAATAGGCAAGTCCCAGGTTCTCATAGACACTTAAATTATCGAAAACATGAACCAGTTGAAATGTACGGGTGATGCCCAGCGCAACTCGCTTGGCCGGTGAAAAATCCGTGACGTCATTGCCCTGATAAAAAACCCGTCCTGCGTCAGGTGGATAAAATCCGCTGAGCAGATTGATAAAGGTTGTTTTACCGGCACCGTTGGGACCGATGATTCCGAGGGTCTCTTTATCTTCCAGCGCGAAATCAACATTATTGATCGCAACAAAATCTCCGAATTTCTTGGTGACGCCCCGGGTCGTCAGCACTGGCTGATTGTCCATGTTTAACCTCTTTGAATATAAGGGCTGCGATTAAATGCGGTCATTGTTTCGGAGGCTGCAAAGCCTCCGAAACAATGACACAGAGAGGAAGGTTTGCAATTAGTAGCCAAGATCCTTCAACGGCGGTAATGCTTTGTCACCACCGTAAGCGCCGAGTATTTCAAAGACATCATATTTGTCTTTTTTGGCGCTGGCCGGCTTGCCTTTGACAAAGAAGGCCAGATATTTGCCTTCCAGTTGATGATCTTCCCGGAACTTGGCATCGCCCTTGACGGTGTTAAAGGACTTGGTGCCCAGCATCTGACCGATCTTTTTTGAATCAACGCTGCCCGCTTTTTCAACGGCCTGCAGCAGGACATCCACGGCTGTGTATGCCAATACGGCATAGGCATCCGGCGGAAATCCGTATTTTTTCATGTGCTCATCGCGCAAGGCCTTGCCCCGCATTCCCAGATCCTTGTCGAATCCGCCAATGTCGTAGTAATAATAGGTCAGGGCATAGAGCTCGGCTGCTGCTTCGGGCGGTATCCCCATGGCGACTTCATAGGCGGTCCAGCCGTTGACCAGCAGGCTGGTCTTGTGGAGTCCCATATCATACGCCGTTTTGATACAGGCCACTGCATCGCCGCCGAACATATTGGTGATAAAGGCATCCGGTTTGGCGGCCAGGGCCTTGTTGATCACCGCCGAATAGTCCGGTGCACCTTTGGGCAGTTGTTCGACGCCAACCACCTTGCCGCCGAATTCTTTCAGGCCGTCTTCAAACCCTTGCAGGGTGACTGTCCCCCATGAATCGGGGCGTATCTGCCAGAAAAACGTCTTTTTGCCCAGCCCGTTGACCAGCGCATCTGCCAACAGATAGCCGATGCTCCAGGGTGTAAAGGCCACCGAGTAAGTCGCGACTGCCGGGTTGCCTTTTTTAAAGGCGTCCAAGGCCGGCACGCAGCCCGGGATATAAGGGGTTCCCGTAATTTTACACTCTTCATTCAAAGCGGCCGACATGGGGTTGTAGACACTGCCGCTGACAGCATGCGCCCCCCCCTCGACAGCCTCCCGGAAACGACGTACGCCGACGTCGAGTTTCATCTCATCGTCTGCGACGGAAAGTTCAATTGGAATCTTACCCCACGGCATGTTCAACCCGCCGGCGTTATTGCGCTGTTCGACCAGCAGTTCCACTGCCAGCTTCTGGGTATTGGCCACGTGGGCCAAAGGCCCGCTAAGGCTGCTGATAAAGCTTAATTTAAATACCTTGGGCTCTTTGTCTTTGGCCAGGGCCCCGGTGGCGCCGAACACAAAAATAAGTGCAAATATGGCCAATATGGTAATGATCCTTTTCATCCTGTAGTCCTCCTTATTATGGGTTGGATTTTGAAGGAAAATGTCCGCAAACGGACGAATCAATAGTCAATGTGCTTTCCAGTCACCTCCTTTCACATATGTGGCAAATGGACCACACGGATTCTCAGTACGATTTACGCGAACAACCGCCACGCTAACATAGGTGGTTAGCGCCGCCGCGTGGTTTCGTCTCAGTGCTTTAAAAGACGAGCCGCGGTATTTTCATCGGTAACAAGAACATTTAAAAGCCGACCCCGGAGAGCGCCCAGGATGGCCTCGACTTTTTCCCGCCCAAAAGCGATACAGATCTTGTGCTTTATTTTGCGAAGTTCATCGAGATTTAGCCCGATAGTGCGGTCATCCAGTTCGTCCCAGCAATTCTGGCCCTCGGTGTTGAATGACCGTCCGCAAACTTGGCCGACGGCGCCGGCTTTCTTCAGTTTGACCGTATCGCCATCTTCCAGAAATCCAGACTCCCAGAGCAGACCCTCCTTGCCGATAATCCCCACCCCGAAAAGCACGAGATCAGCCTTGCGCGCAATTTTAAGTGTTTCCCGGATCTTGTTTTCTTTAAAAAGTGTATCCCGGATGCTGCGGTTCCTGACAATCACCGGCGCCGGAATGACCAGGGCTTTGGCCCCCAGTTTCTGGCCGAGCATCATGGTCAGCATGTTGTTATCGGTGCCCTCGATAGTGCCCAGCCCACCGCCAATCTGGACCAGGGTTAAATTTCTCACCGTGACGGGTTTTAGATTGCTGACCACACGGGAAACCGTACGCCCCCAGGTGACACCGAAAATATGATATTGGCCGACTATTTGTCTGAGATATTCCGCTCCGGCCTGGGTTACCTGGTCGGCAGCGGATAATTCACTGAATTCATTTATTTTAACGACGATGACCTGTTCAATCTTGAATTTATTCGCCAGTTTGATCTCGATATCCGTTAAATTGTCCTGGGGATAATTAATCTTAATCGTAACATATCCCTTGCGCTTGGACTCCTTTAGGATCCGGCTTATTTTAAACCGGCTGACACCGAAAAGCCTGGAGATTTCCTCCTGGGTCTTTTCCTCCTGGTAATAGAGATAGGCAATCTTAAAAATATCTCGCTCGTTGAACTCACGCATGATATCTTAGCAACCTTAAAGCGCGGATTGCAGCGCCTGCACGGACTGTTTGCATATCTGAAGGATCAGCTTAATGTCCGTGCAGAAACCGATCATTCGCATTCCGCGATCTATCCAGTACCTGGCGTTGTCCACCGAACCCGTGTGGATTCCGGGGATAACGTTGTGATCTTCCGCCACCTTGATCACATGGTCAATGGCCTCTTCGACGGCAGGATCCCCCGTCTTGCCGGGGCTGCCCAGAGAAGCCGCTAAATCCGACGGCCCGACAAAGGCAGCATCAATGCCCGGCACGGATAGAAGCTCGGAAAGGTTTTCAATTGCATCACGATGTTCGATTTGCAGGGCAACCAGGATTTCCTCGTTTAATTGCCCCATGGTTTCCAGGGTGTTGCCACTTTCGAAAAAGGTGTGTTGCCGCGCAAGGGCCATTCCGCGCGCTCCCACCGGTTGATAACGGGACCATTGGACGACATTTTCAGCATCTTGACGGGTTTGGATTTGCGGCACCAGAAGGCCTGATGCCCCAATATCCAGGGGTCTTGATAGATATTCAGCTGATTTGCGGCTGGAGGGTCTGACGATGACCGGGATGTCAGCGGCACGTGCCGCCATTACCATGTCACTGACCGTTTCGAGGGAAAAAGAAGAGTGCTCCAAATCGATGAAAAAGTAGTCAAATCCGGCCCGGGCAAATAGGACCGCCAACCCTGGACTGCGAATTTCGGATACCATGGGACCGAAAACCACTTTGCCCTCTTTTAAAGCCCTTTTCATGCGATTTTTATAAACCACCTCTATGGATCTCCGTGTTGCGGTTTTGTCTCTCTTTTAACTAAAAAATCTCCCTCCATTAATGTCCAGGGTGACGCCGGTCATATAGCTGGCTTCATCCGTGCAAAGAAAAATAACGCCCGCGGCCACCTCCTCCGGCGTGCTTAGCCGCCGTAGGGGAATCTGTGATATAATTTTTTCTTTATAATCTTCCGGCCTTGAATTCCACAAATTGACCGTACGCTGGCTGGCCAGGGTAATGGTGGGGGCAATGGCATTTACAAAAATGCCCTCCGGACCCAATTCGTGGGCCAGATGTCGGGTCAGTCCAATCACGCCGGCTTTGGCCGCGGTATAATGACACCCGGCCAATGAACCCAGCCAGCGCCCCGCCAGGGCCGAGATGTTGACGATTTTGCCACCCTGTCCCTGTTCTCTGAATTGATCCACCAACACCTGGCAGCACAAAAAGGTTCCCTTTAGGTTGATGTCCAATACCTTATCCCAGGATACCTCATCAATTTTATTAAGTATGTGGGGGGTGTGCAAGGCACCGCCGGCAACATTGACAAGAATGTCTACGCGTCCGAATGTTTTGACGGTTTTTGCTACCGCTGCTTCTATGCTTGTCCGCTGGCACACATCAACGACAGCCCCCATGGCAGAATCCGGAGCCTGCAGGGCGGCCACCGCGCTGTCGACCATTTCAGTGCTGACATCCGTCACGCAAACCCTGGCACCCTCTGTTAGGAAGGCTTTGCAAAAATGCTTCCCTAATCCTCCTGAGGCTCCGGTAATAAATGCGACCCTATCCTTAAGTCTCATCTGTGGTTTTCCCTGTAACATAGAGTGTTTTAAACGATGAGCGGTTCACGTTTGACGTTTGGCGTCAGGGTTTTTCTAATAAGCCCTGGAGTCGTAGTTCCGATCCTTTATTTCGATCTTGATCTTAGCGATCTCGGCTACGAAATCCGCCAGGTTGTCCGAAGCCCTTTCAAAAATCGCCTCACCCTGCTCTTTGCTGGCCAGATGCGGATCGCCGATGGTGGCATCGGCGGCGTACTCATGGTGCTCCATGGGAATGAAAATATTTTCGGTTCCCTGAAAAATCACGGTGGGCACACCGTCGGTTTTGGCAAATGCGGGTCCCAGCCACTCGGGGGCATGGGCCTTTTGGGCCTTGGCCCGTTCCATGTGCACGCAGGATTCGTCATGGGCCAGGCATTGGGCGGTTTCCATCTCGCCGGAATGCCAGGCGATCTTTTCTTTCAAGAGGTCATTGATCACCTGGGTCTTGCGTTCCGTCGGCGTCATATACCAGGCGCAGAAGCAACCGGTTTCATAGCGCAAACGGCGCAGGGCTTCATCAACAACCTTGGTATTGGAGGCATGCTGGCTGGTGTATATCAGCTTGTTGAAACCGTGAAATATAAGGCTGCGGCCGATTTCATAAATGATTCTCCGAAGCGTTTCCCCGCTGAACGTTAAGGTTCCGATCCCGTCGTTTACAGTCCCCATGTGATGGGGAGAATACCCTACCGGAATCAGGGGGGTATAGGGCACCTTGGCTTTCTTGGCGGCTCTCTGGGTTGTTTCGATGGTTGCAATCGAGTCACAGGCCAGGGGGATATGGGGACCGTGTTTTTCCTGGCTTCCAATGGGTATCAGCACCACATCGGTTGTTTTGAGAATTTCCTGTACATCCGGATAGGACATTTCTTCCATCGCATACGTCCACATTTCTTCAGACATTTTTTACCTCACTTTCTTAAATAGTTATAAGCAATTAGACGTTAGTTTGATTATAAGGAACCTGACACTTAGGCTATCTTGGCCTGAACAATTTCCCAGTTGGGGCTATAGGATGGTTTTTTACCCTCCAGGACATCGAGCACATTTTGAGCCGACCCTTCAGCCAGTTGCGCCACGGCACCTTTGGTCAACGCCGCCGCGTGGGGCGTTAGAATCACATTTCCCATTTGAAAAAGGGGATTTTGGGCATCCGGGGGCTCTGTTTCAAACACATCAAGGGCCGCCCCGGCGATTTTTTTATTTTCGAGGGCATCCACCAGGGCATCTTCCTGGATAACCTCGCCCCGGGAGGTGTTGATGATAAAGGCCGTGGGTTTCATCAACTCAAATTCATCTTTTCCCATTAACCCTTCAGTTGCGTCCATAAGGGGGACATGCAGCGATAAAAAATCAGCCGATTGGATAACCACGTTGATATCGCTTTTTAATACCACCCCCGTATCAACCAAAGCTTGGGTATCAACATAGGGGTCAAAGGCCCATACTTCCATGTTGAAGGCCTGGGAGCAAATCGAGGCCACCAGACTGCCAATTCGACCCAAGCCAATTAAGCCGAGCCGTTTTCCGCTGAGACCCTGGGGCTGATATTCAAACCGTGATCTGAAATTCCCCTTGCGGGTCTGGGCATCCAGATAAAAAAAACGCTTGGCCAGGGCCCCCATAAAAAACACGGCATGCTCGGCGACGAGACGATCCTGCGGGCCCTTTACACCGCAGACCACCACGTTGTGATCCGTAGCGACCTCGATGTCTATGTTGTTTAGGCCTCCGCCCGTGCGTGAAATTACTTTAAGGCGTTTGGCTTTCTCTAGCATGTTGCGAGTGACATGTCCGGCGGTACGGATAATCAGGCCATCGGCGTCTTTCATCAGATCCCCCAGTACCTGTTCGGTCGGTTCGGGACTGATGATAATTTCAGCCCGGCCCTCGAGGATCTGCATGCCGGCTTTGTCAATCGGTTGGGAAATTAAGATTTTGTTCACTTGATTCCAATGTATAGCATGAGGTTATTGTGAACATTTGTGCAATACGTGCTCATCTGTGTAGAGCAATTATCGATATGCACATCGTTTGTCAAGCAAAAATTCTTTGGCATCTTTGTGCGAGGTTTACACGACAGGGAATTTGTGTATAATGCCGAATTGGCTTGTCAAAAAAAGGAATGAACTACCATGACGCATTTTGGATATTCAGGAAAATTGCTGCGCGTCAATTTGAAAAGCAATGAAATTGCGATCGATCGGCCGGGTCCATCGTTTTACAAACAATATCTGGGGGGACGGGGCATCATCATGCACACCCTTCTGACGGAAATCCCCGCCCATGCGGACCCGCTCGGACCTGACAACAAACTTGTCTTTGCCCTCGGCCTGCTGACCGGTCACAAAATCATCGGTTCCGGACGCTGCGGTGTGGGCGCCAAATCCCCCCTGACCGGAGCCTGCGGTGAGGCCGAAGCCGGCGGTATGTGGGGTGCCGAATTACGCCGGGCCGGCTACGATGGCATCATCATCGAAGGCCGCTCAACAAAACCGGTCTATCTCTGGATTTATGATGACAGGGTGGAAATCCGCGATGCCAGCCAAATCTGGGGTGCTGAAGTTCGGGAGGCCATGGCATGGTTTCAAAACGATATCAGCCAAAAAAGATACCGCACGGCACTGATCGGACCCAGCGGGGAAAAAATGGTGCACTTTGCCAATATTATGGCCGATTGCAGCCATGCCTTCGGTCGCTGTGGCCTGGGCGCGGTAATGGGCTCAAAAAATCTAAAGGGGGTTGTTGTTAAAGGCAGCCAGCGTCCGGCAGCGGCGGATAATGAAAAGATCCTGGCCTTGAATCGCATCATGAAGGGCAGGTACAAATCAACCCCTTTTGTACCATACGGTACCGGAGGCGCCATGGATGCGTTTGAGGCCGTCGGGAATTTGCCGGTGCGCAATTATTCCGGCGGAAGCTTTCCGAAGGTGGAAAAAATTAGTGCGGTCGCACTCATGGACCAATACGGTGTGGGCATGGAGGGGTGTTTTAACTGCCCCATCCGCTGCAAGAAAAAAATCAAGATCACCGATGCACCCTGGCCGATTGACTCTATCTATGGCGGTCCGGAATATGAGACCCTGGCTTCGTTCGGGTCCAACCTGTTGATTGATGACCTGCCGGCCATTTGCAAGGCCCATGAAATGTGCAATCGCTTTGGCATCGATACGATTTCAACCGGCGCGACCGTGGCATTTGCCATGGAATGTTTTGAAAACGGTTTATTAACCTCGCAAGATGTCGGCGGTCGCCAACTAAACTTCGGCAACTCAGAAGCCATGTTGGCGCTGGTTGAAAAAATTGCGCAGCGGGAGGGTATTGGCGACGTGCTGGCCAAAGGATCCAAAACCGCGGCCGAAATCATCGGCCAGGATTCGATCAACTACGCCATGCAGGTCAAGGGCTTAGAACTTCCCTATCATGAACCGCGCTTAAACCAGGGCCTCAGTATTCATTACAGCATCCATGCCACCGGCGCCGACCATGTAACGGGCCTGATCGACAATGTGCTTGTCGGCCAAATGGACAATTGGGATCGGATCCACCGCGCTGAGGAACTTCCGCCCACCGAGTTGAGCCCTCGTAAGACCCGCATGGAATATGAATTGGGACTTTACAGAGGCATGTTCAATTACCTGGGCATTTGCAGCTTTATGCCCTGGAACATCACTGAACTCAGAACGGCGGTGGAGGCAATTGCCGGTTGGCCGGTGACGACCTGGAAGCTGATGAATGCGGTCAAACGCGGCATAACGCTAATGCGCATATTCAATTTGCGGGAGGGATTTACCCATGAAGACGATCGGCTGCCGAAGCGTTTTCATACAGCCCGTTCGGAAGGGCCTTTAAAAGATGTGAAGATCGATCCGGATAATCACAGAGAAGCCAGAGAACTATATTATCAAATGATGGGGTGGAGTGCGGATGGCGTGCCGACGAAAGCCTGTCTGGCGGCACTGGATCTCGAGTGGGCCGCTGAATTTATCGCTTAATAAATCGGTACCTAATAAGGAGGCTAATCCACAGGATAGTTTTTAAATTAATTTCGGAGTGATGGAGTATTGGAGTAATGGATAAAAGTGGGATAACTTTTTACAACACTCCAATACTCCATCACTCCAGTACTCCACGACCAAGACTTAGAAAAGTTAGGCAACCTTGGAATTCGTTATAGTTACATAAGATAAGAGATTGGAGAACTGGAATGGCAAAAATTTTAAGGGAAGATGACATCGAGTTTGAAAAAGTCGAATGGGGACTGACCAAGGAGCTGGTCGCTCCCCACACGGTTGGTTCAAAGAAGATAAAAGTCAAAATAACCGAATGGCTGCCGGGGCACGTTCATGAGCGCCACAACCATCCGGATCAAGAAGAGGTTATTTATGTACTGTCCGGCAGGGGGATGGCCGAAACCGACGAAGAAAAAAGAGAAATCGGCCCCGGTTCGGTTGTGTTCGTGGGGGCCGGAGAACCGCACACGACCTATAATATAAGTGATACGGAATCCTTAAGGGGCCTTGTCATCAAAGCACCACCGGAGGATGAAGAAATACGACTGTAACATGGAGAACCGTAATGAAAATCTTCGAGGTTGAGGACTATATTAATGCAGGAAATCCCGAACCCGGGCAAATATTTCGCCCCGAAATATTAACTGACACTGACGGTGCCAAAGATCTGGGGGGCATCCTGGGGCTACTTCCTCCCGGCAAACAGATTCCCTATCATTATCACAAAACGCGGGAGTCCATCTTAATTGCCATCTGCGGTGAAGCGGTGGAGATTGTTGAGGGAAAAGATTATCCTTTTAAGGCCGGATCAGTATTTCACATTGCCGCCGGGGAAAAGCATATGACCGTTAATCGTTCCGATGAAGAATTTCGTTATCTGGAGTTTTACACCTGCCCGCCGCTGGGCGCCGATTTCGTGGAAGTCAGGTAATACTCCTTATCGTACCAAACCATCTCCAACAGGGTGCAGCCGGTCTCCGTTCCAAAGGGCCCGTGGGTCACTCCGGCCGGACGCAGGGCATAAAAGCCTTTGGTATAGAGTCTGTTGGTACCGTAATCGATCATGTGACCATCCAAAAGGAAAAGCTCCTCCCAGAAAGGATGCTGCAGCGGTTTGTCAAATTGGAAACCTGGCTCAAAAATCACGATGCGCGAGTAGGCGCCGGTTTCCGGATCTGATGCCAGCAATTTCTCCTTGATGCCGGGAATCGGCCCGCCCCGCTCCTGGCCGACTTCCTTCCACTCATAATCGAACACCGTGCTGCGCATGTCAGCATGGGTGGCAGGTTCCTTGCCCATTTTTTTTCCTCCGAAAAGTTAAGCTGAGAGTAATAATATTCTTTTTGCCGGATAGTCGTTCTACTTTCAAATTTGACAACCCCAAGATCTTATTTTAAGGTATCGCGTTAATAATTTCGTTTTGAAAAAAATATTGGAGGCAACAATGGCATCAGATCAAAAAATTCTCGTAACGGTAATTCTCCATCATGACCAATCAAAGACCCTGGAAGAAATCGTGGCCCATACCAAAAAAACAGGGTTCTACCGTGATTTTCCTCCGCAAGGGTCGGAACTGGTATCCTGGGTGGTGGCCATGTCCTATGGTTTCATCATCCAGCTGCAAGTCGAACCGGACGCTTTGCGTAACCTGAATGTGTTTTTTGAGAAAAAAGCATGGGGCGCTTTCCGCTATGAAGTTTACCCGACCTATGATTTTGTGGAGGTTGCCGAAAAATTCAAAAAAGAACACGCCTAGTCCTTATATTTGCTGAAAATATTGAAACGCCAACATCGATACCAAGATTAGAACCAGGGGAGATGCCTTCGGTAACAGCTTTTATTCCGGTACAATAAACGGCCCGGTTTCGATCAGATCCTTATGCCATTTCCTTCCAAAGGTTGCATTGAAAAATCCGCCTAAACGATCGAATAGACGCTGCCAGGTTTCCTGGTGTCCTCTGGTGAGCACATCTTCAAGAAAAGGCACCATATCCGCCATTTTTTCTTTGGGCAGATAGGCCCTGGCACCCAGGTCGAGGGATTTTTTTAGCGATTCTACGGTAAAGGCATGGGCGGTGAGCATGACAGCCGGCACTTTTTTTTCAACGCAAAGTTTCAGGAGATCAAAGCCGTTGACACCCATAATGTCTAAGATGGCGAGGTCCAGGTTATTGGTTTTCAGAAAATCGACGGCATCCTCATAGGATGATTTCTTGACAACCTGGCACATGTCCAGAAGTTCTTCGACTGATTCAAGGACATCAGGCTCATCGTCAACGGTTAAGATAACCTTGTCTTGTAAGGGACTGTTTTCGCTCATGGCAATAATTCTCCTCAACTTAAAATAGGTTTTGACGATCAATTAGCTTTAAATGAGCCTCGACGGATCGTATAATAATGGGAATCAAAGCAGATTCGGGAAACCCCAGACGCTTTAACACCCGGACACTCACCTCCCTTAATGCTGAGGCATCCGCTCCCGCAGTTACCGCTAAAACCGTGTCGTGGATCTGCTGGAACCAGTGCAAACCCTCCTCGATAAATGGTTCAACACGGGCGCCATACTGGGGAGCGTCCCAGGAAGCCATCAGAACGTCAACACCTTCAATTTTCTTTATGGTATGAAGCGACTGAATTGAGGCCAATACATCTTCATAGATGGGAACCGTACCTGCTTTGGGAACGGCGTCACCGGTGATCAAGGCCCCATCTTCTCTAAACAACAGGCAGATAGAGCCTTTCGAGTGCCCGGGTGTATGGGTTACCTCGAGGACCGTTCCGTGCCCCAGGTCAAGACGATCTCCGTCTTTTAACCCGATATCGATCTTAACGGGCCCTGCCACGAGCTCATGGAAATTAGCGATGGGACGTTCGGTATACTGGCGGTCCACATCTTCTATCCATGGACAGGCGTCGGGATGGGCAGCTGTCTGGCAGGCGGTTTGCTTTTTAATGGCCAGGCTTCCGCCGATATGGTCCGGATGGGAGTGGGTGAAAACCAGCCGGGATATTTCCCGCGGGTCTCTGCCTGTTTTGGTTATGTAATCGAATATCATGGCCTCTGAACCGGCAACCCCGCTGTCAACGAGACAAATCTGGTCGCCGTAGATCAGATAGGCATAGACAAAGCGATCCAGCATTTTACCCGGACTCACCAGCAGCTTAAAAGTTATCTTTAAAGCGTGAATGTGATCGGTAACTTGCATGTTTCAACCCGCGCTGATTATTTCGTGTTAGAATATTTTTTCGAACCTCACATCGCTTAATTTCACTTCGTCAACAATTTTATACCGATGGCGAGGCAGGCTAGGCCACCGATGCGGGTGAGATCAATGGGATTCTTCGGGATACCGAGCAATCCAATTTGATCGATAATTAAGGCTGCCGTCATCTGACCGGTGATCACAGAGGCAATCGTAACCGCTCCGCCGATTTTCGGTACAACAAAAAGTACAACCGTAACGAAAAAGGCACCCAAAAATCCCCCAATCCATAAATTCGGCGGAGCTTCAACAACTCTCAACACACTTCCTTTGCCTGCAACCAGAGACACCACAAAAAGAGATAAGGCACCCACTGTAAAAGAAATCAAGGAACTTTCAACGACGCCCACATATCTGCCAAGGGCTGCGTTTACAGGTGGCTGGAACCCGTTGCACATACCGGCGACAACAGTCAGCAGGATCAAACCCAGTTTATCCATGATTTACCTCCGGTTTTTGATGAGTTTTGAGGGTAGCAATGCCCGATATGCACATATGAGCATCGTATGCAATTATGTATTGACAAAATGTTAAATACAATAAAAAGTAACTCACTGCAAGCTCGGGAATTCAATTGGCGATAGAACACGGAATTTTATAATAGAAAATCCCCTATTTCTGATTCCAAGTCAACGAAATATGAAAGCAAGATGAAAGGAGACATTCCCCATGACAATACCGGATAAAATGAAGGCCTGCGTACTGATGGGACCCAATCAATTGGAGATAAAAGAAATGCCGACCCCGGAGCCGGGGCCCCAGGACGTTCTGCTCAGGGTAGAAGCCACCGCCGTATGCGGCAGCGACGTGAGCCTCGTCGAAGTACCCTGGGAAGCCCAGCCACCCTATGGATCCTTTATAATCGGTCATGAATATGCCGGCACCATTGCCGCGGTCGGTGAAACCGTGGACGAACTCAAGGTTGGTGATCGGGTGGCGGTTGAAGCCAGCCTGGGGTGCGGACGCTGTCGCAACTGTCGCCTCGGCGCGTACACCGCATGCTTAAATTACGGCAATCTCAAAAGAGGTCATCGTGCCAACGGTTTTACCACCAACGGCGGTTTTGCCCAATATGCCCTCAACCATATCAATACCGTCCACAAGATTCCGGACCATGTGGAGTTTGACGAGGCCGCTCTGGTTACCAATTTAGGCTGCATTCTTTATGGTTTCCAAACCATTGGAGGATATGTGGTGGGCGACAATGTCGCTGTGATCGGACCGGGTCCCCTGGGCCTGGTGTCGGTCGGTGTGGCCAAGGCCCTGTGTGCCGGAAAAGTTTTTTTGGTCGGCACCCGGGAAAGCCGTCTTGAAATGGGTAAAAAAATGGGCGCGGATCGATTGATCAATGTCCATGATGAAGATCCCGTACAGGTGATCAGGGACGAAACCGGTGGCCTGGGCGCAGATCTTGTCATTGAATCTTCAGGCGCCAATCAGGGCGTTCAAACCGCCATTGAGATGTCCAAACGGATGGGCAAAGTTCTGCTGGTCGGGTATCCGCATGAACCGGTGGCAGCTGATTTTGCCCTGATGGGATCACGCAATATCCACATCTTTTCAATACGGGGCGAAGGCTGGGCCAACTGCGCACGGGCGGTGTCGATGCTCACCCAGAAGCGAATATCGCTAAAACCCCTGGCCACCCACTCATTTCCTTTAGACCAAATAGAAGAAGCCTTTAAGACCTTCGTTGAGAGAATCGGCGGGGCAGTGAAAGTGATTGTCAGACCTAATGCGTAATGAAATTTAGAACCATCCAATTTATACCGCTTTTCAAAAATAAGTTTTTAAATACGAAAGGCTGGTATAAGGGGTTGTAGAAAAAACATTCAAGGAGGTTAGAATGAGTGCCGACCAATGTCGATTTCAATTTGAGGATACTGCCATCGGACAACTCAAAGAACGCATTTATAACATGTCCGATGCTGAAATCGCGTCCCTGATGGAAGGATGCGAGATCCCTTCCCCGGGCGAACTAGATAAACCCGGCTCGTACATCCAGAACACCATTCGCAAAGAAGTGATCGCCAACCGCCGTAAAAACGATATCGTCATTATTCCGGTCGGGTGCACTGAAAACCACGGTCTGCATACGGTCAGTGCCTTTGATACGCTTCTGGTTTCACGGATTGCGGAAGCGGTCAGACGCAAACAAAAAAAAATTGGCAAACCGCCCGTTAATCTGGCCTTGCCGATTAATTACGGCGTACATCCTCCCTGGCATCAGGGAATGTATGGTACGGTCATGGTCAGTGATGAAGCCTTTGAAGAAACCATCATGCAGGTTATGTATGGACTCTGGAATGACGGTTTCCGCAAACAGATCTGGATCAATAACCACGCCCAGCAAAATGAAATCGAAAAGGCGGTTAAGCGATTTATGAATACCTATCAGCTTCCGGGATTCTATATCGCCCTTGAATGGCACCGTGCGGTACGCGAATTTTTTGAGACCAAGGAACATGGCGGTAAACTACAAGACCGTTTCGTGCATGCCGACGAAGCGGAGACTTCCTTAGGGCTGGAGCTTTTTCCAGAGATGGTGGAAATGTCCCATGCCGAAGACACAGGCCCCATGCCCGACCACCGTTATTTGTCCGATGGTCATTTCGACAAATCGGTCGAAGATCTTATGCGGCCCAACACCTATCGCTCCCGGGCAGGCGATTTGCCCCTGGAACTGGTGGCAACCCCCGAGGCGGTTGTCGGTCGAGCCAGTCTGGCAAAAGCCGGCAAAACCATACGGGCGGTGGCCGCAATCGTCGAGTACATTGACTTGCTCTGTGATGATATTTTGAAAGCCTGGCCCGTTGGAACCGTCCCCGATCCTGAAGCCACCACCTTCAGAACACAGCAGGAAATGGAACCATATTTGAGGGAGCCTGGATCACCCGGCTGGAAATCGGTGTACTCACTGCCGCGAATCGGCCCTCATTAATGACCGGGAAACCGTTAAGCTACAGCAAAAACATGGCACAGCAAAAATTTTTAGAACAGGCTGGCGAAATCGACAGGCTAGCGCTGATCGCGACCAAAATTCGCAAGCAGGCCATGGAGAATATCACCCGGAGCAAGGTCGGCCACCCCGGTGGATCGCTTTCCATCGCCGATATTTTGGCTGTTCTTTATTTTGGAAATCTCTACAATCCTGATACGGATCTGTGGGAACCCATCATGCGTTATGATCCCCGCAACCCCCTGTGGCCGAGTAGAGATCGCTTCATCTTGAGCAAAGGCCATGCCGCCCCAGCCCTCTATGCTGTCCTGGCCCAGGCAGGCTTTTTCAGTGAAGAGCTATTAAAAATTTATCGTAAAATCGATTCTCCCCTCGAAGGACACCCTGCGATGTTCCGGATTTTCCCTGAAAATGGACAAATGGCGGAACATGGGACCAAAGGGGTTGATTTTAGCACCGGTAGCCTGGGCCACGGACTTTCTGTGGCTGCCGGCATGGCCCTGCATGCCAAAGTCTATGGATATGATTACCGGGTCTTTGTCGCTCTGGGGGACGGGGACATGCAGGAGGGAATGACCTGGGAAGCATGTCTGGCCATACCCAACAAAAAGTTGAACAATGTCTGTGGCTTCATTGACTACAATCGCCTCCAGGTGGACGGTAGCGTCGATGACATCAATTGTTTGGATCCTTTGGAAAAGAAACTGGAGGCCTTCAACTGGGACGTCAGGGTTTTAGACGGTCATGATATAGCGGCCCTCGTGGAGGCCCTGGCGTTTTTCAACATATCCCGCAAACAAACCGCGAAGCCCCTGATGATCATAGGGAATACCATCAAAGGCAAAGGCGCATCCGAAATTGAAAACATCTGTAAGTATCATGCCGTCCCTCTGGAAATAGACGAGTTCGAACGGGCTGAACACGAGTGCCTGTTGAAAATTAGCCGGCTGGAGAAAAAAATCGCGGCCGGCAAACCGGGCGAAATGAAAACCAAACCCCTGGTGAAATCAGCACCGGACGGCAAGAAGCAGAATTTGCATGATATCATCTCTCGCAATCCCCCCCAGGTGTACACTGAGCCGACCGCCACCCGCATCGGATACGGCAATGCCCTGGCGCGTCTGGGAGAGTATGAGAAAATATTTGTTTTGAATGCAGATCTCACGGGTGCTTGCGGAGCCGCTGATTTTTGCGAGCTGTATCCGGCAAACGCCGCCACACCAATAAACAGACGATCCATCAATGTGGGTGTTCAAGAAGCCAATATGATGACTATGGCGGCCGCCATTGCCAGCTGCGGTAAAATCCCGGTGGTCAACAGCTTCGGTATTTTCACCACGGGCCGGGCCTGGGAAATGGTCCGCCAGGATATCAGTTACCCGCGGTTGAATGTAAAAATCATCGGCAGTCATACCGGTGCGGCGCTGGGTGAATACGGTGTCAGCCATCAGGCCACTGAAGACGTCGGGTGTATGCGGATATTGCCCCACATCATGGTGGTCGAGCCATCCGATGCCATTCAGGCCGATCATTTGTTTGAAAAAGTAATCCAGCATGAAGGACCCGTCTACTTTCGTACCGGTCGCAATCCGACCCCGCTGATTTATGCGCAAGACAACCCGTATGGAATTGCTCCCCTAAACGAATTTCAATTGGGGAAAGGCCATACCCTTAAGGAAGGCCATGGGATCACTTTCATCTGTTCCGGCCCTATTATAGGCCAGGCCTTGGCTGTCGCTCAACAGGTCAATGAGAGCGTACGCATTATTGACATGCCGACCATACGCCCTATCGATGAGAACCTGATTGAATCCGCCGCGAGAGAAACCGGTTGGATATGCACGGTCCAGGATCATTATAAAAACGGTGGGCTCAAAGATGAGGTGCTCAATGTGATAGCGTCCAGGAGGTTGGAGGTGAAGTTTGACTTTGTCGCTCTGGACGGCTTTACCGAATCCGGCAGCGCGGTCGATATTTACGAAAAATACGGCCTCTCGGCAGCGCAGATTATCAAAAAGCTAAACCTGACCCGGAGATGAACAACCACGACCATCGGAAACTAAACATGAGGAGGAAAATATGGCGCCTAAAATAGGATTCATGGGATTAGGAATTATGGGACAACCTATGGCCCAGAATATTGCCAAAGCCGGTTATGAATTAACGGTTTACAACCGCTCACCCGAGAAAACCGAACCCCTGGCGGACACCGGAGCAACCGTCGTGGTAAATCCAAAAGAGGTGGCCGAAGCAGCTGATGTCATCATTATGATGTTGGCCGGTCCGGAGGTCATCACGCAAGTTCTGGATGGCCCCCGAGGGCTAAAGGCGGGGATGCGCGAGGGACAAACGCTGATTAATATGAGCACCGTTTTGCCTGCCTTTTCCAGACAATTGTATAACAAGCTGCAAAAAGTTTCGATAACCGTCATCGATGCCCCGGTTCATGGTTCGCGGAAACCGGCCGAAGAAGGCGCACTGGTCGTGATGGCGGGGGGCCCTAAAGATAAGGTTAGCGAGTTGGAGCCCTTGCTGCTGACCATGGGTAAAATGGTGGTCTACTGTGGAGATGCCGGACAGGGCTCGAGTATGAAAATGGCGGTCAATCTGGTATTAGGCGCAATGGTGGCCGGCCTTTGTGAAGCCGTAAATTTAGGTCAAGCGTGCGGTCTTGACACCGAAACCATGCTGACGACCATGCTGTCCGGCCCCATGGTGTGTCCCCTGTTTCAATTTAAAAAACCCATGCTCATTGATGACAACTACCCGGCTCAATTTGCCCTTAAACACATGACCAAAGACATCCGTTTTGCACTTCAAACCGCAGATGAGTGCGGAGCACCAACACCTGTGGGCCACACGATATTCCAGCTGTATCGGCAGAGTATGGGGCTTGATCAAGGCGATAAGGATTTTGCTGCGGTGAAGAAAGTTTTCGAAAAAGCCAGCGATCCTGCCCCCGGTTAATGGTTTCTTTGAATTAAGCAGATATTTCAATATAAATGGAATGGGAAAAGAAAATTCTATCCCATTTCAAAAACCTGTGATCTCGTTAAAGGTCGTTTGCTATGGTATCTTCCAACAAACCCGCCCTGGATAGCCTGATCGATCAGTATCTTAATTACTTGCTGATCGAAAAAGGACTATCAAAAACGACTCTAGATTCATACAGCCGCGATCTTCTCAGGTACCATGAATTTTTAAAGCAGCATGACTTTCATCACATCACCGAAACCGACACGGCCTTAATCTTAAAACATATGATTGCCCTTCGAAAGGCCGGATTGGGCGCCCGATCCAGAGCCAGGCATCTGGTTACCATCAGGGGATTTTATGGGTTTCTGGTAAACGAAAAGATAATCAGAAATGATCCCAGCCGCCTGGTCGATCTTCCAAAATTGAGCCTTAAGCTGCCGGATGTCCTAGCGGTCGATGAAGTATCCCGTTTGTTGAAAACGCCGGATACAAACAAACCGCTGGGTGCCAGAGATTCTGCCATGCTCGAACTTCTTTACGCAGCAGGCCTCAGAGTGTCCGAACTGGTCAACCTGAAACTGCAAGATATTAATCTGGAAGCCGGCTTTGTTAGAGTCCTAGGCAAAGGGTCCAAAGAGCGAGTGGTCCCCATTGGACAACATGCGCAAACGAAGGTCGGTTTTTACATCGAAAATTATCGTAAACCGGCTCTGAAAAATAAGCTCAGCCCCTACCTTTTCATTGCCCGGGCGGGAAAGCCCATCAGCCGGCAGGGTTTCTGGAAGCTGCTGCAGCGCTATGCCGATCAGGCGCAGATATATAAAAAGATTTCTCCCCACAGCCTGAGGCATTCTTTTGCAACCCATTTGCTGGAAGGTGGCGCCGACTTGAGAGCCGTGCAGGTAATGCTCGGTCATGTGGATATATCGACGACTCAAATATATACCCATGTCACCCGCAAGCACCTCAAGGAGTTGCACCAGAAATTTCATCCAAGAGGATGACCCGTATTGGAACCAAGTTGTTCTTGCCCAGGAAAGGATAGAAAACGAACATCGAACACTGAAAGGATGAACATCGAACATCGAACGCCCAACATCGAATGTTAAATGGGAAAAGAATTAATTAAGATTTTGATTACGAGTATCAAAAAACGGCTAAAAAAAATCGATATAGTAAACAAATGAAATTAAATTGCGGAGCGAAGCGACATCATTATTCGATGTTCAACGTTGGACGTTCGATGTTCGATGTTCAGTAGGCAGCCAACGCCCGGTTTTACCTTGACAGCTGACCCTTTTTCATCTACATGAGTTCATTTATCATTCTGAAATAACAACCTAAATCGATCAATTTAAGTATTCAGGAATAATTTATCGTGCCCGCACAAGATTCAAGTGGAACCATTCAGGGATGGTGGCATCCGGAACAAGAACAGCCGGAATCTGATGATTTCGCTTTTCAGGAGGCCCTGCACCGGGTTACCCGACCGTTATATGTTGTTAACATCGCCGGGCGGACGGCCATCGCCCAAAACGGCACCATAACCCTTGGCAGCGTCAGGCCGTCCGGATCCGGCGGGTTGCCGCTGCTGGGATATGCTCCCGCTTTGCATCCCCGGAATCTGGGTGACCCGGCCTTTAAAAAAGCTCACAATCTCCGGTACGCCTACATCGCCGGCGCCATGGCCAATGGTATTACTTCCGTTGAAATGGTCGAAGAGATCGGTCGCGCTGGAATGATCGGTTTTTTTGGTGCCGCCGGTCTTCTACCCGATCAAATTGAAGCGGCCATCAACTCGTTGAAACAACGGATGGGCACCCTTCCTTTCGGGTTCAACCTGATACACAGCCCTACGGATCCCGAGCTTGAATCCACCACCGTCCATCTGTACCTCAGATACGGGGTTAAACTGGTCAGCGCCTCGGCTTATTTAGGGCTTACGCTGCCGCTGGTTTATTACCGTGTCAACAACCTGCACCGGGGCAGCAACGGAAAGGTCGTTTGCCCAAATAAAATCATTGCCAAAGTGTCACGGGTTGAGGTTGCCCGGAAATTCCTGGAACCGCCACCTGAAAAATATTTGAGACAGCTGATCGAAGGCAACCTGATTTCTTCAGATCAGGCTGAATTGGCCGCTGAAATCCCGATGGCCGATGATTTGACGGCCGAAGCCGATTCCGGCGGGCACACCGACAACCGACCGGCCCTAACGCTGCTGCCCACCATGCTCGCTCTGCGCGATGAAATATCAACCCGCAATGGTTATAGAAACCCTGTCCGGGTAGGTCTTGCCGGCGGAATTGCAACACCGGATTCAACCGCTGCAGCATTTGCAATGGGTGCAGCTTATGTCCTTACCGGTTCGATAAATCAATCCTGTGTGGAGGCCGGCACATCGGATACGGTCCGTCAGATGCTGGCCGAAGCCGACCAGGCGGACGTTACCATGGCGCCTGCGGCCGACATGTTTGAACTGGGTGTTAAAGTCCAAGTCTTAAAGCGGGGCACCATGTTCCCTCAGCGGGCCAGCAAACTTTATGAACTTTATACCCGTTACAACAGCTATGAGGAAATACCCTCCGATCAATGTGAAATTCTTGAACGGGACTTTTTCAAATGCAGTTTTGACGACGAATGGGAGCAGACCAAACAATTTTTCACCCGGCGCGATCCCAGGCAAATCGATCTGGCCGAGAAAAAACCCAAACACAAAATGTCCCTCGTATTTCGATCCTACCTTGGACGCTCCTCGAACTGGGCCAATGCAGGCGACCCAACACGCAAGATTGACTATCAAATATGGTGCGGCCCGGCCATTGGCGCCTTTAACCATTGGGTAAAAGGCACTTTTCTTGAAAAATGGGAAAATCGAAGAACCGTTACCGTCGCCATGAATCTGATGTTGGGGGCGGCCGCCGCCACCCGGGTGAATTGGCTGCGACAACAGGGGATTTCCCTGCCCCCCGGGGTAGAACGGTTTTATCCGCTTAAATTGCCGAAAATTTTACAATTATTGGAATAAAGACAGGGAGCGTAAAAATCTTTTACGTAGAATACTGATATTTAAAAGGCGATAGCTGGCAGCCTCATTTATTTGCGCTGCAGTTTTTCCAGAATTGATGGATGATTCAATAAAGCGTTCCTGGCGCACAGGCCTGCCCTCGACAGCTACCGATTCATCCGCGATGACACCTTTCGTAAAATAAAAAAATCCGGAATCGTTGGTGTCAACATCCGCGGGCCG
>Ga0316193_10000558_pt1 | contig 23515 bp, 18 predicted proteins | sample MerIslsedime2_MG_FD_207735 | JGI IMG/M metagenome (GOLD analysis project Ga0316193, IMG submission 207735) | Coastal sediment microbial communities from Maine, United States - Merrow Island sediment 2 | ecosystem: Environmental > Aquatic > Marine > Coastal > Sediment | place: USA: Maine... | reverse complement strand
GGATGGGTGTGATCCTGGCTCAGGCTGTCTTGCGCCTCGCTGTGGCAGTTCAGGCAAAGCTGAGGTTCATCCTCTTGCAGCCTGAGCGCGCCGACGAGTCCATGGGGCCGATGACAGGAGGTGCAGTCGCCCTGCGCCAAGGGTGCGTGGGGATTGCTCACATCGATATCGACATCGTCGTGACAGCCTTGGCATGTGCCCTTATTCTCGAAGCGGGCACCTTTTCGAAGCTGAGCCACGGCGGCCGGGGGCAGCAAATAGAGGCAAAACACGATGCCTACTGTCAGGGCTACGAACCGGGAACCGGAGTGTGTGCTGTTAGTCATCGTCAGTGATTTCCTCCCGGCATAGGGATCTAATGTCCATGCGATGGAGTTGGCTCGTCCTCTTCCTCTGGTGAACCGCTGACCGTCAGAGCCTCTAGGGCCGCATCATTGATCTCGATTTCAGAGCGCTCTCTCAACGTTTCGATCAGAGCGCTTCTCGATTCCTCGAACTTCTCTCTAAAGAGGGCCGACTTGATTCGCCCACGCGCTTCTTCCAGCGTGAGGAAACCCTGATCCTCCCTGGCTCCGACCCGCATGACCACGAGGTTTCCTGGGGGTCCCATCGGGCCAACGACATCTCCCGCCTGGGCCGTGAAAAGAGCATCTTGAATAGGATCGAACCCTGGCCGCGGTTCGAACCAGCCCCGGTCGCCTCCACTGTCGCGCAGGCGATCGATCGAGTGTTCGCGCGCCAGCCATGCGAGGTCCGTGCCTTGTCGAAGCAGTTCGGCAATTCGATCGGCTTCTTCTCGTGTCGATACCGTGATCTGGCCGACCTGTACCCTGGGAGGCTTGTGAAAGGCATCTCGATGCTCTTCGTAGTAAGCAACGATCTCTGGCTCCTTGATCTCGATGGCTGCACTCAGAACTTCATCCAGGTATCGCTTGGCGAGAAGATGCGTCTCGAATGCGGCGACAGCTCTCTCGGTTTCAGGGGTCTTGTCGTAGCCGCGGGAAAGAGCTTCCGCCTTGAGCAGCTGCGCTTCGACAAGGGCCTGGATCACAATGGGCTTCGAGGCCATTGCCGCATCCTCGTTACGAACACCGGACCAGCGGCGTTGGAGAGCGTAGCCCAAGGCTCCGGCAGTGATTTCGTGATCACCGATCGTCGCAACTGTCGCAGCAGGATTCGCGATCTCGGGCCTGAGCCGCCCATCTGGAAGCCTCTTGTAGCCGATAGAATTGACCAGCTCCCAGTCGATCGACACGGAGTGACTCTCGAGCAGACCTCCTGACAGCTCCTTCTTGAGGAGAGCAGCCTTCCTGGCTCGAATCTCGTCCCGACATTTCTTCTCCAAGCTATCGAAACGCTCAGGATTGGCTGGGGCGAGCTCCTCGATGCGAACGATCGCCCATCCGACGGTCGTCTGCAACGGCCCCAGGATACTGCCAGGAGTACTGGTAAAGATGGAGCTCGCCACGCTTCGAGGTAGGTCGATTCTATCGACATTCTCTATGAGGCCGCCGCGGGCGCTGAACTGGTCCTTCGAGCGTTCTTTGGCAAGAGCTTCGAAGTCGGACCCATCGTCGAGGGTCGCGATCAGAGCTTCAGCCTCTTCTTCTTCGTGAAGGGTGATCATTCTTATCGTTGCCGTTTGGTATTCGGTGTCGAACACCCCTCGAACGTCCTCTTCGGTGATCTTCAATTGGTCGGAAATCTCGACAGTCTGGAGCCGTTCGAGAGCTGATTTCTGTCGCAAAGCCTCCAGCTGTAGCGGGATGGGCTCTTCCTCATCCATTCCCAGTGCCCTGGCCTCCTGGGCGATCAGGAGCGTGTCGATCACTCGATCCAGAAGATGTCGCAGATCGAAGTCATTTCGAGCTCGTTCCACCTGGCCGGCATGCATGGAGCTCAACCCTTGCTCCAGGCTAGGGGAGTAGAGGGGTTCTCCATTGACGACGGCGAGGATCTCCGATCCCTCATCGACCTCCTCTGCGGCGAGGTTTGCCGGCTCCGGCTTCTCGGATTCCGCTGGACTCCCGAGACCTACCAGGATCATCAACCCCAAACCCAGGTGCAGCACAGTTCTTCCGACGCTCATTCAAGGACTCCGATTGTAGGCAGTTAGTAAGGGTTCGACTGTTGAAGATCTTTCAGCAGCTCTCTTGACAGGCGCTGCGCCAGCTCGCCGCGCGAGTTGACCCGACCTGCGCCGAACGGTCCTTTCCTATGGGAGCCGCTTCTTTCGATGGCGCCACTCCAGAGGATGTTGCCAGTCGCCGCATCCACGAGGCGCAAGGATATCTCGACTCGAGGTTGTGGCGCTGTCGCGCTACCCGTGACCTCGTAGATCTCCACCGCGCCTGTCAAGATAGCGGCAACGGCGCGTTCCGAAGCCAGCTCAACCCGCAGCTCGCGGGTGACTTCACCCCATCGGAGCACACCCTGGCGCCGCAGAATCTCGCTGATCACATTCGGGGAAACGAGTTGCAGCCCCAGTTGCTGGCTGACATCCCGTACCGCCTCCGTGACGGTTGCGGCGTTGGCCGTGCCCTGCTTGGGAGTCAAGCCGGCCAGGGGCACGAGTGCCCACTTCCTGCCGTCGGCAAAGGCCTGCTGAGAGCTGGCCAAGGCCGGCGAGCTCACGGCTCCTGCGATCTCAGCTGCCAGCTGCAGCGCAACTTCCCCTGCCAGATCTGGGATGTCATAGGTCACCCCCAGCCCGAGCCAGGGAAGTCCGTTGAGGCCACTCCTGGCCACAAGTCCCGACCAGTGGAGCTCTCCGGTGTCGGCTCTGTAGACCTGAGCCGACGCGGTCAATGCGGGTATGGTCCGAAGGCTGACGTCATGCAGGGTGATGAAGACGAGCCAGTCGGTCTGCAATGCAGGCCGAACTCGTCGAAGGCGATCAGCCGAAAGGTCCGCTGTCGATCGAATTCGCAGGCTACGCATGACATTGCGGACATCCTCCGCGCTGGCGAGATTGAGTTGCAACACCAGCTCCCGCTCTACCCCTTGATGGAGCGCCTGGCCCGCCGAAAGATGACCGGCCTGATTCTGCAAAGGCAAGAGCGCCGCGGTTGGCTTGTTCAGCGGTATGTTCGCGGCCGACAGCTGAGCACACACCGCAGCCAGCCACAGACCTACCAATGTGGGTATGCGGAGGGGCATGAGTTCATTCGACGAGGCTTTGGAGTAATTGCCTGACGCAGAGTCGGGTCGTTTCCGAAATGGGAGTCCCGCTGGTGCCGAGTACCTTGGCGCCAAGAGTGCTGCCTTGCTCGGTATTGGTAGCGGCCCAGACAGTGGTGCCGGTCTCGGTCTCCACCATTCGAGCGTCGATTGTCACGACCGGGATTGAGACCCGTCCGGACCTCAGAGTCTCGGACTGGGTCACGCTGCCCATGATCAGGGCCTGCACGTTCAGTTCCTGGCCGAGGCTGACGATGTCTTCTTTGCTGGGGAGTGCAATCCGGCCGTAGGTCGCACCGGGTCGGCGGGAGAGTGCCGCTTGGACTTCCCCTGCTTCCACGACGTCCAAGGAACCGGTCGCGAGCAGCTCGGTCGCCATAATGCGCGAAACGCGCTCGCCAGCATTCTGGTCGCGCGTCAGGTTCTCGAAGGGTAGGACAGCCACCCGCTCGACGAAGCCGAAATCGAATCCCGGGTTGGCAAACTCGGTCGGCGAGATATTTCCCGAGCAGCCCGCGAGCAGCAGCAGGACCGGCGCCAGCAGAAATGAGGAAGAGTGTTTCATATCGGCTCGAGCTCCTATTGTGTCAAGTTCGGGACCTCAGAAGAAGATTCGGACTCCAAAACGACCGGTGCTGATGACGTCGGTCCCCAACCCAGTCAACGCTGTCTCTGAGCGCGAGAAACTGCCGACCAGAGTCATGAAATGAGTCAGACGATAGGTAACGCTGATGTTGTTGGTTCCGGTACTGCGAAAATCACCGGAGCTGAAATCGGAATACGACGCACTGATAAAGAGCTTTGGGCCCGGCGCGTAAGAGATGTTGTAGATCTGATTGACCGTGCCCGTGCCCGTGCCGCCAATGTCCGTGAGAAACCAAGTGCCGGAGAGGGTAATGAAGGCGGTAGGAGTCCAGGTCGTGAAGGCTTGAAAGTTGATCCGATCGAACAGAGTCTGATCAGAAGCGTTGGGCTCTTCGCTTGCAACAGTTTCGTACAGGGTGTAACTAAGGGTGCCTCCGAATCGCCAGTTTTGATAGGGCTGCGCCTGTAGAGTCTCCGACCAATTCCAACTGTCTCGCAGCCGATCGGTCAAGGTGTCCCTGAACCGGGCCCAGGAGAGGTTGGATCGAAGGTTCAGGCCCGGCAGGAGGTCGGTCAAGGCGAACAGCCGGACGCCCTCTTCTGAAGAGAGAAGTTGCGATTCCTGGAACTGATCTCGACGCTGGACTGAAAGGACGGTATCGACCGTCGGTATCGGAGTCCACCGCAGCCTGGCGGTGTATCGGTTGAGTGTTCTCAGGAGCGGCGCGGTAGGTCGGAGGTTCTCGGTGTCGTCGTAGGAGTAACCGAGGTCGAAATCCAGATTCCTCGCCAGTCCCACGCGAAGGCCAGCACCTGCATGACGCGCCCTGTAGTCTCGACGAACCAGGCCGGCTGCGAAGTCTTCGTCGTTCGTGGTTGCGAAATCCAGGCGCGTGACAATCCTCTCGGACGGCTGGTAGACGAGATTCCCACTGGCTCTGTAGCGGTTCGAATCGAAATCCGTGCGGCCAGCTTCGACATCCAGATCGAGCAGCGCGCGAGCTTCCGTCACCAGCACTTCCGGAATGGAATTGGACGAGAGATTGACCGCCTTGAAGAAGCGAGCTGTCGTTTCGGGAAGGCGGATCGTGTAGCGGAGAAAGTCCTGGTCGAAGTCGGAAGTTGTGCCGTCGACAAGCTCCCAGACGAGATTGTCACTGCTTTGGTACACGCGCCAAACGACCCCAGGACTCGAGACGCTGTTGACGGATATCCACAGGCTCGTGATGGGTTGTGTCAGACCCAGGTCGAGCCCGATGTTCCGGAAGCTGTTGGCCGCGCCAATGTCTATCGGCGGCGAAACCGGGGTCTCCACATCACCGTCGATCAGTGTGGGAGCCGGATCCAACTCCCCGAGCTCGGGCGAAGTGTCGATCGCGAACAGACCCTGGGTCGCCGGGATCGGATCGGCTATCTCACCGTTGCTTCCCAGGACAGTCTTCCTGTCGACTTGAGCCAGCGAGGTGGCGAAGGAGCCCCGCAGCTGGTTCTCGAAGAAATCCCTGGAAGCCCTCAGCCTGATCTCGTTCCGGGTCTGGTCTGAGGAGTCGGACTGGTCCTGGTTTTCGAGGGCATTGTGCTGGAAGGTATACGAACCACCCCAGTGGCGCCGATAGTAGTTGGTTTCGAACGCCAGCACTTGTTGTCGGGTGTCCCTGCCGAAGAGATCCAGATCACCCACATTCTTCTCATCGCGAAAGCTCAATTGATACCGAGGACCCTTTGCCGGACGCCAGTTCAAGTTGGCTGTCAGCGAGTCGAGATCGAACTCCTCGGACCTCGAGGGTAGCTCGTTCTTGGCGGTACGCCTGGCAACACCCACGAACCCAGTCAACCGAGGTCGGTTGTAGCGGAGCTCGATTCTCGGTTCCCTGGAGTCTCGCATAAAATCTCCAGATAGGTCGGTTGTCAGATCGAGACTGTACTGCGAGTATCCGAGGAACATCGTCAGGTAGGGGCTGACGGGCTGCGTCAGCGAGAAGTAGTACCTTTGCTGGAGTTGGTCCTGGCCGACACCGTTGTTACTCACCGTCGTGGCGAAGAGGGATATCGCGCCGCCGAAGTCCAGGGCATCCGCCGACTGCGGCAGACTCAAAGCCGCTGCGACGCCGAGCGCTGCCAAGGTCTGAAGTTGCGAACGCATGCCGCTTTGTTTCGACACCAGGCTCTGCCTACGGGCTCGCCATCAATACGGCCAGGGCCCTTTGCACCACTTCTCTTGATATGCAAGGTCCTGACCGCGGTGATGATGTCAAGTAGAGCCTCCAAAGTCACCGCTCCAATGGGTAGTGGTCGGTGGGACCTGGGGGTAGGTTTCAAGCTACCCAATCGATCGGTTTGTTCTGCAAGCTCAGAGTAGAGGCCAAAAAAAACCCGGGGCCGAGACCCCGGGTTTCGATGGAAAACTTATCTCAGCCAGCCTATTGCTTCGGATCGGCCGGACTACCGCTTTCCCTTTCATCGACATCGAACTCGTCCTTCGAGTGGCACTTGTTGCAGAGCGAGCGCTGATTGACATCCTCATAGGAGCCGCCGGGCATGGCCCAGGAGCCCGACTCGAGGCCGTCCTCTTCGAGGAAGGTGATGTTGAAGTCCCACCGGCCCGCGTCCGGAGCCGAGGTGGCATGGGCACGGTGGCAGGAGACGCAAACAACCTTGCTGACTCCAGTCGGACCTAGCGTCGAGTCGGTGACTGCGCCGCCATCTTCGAAAGGCGTAAGGGCGTAGTAGGCATCGACCCCGGTACCGCTGCCACAGGGGCCACCGTTCGGTGGGTTGTCGATGCAGTCCGAGGTGCCTCGATAGCTGTTGTAGACCTGCGCCTCATGGAGGTCGAAGTAACCTTGCTCGCCGGCAGGATGCACGAAGGATCCAGTGCCTCCCAGGTGGATGCCTTCATGGCAAGTTGCACACCATTCGCCGGATCCGGAGATGTAGGCGTTGTGGTTGGTGTCGGTCTCAGCCCCGTCCCTGAGGCCGATTCCGTCCGCTACCCAGGTAGCGTTCCAGTTGACGTCTCCAGACGAGTAGGCGGAAACCTGACCGCTCTGGTAGAGGAGGCGATAGGAGCCGGTGCCGTGCGGATCATGGCAGCTGGTGCAGCCCATGTCAGCCGCCGGGTAGACGCCGCCGGGAGCAGTCGTCAAGATCGAATCAGCGACCGTGTTGTGGATTCCGGAAATGACACTGTGACCCGCCGATTCGCCGAGAATCGGGTCGGTGGAGCCACCGTGACCGTCGTAGATGTTGGTTTCTTCGAGGAAAGTGAAGTCGCCGCCACCGCGCTCGGCGCTGTAGGTCGGAGCCTTCGGGTCGGGTGACCAAACGTGATAAGACTCGCCACCGTCGTGGCAGTCCAGGCAGACGTCGGTCTTGTTGGCGTACAGCAGAAGATTGGGATAGCCCTGGCCAACGGGCAATTGACCAGCGCCGCCGGTCGGTACGTTCATCGGCACCCCGTTCTGGCTGTTGTGCATGGTATGGCAACCGTTGCAGTGAGCGACACCGCCGTCATGGTAGGCGAAAGCCGGGGCGGCGAGAATCACTGCGAGGGCCACCAGGAGTAGGGTTTTGTTCATTTCGCTTCTCCTTTTACTCAGTTAACCGATTTTCTGGTTGATTCGTGGTCTTGTGTTCCTTCGACCTTCAATGAGAGCAAGGGGCATGCCAGTTTCGATGGTCCGTTTCGGGTGGACATCGCTATGCATATATCGCTAGTCGTGCATGCAAATAAACTTCTTGAATACCGTAACTTAGCAGACATGACCTGGGTCCGATGTGTGGAGAAATCCGCTCCGAATGGAGCGCGCGGCGCTTGCGAGCCAGGCCCCAACGGACTCGTCGGCCCAGGGTGTGGGGAATATTCCCCACCCTGTGATCACTTGTGAGGAATTTCACGAGCTCGACTGAGTTCATATAGCAAGTCGTGCATGAGTCAGAGCCAATCAGCTGGAACCCGAGTCGTGGGGGGCAGCGTCGATAGGCTTCTGTCAGGCGTCAGACTTCCGATCGCTTGCCGGCCTTCGCCTGAGACTCGCTGTAACGCACCAATCGGTGCAGCTGCTCCTTGAGATCGGAGGCGGGATAGGGCTTCTCGATGAAGAAGCAGGAGTGATTCAGCGGTCCGAGACCGGCCTCTTCGGGGCTGTGGAAGACGCAGGATTCAAAGAGTACGGGGATCTTGGGCGAGTGGGACTGGCAGACAGACTGAAACTGCCGCCAGGGCAGTCCGTCGGGTCCGATGTTGGCGATCACCGCCTCCGGTGGGTGTTGCTCGAGGGCCTCGAGGGCCTCGTCGAAGGTTGAGACCTCCTCCAGGTCTACCTGGCCATCGAGGATTCTCTGGATCAGGGAGATCAGTAGGTGACTGCCGTCGAGGACTAGGAACCGCATTTCACTGCCTTTCAATTCATGCAGAACAGTCAATGTAACTGCAAGGAATGGGCCAGATACCTATCAGGGCCCGGGCGAGGGTAGGGGCTTCCAGGGGGCTTTCCTCCCTCCCGCTGCAAGAACCCCCTGAGATCCCCACCGACACCTGGACCAGATCCTCGTCGTCTGCGCAAGACCCGAGTACGGGAACCGGTGATGTTGCGCCGTGCACGCCCACCCACCCCGGCCGGCAGAGGCGCCGCGGGCGGGGGCAAGCCCCGCCCCTACACCAGAGATTCACCACGCATCACTCGTTGTAGGGGCGGCCCTTGCGGCCGCCCGCGGGAGGGGGCAAGCCCCTCCCCTACATCAGGTGGATGAGAAGTCGGACGACGTTGGTCCCGGGTCAACCGCCCAGGTTGAATTTCTTGAGGCGGTAGCGGAGCTGGTCGCGGGTGACGCCGAGGAGCTCGGCGGCGCGGGTCTGATTGTCTCCGGTAGCGGCCATGGCGCGGGTCACCAGGCGGCGTTCCATCTCTTCCAGAGGAACGATGGGGGCCTCTGCAGGTGCGGCCTCGCTTCCTGGGAATGCACCGGCCATACTGACCTCGTTGAGGATCAGCGCGGCAGGCTGAATTTCGGGCGACTTCTCGAGAATCATGGCGCGTTCGACAACATTGCGCAGCTCGCGCACGTTGCCGGGCCAGGAGTAGGAGAGGAGCTGATTCTCGGACTCGCGGCTGAAACCCTTGAACTTGCGGCCCATCTTCGGCTGCAAGGTCTCCAGGAAGTGATTGGCGAGGGGCAGGATGTCTTCCATCCTCTCGCGTAGCGGAGGCACCCGAATGGGGAAAATGCTCAGGCGATAGAAGAGGTCCTGCCGGAAGGTACCCTCTCGCACCATGGAAGCCAGATCTCGGTTGGTCAGACCGATCACGCGCACGTCGACCTGAATCTCTCGAGAGCCACCGACTCGCCGCAGCTTCCTCTCCTCGAGCACATGCAGCAGCTTGGCCTGGAGCTCCAGCTTGAGCTCTCCGATCTCGTCGAGGACCACCGTGCCGCCGTCAACCAGCTCGAAAGCACCCTTGCGGGTTTCCTTGGCGTCGGTGAAGGCTCCCCGCTCGTGGCCCAGGAGCTCGCTTTCGATCAGGGTGTCGGGCAGCGCCGCACAGCTGATTTCGAGGATCTGCTTCTTTTGCCGGTCGGAAAGCGCGTGGATGTGCCTGGCGAGGACATTCTTGCCGGTGCCGCTCTCGCCCTCGATGAGGATGGTGTCGATATCGGATTGGGCGACTTCGTTGACGACCTCCAGGACGCGATTGCAGGCGTCGGACTCCGACACGATGTCCACTTTGATCTCGCGTTCCCGGGTCTGGCGGGCTGCCTGCACCTCCAGCTGCTCGCTGCGAATGGTCAGGGACTTCTCGATGAGCTTGACCAGGTCGGCTTGGTCCACCGGCTTGCTGAGGAAGTCGATGGCGCCCAACTTCATGGCTCGCACCGCCTCCTCGATCTGGCCCATGGCGGTCATGACAATGACCACAGTGTCCTCGAGTCGGCGGAGGTTGCGCTCGAAGAAGTCGAGACCGTTACCGTCGGGCAGGGAGATGTCCAGCAGCAGCACGTCGGGCTGATGATCGTCGAGATGCTCTCTGGCGGTGGCCAGGTTGGGCGCATCGTGGACGTTGTGGCCCACGCGCTTGAGCTGCTCCGTCAGAGCCCAGCGCAGGAGCTTCTCGTCTTCGACGATGAGGATCAGGGCCATGGGCTAATCAAGCGGGGTCGTTTCCCGGAAGTTCGGGTTCTGTGAGTTCTGACTCGTCAGGTGCATCGCTGTCTGATGTCGGTGCCGGCTCTTCACCCTCTTCCCCTGGAAGGATCAAGTAGAAGTTCGTGCCCTTGCCGACTTCGGAATCGACCTGCAGCGTACCACCGTGCTGCTCCACTAGGCTCCGAGCGATGGCCAGTCCGAGACCGGTACCCGAGAACTTGGTGGAGAAGAAGGGCTCGAAGACCCGCTTCAGCTGGTCGGGCGGGATCCCCGGGCCATCGTCCTGCACGGCCAGGACGATGCCGCCCCCTTCGGGAAAGCCGCTGGCTCGGATCGTGACTGTACCCCCGTTCTCCATGGCCTCGGCGGCGTTCTGGATGAGGTTGAGGAGCACCTGCCGGATCTTGGAGCCATCAATCTGGGCCTCGAGGGGGCCTTCTGTCAGATCCAGCTCGAGTGCGACGTTCTGGCGCCTCAAACCGGGGGCCATGAGGATTCGCACCTCGTCCAGGAGTTTGTTGAGATCGGTCTTGGCAAGGCGGGCCGGTCCAGGTCGGGCCGAGCCTAAGAGGGTGCGAAGCGTACCGTTCACCCGCCTGAGCTCGCTGAGCATTTCGTCGAAGAGCTCTTTGTTGGAATCGGTTTCCGACGGATCCTCGCGGAGGATCTCCAGAGCGCCTTGGATTCCGGCCAGTGGGTTCTTGATCTCGTGGGCCAGACCTGCTGCCAGGCGGCCGAGGCTCGCCAACTGGTCGGTGTGGGCGAGCCTCGTGGCGACTTCGGCCTGGCGCTGGCGCTGTCGCTGCAAGAACTGCTGCAGGGAGCGCTGAAGCTCAGCCGAGTGGGGGTCCAAAACCAGGCGGTGGGCCCCGGAGGTCGGCCCTTCACCCGACTCGGCGGCAGCGAGATCGGCTTCGAACTTGCTGGTGAAGCGTTGGACCGAGCGGCGAACCAGGGAGTTGATGCCCCCGAGAGCCGCCGCCCAGGCGAGAATCAGCAGAGCGAGGTTTCGGCGGGAGTGTTGCCGCACTGTCTTCAAGGCCTCGGTCACATCCATGCTCATGGAAGCGACAGCCAGTGTCTGCCCGGCGGAGTGGCAGCGCACGCACTCTTCGGTGGCGATGACCTTGCTGATTCCACGTACCCGTTCTCTATTGTTCTCGTCGCTGAGCCATACCTCCCGCAAACGTGGGCTCGGAATGAACTCTTGCACGACTTCGAGCTCCGGAACCGAAATGCCGGTTGCGGCACCAATCGTCCGCCCATCGGGAAACATCAGCTTGAGGTTCGTGCCCTGGTGCCCGGCCAGGACCGCCTCGAACATGTGGCGGACATCGCCGCTTCGAGTGTGCGCCACCGCGATCTGGTTGAGTTCTCGAGTGGCGATATTCAGTCTTTCTTCAGCTGTTTCGCGTGCCAGGCCCACGACCTCCATCTCCGTGATGCGGACCGTCGCGAAGTAGAGAACCCAGAAGGCGAACAGGTGCAGAGGCAGAGTGATCAGCCAGAAGCGGCCACGGCGAGCCATGAAAGCGCGGAACCGGACTCGCTTACCGGGCCTGCTCAGGAACTCCACACGTTGATCGGAAGAGTCGATCTCGGGGAGTTCCCCGTTGGCCTTTTCGCGCCCGGCAACGTCAGGCTCGATCGCTCCGCCCATGGTTCCCTCGGATTCCTGCGATTTCATGCGGCTCGGGTTATCTCGGCTTGAATTCCGGCTAGGTGGTCTTGTTGCTCTTGAGCGCCATGAAGACCAGGAGAATGCCAACGCCGATGACGATCAGGCCTGGAACCAACCAGGGAGACACTCCTTCGGATGGAGGTGGTCCGGCCTGGCTCGCAGCTCCGCTCGTAGGCACTGGCGCAGGAGACTGGGAGGTCTGAGCTGGTGCCTGTGGAACAGTCGATTGCATGGCGTTTGCACTGAGCACGGGTGAGCTCTTGGTGTAGTCGACTTCGATCGCGAAGGTCTGGTCGTCGGCTACCGGGCCCAGGTCTTCGCGTTGATAGATGAGGCCGTCGTTGGCCTGGGCGGGTGCGCTACTGGCGGGCTGCACCGCGAAACCGGTGGCGCCGATCGGTTGCATGACCTCGAACAGGACGCGATCTGCTGCCAGGCCCCCAGGCCATTCGAAGTGGTAGTGGCGGTTCTCGTTGCCCAAATCGAGGGGTGCGTAGTACTCGAGGCGAATCTCGGGCGCGTCGGTAGAGAGGTAGACGGTGCTCATCCCCTCGCCGGCTTCGAGCATGGACTGGGCGACAAGCAGGTCGCCCCCAGGGAACCTCTTGGCCACCGCGCTGGGGCTACCGGCCGCGGTCGGGATCGGCAGTGGAACTGAAGTGGGCAGCGGCGTGTTGGGCGAGAGCCAGCCGCGAAGCATCACGAGCACCGAGGGCTGGTCGTACTCAGGCCAGATGGAAATCTCCAGGCGCTCCAATTTCGGTGCAACGGGCGGTGGCGCCTCCTGTGCGGAGGCGATGCCTGCCGAAGTCAAGAGTAGGACAAGGAAGGTGAGAGTCGTTGGCCTGGTCTTCATCGCTTGTTCAGTCTCCGCTCGGCCGGCAAGGGCGCCGGCCGCTTCAATGTGGGTTGGGGACTCTATCCGCTTCGGCCGGCGCAGGCCCGGGCCAACCGCGCGCCCCGGCTGGCACAGGTCCAGCCGCTTCAATCATAGAGTGAATCATGGGTAATGGTGCCGGTCGCTTCAAACGGGCGGGGGCAAGCCCCGCCCCTACACTGTGAGTCGTAAGTTGTACCTCACCCTTTCACTACAACCTGATGTAGGGGCGCCCCTTGCGGGCGCCCGAGGGAGGGGGGCACCCTCCTCTACGTGTCCTTTCGCGCAATTCTAGCCACCAACAGGCCCACGAACCAAACGACAGTTAGCCATACGAACATCCATTCCAGAACGTGGCTCGGCTCATCTCCTGTCGTGATGTCATCCAGAGCCGCCCAACACAGGACCAGGAGAACGATGGAGATGATGAAGGTCACGCGACGTTTCATCTCACCGAAACCTCGACTGAGAGCTTACCGTCTGTGGCTCGCTCCCAATCTCTCAGGAAGTGGACAGTCGGGTTCGAATCCCACCGCTCGGCCTGTGCGACCGCCTGTTGGGAGCAGCCGAGTTTCTTGGCAAGGGCTGCCTGGGTGAGACCCGATCTTTCACGGGCGAGGCGCAAAACAAAGCCGGGTGGTTCCGACTCCCAGTTGAGGAGCGTCGCCCAGGTCTTCAGGAACTTCCATTCAGTGTAGGCGCGGGGTTTGCGGCCCTTGAAGCCCTCAGGGAGCGGATATGAGAGCTTCCGACTTCGTTTGAAGACGATTGGGGCTTCGTTCTCAGTCACTGTCAACGTGTGTTCGGGGAACAGTTGGAGGTTTGGTTGCGTACAATATATATATTGTATTAAGGAAATCCTGATTGAGCAACCTTGGGCGTCCAATGCCCACGCCGGCCGCACAGGTCCGGCCGCTTCAATCGAAACCCCACGACCCCAAGACCCCAGGACCCAAGCCCCGCCCCCCTACAGTTCCGCTTTCCAGGACTTGAGGATGTCCATGTAGTTGGCGCGCTCGTAGGCGCCGGGATCGGGGCTGCGGCTCAGGTTCATGCTGCCCTTGGCCTGAGCCAGGGAGTCGTAGTCATGGTCGATGAGCCACTGGGCCAGCTCGCGGCGCACGATGCGAAGGTACTCGGGGCCGTTCTTGAGCAGGGCCGAGACCATCTGCACGGCGTCGGCACCGGTCATGATGGCTTTGACTGCGTCGATCTCACCATGCACGCCGCCGGTGACCGCGAAGGAGCAGTCCAGCTGCCCCGACAGAATCGCCAGCCAGCGTAGCCGCAAGAGCAGCGCCGACGAGGTGGAAAGCACCAGGGTCCTTTGAACCTCGAGCTCTTCGACGTCGATATCGGCCTGGTAAAAGCGGTTGAAGAGCACCAGGCCGTCGGCCCCGGCGTCCACCAGGCGCTTGCCGAAGTTGGCGAGCGAGGTGTAGTAGGCGGAGAGCTTGACCGCCACCGGGATCGAGATCTGCTGCTTGACCTCGGCGACGATCTCGACGAAGCGCTGCTCGAGCTCGGCACCGCTCTCGTTCGGGTCCGTGGCCAGGTGGTAGACGTTCAATTCCAGGGCGTTGGCGCCAGTCTCCTCGATGAGGCCGGCGTACTCCAGCCAGCGGCCCTTGGTGGTGCCGTTGAGGGAGCCGATGACGGGGACCTTGACGGCCTCCACGACCCTCCGCAACTTGTTCAGGTACTCGTCGGGGCCATAGGGTAGCGAGTCGGGCTCTGGAAAGTACGACAGCGCTTCGGCGAAGGAGTTGGCCGGATCTTCCGTCAGGCGGGAAGCGGCGATCTCCTCGTGCACGATCTGCTCTTCGAAGAGCGAGTTCATGCAGATGGCGGCGGCGCCGGCGTCCTCCAGCTGCTTCACGGTGTCCAGATCGTCCACCATGGGGGAGGCCCCGGGCATGAAGGGGTGGGGCAGGTCGAAACCTAGGTATCGAGTCGACAGGTCCATGGCTGCTCTCTCCTACTCGGTTGGGATCTCGGCATCTTCGGCCGTTTCGGGTTTGTTGACGGAGATGCCGGCCAGCTGCTCGTAGAGATGCCAGCGCTGCTCGGCGTGCTTTTGTGAGGTTGCCTGAAGGATTCTGAAGCGATCCGGATCGATCTTCTCGACCATGCGGAATCTGGCCTCGTGATCCATGAAGTCCTTGACCTTCAGCTTCGGAGCCTTCGAGTCCAGCTTGAGCGGCGGCTGACCCTCCGCTGCGCGCCTCGGGTCGTAGCGGTAGAGAGCCCAGAGGCCGGAGCCCACCAGGCGCTTCTGCTGCTCGACGCTCTTCGACAGGTCGTAACCGTGGGCGATGCAGGGGCTGTAGGCCACCACGATGGAGGTGCCCGGGTAGCCCTCGGCCTCGCGCAGCGTCTGCACGGTCTGGTTCATGTTGGCGCCGAAGGCGATGCGGCCAACGTAGACATTGCGGAAAGTCATGGCCTCCAGCCCCAGAGCCTTCTTGGGGGTGCTCTTGCCGGCAAAGGCGAACTTGGCCGCCGCACCCATGGGCGTGGCTTTCGAGGCCTGACCACCGGTGTTGGAGTAGACCTCGGTGTCCATGACCAGGATGTTGACGTCCTTCTCGAGCGAGAGCACGTGGTCCAGGCCGCCGAAGCCGATGTCGTAGGCCCAGCCGTCACCGCCCAGAATCCAGACACTTTTCTTGACCAGGTAGTCGGCCACCGTTGTCAGGCGTCGAGGTTCGGTGCCCACGAGGGGCTCGAGCTTGCCGCGCAGAATCCTCACCCGCTCCCGTTGCTCGGTGATGCCGGCTTCGGTGGACTGATCGGCTTCGAGAATCGCGGTCACCAGCTCGTCCCCCAGCTGGGAGCCGAGCTTGCCGAGCAGGTTGTGAGCCTGCTGGCTGAGGCTGTCGACCGCCATGCGGAAGCCGAGGCCGAACTCCGCGTTGTCCTCGAAGAGCGAATTGGCCCAGGCCGGTCCACGGCCGTCACCATCGACGGCGTAGGGCGTGGTGGGCAGGTTGCCGCCGTAGATCGACGAGCAACCGGTGGCGTTGGCGATGAGCAGGCGGTCTCCGTAGAGCTGCGTTAGAAGCTTGACGTAGGGGGTCTCGCCGCAGCCGGCACAGGCACCCGAGTACTCGAACAGCGGCTGCAGGAACTGAGAGCTCTTCGTATCGAAGCGTTGGATGCGGCTGCGGTCGAGCTCGGGGATATTCAGGAAGAAGCTGTAGTTCTCTCTCTCGCGGTCCCGGACCGGGCGCTGCTCTTCCATGTTGATGGCTTTGCGGCGCGGGCTGGCCTTGTCCTTGGCCGGGCAGACCTCGACGCAGAGCGTGCAGCCGGTGCAATCCTCTGGCGCCACCTGGATGGTGTACTTCATGCCCTTGAAGTCCGGCGCCTTGTAGTCCACCGAACGGTAGCTCTCGGGGGCTCCGTCCAGGTCGGTCTCGTCGTAGACCTTGGCCCGGATTGCGGCGTGTGGGCAGACCATGGCGCACTGGTTGCACTGGATGCAGACGACCGGATCCCAGATCGGAATCTCGAGGGCGATGTCGCGCTTCTCCCACTGCGTGGTGGCGGTGGGCCAGGTGCCATCCGGCGGGAAGGCCGAGACCGGCAGTAGGTCGCCCTTGTTGGCCATCATCAGCGAGGTCACCTTCTGAACGAAGTCCGGCGCCTCTGCCGAGACCATCGGTGGCCGGCCGAAGTCGGAGGTCACGGCAGCCGGCACCCCGACCTGATGGAGATGGTCCAGGGCCGCATCCACCGCGGCGAAGTTCTTCTCGACCAGGACCTGGCCCTTCTTGCCATAGGTCTTCTGGATGGCTTCCTTGATCTTGGCGATGGCCTCGTCCTTGGGCAGCACACCTGAGAGCGCGAAGAAGCAGGTCTGCATGATGGTGTTGATGCGACCGCCCATGCCGGTCTCGCGAGCCACCTGATAGCCGTCGATGACCCAGAAGTCGATCTGCTTTTCGATCAGCATCTCCTGGACTTCTCGCGGCAGGTGGTCCCAAACCTCGTCGGCCGGGTAGGGCGAGTTGATCAGGAACGTGGCGCCCGGGGCGGCGTACTCCAGCACCTCGTAGCGCTCCAAGAAGTTGAACTGGTGGCAGGCCAGGAACGTGGCCTTCTGCACCAGATAGGTGGAGCGGATCTCGTCCTTGCCGAAGCGCAGATGGGAGATGGTCATCGCACCCGACTTCTTCGAGTCGTAGACGAAGTAGCCTTGCGCCCAGTTATCGGTCCCTTCGCCGATGATCTTGATGGAGTTCTTATTGGCCGAGACGGTGCCATCGGCGCCGAGGCCGAAGAAGACGGCCCGCACCCGCTCGGGAGGCTCGATGTCGAAGCGCTCCACGGGCAGGGAGGTGTGAGTCACGTCGTCCACGATGCCGATCGTGAAGTGATTCCTGGGTCGGTCCTTGGCGAGCTCGTCGTAGATCGCCTTGACGCAGGCCGGGTTGAACTCCTTCGACGACAGGCCGTAGCGACCGGCGACGATCTGCGGTTGCGGCCGGCTGCCGTTGGTGGTGGCCGTCTCATGCAGTGCCGTGACGACATCTAGATAGAGAGGATCGCCAGGCGCGCCCGGCTCCTTCGTGCGATCGAGGACGCAGAGCTTCTCGACCGAGGAGGGTAGAGCCTGCATGAAGGCTTCGATGGCGAAGGGCCGATAGAGCCTCACCCTGAGGACGCCGACCTTCTCGCCGTGGGAATTGAGCCAGTCGGCGGTTTCGTGAGCGGCCTCGGCGCCGGAGCCCATGAGCACCAGCACGCGGTCGGCTTCCGGATGGCCGTGGTAGTCGAACAGCCGATAGCGCCGCCCGGTGAGCTCGGCGAATTGATCCATCGCCTTCTGCAGGATGCCAGGGCACTGGTTGTAGAAGGTGTTGCAGGCTTCCCGCGCCTGGAAGAAGGTGTCGGGGTTCTGGGCGGTGCCGCGAATGACCGGCCGATCGGGGGTCAGGGCCCGCTCCCGGTGAGCCCGGATCAGGTCCTCGTCCATCATGGAGAGGAGGTCCTCGTCCGTCAGCTCCTCGATCTTGGCGACCTCGTGCGAGGTGCGGAACCCGTCGAAGAAGTGGAGGAACGGGATGCGGGACTCGAGCGTCGCCGCCTGGGCGATGAGCGCGAAGTCGTGCGCCTCCTGCACGGTGCCGGAGCAGAGCAGCGCGCAGCCGGCTTGGCGGCAGGCCATCACGTCCGAGTGATCGCAGAAGATGGACAGGGCGTGCGTAGCTAGCGTGCGGGCCGCGACGTGCATGGAGAAGGCGGTCAACTCGCCCGCGATCTTGTAGAGATTGGGGATCTTGAGCAGCAGTCCCTGGGAGGCCGTGAAGGTCGTCGTCAGGGAGCCAGCCTGCAGCGAGCCGTGGGCCGTGCCGGCGGCGCCGCCTTCGGATTGCATCTCCACCACCGAAGGAATGTCACCCCAGATGTTGGGCTTGCCCTGCGCCGACCAGGCGTCGGCGAACTCGCCCATGGGCGAGGCCGGCGTGATGGGGTAGATGGCGATGACCTCGTTGGTGCGGTAGGCCACCGAGGCGACGGCCTCGTTGCCGTCGATCGTGATCATTCGTCTTTTTGTCATGGTGGAGGGTTCCCTATGGAGAAGCGCGGGTCGCGGTTATGACGGACTTGAGCCCTGGGTCCTGATGTAGGGGAGGGCCTTGCGCCCTCCCATTGTTGGTCCTGGGTTGTCTATCGTTCCTCTTCAGGTCCTGATGTAGGGGAGGGCCTTGCGCCCTCCCGCGGGCGGGGGCAAGCCCCGCCCCTACATTTTTCCATGGCGGGCAACACCGCCCAACAATTGCCAATGGCGAGGCGACCCGCCGAGTCGAATGCACGCTAGCACCGGGAACCAGGACGGCCTACACCCTGCCGGGTGGAACTCACGAGCACCAGGACCCACCCTCAAGGGTGGGTGTGAGGCTACCCATCTGCCTCTGGCACGGAGGCGGGGTCAGAGTAATGATTGGGTGGGGTATTCTCTTGGCAGCACCAAAAGGGGAACCAAAATGCGCAAGAAACGCGATCCGCTACCGCCGAAGTATGAAGGGATGCGCCCCGAGAGCCTGATGATGAGTTACGGCTATGTGCCGGCCTGGTCTGAAGGCTCGGTCAAGCCGCCCATCTTCCAGACCTCGACATTCGCCTTCCAGAGCGCCGAAGAGGGCAAGGAGTTCTTCCAGTGGGCCTATGGCCTCAAGGAGAAGGACCCCGACAAACCGATGGGGTTGATCTACAGTCGGCTCAACAATCCCGACCTGGAGATTCTCGAGGAGCGTCTCAAACTGTGGGACGAGGCGGAAGCCAGCGCCGTGTTCTCGTCCGGCATGTCGGCAATCTCGACCTCGCTGCTGGCACTCGTTCCGATCGGCGAGGCGGTGGTTTTCTCACGGCCGATATACGGTGGTACCGACCTGCTGCTCGAGACAATCCTGCCGGAGCGGGGCATTGTGACCCGGGAGTTCAGGGCGCGCTCCGAGCCAGAGGAAGTCGACGTCATTTGTCAGGAGCTGAAAGAGGCGGGAACACCGGCGAAAGTGATCTTCCTGGAGACCCCGGCCAACCCGACGATGTGTATGACCGACATCGAGGGAATGGCCGAAGTAGCTCACAAACATGGGGCCCTCTGCCTGGTGGACAACACCTTCATGGGGCCGCTCTATCAAAAGCCGCTCAAGCACGGGGCGGACCTGGTGCTCTATTCGGCGACCAAGTATCTGGGCGGGCACAGCGATCTGGTGGCGGGCGTGGCCCTCGGCTCGTGCGAGCTCATTGAGCGGGTCAAGCTCTATCGAACGATCCTGGGTACGATGCTCGAGCCCTTCTCGGCCTGGTTGCTGATGCGCTCGCTGGAGACGGCGAAGCTGCGCATCACCTGTGCGCGCAAGAACGCCGAGAAGATTGCCGCCTGGCTGGTCGAGCATCCTCGCGTCGAGAAGGTCCATTTTCCGGGCCTGCCCGACACCGCAAGACAGAAGGAGATCTACGAGAAGCAATGCACCGGTCCGGGAGGCATGTTGGCATTCGAGCTCAAGGATGCCGGAGAGAAGGAAGCGTTCCGCTTTCTCAACAACATCAAGCTGGCCAAGCTGGCGGTGAGCCTGGGCGGCACCGAGTCCCTGGTGGAGCATCCCGCCACGATGACCCATGCCGACGTGCCAGTGGAGGAGCAGGAGGCGATCGGTATCACGCCGGCGCTGGTCCGGCTGTCGGTAGGCATCGAGCACCCTGACGACCTCATCAGTTGCCTCTCCTACGCTCTCGATCAGATCGACGTGGAGGAGGATGACGAGGTCGAGGCGGTGGTCGTGGGTCTCGACGAGGAATCGAGTTAGCAGGGAGCAAGGAGGAGACGAGGAAGATGCAGGTAAGGACGGTTCTCTGCCCGGTGGACTTCAGCCCGATCTCACTGCGGAACCTGCGCATGGCGGTGGAGGTCTGCAAACGGGTCGGAGCTCGCCTGGTGATTCATCACAATCTCGACGTGCGGCCTCCGGGATTCCTGTCGGTGTCTTGGATGTGGTCGGAGGATCACGAGGCCGGCGAGGAAGAGAAGGCGGCGCAGGTGCCGGCTCAGCTCCAGGAGCTTTTCAATCTGATTCCCAAGGGCGTGGAATACGAGGCCAAGATCACCCGGGGACCGTTGGAGGAGACATTGCTTTTCGTTGCGCGCGGATTGCCGGCGGATCTCATCGTCATGGGGAGCCACGGCAAGAGCGGCTCGGAGCACGATTCCCTGACCGAGAAGATCATCATCAATGCTCCCTGCTCGGTGCTGACCATCGGCGAGAGCTATGTCCCAGAGGCGGTCTTCGATGCCGAGGACAACGCTCCGGCCGACGAGTTGATCATGCTCGTCCCCGTGGACTTCACGCCTCACGGGCTCGGGGTCTTGGGTGCCGCCATCGATCTCGCGAACGATATGCCTCACCGCATCGAGGTCCTGCACGTTGTCCCACAGACCGGAACCGGGGACGCGGAGCACGAAGAGCGGGAGGTGGACGCTGCTCGACAGCGGCTGCAGCGCCTGATCCCAGACTCCCTGGCTGGCCAGGTGGCGGTCCAGGTGAAGATCGGCGGCCCTGCCGAGACGGTTCTGGCGATGGCCAAGGAGCTCGATGCCCTTTGCGTCATCATGGGGGCCCACGGCAAGGGGATGGTGAAGCGATTTCTCTTCGGCACCACGACCATGACCATTCTGCACGGTGCCGGTTGCCCGGTGTGGTTCGTTCCGGAGGCCCTGACCAGGGAACTACCCGGGGTCGCCGGTACCTAGCGCGGATGCAGTCCGACAGGCGGAGAGGGGGTAGCGGATGGATTGGCAAGAGGCGAAGGAGGCGACTCTCCACCAGTGGCGGGAGCTGAGATCCTCGGTCGACAGACTGGACGAGGTCCATCTGCTCAAGGAGATCAACGCGGTCAACGAGCTGTGTGAAAAGGCCAAGCAACAGGCCCACGGTGAGATGAACCGCTGCGCCTACTGCATAGCCTTCCATCAGTTCGGTGGTTGCATGGGCGTCAGCTTACGAATGAGCGAGTGCGCCGTCGATGGAGACAAAGAGAGGCTCAAGGAGCTGATGGACGGGTTCATCGGCCAGCTCGAGAGCCTGGAGCCGACGGACGCCACAGCTTGAAGCGGCCGGCGCCTCTGCCGGCCGTTCTTCTCGAGAACCGCCTCTGCTAGGGTCCGCGTGGAATGGCCATGTCTGGGGTTGATGGCTCGCGGGTTCCTAATTGGGTCTCATGGATCCTTCTGCTCGGGGTCGCTCTCGGTCTGCGGGTCTGGGGGTTGCAGGACGATCCGAACGGGTTCTGGACCGACGAAGCGGCCAACGGTTACTCTTCATATTGCCTTCTTGAAACAGGTCGTGGGCCTTCGGGCGAGCTCCTACCGCTCTTCTCGCAGTCCCTGGGAGACGCAAATGAGTCCCTCTACCGCTTTCTGACGGTGCCGAGCCTGGCGCTCTTCGGGCTGACGGCCTTTGCCGTGCGACTGCCAGCGGCCTTGGCCGGCATGCTGACGGTGTGGAGTTTGCAGCGGGTCACGAGTGCCTGGTTCGGCCGGGTCGCGGGCTGGTCTGCGGCCTGGCTGCTGGCGCTAAGCCCCTGGCACCTGCAATTCAGTCGGGCCGCGTTTCGCACCATTCTGCTGCCACTGCTCGTCTGTCTGGGCTTGCAGGCATTCCAGCAGGGCATCGGTGACAGGCCGCGACGCCTCCTACTGGGTGGTTTCCTGTTCGGGCTCGGGCTCTATTCCTACTCGGCGGGCAGGGTCTTCGTGCCGCTCCTGGTCGGGAGTCTGTGTCTTCTCTTCTGGCGCGAGCTTCTTCGACGGCGTCGTGATGCGATCGGTTTCGTCCTCATCTTCGTCGCGATCCTGCTTGTGCTGCTGCCATTCTGGGTCTCGTCTTCAGGCCTGGCTCGGGCCGAATCGGTGCGGGTGGAGACCTGGGGTCAGGGTGTCCTCAATTACCTCTCCTACTTCGACCCGGCTTTCCTGTTCTTTGAGGGTGACGACCTTCTGAGACACAGTTTGAGGGGCTTCGGGCAGCTGCACCGCATGGAGATGCTGACACTGCTCCTGGGCTTCACGGTCATGGCGAGCGAGAGAAGACGGTCACACGGGGTCTTGCTGGCGTGGCTGCTGGCCTATCCGCTGGCCGCAGCAGTTGCGGTCGAACCTCACCATGCCTTGCGATCGCTCATCGGGGCACCAATCTTCGCCATCATCTCGGGGGTCGGTCTCGGAGCGCTCTACCAGCAGGTCGGCAAGCCGAGGGTGCGACAGGTTGTGATCGGAATGTTCTCAGTGGCGCTCCTCGGGTCGGCTGGGCTCTGGGTGATGGCCTATTTCGGCAGCTATCGAGTGTATGGCGCCCCAGCCTGGAAGTATGGCTTCGAGGAGGCGCTCACCGTGGCTGGTGAGTCGTCAGCTCCCTGCCTGGTGATGAGCAACGAGTTGATGGCGCCACACCTCTTCTATCTCTTCTACCGCCAGGTCGACCCAGAGGTGTACCGCGTCTCGCCGTGGTCGGCGGCGCCCGACATCAAGATCGAGAGCTACACCCTGGGGAACCTCCGCGTTCTGCCCGTCGAGTCGGCACTGGTCCAGCACTCAGAATGCGCCTTCATCACTGAAGCCTGGGAGCGCCCGCTCGCCACCGACGGCCAGACGGTGCACTATCCGGATGGGACCGCTGCTTTGGAGGTGTTCCAGGTCTCGCCTGCGCTACGCGCGCCGTGAGGTCTTGGGTCCTGAGACCTCGGCAAATGCCCATGATCTTGTGAGGTCAGCCCCGGGGATCCTACCCCCCGAACCGACCTCTTGGGCGTACCCAGAGAGCTCCATCCCTTCAGCTGGAATAATCCTCTGTTGGTTCCCACGGACGGGCCTCAACGAGATCGTGGTCCCTCAGTGCCTCAAGCCCTCGAAGACCGGTCGGCGAAGTCGCCGAGCGGCTCAACCCCCAAGCCCTCAAAGGTCGGCCGGAGGGACGACGGACGATTCAACCCCCTGCGCAAGGATCGGCCGTAGGGCGATCATTTGACAAGCAGGACTGGGCAGCGGGCGAGAACGGCAACCTGGTGGCTGATGGAGGTCCACGTCTTTTCTGGTTGCTCGGGGTCCAGCTGCCGGGAGGAGAGAACAATCAAGTCCATGTCGTGCTCCTCGGCATAGCCGACGATCTCCCGGGCTCGATTCCCGTAGGTGATCTGCTGGTCTACGGTCCTGCCAGTCACGGTCAGGGGAGCCGCCAGGTCGACCATGGCCTTGCGCGCCTTCTCTTCGAGTCGCTGGTAGAACTCCTTCATGTCCTCGAACTCGGCATCTGCGATCGCCTCGATCACGTGGAGGAGGGTCACGCTGCCGTCTTCGCTGGCGGCGAGCTGCGAAGCCACTTCGATGGCAGCTCGGTTGGAGTCGGTCAGATCCACTGGAACCAGGATTTTGGTGAACATGGCAAAGCTCCTGACAGGCTTCCTCAGGCGTTCTGGAGATCGGCGAAGTCCTGCGGCTCGAGGTCGAAGGTCTTGGCGAACCCGGCAACCAGCCGGGCCGACT
>Ga0316193_10000557_pt1 | contig 23568 bp, 19 predicted proteins | sample MerIslsedime2_MG_FD_207735 | JGI IMG/M metagenome (GOLD analysis project Ga0316193, IMG submission 207735) | Coastal sediment microbial communities from Maine, United States - Merrow Island sediment 2 | ecosystem: Environmental > Aquatic > Marine > Coastal > Sediment | place: USA: Maine... | reverse complement strand
ACCAGGTGACGTTTTGGGTGGAGCCGCCCCGGTGTCATTTGCCGCCGGATTCGGCACCTTCACCCTGATTCCTTTTGAAGGAGGGGCAGCCATCTCCCTCATTCCCAAGTTCACCCCGCCTGACATGCTGGATCTCATCCAGAAGCACAAGATCACCATCCTCACCGGCCTCCCCACGGGCTACCGAGCTCTGATGAAGTTCCCCGCTTTCAAAAAATACGACACCAGCTCAGTGCGTCTCTACACCTCTGGTGGTGATGCCCTGGGTGCTGAAACTCTCAAAGGGTGGCAGGAACTTACCGGCAAGCCCATCTGGGAGGGACTCGGCGGCACCGAGATGCTCCATCTCGTCACTTCCAACACCATGAATCCGGAGCCGGTTGTAGATTCCATCGGCAAACCGTTGCCCGGCGTCCAGGTGCGGGTCATTGATGAGTCGGGTAATGACTGCAAGCCCAACGAGGTCGGCAGCATGATTCTCAAAGGCGCCTCAGGGACCCTTTACTGGAAGCCGTATATAGACGACGAACGTCTGCTCAAGTCGCAAAAGAAGGGCGTGGTCGGTGGCTGGAATCAGATGGGAGACGCCGTTTTTATGAAGGAAGATGGCAACATCTGCTTCGTATCCCGCGAAGACGACATGATCAAGAGTTCCGGCTACCGCATCGGTCCTGCTGAGGTGGAAGAGGCCATCGAGAAGCACCCGGCGGTGGCTGAAGCGGGTGTGGTCGGTATTCCCGATCCAGACAAGGGCGCGATCACCAAGGCTTTTGTGGTGATGAAAGAGGGCCAAGAGGGCAGTGAAGAGTTCTTTGAAGAACTGAAAGGGTTCTTGAAGGAGCACATTGCCATCTACAAGCTGCCCAGGGCCATAGAGTTTATGGAATCACTGCCACGCACCCCCACAGGTAAGCTATTGCGCCGTCACCTGCGCCCACCCAAATAGGGTCTAAGCGGCAAAGATCACCAATCCCCCCATCCCCCTTGCGGGTTGGGGGGATTTTTATTACAAGATGATTTTTAAATGATTGAGGAATTCAGGAATTGTGGGTCTTTTGTAATCCGCATTCGGCAATTCCTTAATCCCCTAATTCCCCAATCTCTAAATCTCCAAATCTTTGTACTTTTTTTTTCTTCTATCAACCAGAAAAGTTAGGTAAGATGGCCACAGAGCATCTTAGCCCGGATATTTCATGAATCACTTGCTTCGACCACGGATATGGCCGTCCTTCCTGGCGTCCTCGGGTGTCGGACCCTGCGACGTACCGTTCAGGTACGCCTCGAAACCAACACCCTGCGGTTGCCAGGTGGCCCAACCATCTTCGTGGTCTCGCGACAGCAATTCATGAAATATCCGGGCTTACAACTGAGGAGGTAACACGGTGCTTTGTTGCAAACGCTTCCCGATCATTGCCTGCCTGCTCCTGCTTGCCTTCTGGTGTTATTCTACTTTTGCGGTGGCCGCCACCATCAAGATCGGTGAAATCAATCCCCTCACCGGCAGGCTTGCTAAGCAGGGCTCAGAGATCCATCAAGGCGTAGCCGTAGCGGTGGCTGAAGTGAATGATAGGGGCGGACTGAACGGTCGGCAAGTGGAACTCATCTCCCGGGACGACCAGAGCCAGCCAGATGTGGCCATTTCCAGGGCCGAAGAATTGTGTGGTTGGAAAAAGGTGATGGCCCTAACCGGCGGCTACAATGATTCTCTGGTGGGACCCATCAGCGAAGTGGCCAAGAAATATGAAGTACCTTACGTAGCCAGTGCCAGTCTCCAGAAGCAGCTCACCCAACGCGAAAATCCTTACTTCTTCAGGGTTGCCAACCTCCATGGTTTTGTGCAGCCTCTTTGCGGTATCTTGTCTGAAAGTTTGCGGCCGCAACGGTTGGCCCTTCTCCACACAGCCACACCAGGTTCCACCGAGTTCGCCCGTGACCTGAGGAGTTGCCTGCAGTCTCGCGGCATTGCTGTTATGCTAATGGAAAAGTTCCGACCAGGCACTCCTGATTTCACCCCTCTCATTGCCAAGCTGGCCAGCATGAATATGGACGTCATTGTCTCTGGTGGCTTTTTTGCCGATCATCTTCTCCTTGTGCGCCAACTCAAAGAAAACAGGGTATCCCCCAAGGCCTATATCGGCCCATTTGGGATTGCCTATGAAAGTTTTATTCGTGAGATGGGGGAAAATGCCGAGTATCTCTACAGTACCTTCGCCTGGAATCCTGGCATCACCAACCCAGATACTGAGGCAGCCTCAAAAGACTTTGTGGAGAGGTTCCGGAGCATGTTCCACCGGGAACCCAATACCACCAACATGCATGGCTACACCTCAACCCGGGCTGTGCTTGCAGCTATGCAGAATGTCTTGCACCAGAAAAAACCACTTACCGGACCAAATATCCGCCAGTCCTTGGCAGAGCTCGATCTTGTTTTGCCCATGGAGCGGGTTGCCTTTGATAAACACGGGGATCCACACCACTACCAGCACCTGGTTGTTCAAATCCAGAAAGGGAAATTTGAAGTTGTTTATCCCCCAGAACGCTCCACTGCTTCCGCCATCTATCCCATGCCTAGATGGAGTCAACGAAAGTAGCGCTCATGTGGACCACTGTTCTAGTATCCGGGATCACCTTGGGCTCTTTCTACACCCTGGTTGCCCTGGGCTTTGCTCTGATATTTGGGGTCACCCACACCTTTAATCTGGCCCATGGCGAACTGCTTGTTCTTGCCGGCTATGTGGCCTACTGGCTCTGGAAAACTTACGGGATCTCCCTCCTCTTTACCTTTCCCGCAGCAATCCTAGCAACCCTTGTTGTTTGCTTAATTCTGCAGCGGCTATTTTCCAGACTCAGAGAGCCCATGGAAATGAACTCCATTGTGCTAAGCTTCGGCCTGGCCATCTTGCTTCAAAACGGCATGCTTTTTTTCTTCTCCGGCGACTATCGCCTCATTCGAGTCCCCACTTTTAACCAAGGACTCCACTTCAATACACTCTACCTGAGCTACGGCCAGCTAACCCTTCTTGCCCTTTCACTGCTGGTGATTGGGCTCCTCTACTTGCTCATGCGTCACACCTTCCTGGGCAAAGCCCTGCGAGCCACCATCCAAGACAGAGAAGCAGCCGCTTTGGCCGGCATCAATGTCGGTGGCATGGGGGTTCTCGCCTTTGCTATTGGGGCAATACTAATAGGGTTAGCGGGGCCTCTTTACGGCTGCGTCCACTATCTCTACCCCACTGCTGGGTTACAGGCCACCTTGCTGGCCATCACCATTACCATTTTCGCCGGTGTCGGCCGAATTCGTACTTTGATACTGGGTGGTTGGATCCTGGGTTTTGCAGAATCAGGCGCAGTGGTTCTTTTGGGCGCCAGTTGGAGGGAACTGGTAAGCGCAGTAATGCTCATCACTCTACTGGCGCTTAGACCCCAAGGCATTTTCGAAAGAGAGCAGTAATGCGGAAAAAAGAGACTACAAGCCAGAAGGCAATACAGCAGCGGGTCGCCTGGGCTGCTCCGGTTCTGGCACTGGTCTTACTGCTCTTGCTTCCTGTGTTTGCCCGATATAACGACTATGTCCTGCAAGTGTTCACCCATGCTTTGCTTCTGGCAACTCTGGCCTTGGCCTGGAATATCCTTGGTGTGAGCGGTTCCATTTCTCTGGGTCATGCCGCCTTCTTCGGAGCAGGTGCCTACACCTCGGCCCTTTTGAGTCTCGATCTAGGTGTCTCCCCCTGGGCCACTATTCCCCTAGGGGGTGTCTTGGCCGCAGGAATTGCTGCGATCATGGGGTTGTTTTGCCTGCGACTCAGGGGAGCTTACTTCGCCTTGGCGACCCTCGCCTTTGTTGAAATCCCCAAAGTAATCACTGACAATTGGGACGGACTTACTCGGGGCTCATTGGGACTGGTGGGGCTGCCCGGGCTTCCTTCTCTGCGCCTGGGCTCGTATCATTTTGATATGAGTGGCAGTCTCGTGGGTTCGTACTATTTTGTTCTCGGCTATGGTCTGGTATTGCTGGTGCTGGTAACCATTCTGTTTCGCTCCAATCTGGGGCTGGCTCTCCAGGCACTCAGGGAGGAGGAGGTTGCCGCTGAGGCTATAGGAATTCAGGTGCAGAAGTATAGGTTGCTGTCGCTTCTGCTCAGTGCTTTTTTCACCGGAATCACAGGTGCTTGCTACGGCCACCTTATACGCTACCTTGAACCCGGATTGGTCTACGGGCTCCATTTCTCAGCCATACCCATGATTTTCGCCATCTGTGGAGGCCGATTCACCATTCTCGGTCCGGCCCTGGCAGCCTTGGTTCTCTATCCCGTGGATCAGTTCATCTTTCACCCCTTACTCCCGGCAGGTCATGAATTTCTCTACGGTGCAGTTATCATTCTAGCAATCCTCTTCATGCCTTCCGGAGTCTGGGGGCAGTTGCGAAAGGGACATTTTGTCTCTATTAAAACTGGAAGCATTGAGTAAAAAATTCGGAGATCATTGGGCCCTGAAGGAGATCGATTTCAGCATCGACGAAGGTGAAATCGTCGGTCTCGTTGGACCCAATGGGGCTGGGAAGACGACTCTGTTCAATCTGATCACCTGCCGCCACAGAGCAACGAGCGGCAGAATTTTGTTTGCCAACAAAGAAACGACTTTGTGCAAACCTCACGAGATCCAGAAACTGGGTATCAGTAGAACCTTTCAGTCCTCCCGGCCATTTGCGAAGATGAGCACTTTGGATAATGTGGTGGTGGGCCGCGTCTTTGGTGGAGAATTTCATCTTTTTGCTCAATCCACGGATATTGACTCAGCCAAGCAGCTCCTCGAGTTGGTAGGCCTTGCTCACAAAGAACAGACACCAGCCGGAGATCTCACTCTTAGCGAGCAACGAAGGCTGGACCTGGCCCGGGCTCTAGCCACCCAGCCCCGCCTCCTACTCCTCGACGAAGTGGTGGCTGGTTTCAGTCCTGTAGCAGTAAAACAGGCGGTGGACTTGGTTCGTCGGGTGCGGCAGCGTGGGGTGACGCTGTTTATCATTGATCATTTCCTGAGCCTGAGTCTCAGGGTATCCGACAGATTATTGGCCCTCGACCATGGAGAAAAGGTTGCAGAAGGTAGGCCCCAGGAGGTCATGAGAAACCGCGAGGTAATCCGAGCCTATCTGGGTATGAGGCATGAGGATGAGCCTCATGGCGCATAGTACCAAGCGCAAAGCGCTTGTAGTCATTTGGCTTCGCCGTCATTGGGTCAGTTGGGCTTACGCCCGTCATTAGGTCTTAAAGAAAACACAATTATATATTTATATATATGAATGACACCGTGACGTAATATCCTGATGACAACAAATGACGCCGCAGGCATTATGACAGCGTGGTGTAATGACGGCCACCTCTAGTGGCCAAGTGACAATAAATGACAATGTACGTAGCACAATGACTTAGCGCCTATTATAGAGATACTTGATATGGACACCGAAAAACCTTTGCTAGCGATCCGCAACCTTAGTTACTTCTACGGGGATATCCAGGCACTGTTCCGAGTGAACCTGACGGTTTGTGAGGGGCAAATCGTTTCCGTCGTCGGGCCCAATGGCTCGGGCAAGACCACCCTTATGAAAGCAGTGGCTGGACTCCTGCGCCCCATCCTGGGAGAAATAAGTTACCAGGGCGAGCGCATTCAAGATCTCCCGGTTCACAAAGTTGTACGTCGCGGTTTGGGATATGTGCCCGAGGGCATGAAGACCTTTCCCCTGATGAGCGTTATGGAGAACCTCGAGGTGGGAGCCTACATCTCGCGGAAGCAAAAAGAGGGCAGACTTGATTTTGTTTTTAACCTCTTTCCCGTTCTGGCTGACAAGAGGCTCCAGCTCGCCAAGAATCTTAGTGGTGGACAGAAGCGTATGTTGATTCTCGCTCGAGGTATTATGAGCGGTGCCCGACTGCTCATGCTTGATGATCCTTTTCTGGGTCTGGCACCCAAAGACATTAATCGACTTTGTAATACCCTGAGGCAAATCCGCGGCCATGGATATACCCTGTTTCTTGCTGGCCAGCATGTGCGCAGAATTTTGAGTGTGGCCACTCGAGCCTATCTCCTCGAGGAAGGCAGAATCACCCTGTCTGGATCGGGAGACCAACTCCGAGATCACCCCCACTTGCAAGAGAGTCTTTATGGAATTGTGGCAGAGGCAGGATAAGACCAATGTCAAAATTGAGCTAAAATGCCTAAAATGTCTAAAATGTCTAAAGTTGGTTCATCTAGAGCATATTGCTCAATAAATCCGAAATTCGAAGCACGAAGCACGAAACAAATCCAAAATCCGAATTCTCAAATGTTCAAAACCTGACTACCTAAAAAGAATTCTTGGTGTTTTGGTCATTTGGATTTTGGAAATTCGAATTTGTTTCGGATTTCGATATTCGGATTTCGAATTTGGCTGCGGATTAGCCGCGCTGGGACCTCTGTGTTTCCGTGGTTCAATCATTCTCCAAACACTTGTATGGTGGCACGATGATCGACGCCCATTGTCATCTCTATTCAGATAAATACGATCATGACCTGGATGCGGTGATCCAGCGCGCCAGGAAATACTTGGAGGGAGTGGTAATATCTGCCGTTGATCCAGAAAGCCTCCAGAAGAGCTTGACCATTCGGAGGCAACATTCTGATTTCATCCATGTGACCGCCGGAGTCCATCCCAGAACTGCCGCGATACTCAAAAAAGAGAAATTAGCCCAGCTGTGGCAAACGATCAAGAATGTCAAAGAAGAAATTGTCGCAGTTGGTGAGGTGGGCCCTGATTTCCATCACACCAGGGATCCCCGCTTGCGGCAACGGCAGCTTGTGGTGTTAGAGGAATCCATGACCCAGGCCGAGAACTTGCATCTGCCTTTGGTCATCCATGCCCGACAGGCAGAAGCGGCTGCCCTGGAAATAGTCTCAGACTGCAAAACACCGGTGCTCTTTCACTGCTTTGCCGGACCGAGGCAGGTGGCGAGACAAATCACCAGGTTTGGTTTCTACCTGTCATTTTCAGCCATTCTTCTTTTCAGTTCTGAACTTCAGAAGGTCGCCACCGAAGTACCGTTAGAACTAATCCTAACCGAAACCGACAGTCCCGCCTTGTCCCCCCGGCGCGACCGCCGCAGAAACGAGCCAGCTTTCCTCGAAACCATTATTTCCCGTCTGGCAGGATTACGCCAGCATCCTCAGGAAAAAATAGCAGCGATAACAGCAGCGAATGCCCGTAGATTCTATGGCCTCACTGCTTATCCAAACGCATAGTACTTGCCTTCCCTCATTACTTCCTGGTAATTTAGTTTATCTGTTCACCATTACCCCACTCCCAATTCATGTGTGGCAGACTTGAGTTCAAGCAAAACAAGAAACCACAACTACAACATTTCACCTATTCTGTTGAATATTTAGTGATGGAGGGATGAACCATGAGTGAAGAACTGAAACCAGGCATGACTCACAAAATGGAACGGCAAGTCACCGAGGATCTGTCGGCGCAAAAAGTTTTTCCCCATGTGCCCAATGTCTATGCCACTCGCGCCATGGTGGGACACTTCGAGGAAGTATGTGCAGAGATGGTCCTGCCCCATCTTGGCGAAGGTGAGCAAACTGTTGGGATCGGCATGAAATTCTTGCACACGGCAGCCACACCGATAGGGATGAACGTGCGCTTCGAGGCCAAACTAGTTGAAGTTGACGGCAAGAAGCTTACCTACGAGGTGGAAGGCTTCGACGAGGTGGACAAGATCGGCGAGGCCACCCATCAACGTTTTATCATTAATGCGGACAAGTTCAACGCTAAGATGGCCGAGAAGGCCAAAAATATATAAGTAATAAGCACATGGCGCATAGTGCTCGTGGTCATTTGGCTTCGCCGTCATTGAGTCATTTGGGCTTACGCCCGTCATTAGGTCGTAAAAACAATACAACAACATATAACTATAAATGACAGCGTAGCGTAATGACGGCCACCTTGAGTGGCCAAGTGACAATAAATGACAACATAACGGTCTGTGCTTTGCGTCCACAGGAGGTGTGTGAAATGACGCTACCTGACTCGGTAAGCCAATTGGATGGTATTCTCAGGCCCAAGAGTGTGGCAGTAATCGGGGCTTCAACCAGTCCTGACAAGCTGGGCCACGAGATCTTGAAAAACATCTTGGACGGCGGCTACCAGGGAGCCGTCTATCCAATAAATCCCAAAGCTGACACCATCCTCGACCTTCCCTGCCATACCAATGTCAAGGAGCTTCAAGAGCCGCCTGACCTGGCTGTGCTCATCATACCGGCGCGATTCGTACCCCAGGCTATTCAGGATTGCGGGGAGAAGGGCGTAAAGGGCGCTGTGATCATCACCGGTGGGTTCAGTGAGGCTGGAGCCGAGGGTGAGGAACTGCAGCAGCAAACAACTGAAGTAGCGCGTAAATTCGGAGTAAGACTGATTGGGCCCAACTGCCAGGGAGTGAACAATCCCCATCATCCAATCTGTGCTTCCTGGCCCTTGCTCACCTACCCCGGCAAAGTGGCGGTCATCTCCCAGAGTGGCACGGTGGGAGCTGCCATGATGGACTGGTTTTCCGAGGAAAAACTAGGTGTTTCCAGCTTTGTGAGCATGGGCAACCGGGCTGACGTGGATGAAGCCGACCTCATTGACTACTTCAACCACGATGAGAACACCGAGGTTATTGCTGCCTACATAGAGGGGATAAAACGGCCTGCCCAGTTCTTGGAGGTAATGGATCGGTTGCAGAAGCCCTTGGTAGTTCTCAAGTCCGGTCGCACGCCCAAAGGCAAGGTGGCCGCAGAGTCACATACCAAGGCTCTGGCCGGTGCTGATGCCATTTACGATTCTCTTTTCAAGAAATATAACGTCTGCCGGGCCTATACCATAGAGGAGTTCTATGACTTTGCCAAGGCATTCGCATATCTTAAGCCGCCAAAGGGCAATACCATTGTCTTCATCACCACCTCTGGTGGTGCTGCAATTCTCGGCACGGATCAGGCGGAGCAGGAGGGCTTGGATGCGGCCCCCTTACCTGCGCAAGTAGTTGAGGCAATCACCCCTTTGATCCCGGCCCATGCCATCAAGGCAAATCCCATCGATCTTACCGGCGATGCCACGGCCCAGATGTTTGGAGACGTCATCCGAGAAGCTCGGGATCACTTCGACACCCTGGGTGTTATTTTTGGCGATCCGGTGGAAGGTGCTTCGGAGGTCGTAACTCCCGCGGCCAATGAACTGGTAATATTTCTCGGTGGTGCTGACGTGGAGCGACGGGAACGGGAACGTATGCATCTCAATGGAATACCGGTATTTCCTACACCGGAGCGCGGGATTAAGGCTCTGGCCCAGGTCATGGACCGGAAATCGCTTTCAACCCCCCAAGAACCAACACTCACTCTCTCGGCAACTGGAATTCAGCTACCACCACACGAGGCACTTTCACTGGTCGCGGAAAAAGGTTTGGACTGCACCGCTTTCGCTCTTGCTGAAAGCCCTGGCAGTGCCAGTGAGATTGCCCAAAAGCAGGGATTCCCGGTGGCTCTCAAGGTCAGTTCTCCTGACATAGTCCACAAGAGCGATGCTGGTGGGGTGCAACTCAACCTGGACACCCCAGAAGCGGTGGAGAAAGCATACGGCGAACTTCTTGCAAGAGTGAAGAACTCATGCCCCCAGGCCAAGATCGACGGTGTTTTGGTGAACAAGATGGCTCCTGCTGGTCAGGAAGTCATCATCGGGATGAACCGCGATCCCCAGTTCGGTCCAATCATGCTTTTCGGTCTTGGTGGGGTTTTGGTGGAAATTTTTCGTGACGTGGTATTGTGGCATCCCCCCCTAAGCCGGAAAGATGCGCTCGAAATGATCCAGCAGATCAAAGGATATCCTGTTCTTGCCGGATATCGAGGCCAGCCACCAGTGGACATGAATGCACTGGCTGATTGTCTCTTGGCAGTTGCACAGCTCGCCGAAGAAAACCCCAAAATCGTAGAAATTGATTTGAACCCGGTGTTTGCCTATCCACAAGGCGCCTTGGTGGCAGACGCCAGAATTATCATGGAGGAGGACAATTAACTATCTTGTAGTGACCTATAGTAATTTCTGATAAAATAAATTTTGTCCGGCGAAAATTAGAAAAGAATGATCGCCGATCGTTACCACTGACTCGGTCGCGGTACCATTCCAGTGGGAAGGATGAGAACTGAGATGACTGCCCCACATTGGCTCATCGTACGGCTCAAGAACCAGTATCCCATGCTTCATTATTTTGAGGACCGTACCTTTGGCGTCGAAATCGAATTCTACGGATTGAATTACGTTCTAACCCCTCTTGATAACGGCATCATCAAGCCTTACAACATTTCCTCTCGAGCCAGGGATGGCCGGCGCTTCCCACAGCTTTGCTCCGACTCCAATATTGCCCTTGGTGCGGACAGCGACTCGTGGCATTTTCAGGAAGACACATCCGTGAGAGGCAAACTTCACACCAAATATGGCGCCGAACTCGTCAGTCCAATTCTGAGTGGTATTGGAGGACTCGTACAAGTCTACCAGGCCATGCAGTTTCTCAATGAGATCGAGAGAGTAAATATTGATGGGTCGTGCGGCTTCCATGTTCATCATGGAGTGGATCAAGATTTGTACAGCTGTGAAAACCTCAAAGAGCTCGTGAAGCTCGTTCACCCCATGGAAAATCTCTTTTATCTGCTCATCCCGGGAGAACGCCAGAACAAAAATACTTGTCGCCCCATGGAAATAGATGTTAAGGCCTTTTTGAGAGACTGCGATCCCGTGTGCGGACCAAGCAACTGCCGGCTCAAGAAATTATGGTATTCGCCGGAAAACCGCTACGATCCAGAGGAGGGCAGATATCCGCGCTACGACAAGACCCGTTATCACGGTTTGAATCTCCACTCGTACTGGTTTCGCTCCACCATTGAATTTCGCTATCACTCCGCAGTGCTGTCCCATATCGACGACGCTATGCAGTGGATCATTTTCAGCCAGTTTCTGGTGGAAATGAGTCAGGGACATATCCCAACCATCACTTTTCATAACAATGGGAACAAGTGGCTACAAACAATCTACGTAATCTACCACGCCTTAGGCTATGCGGACCGAATCAAACTTTTCTCCAGCTAGTTGGAAGCGGGCAGTTGCCCGCTGCCATCTCCGAAGCCCAACTTCGTATACCACGCCGGAAAACGACCGAGAGCGCAAACCAGGCAAGTAAACAAACAGCTACTTAATCTTAACATTGGTGGGAGCTGCTATGTGTGACATTTTTGCCCTTTCGGCAGGCTACAATTATAGCGCCCAAGACTATCTGTCTATTTTCGCCGAAAAGGCCAAGCAGAACATGCATGGTTGGGGCATCGGGTTTTTTCGCGAGGGTCAGGCTCTTGTGGAAAAATCATCCGAGCAGGTCTACGATGGAGATCAGGTGCACGAGAGCTTCCAGCGGTTGGCTCGGGTAATTGACAGTAGGATAATAGTATCGCACATCAGCTGTCCCTTGAGCGGCGGTCAGCATAGTGCTCACAACGATCCTTTTACCCTTCCCTTCTTGGACCATATTTGGCTCTTTGTTCATGTAGGGAGAGAGCAGGATATTGACGGATACCAGACCGTCAATGAACCGCGGCTGGAGGCCAATGTCAGTGCTGCCAGAATTTTCGAGTATCTGAGAGATCAATTAATAAGTCACACGGAAAACTACCCTTATGGGACGCTTTATTTGGCTCTACGGGAGTGTATCCGTAAGCTCCTGTCCGACTATCCCGGCCTGTACACCTTTTTCCTCGCTAACGAATCGGTGCTTTTTGGATTTTCCAACTCTCGGCGACTTCTGCTCCTGAAGAAATCTGAAAAACTTGGAGATATCTTACTGGTCACCTCTGTAGGAGAGCGTTTGAGCCCAGACGAATGGTTGCCCATCGAAGCTGACGAAAATTCCCAGGGCAAGCTCATGGTTATAGCCGGCCCGGATGTATTGTATCTGGACGATATTTAATAGTTCATTGTTGTCCGTGGTCAGTTGTGTAAACGGCATAGAGCACCCTTCGACAAGCTCAGGACAAGTAGGGTATTAATGATAATATACTCCATGCTCTCTGCCCCATGCGGCGAACGAAGTGAGCCAGATGTGCGATTTATTTGCTCTGTCAGCAGGGAAAGATTATTCCGCCCCAAAGTCTCTGCCCCTCTTTGCCATTAAGGCCAGGAAAAACATGGATGGCTGGGGCATAGGCTATTTCAAAAAGCACCGTGCCCTGGTGGAAAAATCTGCCGAAGGCGCCTATGTTGCCGGTCGGGTGCATGACAGCTTCCAGAGGCTGGCCCGGGTGGTGAAGAGTAGGATTATCCTCTGCCATGTCCGCCTCAGAACCAGCGGCCCCGTTGATGAATGTAATGCCCATCCCTTTGTGCTTCCATTCATTGGTCATGAGTGGCTCTTCGTTCACAATGGCAAGGCGCCGGCGGTTGAACGCTACCAAACCAGCTCAAATCCAATAGAGGATGCCCACAGCGATTCGGCCAGAGCTTTTGAATATCTCCGGGACCAGTTGTGCTCGCGTTTGCGAAAATCACCTCCAGCTTTGCCTGCTCTTTTCGAAGCCTTGTGCCAGAGTACCGCGGGGCTAATCAATGAATACCCGGGCGACTACAATTACTTATTAACCAACGGCTGGGTTCTGTTTGCCTTTACCAATCATCGCCAGTTCATGTTACTGAAGGGCAGCAGAAAACTGGAAGGTGGCTTTATGCTCACCACCTTGGAGCGCGGCCTGAGTGACGAGAACTGGGTGAGGGTGGCAAAGAGCACCAACAGGCAGGGCCTTCTCTTAATGATATCAGGGGCCGACATCATCTTTCAGCAAGCCATCTAATCACCTATGATTAAAACCCCATACTAACTTTCTATCCAAAGCTCACCAAACACCACTATTCCCCTAAGCTATCTAAATAACAAATTGTATCGAAAATATTACCCAAAACATCCCGTAGATAAAATGGGTAAAATTACCCATATTGTCTACGGGATAAAGTGGGTAAACACTGTCGAGGGCGTTAAGCTACCAGAGGCGGCGAGCAAGGGGATGATGAGTTCGAGGGATTAGATGGATGGCGTGCTGCTCACAATGGCTCCGACACACACCACAGCCGTAGCAGCGCAGGGGATCAATAAAGGCCATTTTGCGGGCCGCCGCAAAACTGATGGCCCCGAACTGGCAGGCCGCAAGGCAGGAACGACAGCCACTGCAGTTCTCCCCCGTAGTCTGGGCAACGTACTCTGCCCTGAAAAAGAGGCGAAGCCCGTAGCGATCGCTCAACAAGGCCAGGCAGTCGGCTCGGTCACAATTACAAAGGCCGCCGATAAACGGCGTCTTGAAAGTCCACAGAGAGTGGATCAGACTCTCTTTTTCATAAGCTTGCAGCAGGTCCAGAGCCTCTGCTTTGCTCAAGTGTTCGAAAAGATCCACCTCCGGTCCGGGTCTAAAAGTCTCAAGAAAGGCCTCCTTTATATCCAGAAACTTCTCGGGATCAATGCTGAGCCCGAAGCAGTAACGGGCGTCGTTTTTGCCGGTGCTGCTTTTGCGGCAGATGCAGGGAATTCTGACGATGGAGCTTGCGAGATCCAAAACCTTGTCGAGATCTTCTAGGGGAACCACCTGGCCGTAGTGATCCCTCCGATAGCTTCTCTCAGTAAACCAGTAATAAGTCTGACGCAGCCAGGCGGGAGCTTGCATGCCAAAATGAAATTTCTTTTCCAGCTGCTCTGCATGGCCATCGCCGACATCCACTATGAAATCCTTGATAAATGTCCGCCGCCGCAGATCAGACAACAGATCCTGGGAATAGTGCTCTGCCTTGAGATACCACTTTTTCCCTTCACCATGCTGGTGACAGAACTGACACATACGCTACTGGGCCTTCCAAATTCTCCTGATCGAATTGACCACAATAATCTTTCAACCTAAACTCCACAGCCGCCTGGATTCCCGCCTCCGCGGGAATGACGAACATCTCTATCCACCGTCATTCCTGCAAAAGCATGAATACAGAAAAAGCTCACCTATAGAGAATCTTTGCAAGAATACAAATACGGTCACTGTGTAGCAATTCAGATTAACTGGGACTCGATCCAACGGAGTAGTTCGAAATTGAGTAACTGTTTTATTTAAAGTAATTAACAGCGTTGCGAAATATCTGGATGCCATAGCCCTCCTGGGGGTACGATTCTCCACCTCGGCGGAAACGCTCTTTGAACCGGGTCCAGTTCGGATGGTTGGTCCAGTGGTTATACGCTTCTGGATGAGGCATCAAACCGAACACTCTCCCGGTGGGGTCGCAGATCCCGGCAATATCCTCCAAAGAACCATTGGGATTTTCAGGAAAGCTGCCCATGGCAGGATTACCTTCGCTGCCGGCATAACGAAGCACCACCTGGTTTTGTTCCAGGAGGCGGCCGATTACAGTTTTCTCAGCGTAAAACTTTCCTTCTCCATGTCGAATTGGAAGTTCCAGATTTTTCAAGCCCCGGGTAAACACGCAAATCGAGTCTTCTTCCACCGTTAAGTTTACCCACTGGTCGCGAAAGCTGCCGCAGTCATTACCAATGAGAGCCACCCGGCGAGAACGGTAATCTCCATCGAGACCAGGTAACAGTCCCAAATTAACCAGGGCCTGAAAGCCATTACAGATGCCTATAACCAGGTTTCCCGCCTCGATGAAGCCGAGTATTTGCTCGCCGATATTGTACAGTAGCTTGGTGGCCAGGAGAACTCCTGCCCCATGGTCGTCGCCCCAGGAAAAACCGCCGATAAAGGCCAGGATTTGATAATCTTCCAACCTGGCACTTTGGCCGATTTCTTCTCCCATCAGCAGTTGGTTGATGTGGATTCGATGAGCCTCGGCCCCAGCCAACTCGAAAGCATAAGCGGTTTCCCGGTCACAGTTGAGGCCATAACCCGTTAACACCAGAGCCTTCGGGGAGCGGCCAATCACAAATGAGTCAGCTGAAATATTTGTGCTTTCTTGCATTTTAAGAATTGTCCGTTGTTCAAATCGTAAAAGCTGAAGTAGTAAGTAGCCAGTAGGGAATGACAGTCTTTAGGTTTTTATCTCCTATCTCCTGTCTCCTTTGCCTTATGCCTTGCGCCCTGTGCCTTGTGCCCTTTTGCAACTGACCACGGACTACAGACCACTACTGACACTCAAAGATTCCCAAACGGCTTCTTCCAAGCTGATTTGAGCTGCTGGAGACCAACCCTGAAAAGAACCTTAGCACCAAGGCCTCTAACTGTGAGCTTTTGTTTTGCCGTGACCCGGCCAACACAATCGCAGGCAAGATCTTTAAAGAGCTCCTCGAAGTCAGTCTTGTGCTCAGGTGCAACAGTGACAATAAAGCGCCCGGCGGACTCGGAGTAGAGCAGGAGGTCGTCCCGTTTCACCTCTTCAGAGGGTACCTGAGCAAGTTCCACATCCAAGCCGAGCTCGCCGGCCACAGCCACCAGTGCCAAATGGACTCCCAGACCTCCTCGATAGATGCCATGGGCCGAAGCCACCAGCTCGGCCCGGATGGCCTCTTCCAGTGCCTGATACAGAGGAATTACCTCCTTTAACCTCACGCGGGGCACATTGAGTCCGGTATAGTCAAAAAGATCGTAGTATTCAGAGCCTGCCAACTCGTTTCTGGTAAGCCCCAAAACATAAATAAGGTCACCCGCCATTTTCGCGTCCATAGTGAGGCACCGTTGCACGTCTTCTATAACACTTGTGCCCGCGAATTGCAGGGTCTCGAGACCGGACACTTTATGGCGTTCGCCGAACTCCCCCTCCAGATTTCCGTCCACGTACATGCTGTCTTTGCCGGAAAGCAAGGGGATACCAAAACCAAGGCAGTAGTCTTTCAAAGCCCAGTTGGCCCTGACCAATTGCGCCGCTTTCAGTTTGCCGTCAGGATTACTCTCCGGATGATACTGAATGTTAGGCCAGCAGAAATTGTCCACCCCCGCCAGATGCTGAAAACCACCGCCCACAGCCAACAACCGCCGCACCGTCTCGTCAATGGTACAAGCCACCATATGGTAGGCGTCAATGCGGGAATAGGTTGGATTGAGTGCCTGTGCTATTGCCAAGCCGCGAAGGGAATCCAGACGTGGGCGTAAAACCACACCGTCGTTGGGGACGTCCCTCTCAACTCCCACCAGATGTTTAATGGCGCTGGTTCCCTGGACCTCGTGGTCATACAGGCGAACGATCCACTCTTTGGAGCATATGTTGGCGCGGCTCAGCATAGTGAGCAGGATGCGCCGCTGATTATCTGGTGGGCCCAATACAGGTTCCCTGAGTCCTCTATGCTCCGGCGCTACCCACTCCGCCTCGAACTCCCATTGGGGAAAACCGGATTCAAGCAACGCTAGGTCCACATAGGCACAGGTCTTGCCTTGGGAGGTAATGTGCAGTTTGCCACTGTCTGTATAGTGACCGATAACTGTAGACTCAACCTCGTGCTTCTGGGAAAGCTGCATGAACCGTGAGAGCTGTTGGGGTTTCACCGCCACTGTCATTCGTTCCTGGCTCTCCGAAACCCAGATTTCCCAGGCATCTAAACCTTCGTACTTTAGTGGAACTTCGTCCAGTTCTACAAAAGCACCTCCAGAAAATAGGGACGACTCGCCTATGGAAGACGAAAGCCCCCCACCCCCATTGTCGGTTATGAAAGCAATCAATCCCTCATCTCGCGCTTCCAAGAGAAAATCGTGCATTTTCTTTTGAGTATAGGGATCACCTATTTGCACATGACCGGCCGGGGTATGTTCGCTGTAGATCTCACTGGAAGCAGTTACCCCATGGATACCATCTTTGCCTATCCGGCCACCGCACATAATGATCAAATCGCCAGCGGTGGTGGTTTTTTTCTCACTGGGAGTACCCGATACAGTGGCCGGCATCAACCCTATGGCAGTCACGAAGACCAGACATTTACCCATGTAACCGTGGTCAAAAAAGACCTGGCCGTAAGGGGTGGGTATGCCACTCTTGTTACCGCCATCCCGTACACCTTCAATAACACCGTCCAGAAGTCGCCGCGGATGCAAATGCGGTTTCAGGGGACCACGGTAATCTCGATATCCCACACAATAACCATAGGTCCCTGCAATGAGCCGGGAACCCTTTCCGGTTCCCATTGGATCCCGGTAGACCCCTACGATGCCAGTAAGCGCTCCGCCGTAAGCCTCCATGTTGGACGGACTGTTGTGGGTCTCTCCGGTAATGACGTAGTATGTATCCTGGTCGAAACGAGCAACTCCAGCATTGTCCCAAAGCACAGAGATGACCCAGTCTTTTTCTTTTTGCAACCTTAGAGTGGGGGCCTCGATACAGGTTTTAAAAAGATTATCCACCACCTTTTGTTCGCCCGTGCTCAGATCATGATAGTAAAACTTACCCTGGAAAGTGTTGTGGTTGCAGTGGTCGCTCCTCGCCTGGGAAATGTACTCCAGTTCCACATCTGTGGGGTCAGACAGGCCGAATTTACTGCGTCCATCCCGCACCTCAGGCTGAAGAAAGTAAGAACGTATAACCGGGATGTCCCTGGGATGCAAAGCCAGGTTGCGCTCCAAGCTCAAGCGCTCCAGCTCTGCATCACTGGAGATGGAAAGTGTCTCAACCGAGGGCTGGTGTGCAAGTCGAACCTTGGGGATGATTATGCCAATGCCCTCCTCAGGATTCCACTCATCTCCAGAGTAGACTCGCCACTGCTGAATCAGGTCGTTGGCCAGAAGCTGCTTGGCAATTCCTTCCACCGCCCGGTGCCCTCTCTTGCTCTTCCCCAGACGCTCACTACGGAGAAGATACAGCCGAGAGGTGTAAACGTTTTCTCCAGGTTGGAAACGAATTTTGAAAAGATCTTCCATTGCCTCCACCGCTGTGCTCCCTGGATTATCTCTCACTCCAGGACGGAAGCCAACCCAGATTGCCCAGTCAAAGGGTGTGGCCAATGGTTTGAAAGAAGATATTTGACTGACCGGATTGGTGAAGATCTGGCGGCGGGCTGATTCGATTTGCTCTTGGGTTAGTTGCGCGTCAATGGTCAAGACGTGAATGGTGCGTACTTCGTCCAGCTGAATATTAAAATAGTCCCTGGCTTTGCGCCTGATTGCCTCTCCTTCGGCATCAAATAGGTCAGGCTTGAGGGTGATTTCCAGGCGGGCAACCACGAATGACTATCCCTTCTTTTGAGTAATGTGCGGCCAAAAGTAGCAGATTTTCCAAAGGACAGTCAACTGATTACTACCCCTCCCTTGACAACCTCTCTCTATATATGTATATTTGAGCATATACTCAGATAAGAAAGGAGAAACGTTTTGCCAAAGCAAGCAAACGATCTCTGTGATTGTCGGCTTATTCACCGACAAGCGGTGGAAGAGGCGAGAGCATCTGCCCTTGCCCCTAATGAAACCGCGAGCTTGGCCCAGATATTCAAAGCCTTGGCGGATGGGACTCGGTTGAAAATCCTCTGGGCTCTGGAAAAACAGGAGATGTGTGTCTGCGATTTGGCCGCCATGCTGGGTTTAACAGAATCGGCGGTGAGCCATCAGCTCCGTCTGCTAAGGAACCTGCAGCTTGTTAGCAATCGCCGCAATGGAGTTGTACTCTATTATCGCTTGACCGACAACCATGTGTCCCAGTTAATCAATATCACTTTGGAGCATCTACGGGATTGATAATGACCGTTCTTGTGCAAATAGCCCAGGCCAGTTGGGACCTTTTCGTGGAGGCCGCCCCGTATCTGATATTCGGAGTTTTGGTCGCTGGCCTTATGCACCTTTTCCTCGCGCCTGAGACCATTGCCAAACACCTAAACAGCGGCAGAGTACGTTCTGTATTCAAGGCGGCTCTGCTGGGCATTCCCTTGCCTCTTTGCTCTTGCGGAGTTTTGCCCGCCGCAGCCAGTCTGAGAAAGCAGGGAGCCAATCGGGGCGCAACCGCGGCATTCCTAATCGCCACCCCCGAATCAGGAGTGGACTCCATCGCCATTACCTACGCCCTCCTGGATCCCCTCATGACAATCATTAGACCGGTTGCAGCCTTTCTTACCGCTTTTGCCGCTGGGATTACGGAGAACTTTATCTCCTGGGAGGCCAAGGACACAGTCTCGTTGCCACCTGATATAAATTGCCGCGTCGATGGTTGCTGCGATGGTCAAGATTGCCCGCCGGAGGAGCACAGCAAGCACCACACCTTAGGCCAAAAGCTATGGAGTGGAATCCGATATGGTTTCTTCGATCTGTTTCGTGAACTCTCTGGTTGGATCTTTGCAGGCTTCATCGTGGCGGGAGCCATAACTCTTTTGTTACCACAGGATCTAACGAGCAAGTATCTTGGGGGTGGCATTGCCACCATGCTTTTCATGCTTGCCGCCGGTATCCCCACCTACATCTGCGCCACCGCTTCCACCCCGGTGGCTGCGGCCTTGATCCTGAAAGGGGTGAGTCCCGGAGCAGCTTTAGTATTCTTGTTGGCAGGCCCCGCCACCAATATTGCCTCCCTCACGGTGCTTACCAGAGTGCTGGGGAAGCGGGGTGTGATTATTTACCTGGGATCTATTGCGATTTTTGCGGTGTTGCTGGGATTGGCGACTGATTGGCTTTACGGCTTCCTCGGGATTTCCTTGCAAGCAAATCTGGCCGTCGCTACTAGCGAACTACTGCCCTTATGGCTCCATTTCGGAACTGCCCTGCTGTTGGCGGGGCTGATGCTTTTGTTTTTTTTCCGGAGACTCGGCTCAATTTTTAACTCCAAAATCAAGTCAAGCCCCCAGCCCTCTAATTGAACAATTGATGCTGGATGTGGGATTAAGTACTCCTTCAGAGGTCCCGTCCCGCATCGCTGAGTTACATTTGTATAGTGCTCCTGATTTAATGTCTAATATCATTAACTTGCAGCAGCCGACCCTCTCGACTCCATCTTGACAAAAGCACCATTTGACATTAAATTCTTTCTGGTTCAAAGAAATCTTGGATCCAGCGTTTATGGGGTTCTTCTTTCAATAATGAACCCGAAACCTACAATGTAACAGGAGGTACAACCTATGATGGCCAACCAGCTCAAAACCACGGTTTTGCTGGCAGCCCTTACCGTGTTAATCGTTCTAATTGGCAGAATGTTTGGTGGCAATCAGGGCATGATGATCGCCTTTGTTTTCGCCATGGTCATGAATTTTGGCAGTTACTGGTTTTCAGACAAGATTGTCCTGGCCATGTATCGGGCCAAAGAGCTTACCCCCACTGAAGCCCCGGAGATTCACCAAATGGTGGACGAACTCGCGCAGCGTGGGGGATTGCCCAAACCGCGCATCTATATGATTCCCTCAGAGGCCCCCAATGCCTTTGCGACCGGCCGCAACCCTGAACACGCGGTGGTGGCGGTTACCCAAGGCATCGTCCGCCTCCTCAATCCTGAGGAACTAAAAGGGGTGTTGGCCCATGAACTGGGACATGTAAAAAATCGTGACATTCTCATCGGCTCCATTGCCGCCACCTTAGCCGGGGTAGTGATGATGCTTGCCAGCATGGCTCGCTTTGCCGCCATTTTTGGCTTGGGAGGCTCTGACGACGACGATGGCGGCGGCATCATCGGTCTCATTCTCATGTCCATACTAGCTCCGCTTGGCGCCATGCTGATCCAGATGGCTATCTCCCGCTCTCGGGAATATCTGGCCGATGAGACCGGCGCCCGTTTGGCAGGAAATCCCAGGAGTCTGGCCAGCGCCCTGGAAAAGCTGGCGTCCGCTTCTCAGCGGATACCCATGCAGGAGGCCAAGCCAGCAACAGCACATATGTTCATAGTAAATCCGCTCAGTGGTGGTGGCTTCTCCAAATGGTTCAGTACCCATCCACCCATGGAGGAGCGCGTCCGCCGTTTACGGTCAATGGCAGTAGCGTGATTGCAGATTGCAAAATTCGCAGTATGCTTTTACTAACCACAGAGACACGGAGGAGTGCTTCGCACTCAAATTCGAAATACGAAACCCGAAGCACGAAACAAATACAAAATCCGAATTCTCAAATGTTCAAAACGTAACTATCTAGAGAGACTTGTTTAGTGTTTCGGTCATTTGGATTTTGGTAATTCGAATTTGTTTCGGATTTCGATATTCGGATTTCGGATTTACTCTAGATATGTGCCTCAGATATGTGCCTCTGTGGTGAATCTTCAAATGGTCGCACAGGGTCTACCTTCCGTTTGACATTTCTTACCCAATCCATTATCCTCTTTCGGGCTTGAAATGGAGTCATCGGTAATGAAGAGCTGAATTCACAGAGCTGCCAAAACCAACACCCCTACACTCCATTTTCCCATTACTCCAATAATCCAAACATACAGAGGTTTACCCCATGGCAAACGTAATTGTGGTTGGAACCCAGTGGGGCGACGAGGGCAAGGGTAAGGTTGTTGATCTCCTGAGTGAGTCTGCCGATTACATTGTCCGATTTCAGGGAGGCAACAACGCCGGCCACACGTTGGTGGTGGAAGATGAAAAATTCATCTTGCACTTGATCCCATCGGGAATCCTGCATCCGAACAAAACCTGCTGCATTGGCAATGGAGTGGTGGTGGACCCCGGGGTGCTACTTGGAGAAATAGAGAATCTCAGCAGCCACCAGGTGCAAGTGAGTCCGGACAATTTGGTCATTAGTGGACAAGCCCACGTGATCATGACTTACCACCAGGCAGTGGATAACGCCCGGGAACTCCGCAAGGGTAAGAGCAAGATCGGCACCACCGGCCGGGGTATCGGTCCCTGTTATGAAGATAAGGCGAGTCGTGCCGGAATTCGCTTCCACGAGCTGATAAACCCGAAAATGTTCACGGAAAAGCTCAAGGCAAACCTGGAGGAAAAAAATTTCTATCTAGAAAAATTCCTGGGTGCCAAGCCTTTAGACTACAACCAAATTGCTGATCAATACCTCGCTTATGGCGAGCAGCTTCGACCCTATGCCGGCAACGTCTCCGAGTTGCTTGACAAGGGTCGGCGCCAGGGGAAGAACATCCTTTTTGAAGGGGCTCAGGGAACCCACCTGGACATTGACCATGGCACCTACCCCTTTGTTACATCTTCAAATGTAGTTGCCGGTGGTGCATGCTCCGGTGCCGGCATCGGTCCCACCCGCATTGATACCGTCATTGGCATCTGCAAAGCTTATACGACTCGCGTGGGAGGAGGGCCATTTCCCACCGAACTAGAGGATGAAGTTGGCAAGCATCTCCAGAAAGTAGGAGCGGAATTCGGTTCCACCACGGGTAGACCTCGCCGTTGCGGCTGGCTTGACATGGTGGTGTTGAAAAATGCCGCTCGCCTGAACGGACTCACCAGCCTAACCATTACCAAGCTGGATGTGCTTAGTGGTCTTGAGCAGATACGCATTGCCACCTCATATGTTCATGGGACTAGCTCCATGGAAAATTTTCCCAATGAATGCTTCACCTTGGAGAGCTGCAAACCTTCGTATATGGACTTTGCCGGTTGGAGTGAGGACATCACTAGCGCCCGCACGTTTTCGGACCTCCCTGCCAACACTCAAAGCTATTTACGAGCCATCGAAGAATTGGCCGAAATCCCACTTTCCATTGTTTCAGTGGGCCCTGGGCGCGAGCAGACAATCATGATGCAGAATCCCTTTGAGGTTTAAAAACCCTGATGTTGCAAAGCCACACCGGCTAGAATCGCTTGCCCTCCTGTTTTAGATTTACCCACCCAAGGCTTCTCGCCAATTCTAACCCGGATATTGGATCAATTGCTGTCGCGAGACCACCAAGATGGGCGTGCCACCTGGCAACCACAGGGTGTTGGTTCCGAGGCGTACCTGAATGGTACGTCGCAGGGGGAGCCTGTCCTGAGCCTGTCGAAGGAACACCCGAGGACGCCAGGAAGGACGGCCATATCCGGGGTCGCAGCAAGTGATTCATCCAATATCCGGGTTCGGGATGCCCGGTAATTTTCTATGTTTTGTTGCCAAGAGCGGTCTGAACCTGTTATCTAATCTAAAACAGAGCACTACGGTAAAGGATCATTCTGAGATGGATGGAAGAGAACAAGCTGTGTTGAAGCTCAATGAGGGCTTGACCTCCAGGGCTTTGAAAATATGGAAAGGAGATGACACCGTTCCATCCCAGCTCAGCATCTACGATGGGCTTGAAGACCTCTTCAACCCAAACCGCATAAAGCAAATTCGAAGCACCGGGACAGACTCACCAATGAGGGAAAGGCTTTTTCACTCTCTTCTTGGACACTATCTCCAATATCGTGTTTCTCCTTACGAGAATGAACTTTTCACCTGGCTGAAAGGGGCTGCCGCCCACGTCAACGGAGAAAAGATATACTTCCAAGACATCCTCCCCTGGTGTCAGAAACAAAGCGATCTCAATGGCCGCCGAATCCTGGTAAAAGAGACCAGCAGCCTCTGCAAGTTCTTGAAGCCCTTTGCCCTCAGTTTTTGGGAAGTCTTTCTAGCTATTTTGTCAGAGGAATTTGGTTACGAAACCTACTCAGCCTA
>Ga0316193_10000556_pt1 | contig 23582 bp, 16 predicted proteins | sample MerIslsedime2_MG_FD_207735 | JGI IMG/M metagenome (GOLD analysis project Ga0316193, IMG submission 207735) | Coastal sediment microbial communities from Maine, United States - Merrow Island sediment 2 | ecosystem: Environmental > Aquatic > Marine > Coastal > Sediment | place: USA: Maine... | reverse complement strand
GCGGCACCCGGCAAGATTCTGTTCATGATGGAAATGCGTGATTCAGTCTCAGATGCGGTTCTGGCGCGCGCAGCGGACAGTGCCAAAACACCGACAATTGCCACAGCAGACGGGACTGAGACAGACTGGACCAGTGTCGAGGATGCGGCGCAGCACTGGGCCTCGCTGTTCAGGGCGTTTCTCGACGAGAATTTCGGCAGGTAACGATCGTCAAGCAACTGGACCGGGAAAAGCTGATCGCCAACTAGGGTTTTTTCGACTTCTTGTCACAAATGCTGGTTTCCGCCGAAAGCCGGTTCCAGAGACCTCGAGCGAGCAATGACAGTCCACCTGTTGCCACGGCCGCACCGGTCGTCGCCGCGGTCTTCCCCACATCGACGACGATTTTTGGAGCGCGCAAGGTCCCGCGTACCTCGAGCAACTGATTTGCAACTGTTCCGATCGAGACCCCGACCCCCTTTCGCGGTTTGATGCTGAACGCGATATCCAGTTTTTCCGTGCCGAGATCGATATTGCCACGAGCAAGCGTCATCATCGTGTCAGTCTGAATCGCGAATTCGTCAATCTTCGCCTGGCCGTCCACAATTGTTATCTCGAAGATACTGCACTCGAGTATTTGGTATTCACGTGAGCGGCGCGCCGGATTCAATGCGCGCGCGACCTCCAGAAACACATCCCTGAACAATGCTGACCCCAGGACCTCTCGAACCTTGCCCGACCCCTGCCCGAAGGACAAGGTGCCGTTCGATGACGCCATGATCGCGCGCACAGAGTCACCAGTTCCACTAAGTTGAAACCGGCCTGTCAATGGCGGCAATGTGGACAATTCCTGATCTGCAGAGACTCTCAGACCGGTATGAACGTTGTCGACAGAGAGCGATGCCCGCATCGAGTAGCTCTCACTGTCCGGTGCAAGATGAAAAACACCAGTAACGCTTCCAAGCCCTTCGCGCAGCTGAATCGGTTCTACGTTTAATACCCCATCCTGTACATTTATGCCTATCCGCACGTCCTCAACACGCAACGTGTTTGCTACAAATTTGTCTATCGCAATTTCGACATCAATATCCGCTTTTTGAAGCCAGCTGCTATCGAGTTCTTTATCTGGGAAAAATCGTTTGGGTTTGTCTATACCGCCCGTTTTCTGCGACTTCGCAGCGTCATCGGGCAGCTGTAACCCATCGGTCACATCCAAACGCGTCGATACCAGGGATCCGACGATGCGAGGTTTGTTGTTCAGGTCGGCGCTGAAGTCACCGTGCAAGTCGCTGTCACCTACCTTTGCGAGGAGATTCTGGACCGCAAAACCACCTGGCGTGCCGCGGAATTGCCCGGATACCGAGAATTTTTTTTCCGGCAGGAATCTGGCGCCGACAATACGCCCGGCTTCCATCAAATTCGGACCCGATGCAGCGACGGCGAGATCGCTGTCGTTCGACAGTGGTGTCAAGTCAAGTGCGCCATGCGCGGTGATTTCAAACTCGCCGACTCTGAACGCTGAATCGGTAAACTTGATTGTCGTTTCTGTTTTTTCGATCTTGGCGTCGAGAAAGGCGTTACCGTCCGGCAGGTATCGAAGATTCGCCAGCTTGCGAAAATCATTCGATTCTTCAGCCCTGGCAGTGACAGACACATCAAGCTGCTTTGTGGCAGCGACGAGATAGCCTTGCAACTCAGCACTCAGGCTACCAAGCGCTACGTCAAGCCCGTTTGTTGAAACACGACCAGCTTCGTAAGTAACCTCGCCCTGCACCTGGAACGGATCACCCGCAAAGTCCTGCAACAACTCTGTTTCGAATAGCAGGTTCACATCGGTGCCGCTTAGCGACACGTCGAGCCCAAACTCGCCCATTGCATCGCCCATCACGACAACATGTCCGGCAGCCATGCCTCGAAGTTCGTTCACCGCTGCTTCGACATCCCTTAACAGGATCCTCTCTCCATCAATCTCGACAGTCGCGGAAATCTCGAATGCCCCTGCCGGGAGGTGCGGTACACGTGTCAGCAGTTTTAGATTCGTCAACTCAGGACCGCTGGCCTCCATTGCCAGGATTGTCCCATCCAGACCTGGACGAAGAGCAATCACGCCATCGGCAGCGATCCGGTTCTCGCCAAAGACACCCAATCCAGTGTCGATGCGAACCCCAAGCGGATGAGGACGAATCGTCGCCGTAATGTCATAGGGTTGCGAAGGTATACCCTGAATTCCTGTAAAGTCCTGTACGAACGCAATGTCCGGTCCCGTTGCTCGAACGTTGATTTCTGAGGTGCCGTGACTGCCCGTTTCAATCTGACCATTACCTGTCACCTGGTTCTCGCCAACAGCAACGTCGACGTTCTCCGCCAGCCAGGTCGAGTCGTTTTTGCTGACGTGCCCTTCAATGGTGAATGACTTCGCGGGCAATCCGTGTAGTTTTAGCAGCGGACCAACAACTGAAAAATTCGGCCCGGCGGCGGACACGCGCAGGTCCCAATCGGTATCAGGACTTGAAAAATCCACTTCGCTATCCAGCGACACGGAGTTCTCACCGACCCTCAATATCGCGTCATGAAAAGCGACGACTCGTCCTGCCCTGGAGTAGTCGCCGGAAATCTGGAACGGCAGTGGTGCGACACCGTCAATGCCGAATAACTCTGCCACGGATTGTGCATCCGGCCCGGCAATGCTGATGTCATGCGCCACCGTTTGCGGATTCCGCAGACTGTCCATACTGCCACTGGCAAACAACTCAATATCGCCCAGGTTGCCGTCAAGGCGAATCTGCTGGGCTGCATCAAACTGCTGGATGTTGGCGACCAACTCGAACTCGCCTGCGGCAAATGGCGGCAGCGCCAGTCGTTCGAGAACGAGTGCAATGTCGGGGCCCGCCAGCACGGCATTGAATTCGACACCCTGGAGGTTGACCAGGTCGGCAACAGTTCCGTCTGCACTCAGGCGCAACTGCCCGAGGGTCACGTCGAGGTCTGCAACAATGTCGCGCCCAATGACAAAGTTTTGCCATGGGCCGAGCTTGCCGTCGGCCCACAATGGCAAATCATTAACCACACCGCGCAAGTCCAGGTCGAGAATGTTATTCGCGTCCGGCATTACAGTCAGGCTATCTAACATGGCGTGGACGGGTCGTGTCCGGCGGCCATCCCGGTAAACGGCCTCCAAACCTTCAATTTTGACGGCGCGAAAAACGATCCTGTTCGTGTCAAATTCGGCCGACTCGCTGTCACCAGCGACCGTTTCTTCTGTGGCCCAGTTCAGTTCGCCCTGTGCGGTTCGATCGACCAGCAAACGGATTCGATCTACGACGAGTTCCTCGAGAATGAAGGGCCCCGATAGCACAGACCACGTATTAAAGGCGATAGCCAGATGGTCGACTTCAAGCAATTCCGGGTCGGGCGCCCAAGCGGGATTCCGGAGCGAAACGTCTTCAGCTATCAGTGTGGTCGTTCTGCCAAAGTGCAGCTCAAAACGGCCATCTATTTGCAGCTCATGCCCTATCTTGCTCGACAGGAATGACTCGACACGTCCCTGGTAAACGCTCAAATCGGCATTTCGCAGGTATGCGAGCAATCCAGCCGCGAGAATAACGACGGCGGCCAGGATCCAGACAAATATGCGTATAGTTCGGCGCACCACCCTCCTAGCTTACGCCGAAGAAGGTGATGATTCGACTCGTATTACGTGGTCTGGTGTCGGTGCATTTCATGCCGCAGTCTCAGGTGCCACCGACATCGCCGTGAATTACAGCGACCAGCCGGGACTACTACTGGCCCTGGAATCCCATTGACATGAAGACAACCGGCCCGTGGTGCCGGATATTCAGGTCGCCGTTCAGTGCATCATCACTCGATGACAGTTTTACGCCGTAGTAGTTGTATCCAATTCCGACGGTGAGCACGTCGCTGAAGCGGTGCTCGAAATCCAACGCCGCATAATTTAGTGAGCCTTCATGCTGATTGAAATCGGTTCTGAATATGTGGATGCGCGCGCGCAATGCCGTCCTGCTGCCGATAAACACCGCACCGTTAAGTCCGATCACAGGTAGTGGCGTGCTCGACTTTGACCTCTCTATTTGCGACGTACCGTCTGCAACGATACTCGTATCGAGTTCAGTCAGGTGCAGGCCAGCCATAACCCCGAGCTCTTTCTGGCTGTCACGCATCAGGTAAAACGTATAGCCAAACCTCAATGAGCTGTAATCGATGCGGCTCCTTATCTCTGTGCCGGCCGGAAACACCTGGTCGCCGAACTCGAGGTCGTCCTGCAGCGTCGTTCCTGCATCGCGTATCAACTCAAAGTAGCCCAACTCCAGCCGATGATGTGTACCAATACGCCAGACAGCATCCACCTCGATCGCAGTTTGTTCTTCAGGGGCGTCGAGAATGTCTTCGAGATCCACTTCGAAGCCGGGCACCCCATCAGACGTGTCGCGAGAAACCGTAGTGTTGATATTGTTAAAAAATGCACCAACCCGCATATCAAAGGTTGGCAGCTGCCTGGAGAAGTTGTCGAACGCAGTTGGATTGAAAATGTTGGCGTCGTAGGCAAGCCCGATGTTGCCGAACCAGATGTGGTCACGACCAACGATTGGACTGTCGGTGATTTCCGACCCCAGCATTTCCACCCCGACCGTTGCCGACAACAGCCATTTTTCCGCGATTGCATAGCCGATTCTTACGCGGGCGTCAGTGCTCCAGCTGGAGCCCGGCGTGTAAGCGGGACGGGTTGGCGTCGCCTCGGCGTCTGATACCGAAAAGTAGTAGTTTGTGTGTTCGCTGCTGTCGTAAATAGCGTCAACACGCGGAATAACAAACCCCCAGTCGAATTGCATCGGATAGGAAAACGCGACCGTACTGGTAAAGCCGCCATGCCGGTTTGTGACCTCGGCCCAATGCGTCCAGTTGATGTGTATTGGCCAGCCACGGTAGCCAACAGTGGGCCCGAGTTCGATCGCCCACTTGCGATCGCTTACGCCCACTAACTCCTCGGCCTGGCTGTTGCCGAGTCCAAGAGTGCGCACCCTGGCGATCGCACCAATTTCCCAGTCATGGTCGCTGATCCAGCGAAGGCCGTAGCCGCCGTCTCGGATCAGGAGCCAGCCATCCGTGATTGACGGATGTGTAAATGACGTGAGGTACGGATAAGCAATTGTCGCATTTTCGCCACCAACGTACGGACTTTGCCGCATTGATACCGCAACGCCGAGTGAGTAGTCATTCATGTCATAGCTGCGAACCCAGTCGAGCACGCCACCGCCGTCAGCCGTTCGTGAAGCGATCAACAAGAGTAGTAAAGCGATGGAGATTTTCCCGCGCATGTCCGGATGGTAGCAGACGCCACTTATAGGTCACCGCCGTGTGCTAAGTTTGCTCCCAAATGCAACGAGCACAGGGTTTTCCGAGCCGATCTGTAGGGCTGGACTAGTGCGTGGCTGTACTTCGGGCATAAACCCACGGTTATTGATCCAATCGACGCGTAGGGCCAGAATGACCCGATCCGATAAAAGAACACCAAGATCAGGACTCCCGATGACTAAACTTAAGCATATTGGCGCTGTCGCACTGTGTCTGTCACTCGCTGCCGGCTGTGAGCAAGCGCCCGACGAGACGCCGCAAGTCGTTCGTCCGGTGCGCATCATTACGATCTCGACATTGCAGGGCGGGGACTCCCTGAGCTACCCCGGGGAAATTCAGGGCGCGCAGAACGTCAACATTGCGTTCGAAGTATCTGGCCGCATTATCGAGAGGCCGGCCAAGGAAGGCATTGACGTCGCCGAAGGCGACGTACTTGCGCGACTCGATCCGGCCGACTTCCAGGCGGCGCTCGATGCCGCGGAGTCGAGGCTCAGCACGTCGAAAGAGACATTTGAGCGGTTTACAGAGGCATTCGAGCGCGGCGCAATTTCTCGCCAGGATCTCAATACACGGCGGCGCCAGTACGAGGTGGATCAGGCGAATCTCATATCAGCGCGCAAAGCGGTAAGCGACACGATCTTGCGTGCCCCGTTTGCCGGTCGCGTGGGCAGAATTTTTGTCGACAATTTTACGAACGTGCAAGCCAAACAGGAGATCCTGTTACTCCAGGACCTCTCTCAACTCGAGGTTGTCGTCAATGTTCCCGAGCAGGACTGGCTTCGTGCAAAACCCGGACTTACACTGGCGCAAAAGACATCACGAATCCAACCCGAAGTCAGCATGTCCAGTCTGCCCGGCCGCAGTTTCCCTGTCACGATCACAGAAGTCGCCGCAGCCGCTGATCCTGTTACGCGCACATTTTCCGCCCGCGCACGATTCGACCCGCCTGAAGACGTCGTGATCCTGCCCGGCATGTCGGCGACCGTCACGATCACCGTCAGCGAAGATATTGTAGACTTGCCGTCCCGGATACTGGTGCCGGCCAATGCCGTCATTGGCGGCAATGATGGCGGTTCGTATGTCTGGAAGGTCAGCGGCGATCCGCTCACCGCAAACCTTGCAGCGGTGACAGTCGGTCAGATGAGTGGCTCCGAAATTGAGATACTTGAGGGTGTCGGTGCCGGAGATCGGATCGCCGTATCCGGCGTGCAACAACTCGCTGACGGAATGCGCGTTAGTGATCTCGGCAACTAGCCGCACATCATGAAGATCACGGAATTTTGCCTGGAGAATCGGACGACCACGCTCGTCCTGACGGTCGTTATGATAGTTGCCGGCCTCGCCGCCTACGACAGCATGGGGCGGCTCGAGGACCCGGAGTTCACAATCAAGGATGCGCTGATAATCACCCAGTATCCGGGTGCATCCGCGCAGGAAGTCGAAGAGGAAGTTACCGACGAGATTGAGATCGCTGTGCAACAAATGTCGCAGCTCAAGGAAATCAAGTCTGTATCGTATCGAGGCTTGTCCATTGTCACGGCTACGATGAAGGAGCACTTCGACAAAAGCTCCCTCCCCCAGGTATGGGATGAGTTGCGACGCAAGGTTGGAGACGCCCAGGTCCGCATGCCGCCTGGCGCCGGACCTTCCGTTGTTAACGATGACTTCGGCGATGTCTATGGCATCTTCTTCACCATCTACGGCGACGAGTACGAGTTTGACGAGCTCTGGGAGGTGGCAAAGATGCTGCGGCGCGAGTTGCTGCTCATACAGGACGTCGCCAAGGTGGATATCTTTGGCAATCGTCCCGAGGTCATCTATGTCGAACTCAATCGTGATCGCATGGCGCAGCTCGGCATCCCTGCCTCGTCGATCGCCAGTGAATTGCAGCAACAGAACCTGGTCACGAATTCCGGCAGCGTAGTTGTCGGCCCGGAGTTCATTACAATCGAGCCGTCCGCGCTCGTTGAGTCTGAGGAAGACCTCGGCGCAATCATGATTTCCGGATCGAGCAGTAATGCTCAAATCTATTTGCGGGATATCGCAACTATCCAGCGTGGTTTCATGGAGCCGCCGAGTAGTTTGCTGCGATTCGATGGCGAACCGGCAATAGGAATCGGCATATCGACAATATCTGGTGGCAATGTCGTCGTCATGGGCGAGAATCTCAAGGCGCGCATGACGGAACTCGCACCGCAAATCCCCCTGGGAATGGAGTTCGGCATCATCGCACTGCAGTCAGATGCCGTGCAGACGTCGATTTCAAGTTTTGTCGTCAGCCTGCTGCAGGCAGTGGTTATTGTTGTCGTTGTTTTGCTGTTTTTCATGGGCCTGCGTAGCGGTCTCCTGATCGGCTTCATCCTGTTCCTGACCATTTGCGGCAGCTTCATTTTCATGAAGAGCGCCGGTGTCATGCTGGAGCGTATATCGCTCGGCGCGTTGATCATTGCGCTCGGTATGCTTGTCGATAATGCCATCGTGGTTGTGGACGGCATGTTGATAAGGTTTCAGCAAGGCATGGAACGCCGCAAAGCGGCGATTGAGGTTGTAAAACAAACCGCTATTCCGTTATTGGGTGCAACGGTTATCGCCGTTCTGGCTTTCGCTGCGATTGGCACCTCTCAGGACAATACCGGCGAGTACACGCGGTCGCTGTACACAGTGGTGATGATCTCGCTGCTCCTGAGTTGGTTCACCGCGGTCACTGTTACGCCGTTGCTTGGTGTCATGTTTCTCGAGACGCCGAAAGGCGACCCCGATGCCGACCCTTACGACAGCGGCTTCTACCGCAGCTTCGGCGGGTTCCTGCGGGCTTGCATCAAGGTCCGCTGGCTGACAATTACGGCTGTCGTGGTTGTCTTTGGTGCATCCGTCTACGGGTTCAGTCAGGTTTCGCAGAGCTTCTTCCCGAATTCGACGCGCGCCCAGATCATGGTCGATTACTGGTTACCACAAGGCTCCTCGATCGAGGAGAGCAACGCGCACGCCGCAGACGTAGAAGCTTATCTGTTGGGCCTTGACGGCGTAAAACACGTCGGCACAATCGTTGGCCAGGGCGCACCTCGCTTCCTGCTGACCTACACTCCCGAGAAGGCCAACAGTGCCTACACACAATTCCTGGTCGAACTCGACGACGCGACATACATCGAGCCACTCTATGACGAAATCCAGGACCACCTCGATGCGAATTTCGAGGATGCGCAAGGCCAGGTACGCAAATTTATCCTCGGCCCGGGTGAGCCCGGTAAAATCCAGGCCAAGTTCTTCGGCCCTGACCCGAACGTGTTGCGCGGACTATCGGCGCAAGCGGAGGCGATCTTCCGCACACACCCCGACGCCTATGGAGTACGCAATGACTGGCGTGGACGCGTCAAGATCCTGCGGCCCATCATCGACAAGCAACAGGCCAGCCTGTTTCACATTTCCCGCCAGGAAATCAGCGCCGTGTTATTACAGGCGTTTGAAGGATTGACTGTCGGCGTATTTCGCGAAGGCGATGAGATGTTGCCTATTGTGCTGCGCGCCTCTGGTGACGAACGTGACGAGGTCTCGAGCATTCGCAACCTGCAGATTTTCAGTTCGGCCGCCAATGCAACGATTCCACTGCGGCAAATTGTAATTGGGTTCGAAACACTATTTGAAGACGAGATCATTCAACGCATTAACCGCGAGCGCGTCATAACATCTCTTGCGGACCCACGGCATGGCGAAGCACCGCCAATGCTCAATGACTTGCGTGCCGACGTGGAGGCCATTCCGCTGCCGGACGGTTACAGGCTGGAATGGTGGGGCGAATATCGAAATAGCGGCAAAGCCCAGGCCGCTCTTGCAGCGTCCCTGCCCGCCTTTATCGGCATGATGATTCTCATCACGATTGCGTTATTCAACAGCCTGCGACAAACAGCGGTTATCTGGCTCGTCGTACCGCTCGCCACTATCGGTGTCACCGTTGGCCTGCTGAGTACAAATCAACCCTTTGGCTTTATGGCACTTCTTGGCTTCCTTAGCCTGATCGGAATGTTGATCAAGAACGCCATCGTATTGATTGACGAAATTAACCTGCAGTCCCGGGAAGACAAGCCGGCTTTAGAAGCCGTTGTCGGCTCAGCCATTAGCCGATTGCGCCCTGTCGCTATGGCCGCAGCAACTACGATCCTGGGAATGGCGCCATTATTTCCTGATGCGTTTTTTGTCTCGATGGCCGTCACAATCGCATTCGGTCTCGGCTTCGCCACGATACTGACGATGGTCGTAGTGCCAGTGCTGTACGCGACGATCTTCCGCATCAAGGCGAGTTAAACAAAAGCCCACGAATATCGCGAGAGACTAGTTGCCCATACAACGTTCCTCGATGTGCTTCGTGCGCTGCTTCGGATCATTGATAATTCGATAGAAACTGTCGATGTATTCGGACGCTGATTTCGGGTCACGGATGCCCGACACCAGCAATGCGGTCTCTATCTGTGGCCTGCGTTCATTGAATGTTTCAATGACGCCATCCAACTGCCCGCTATGAACGCATCGACCTCGATAGAGCCGCTGGCGGACGGACCTGATCCCGAGCTGCGGTGCAGGGTCGGCATAGCGGGGATTGATAATCCCGGTCTGGTCGAAATCGTAAGGCACGACCTTCCATCCGGCCTTTGCATCGGGAGCCGCAAGCACTCGGCCATTATGGCAACAGTCGGACTCTTCCGGCGACAGTTTCACAGACCAATCCGTGTTGCCAACAAGAAACTGATACATCGCCGACAACACTGCATACTCGGGATCAAGCTGTTCGATTTCAACGCGCGGCACCTTCTGGCGCTGCAACCCGTTTCTGGCCGCAACCTCTCTAATCGACTCAATAAAAAATGCCGGCTCCTGAATGTCTTTCATCCGGCCTTCGGAATCGCGATAGGTTACGTTGAGGAAACGCGTGCGGAATGACACATCGGTCAACACATTGAACGCCTCGTAGATGCCATACTCCTGACGCAGGTAACTCCTGAACTGAGTGTGACTCTGGCAATGCGTCACGATCTTCAGCGACTTCTGCCTTTCAAAAGTGGTTTTACGAGCTGCCTTCTTCTTGACCGATAGCGACAACGGCGGGAAACGGCACACGGTCAGACGTGATTTGCCGCGCGTGGACATCCGGACCGGCACCGTGACAGTGTTCCCAGCGGCATCCATGTACGTGGCCGTTGCGTCAACAACCGGGCGCTCGGCTGCATCACGAATCAATGTGTGCATTGGCGCCTCGATCGTCACATGCAGAGTAGTGTCTGAATCAAATAGCGGCAGACCATCGGCTTTCACAACGACAGGCAGAAGGAGCAGAACAAGAATAGCGCGAAACATTGGTCTTCAAGCCGCCTTCTGGAATTCACCCGGACTCATACCAGTCCAGCGCTTGAAGGCACGTGCGAAGTTGCTTTGGTCTGAGAACCCAACCATGAATGCAACCTGTGCCTGGCTGTGCTCGCCGCCCTGCAGGTACTTCTCGGCAAGGGCCTGGCGCGTCGACTCAAGGATGCTTCGATAACTTGTACCTTCCGTACCCAGCTGTCGCTGCAACGTGCTGCGACTGCGATGCAACTTCGTGGCAACCGTATCCTGGTCGACGTGTCCCGACGGCAACAACTGTACGATCATCTGCCGAACTTCATGGGCGACAGCACCATCGTCGAGTGAAGCAACGTAATTTTCCGCGATTCGGTCCGTTGCGTCGGCGACCTCAGGAACAGCGCCCGTCAACGGCGCGTGTAAATCGAGCGATGCAAATGTCCAGATCTCCTCCTGCGCATCGAAGGAAACCGGGCATTCGAGAATACGATCGTAGTCAATCGGACTACTCGCACGCGATTGTGGCAGCGCAACACTCAGCGGCCTGACTTTCTCCTCCGACACGAAGTCACACATACGCAGCAGGGCAATGTGGCCTGCGTCCTTGGCGACCTGCTGAGGGTCGACTTTTCGAATGGCGCCCGTTTCCACAAGTTCGTAGATATCTCCCTGCTTTCGAATGTACATCTGGTTACCGATTGTAGAAAGAACGTTAATAAAGCGGCACAGCCGCTGCATCGCATCCAGCAACGTGTCGCTGGCCAGCCATGCGTGTCCAAGCACGAAGAAGTCGCCCGGCGCGACATGCAATCCAACTTTTACTCCGAACTCGTCGTCCCCGGTCAGCTCGTAGGCCCGCCGCCATAACGTATTCATTTTGCTCTGGAGAATGCGCGAACCCGGCCGGTGAAACTTGGTCGTGTCGATATTTGCCGCGGCGAACAAAGGTTCGGGATCGATGTCATAGTCGGTCCGCAAAGTCACACCTATCAGGCGTGCGACGCTCGCTATGGTTGTCGGCTCATTGAGCATGTTTCTCCTGAGGCCAAATGACCAATATCTGGTGCCTTCAAACCAGATCGTATCAGGCCCGTTACCTACAGTGTAATCACCAACACGGAGGAAACGTCATGATCAAGGCAGAGAACAGGGACATACCCAGATTTTCGATCGCGGATGCAGCGAGAGCAAGGGTTGCGACCTATTTGTACCAGGCATATGCCAGTGACGAGGGGTTGCTGGGCAACCTCGACCGCTGGACACAACGTCGAATTACCGACGAGAACATGGCGAAGCTGACACTCGTCTTCGAATCCGACGATCCGGCAGAGGCTTGCTACGGTGACCTGATTCGTGAGATCGACACTGAAGCCGAATATGGCATCTATCTTGCCTCAAAGTCAGCGCAGGAACGCCATCTCTCCCGGGCGATGGACGAGCCTGGTGTGTCGGGCGACTTGTGCGATGCCATCACGACAATCGCGCCGAAATTATTTCCCGACGAAACTGCACACTCGACCAGCAATCTTGATCTCGTTCGCGTGACGATCCAGGCAAGGCACGATCGTGCACACGTTGATGCGACCGTGTCGGAAATCATCATGGCGCACCTGCTCGACGATGCGGAAGCCGCGCGTGACATGACCAACGCGCTGCGGGCGCTCCAGTACGCATACCACGAGAACGTCGTAAGGCGGTGCTGCGAATTGCCACTGTTGGTCGATGACCACGGCGAAAGAGACCTGCAGATCATGGTGACAGAACTCGCGAGTCGCGCTGGAAATTACGAGGATCGTATCGGCCAGATACTCAAGCAGGCTGACGCGGCCTGACCGAATCCCCCCTGGATTGGCAGCGATGCCAATCAACTGGCGGGCCGTAAGGCCCGCCTTTTTTACCAGTTACCGCTCAGGTAGATAAACGGGCCCTCGTAGTCAAGTTTTACGCTGCCGTTCCACTTGTCCTCATCGATGTTCACGTTGAGCCTGAACAGTTGGTACTTCACCCCGATCCCGACGTTCTTGAACAGCTGGTAATTCACCCCGGCCGATACATTGGTGATGCCACCGTCGTACTTGTCGATCTTCGCATCGAGCCAGTCGAGTCTTCCACCCAGGAACCACTTGGGCGAAGGTGAGTAGTAATACCAGGCGCCAATATTGGGCAGCGGCCCGGACACATTTGCCGCAGAAAGGTCACCAATCGTATTGACGTCTGGATTGATAAACGCCCCGATCTCCAGCCAGTGCAGGCCAAGACCGATGCCGGTATCCACGTTCGCTCGGTTGTCGAATGACCGGCCGAAGAAGGCTCGAACAAGGCTGAACTCCGTGCCAGCCGTTACGCTGCTGCCAGCCAAAATAATACTGTTGCGCCAGTAAACATCTTCCTCGAGAACAGCCCTGGACGACTTGTTCGTCTCGTAGTACTGGGCACGGAACGACCATTTCTCGCCGAAACGCCATTTGCCCTCGAGCATGAAGACTTCATCGTCATCCTCAAAGCCGGTTGCCGCTTCCCAGTCGAACCCCTGACTAATTCCGGCAACGGTTCCATCGACAGAAAGCTCGAGATTCTTCGAAGGCATGAACACCCCCATCTGCACCGAGAATTTGTCGGAGATAAACGGGTGCACTTCGTCCTGCGCCACCGCGGTCCCACCGAGAAGACTAAGAAGACACAAAGTGTTGAATTTTTTGACCATTTTTTTAGCTACCGCCGTGGAATTCCAGACTCATTCTAGTATCATTGCCGCTGAAAATCACAGGGGCATTCCTTGAAATTTCGTTTCATACCACTAGTTGCAGCTGCAAGCCTGATTTCTTTGTCCGCCGTGGCGCAGGAAAGCGAGGAAGTCATCGAGACGGGCCTGAGCAAGACTGTCGAAGACACGCGTCATTTCGACCTGCCAGGTTCCGAAGCTGCGGACATGGTTGGCGATGGCGGACTCGACCTGAGTGACGTTGACTTTGAAGGCAGCCCCCTCAAGAGTTTCGCCGAAAAATGGCCGGAAGACCTTGTTATTGCTCCCATACCGGGCAGGTCCCCGCAGCTCGGCTGGCAACTGACGCTGGCAGGCGGCTATTTCCTCAACTCGGAACTTGATAACGGTGAGAAGAATCCGCACCCATCGATTGTTGGCGCATTTGGAATGACCTCCGAGAATGGCAGTTATGCGTACGGTGGCGGCTCCAACCTGCACCTGCTCGACGATGACCTGCGGATCAAGGTCGGCGCTGCCTACGCCGATGTAAGTTACGAGTTCTACGGAATTGGCAATGACGTGGCCGATCTCGGCATCAGCATACTCGTCCGCCAGAAGATGCCGCTATACTTTGGCACCGCAACCTATCGTGTATGGAAGAACCTTTACATCGGCGCAGGGTATACGGGGGGAACGGTTGATACCAGCGTTAGTGTCGAAATCCCGTCGTCTTTCCTCGTAAACCCCTTTGGCGAACTCGACATCGGCGCCTGGATGATCCCGCTCGAATGGGATTCTCGCGACCACGAACAGTTCCCAAGGTCTGGTTTCAAGATAGATGGCCGGGCGATGTTGTACCGCAATTCGGCTGGCAGTGAATTCAATGCCGAGACTTACAAAATTGCCGGCAACCACTACCTTCCCATGCGTGAGCGTGATGTGCTCGCCACGCGGCTCATGGTTCGTTGGACCAAGGGTGACGCCCCATTCTTCCTGAAGAGCACATTCGGTGGCAGCACCGATTTGCGCGGCTATGCCTCCGGCCGCTACCGTGACAATATGATGTACGCCGTACAAACGGAGTATCGCTGGCAGTTTAGTGAGCGCTGGATTTTCACCGGGTTCGTTGGCGTTGGGGAAGTTGCCAAAAATTTTAGCGGTTTCGGTGAGAACTACCTCCCTGCGGGCGGTGTCGGCACCCGGTTCGTGTTGTCCAAGAAACACCGTGTCGCACTCTCCTTTGATGTTGCTCGTGGCAAAACCGGCACCGAGTACTACGTCGGCGTTGGCGAGGCTTTTTGACAAGTAAGAGTATTCCACCAATGCGACTTAACACCGTTACAAAAGCTGCCTGCGGCGCGCTCCTGCTGAACACCGTTGCGCTGGCGCAGTCTGGCGATGAGACGAATCTTGCGCAGCAGTTATCAAACCCGGTAGCCGCACTGATCAGCGTACCGATCCAGATGAACTACGACGGTAATTTCGGGCTAGACGACGACGGGACAATACTGAGGATAAACGTGCAACCAGTTATCCCAATCTCGCTCAATGATGACTGGAATCTGATTTCCCGGACCATCCTGCCCGTGATCGACCAGAACGATGTCCCCTTCGATGGCTATAGCGAGTTCGGGCTTGGTGACACGGTACAGAGTTTCTTCTTCTCGCCGAAGGCGCCGACTTCGGGCGGCTGGATATGGGGAGCCGGGCCCGTTTTGCTGGCGCCGACGGCAACCGACAAGTTTCTGGGCAGCAGGAAATGGGGAATCGGCCCCACCGGCGTTGCACTCAGGCAGACCGGCCCCTGGACATACGGAGCCCTGGCGAATCACATCGAATCATTTGCCGGTGACAGTGATCGCGCTGATATCAGCGCAACGTTCCTGCAGCCTTTTCTCAGCTACGTGACGCCAAAACAGACGACCTTCGCCATCAATACAGAATCCACCTATGACTGGGATAATAGAAAGTGGTCGGTGCCGCTAAACCTGACGGTGGCGCAACTTCTGCGCATGGGGAACCAGTTGGTTCAGATCGGCGGCGGCATTCGCTACTGGGCGACAGCACCAGACGGTGGTCCCGAGGACTGGGGTTTTCGGCTGCAATTTACGCTGCTCTACCCGAAGTAAACCTCAGAATTCGTACGCAAAGCTAACAACCAGTCGATAGTCATCCTGCTCCGGGATCGTGTTATCTTCATCCGCCTGGGGATTCTCGGTACGATCCCAAATCAATGACACGTCGAGGTCGATTCCGCCAATCAAGTCCGTCGACAGGGTGTTGATAATGTGGTGCTGGTAACGTCCGGCATCTTTCTCAAGAAATGTCATACTGACGAGGAACTCCCATTCCATCCAGGACGTAAGGTCGACATACAGGTCGCTGCCGAACGTGGCAACGGGGGTCAGATCATTATCGGGATCCCCCGGCGCCACCGAAACATGTGACAAATAGTTGCCGCCGATACCCGCCTGTAATTCCCAAGTCACGCGATCGGAATCGGCCAAATGGAATCCAAGACCCGAGTCCACAGTGGCCTGGTGGGCAATATTTTGCACCTCGTCCCGGTAATACTGAGCGGATATCGGCCGCCAATACAGGCGCCGGCCAGTGAAGCGATCCACGGCGAAGGTGATGCGGTGACTGTCAGTGATGCGTTCGCCGTCTGTTACATTCGAGTTGCCCCGATAGTCCAGCGTCATTCGGGTTGCGGGAGTACGACGCCGGATGCTCCCCGTCACATCGAACTCCGAGATATCAGTATTGCCCTGGCGTGCATTGAGACCCGCGCTGACTTCACCCGACCATCGATCGCGCTCCCGCTCCACTGCAGGCGTTATCGAGACAAGCTGTTGCCGACCAAACTCGAGCTTGCCGTCGGCGTGCGAAACAAGCAGTTGTTGACCATGAAGTTGCAGCTGCCCATTCACCGCGCCACCGTCCTGAAATGTGATCACAAACACGCCGCGCCCGTGGATGCGCTGAATGTCGTCGAGATCAAGGTTGAGCCTGTCGAAGTGGTCACTATCGAAATACAGATTTTCATCATACATAGCAATGATGTCGCCCTTGAGCCACTCGCCTGTATCCAGTTGCACCCAGGAATAAGGACCCGGCGGTGGGACAAAATCCTCCGACCAGGGCTCGCCCGCCGCACAGGCTAACGTGCTCAGATGTGCCAAAACGATAGGTAGTAACAGTTTCCTGTGCAACATTATTACTGCTTCCTGTGATTCAGGTCATTGACGATGGTGTTTGCCAGCGGGGCGCAGTTTACCTCCGTTTTGGCGGGCTGGTAAGTACCAACCACGACGGCAACTGGTCCCTGTACGACGTTCTTGACGACCGGAGCGAAACACATGACCTGGCGAGCGAATTACCCGACATGCTCGGCAGGCTGCAGGCAGCGTGGAACGACTGCGCACAGGAAATCGATGTGGCGCCAGTGAACTGGACAACGACCTGCTAGAACCACCACTGCAGTCCCGTTTTCTTCAGGGTTTTGTAGATTCCCCGTTGCTTTCGGGTCGTCGAGGCTTTTCTGCCCTTCATTTCCATGAGCTGCCGGCGCATTTCCAGCCATTCGGGCGAGCCCCAGCGATACGAGAGACTGATAAGGTAAGCGGTGTTTTTGCGCATGTCATCGGCCAGCCCAGGGCTGCGGAAGAAAAAGCCCATTTCGTTGTTGTAGAGCATGGACCGATAGTCGAAATTGGTTGTCCCTACAAAACCGCTATCGTCGCTGACGATATATTTCGCATGCAGCTTCGAATAATGCTCGTCGCCGCCAAATGTATCGTCATCCAATCTGCCGTTTTCATAAAATCTCAATTGAGGATGATCGATCGTCGCAAGCCACGCCTCGCTCTCCACTAGTTCGGAACTGAACTCACTCTCCTCGCGTTTGGCCAACCACCGTTGCTGCATTTCTTCGGACAATAGCAGCCGCGGCGCAAGGTCCATATCGATGATTGATTGTGTGAAAAAATTATCCGAGGTCAAAACAGAGTTCGTAACGATCTCAATCGTACTTTCAGGGTTCGCATCCAAACGATCAAGCAGAATCCTGGCACCGTCCAACACCACATTGCTGTCCTTGTCCTTAAAGAGTGACGCAAACATATACGGTGATACGATCTGAATGCTATCGAATGAATCTTCGCGGGCTTTCGCGATATTTGTCATGATCGAGTTCGGATTCAGGCCCGCATTTTCTATGGCGCTGGAGACGACTCTTTTATCAGTCAGGTTACTGAGTTCATGCGCGAGCAGCACGTCCGCTTCGTGAAAACCCTCCGCTACATACGACGGCATCATCCTGTAGTGTCGCTCAAACAATGGCAGCCCCTTCAATGCCGACAGACTATCCCGAAACAACTGACGCTCGTCGCCATAGGCCTTTCCCGGGTCACCCGACTGAGACATGGTCAGGCGTTTGTTGTTCTTGAACTCGAACAACAACGAGTAGTAAATCTCGGATACCTTGCCGACTGAATATTCCTCGTCCGCACCGCCCTTGCCGCCACGCAGAAATATTTCCGCATCGCGGTAGGAGTGTGGATTGGGCGACCCATCTTCCAGAATGCCGTAGTAATCCAGGGATATATTTCTGCCGCCCGTCATCACCGCGGACTTCTCAGCGAAATGTCCATCGACAACCAACAACTTGTCGTGCGAGCGCCGGTTGATATTGACGAAAATTTTGGACGCGGCATTGAAAATGACCGGCTGCACTCGTGCCTTGTAGACCGTCACATCGCCTTCAGCGTTGCGCATGAATCCGGCATCTATGGCGCAGCTCTCGAGCGCTTTCAGATTCTTCTTTTTGAAACTCGACGAACCCAGGGAGTCGATCATGATTCGAACATCGACGCCGCGCTGGACCGCATCACACAGGGCGCCAAGCATCGCATATCCGGCCAGGTCGTCTACAAAGATGTAATAAATTACATCAACGGTATGCTCCGCGTTCTCGATCAGCCATAGTTTTGCCGCCAGCGAGTTCAGTGCTCCGGCATCCGTCGAGCCAATGAATTTCGCGTGCACCTTGTTGATCGGAATCTTCGCGTCACGGCCCAGTTGGATGGGATCCATATCGAGCTCCGACGGCTTCACCCAGGTTCGCTGCGCATACAGATCCGCGATTTCGGCATCGGTGATGGCGCCAATTGGCGGGCATCCCTCGAGCTTCTGCGCATCGGCCGGGCAGTCTTCCGGAGAGACGGGGGACGTTGCGCATGCGGAAAGGAAAACTGTAATTGCCAGTAGCGCTGACCGTTTTACGTTAGTGCCTGGCATGTTGCCTATTCTCCCCTGACTCGTATCTCGGCATTGATCGCCAGGTGATCGGCGACAATATCCGGCAAAACGTCATGACTGACAAATTCCAGCTTTGACGAGATCAGGATCCAGTCGAGTCGCTTGCCCGATGTCGACTTGTAGGTTCCCAGGTCGCCTCCTTCCGGATCATAGGCGGTAAGACCAAGCCCCTCTGCCAATTGCCTTGCGTGTGGCCGCTTGTCCAACCAGGTGCTGTTCAGGTCGCCCAGGACAATGAGCTCCGTCTCGAGGTCTTTGAGGGCTGCAATCATCTCCGCAATCTGTGATTCGCGGACCTTCTTGCGTGAATAGTCCAGATGAACGGACACGACCGTGACCGGAATGATTTCACCATCCACAGACCAGTCAAATTTCGCCCGCACGAAACCTTTTGTTGTTGTCGGTGGCGACGGCTCGAATTCGAGTGAACTCGAATCGGCCAGACCCCTCTTCGACAACAACGCCGTGCCATAGGAATACAGGCGACTCCGTGCCTGCCGTCCATGGATAAAGCAATTGAATCGGGAATTGTCGACGAGATACTGCACGTGATCGAATTTTCCGCTCCATTTTGATGCGGCATCAGCCTCCTGCAGCGCGACGATATCCGCATCCATCTTGTCCAGCAGTGCGGCGATCTTGTCGAGATTATCGTAGGTTCGCTCGGTGCTGACGAACATCTGATTCAGCGCCGAATTACGTCCGTGACTGATATTCAGCGTTGACACAGTCAGTGTAGGCGACTGAATGACGGCTTCCGGACCCCCATCGGCACATTGGCTGGATTGTTCCTGCGCAGCGAAAGTGCAAAAAGGAATTACCAGAGCGATTGTGGCAAATGTGATTCGGATGGAAATCTCGAGTACCTCACCGATCTGGTACACGCCCTGACGAGATAACGACCTCGCGCAATACCTGCCCCCTGGCTCCAGAGGGCCGATTGGTGCCGATGAAGGCTGACAATGTCGCAGCCACGTCAACGGTGTGTACCTCACGGTAGACCCGCGCCGGCATAACACCGGCACCTGCGAAAATGATGGGCACAAACGTGTCATAGCGCCACGGAGAACCATGTGTGGAGGTCACGGTAAGGCCATCAAAATCGTTGATAAACCAGTGCGGCTCAAAAACAACAAAGACGTCGCCTGATCGCTGGTGATTGTGACTGTTCAGCACCGTGCGCGTGAGGGCATTATCCGGAACGCGCCCCTCCATTAGTGCTGTGCTCGATATCGCCAAACTAACGCCGCTGAATTTCATCACCTCTTCCGCGACCGCCTCCTCAACCACTGCCTGGTCGAGTCGCTTGCTTCGAATCAACTCGTTATTGAGATAAATATATGGCGGAGCAAACTGCAGGATCAGCTCCTCGCCTATCTTGAATCGCTTTTTCAAACTCGCGATGCCGGCCTGCGTATCCCAACTGTCGGTATCGACGTAGCCTGCCTCAAAGCCGTATTCATTGTATTGCGGAGGCGCATCCGGCCCACCATGGTCAGCCGAGAGTACAATCAGCGTGTTCTCCAACCCCACTTTTTCATCCACGAAGGCCAGCAAGTTGGCCAACGTGCGGTCGAGTCTTAGCAGATTATCTTCGGCTTCGAGACTGGATGGCCCGAATAGATGTCCTACATAGTCTGTGGAGGAGAAACTGACCGACAGGTAGTCGGTCACGGCATCGCCGCCGATATCCTCGTTCTCAATCAGCTCCTTGGCGAAGTCGAGCGTCAGCTCGTCCCCGGCCGGACTCAAGGTCAATAAGGTCGTGAAATACTTGCCATCGCCAGGCCCGTAGGCGTGCGGGAACACTCTTCCAAACCCCGGAAAGTCAGTTTCCCAGGCCTGATCGTCCTTATCGCCAAATCGATAAGATGAAGACTCCAGTAACAGATCCCAGCTAGTGTCCGCATACCGCTGCGCGTGCCCGGCCGCATTGAAGGAACTCACCCACTGCGGATACTCGTCGTAGTAGAAACGGCTGGTGACGAAATCCCCGGTTGCCTTTGAGAACCAGAATGCCTTGCCTGCATGACCGGCCATGGAAACGGCTCCACGGTCTTTGACAGAGACACCGAAAACCTTCGATTGACCGGCATTGTGCATCGCTAACATATCGCCAAAGGTCGACGTCATCAGCGCCGCAGGTGACCGTCCATCGGTGCTGGCGATCGCCTGGGTAGGATCGATTTCAGTGGCCTGATCCACAGCGGCGTCGGAGTCGATCAACGGGTAGCGCGCATCTTCGATGTTATACGTCAACTTTCCCGAGCTACGATCAAACCAGGTGTTACCGACCAGCCCATGCTCTGACGGCTGAGCACCGGTCGCCAGGGTCGCGTGACCAACGATGGTTTCGGTAGTGGCATGCGCGTGATGCGCATTCTTATAGACAACGCCATTATCCAGCAGGTAGCGAAAACCGCCCTGCCCCATGTGCTCCAAATAACGTTCCGGCAAATCGCCACGCAGCTGGTCGACGGTAATTTGCAAAACCAGGCGCGGTGGTGCCTCGGCTGCCACGCATTGATGAGTGAATAACATCCCTGCGGCTATCGCGAGCGGGATACTCCAGGGACGATCCTGATGGTCTTGCGATGTGCGAATTTTCATGACGCCAGTGGTGACCTTGGTTGCATTGAATAAGAGGAAGCAGTTTATAATTGGGGAGATTCGTTGTTGCCGCGTATGCATTGCAGACTACCGCAACGCTACCGCCGTGCCGTGCCGCCCTAACTGTCGCTACTTTTGTAAGCTCACACCATACGTGAAATCCGTAGAGTACGAACCATGAAAATCACCCACCTGGCCGTCGTCGCATTGGCCATTGTTCTTGCCGCTTGCGAACGCGTCGCTCCCGAGCCGGCTGCCGATATCGTGTTATTGAGCGGCGGGATTTACACTGTCGACGCCGAGCGACGCTGGGTAGAGGCCGTTGCGATTCGAAATGGCCGTATCGTCATGGTCGGTGACAACGAATCTGTTGACGCGCTGGTCGGTCCTGACACTGAGGTCATCGACCTCGAAGGGCGCATGGCAATGCCCGGAATGATCGATTCACACATTCATCCGCTGGAAGGCGCCTACGAGCTGGTGTACTGCAACCTGTGGGACTATTCGAGCCCGGAATCGATTGTGGCAGCCTTGCGGGAATGCGATGCACGCAGTGATCCTGACGACCCGTGGTTCCAGGCTGTCGGGCTCGACCTGGGTGTTTTCGGCGTAACGGGCCCGGACAACTCGCTCCTCGACGGTATTGCCGAAGACAAGTACGTTTTCATCGATGCATCGGATGGGCACGCGGCGCTGGTCAATGACAAGACACTCGACCTGCTCGGTTTCGGGCCCGACACGCCCGACCCTCGCGACGGCGTCATAGAACGGCGTGACAATAGTCGAGAACCCAATGGAACAGTGCGCGAATCCGCGCGGCACGCCGTTGACGCAATGCGGCCGCAGCGAAGCATCGATACGAGTATCGATGTCATGAGGCAAACCGTGCAAAAGATCAATGCCTTTGGCATTACGGGTGTTGTAGATACCTGGATCGGCGAACACGAGATGCAGGTGTACAAGACACTCGACGATGCGGGTGACCTCAACCTGTATGTCCTGGGCTCGATAATTGATGAGGGCGTATTTGAAAAGCACATCGGCGACGATCTGCAGCGTGTCATTCGTGATCGCAGCCAGTACGAGTCCGAGCGCATCAGTTACAACAGCGTCAAGTTCATGGTTGACGGGGTTTTCGAAGGTGAAACCGGCGCCGTCCTGGAGCCGTACAATACCAACGATCAACTCGGTGTATTGAACCTCGCACCGGAAGAGCTGCGGCACCGTGTTGCACGTTACTACGACCAGGGAATGCAACTCCACTTCCACACGATGGGCGATCGAGCCACGCGGTCTGCACTGGATGCTCTCCAGTACGCGCGCGAACGCGGCGACCCTGCACTACTCGAGCGTCGGCACGCGCTGTCGCACCTTGGCCTGGTCGATCCAGCCGAGTACCCGCGCTTTAAAGCGCAGAATGCGGCCGCTGCGTTCACCGCCATCTGGGCTTATCCCGATGATTGGACGATCAATCTCGAGATCCCGGCGCTAGGCAGGGAGCGCGTGGATAATCTGTACCCGATCAGGTCTATACATGACGCGGGTGGCGTCATCGTCGGCTCCAGTGATTGGAATTACGCCGAGCTCGACCCCCTATTGTCGATTGAAACCGCAGTTACTCGCCAGGACCCCTACGGACCCTCCGAGCTCAGGGCCACAACGCACGAGGCCGTGGATCTCGCGACAATTATCGATGCCTATACGATCAACGGTGCCTGGCTCATGCATCGGGAAAACGACACGGGCTCCATCGAGTCCGGCAAGCTGGCTGACATTGTCATCTTTGACCGGAACCTGTTTGAGATCGACCCCGAAGAGCTTAGTGAGGCTCGGGTCGACACAACGATTTTCGAAGGCCGGGTTGTTTATCGCAGGGAGTAGTGGCGGAGAGAGAGAGGGTGAAATTCCGGTTGCAGCCCCTGCATCGCGAGGAGTAGGCTTTGACTCCATCGTGCGCAGGCAATCTGAACGACGTCGGTCGAAAAATAATAATTAAAGGGGAAACCATATGAAAATCTATGTCGCTGAGCTTTTCGGAACATTCTGGTTGGTTCTTGGGGGATGCGGCAGTGCAGTCCTTGCTGCGGCGTATCCGGAGGTTGGCATTGGTCTGCTCGGCGTCTCTCTGGCATTCGGATTGACGGTATTGACCATGGCATTTGCGATTGGTCACATTTCCGGTTGCCACCTTAACCCGGCCGTGTCTATTGGCCTGTGGGCCGGCGGTCGATTTCCGGCGAACCAGTTGTTGCCCTACATCATTGCCCAG
>Ga0316193_10000555_pt1 | contig 23605 bp, 21 predicted proteins | sample MerIslsedime2_MG_FD_207735 | JGI IMG/M metagenome (GOLD analysis project Ga0316193, IMG submission 207735) | Coastal sediment microbial communities from Maine, United States - Merrow Island sediment 2 | ecosystem: Environmental > Aquatic > Marine > Coastal > Sediment | place: USA: Maine... | reverse complement strand
GCAATGCATCTGCATGCGCGCTCGGCGAAAGGCCCATTCGCTCGATGAAGCTGTATTCTACCAGCGTTGGACCTGATCCGGGATTCCCCTCGGGCCGCAGCGCATCACCGCCACTGTCGTGGATGTGCAAGCGACGCGCGGCGTAGCCCAAGCCGTAGATGCCGATGCTGGTCATCCCGTAGATTTCCCCGTCTTCGAGGACGATGTCGCGAAGCCCCGCTTCGATCCACACGCCGCGCTGAATCCCGCTCGCATCGACCCGGAAGTTGCGGACGGTGACGTTGCTCGAGGTGATGTAGATGTCGCCGGTGATGTCGAGGTTCTCGTATACGCCTGGAGATGACAGCGTCACCGCGCCGGACGGAACGAGTGCGTCGAAATCCTTCGGTCCCGTGTTGTGCGCCCATGGCCGATCGGAGTCGCCGGCCGGGGCTGGGGGCGCAGGTACGGGGGCGTCGCTCGGCCCTGGATCCTCCGCCGGAGTCACATCTTCGTTGAAGAGCGGATCGGCGAGTTCAGGATCGGCGAGCTCGGGATCGCTTGCCGGCTCGACGTCGACGGGCTCGGAGAAGTCGGTGGGCGCATCGCCCATGGACCTATCGTAGGGGTCGCCGCCTGGGTCGATCTCTCCGCCGCCACATGCGGTTCCGAGGATCACGAATGCAAACGTTGCAAGCGACTTCAGCAGTGCGTGTCCCACGAGCTCCCCTCCTTAACCCAATTGGAGGGTGAAGGACTGAGCAGGGGTCGGCCAAGGCCGATTACGTTTGGTTACAAAGAGCTACGCCTAGCAGCAGTCATGCGGGGCCCCCGGTGTCCTCCCACACGTTTCCCTTCCATTCGTCACATTTCCCGTCGACGAGGTGCCTCCCCTCCTTGCCCTCTTGGAGGCCATCGTTGTCACGTCCGAAGACATTGTTGCGGACCGAGACCCCTCCATCATCGGTCCCGCAGTAGATCGTATAGCTACCCCCTGTCAGCCAGTTGTGCTCGATCACGAAGTTCGTGATCCCAAGCTCGAGCATGAACGCCGCATTCGACTTGTAGGGTAGCCCTGGGTACTTCGGGGTACCCGGCGAGGGCAGGAAGATGTTGTTGTAGCGAAACGTGATGTTGGCCCCGCCCCGAGTCTGATTGCCGTCGGCGTGCGCTTCCTCGCTGCTGCCGAGCTTTTCGATGAAGCAGTACTCGACCACGGTCGGCACTGGCGACTCCCCCTCGGCTTTCATCCCATCGCCGCTACTGTCGTGGATGTGCAGGCGTCGCGCGGTGTACCCTACTCCGAGCACGCCCGCGGAGGTCATCCCAAAGATCTCGCCATCCTCCAGCAGGACTCCCCGATGGCCGTCGAGGACCTTGATGCCGTAGTATTCCCCGGCTGCGTCGATCCGGAAGTTCCTGATTGTGACGTTGTCGGCGTCGATCCAGATGTCGCCCTTCACGTCGATGTTCTCGTAGACCGCCCCGTCCGTTTCGATCATCAGCGCTTCAGAAGGCATTAGGGTTTTCCTGTTGTACGGGCCCGTATTGTCGGCCCACGGCCGCTTGGGTTGCCTCCACTCGCGGGCCCGAGCGTTCCGAGCCGGATCCGCGGCGGCGCTCTTGCTGGAGGTGACTTCGGCCGTGCCGGTGCCGCCGCGTTCGTTGGCTCGACTACAACCGGACCCGAGCTCGTTGAGCGCGCAAGCACCTGAGAACAGCGTAAGGGCGACCAGCGAAGCAGATTTCAACAGGTGATGTTCCATGAACCGTTTTCTTCCCAGGGAGACGGAATGAGCGTCGAGCAGCCATTGTACAACACAGCAAAACACGTGCCTCGCTTGCAGCCCCTCTGCTACGGTGCGATCGTCGGAGGGCCCCGCGTTCCCCTCTGAAACCCGGCCGAAGGAGAGGCGACGCTGACCGATCGAGACACCGAGGAGGCGGCTCAACCGGCTGACGAAGGGCCGAAACACCGCCACGTCATCGTCAGCCAGCGGTTGGTGGCGATCAACGCCGCGAGCTCTCTTGGAGCTCGTTTGCTGAACGTCACGGTACTCCTTTGGATGTACCAGTATCTCCTGGCCCGCGTCTCGCCGGAGGAATTCGCGGTCTACGCGGTGCTGATGGCACTCATCGCCTTTGCTCCGCTCTTCTTCTCGGTGTTCACCGGGGGCGTCAGCCGCTACATCGTCGAGGCCTACGCACTTGGGAAGCCGCAGCGTGTCGCGGAGATCACCTCCTCGATCCTGCCGTTGCTCGCCGCGGCGAGCGCCGCGTTCCTCATCGTAGGGCTGGTGCTCGCGGCGTTCATCGAAGATGCGCTCACGATCGCGCCCGGGATGGAGGATACGGCTCGGCTGATGCTGGTTCTCCTCGTCGTCAACTACGCCCTTCAGATGGTGACGCTCCCCTACACGACGGGCTTCCACGTTCGCCAGCGTTTCGTGGAGCTCAATCTGCTTCAGGTCTTGCGGGATGTGCTTCGGATCATCTTGCTCGTGACCTTCCTCGTCGGAATCGGGCCATCGGTGCTCTGGGTCGTGGTTGCAAGCGTCGTCGCGGAACAAGCCTATCTCGCGGTGTCCGTGTTTCGGTCCCGCCGGCTCGTCCCGGAGGTTCGGTTCAAGGCTCGCCTTTTCGATTGGGCAACCGGCCGCAAACTCGTTTCGTTTGGCCTTTGGACGACGCTCGGGCAGCTCGCCAACATGATGGTCTCGAGCGTTGGGGTCCTGATTCTCAATGCATACGGCACAGCGCTCGACGTCACCGTCTATCACCTCGGCGCCACCGCGTTTCGACAGATCGAAGCGGTGATCGGCCTTGCCGCCTTCCCCCTCTTGCCCGCGCTGACCGCCATGCATTCCCTCGCCGACAAGGCTCGTCTCGCGCGGACGACACTCCGTGGCGGGCGATACGGACTCTGGGTCGCGCTCTTCGTCGCGTGCCCCGCAGCCATCTACTCACGCGAGTTCGTTCAGCTCTACTTGGGAGATGGTTTTTCGGAGGCCGCGATCGTGCTGAGTATCTTCATGGGTATCTTCCTCTTCCTAGGTCCAACCAGTCTGCTGCCCATGCTTGCGATGGCGATGGCCCGGGTGCGCGACTACCACCTCGCCTTCTTCGCGTCTTCGGTGGTCGCCCTTTCGATCACGCTCTACCTCGTCGCAAATCAGGGTATGGGCGCAACTGGCGTTGCGCTTTCTCTGCTCATCGCGACCGGGCTCGCCGAGCTTCTGTACTTCTGGCCGCTCGAGCTTCGGTTGACCGGGGCGAGCTGGCGAGACTTCATGACCGCCGTCCTGATGCGCGGCTTGTTCCCCGCGATCGCTGCCTCCGGCGTGTGGGTGCTGATCGGTCAGCTTCACCCTCCCGACACCTGGCTCGCTCTCTCGCTTGCGGTCATTGCTGGGGCGGTCGCGTACGTCGCGACACTGGCCGCTTTTTGCCTCGACGAGAAGGACCGCAGTATCGTGACGCGCATGGTTCGAAAGGTCCTCGGCTAGCCGCCATGGACGAAGTGCGCGTCATCGAGTTTGCGACGTACGACGTGACCAACGTCCACTCGCTGGCGATCGTATTCATGGTCGTCATGACGGGGCTCACGATCATGCCGAACCGATCTCGGGCTGCCATCGCGCTCGTCGCGGTGTGCTTGCTCATGCCGATGGAACAGCGCGTCGTCGTCGGGGGACTCGACTTCAGTCTGCTCCGTATCATCACCATCGTTGCGTTCCTTCGTATCTTGGCTCGAGGTGAGTTCCGGGGCTTCGCCTTTGGGCAGCTCGACCGCCTTTTCCTGATGTGGGTGCTTTCTGCGAGCGCTTTCTACCTGATGCGAGTCGGCTCTAGCGGATTCGTATTCATCCTCGGCGCTACCTTCGATGCGCTGATGTCGTACTTCGTCATGCGCGCACTCGTGAGGTCACGTGGTGACGTGATGCTGCTTTGGAGGAACGTCGCATGGGTGATCATCTTCCTGAGCCCGTTCATCTTCTACGAGTCCATCACGCGCCGGAACGTGTTTGGGATGTTCAACTACGAGGGCTTTGACATCGCGGTCGTTCGCAATGGAAAGGTCCGCGCAACCGGGCCGCTGTCGCACCCAATCTTGACCGGCACCCTAGGGAGTGTGGTCGTTCCAGTGTTCTTCGGCATCTTCCGGGCAGTGAAGAAACAGCGCGTGCTCATGGCAGCCGCCTGCGTCGCTGCCACCGTCATCACGTTGGGCGCAGGCTCGAGCGGCCCCGTGATGGCCTGGGGCGTGGGCGCGCTCGGTTGGATGCTTTGGCGCATCCGAAAGCGCATGCGCGTGATCCTCTTGAGCATCGTCTTCATGCTCGTGGTGATTCACTTCATCCGTGAACAACCGGTCTGGCATCTGCTCCTTCGGTTGTCGGTCATCACGGGTGGCACCGGGTACCACCGCTTCCACCTCATCGATGCCTTCATCAACAACTTCAGCGAGTGGGCGATCATGGGCACCGACAACACTGCTCATTGGGGATGGGGGCTGCAGGACACCACCAATCAATACGTGGCGGAGGGCGTGAATGGCGGCCTGATCACCTTAGTGCTGTTCATTCTCATGCTGCGGGCTTGCTTCCGCGAGCTCCGCAGCGCGAGGATCACCTACGAGCGCTTCGAAGGCCCTGCGAGCCCCTGGGCCCTGTTTGCATGGGGCTGCTCGGTTTCCCTGGCTGCACATTGCGTCTCGTTCATCAGCGTCACCTACTTCGGCCAGTTCCTTCAGTTCTTCTTCTTCTTCGTCGCCACGTTCCCGGCTTTCGCTCGCTTCAAGCGCCCCAAGTCCGCGAAGGAGCCGGTCCAGCCATCGCCAACTCCCTCGCCAAGCCCACAGCCGCAACCCGCTCCCGCGTGAGCATGATTGGGCCCCGTACGAAAAGCCGGGCGTTCGTGTCCGGTGGTACTCCTGCTCTCGACTTGGCTGTGGGGTTGCCCAAGGTCTATCTTGTAGTCACATGACTTAGTAGACCCCGGGAGCGGTTTACGCGGGATGGGATGGGGAGGGGACGATGAAACCTTGTCTAAGCACTCCGGTCGCGATCTTGGCCGCGGGGCTCTTGTTGCTCGTTGGCTGCGGCGGTGAGGCTGGCTCCGGCGCCGGTGGTGTTGGCGGAGCTGCTGGTGTTGGCGGAGCTGCTGGTGTTGGCGGAGCTGCTGGTGTTGGCGGAGCTGCTGGTGTTGGCGGAGCTGCTGGTGTTGGCGGAGCTGCTGGTGTTGGCGGAGCCGGTGGTGTTGGCGGAGCTGCTGGTGTTGGCGGAGCTGCCGGTATTGGCGGAGCTGCTGGTGTTGGCGGTGTTGGTGGGGCCACCGAGATACCGGTCGTCGGCATCACCCTCGAGCCGGAAAGCGTCACGCTCAAACCGGGAAGCACCGAGCAACTCATCGCTACGGTTGACCCGAAAGAAGCCACCAACAAAACCGTCATCTGGTCTTCCGACGACGAGGAGGTGGCTACCGTCTCGTCATCAGGGCTGGTCAGAGGCGTCGGCGCCGGAAGCGCGGTGATCACGGTCACCACCGAAGACGGTGACTTCACCGACACCACGGCGGTGTCGGTCGACCTTCCATAGAACCTTCCGCCTTAAGACTTCGGCTACGCTGTCGGGCAACCTCTTGGCGATGCCGCGCGACCAGGCGTTTCTACCGCGACCGCCTCTCTGTACTCTTGGCAGAAACCGGGCATCATGGCTTGGGGGTTGCACTCTGATTGCGCCTGATACCTCCTTGTGACTACACTTTTACCGCCGAGAAGCCGAGTTTCCCCTCGGCGACATGAAGAAAGCGACCAGGTGCCAGAAGGAGGAGCCGGGGTGACGGATCACGAGTGGAATGGGGGACGCGAGTCCCGTTGGGGTCGCAGCGCCTACGAGCTCTACGGGCGCGTGTCGAAGCGCTCCATCCGCAATCAGATCCGCAATCGCCTCCGCGCCATGGAGGGCGGCGAGGTTCGTTCGATCACCCTTCGCCGAATCATGCGCGACTACCACAGCGTGAGCATCGGTCTCTATACCGACGGTGGGTGCTTCACGCCCTTTGCCATGGACCCAAACACGACGATCGGTCGCTACTCTTCGATTGCGTACACGGCTGCGTGCTTCGGCGCCAATCACCCGATGAACGCGAAATCGACCCATGCGCTATTCTACAACCCCGCGCTTGGAGAGACCGACGTCGATCTCGTCGAGCGGACGCACCTCGAGATTGGCAGCGATGTTTGGATGGGGCACAACTCGATCGTACTCAACAGCGTCTCGTCGGTTGGTCACGGTGCGGTGATTGGGGCAGGTTCGGTGGTCCACAAGAACGTTCCGCCGTATGCGGTGATGGTGGGCCACCCCGCCCGAGTCATTCGCTACCGATTCTCTCCCGAACTGATCGAAGAGCTCCTTGCGGAGAAATGGTGGGAGAAGTCGCTCGAACAGCTCAAAGCCGAGGGTCTCGACAAGTTCCAAGTGGCTCTCGAGGGTGAAGCCCTCCGCTGATGACTGCGGCGACGAACAGGAGTGACATGAGCGACGACGTGGCAAGCCGCATTCATACCTTCATCGTGGACGATCTCCTCATGGGCCAGGGAATGGAATTCGCCGATGAAGATTCTCTGCTCGAGGAAGGGATCATCGATTCCTTGGGCCTTCTCGAGATCGTGACCTTCATCGAAACCGAGTTCGACATCGCCGTCCAAGACCCGGACGTCACGCTCGACAACTTCGGCACCGTCAGTGCCATCGCGTCCTATGTCGCGGCGCTGCAAGCGGAGACCTGACGGTGCCGCTTCTCGACGAAGCGCGGCGTGCCGCGCTGGCTGATGTCGCCGCCCGCTTCGGCACACCTTGCTTCGTCTACGATGAGTCGGCCGTGCACGCGCGTGTGGCTCGCGTGCGCGACGCCTTCGATGACCGATTCGAGATCAGCTACGCCGTGAAGTCCAATCCAAACAGGGCGATTCTTCGGTCCCTTCGGGGGATCGTCGATCGACTCGACTTGTCGAGCGGTGGCGAGCTCTTGCTGGCCGAAGAGACCGGGTGGGACGCCTCCACCTGGTCCTTCGTCGGTCCAGCGAAGCGCCGAGCGGAGCTCGCGCTGGCGGTCGAGCTCGGCTGCGGGCACCTGGTCGTCGAGAGCGAGCGCGAGCTCCGAGAGCTCGACGAGGTGGCGGGCGAGGCGGGTGTCGTCGCCTCCGTGTTGCTTCGGATCAACCCATCCAAGATGCCGAAGGGGTTCGGCGTCTCCATGGCTCGCCGTCCGACGATCTTCGGCATCGACGAGGAGGTCATCGACGAAGTGGTCCGGGTCGCGCTCGACCTCGAGCATGTGGCGCTTCGGGGCTTCCACGTCTACGCTGGCACTCAGTGCCTCGACCCCAACGCCATTGCTGAGAACATTCGCAACATCGCGTCGATCTTCGGGCGTTTGATCGATGAACACGACCTTGCTGTCGAGCATCTCGTCTTCGGCAGCGGCTTTGGCATTCGCTACCACGCCGGCGCAGAAGAGCTCGACCCGGCGGACATCGCTCCGGGTTGTATCGCCGAGCTAGACGCCCTCCGAGCGCGCCCGGGGGCAGCGTCCGCGACGATGGCGCTCGAGATGGGTCGCTATCTCGTCGGCGAGGCGGGTTGGTTTCTTACTCGCGTGCTGAGCACCAAACAGACGCGTGGCGCTGAATTGCTCGCTCTCGACGGCGGAATGAACCACTACCTCGGCGCGTCCGGGAATCTCGGGGGCGTCTTGAAGCGCAACTATCCAATCGATGCGGTCACCGGCGACCCGGCCCGAGAGGGCACGTATGACTTGTGCGGACCGCTCTGCACCAACATCGACGCGCTCGGGAAGCAAGTGAATATGCGTGCACTTCGACCCGGGGACCTAGTCGCCATCGGCTGTGCCGGCGCCTACGGCCTCACTTCTTCCCCGGTCCACTTCATCTCGCATGCGCCGCCGCGCGAAATTCTGCTTCCGTCGGTCGGCGAAGCCGACGCGGCGGTCGACATCACGGCCGATGCTCCATCGGCCACCCCACCAGATTGGTCGCGCTTCTCGGACTGAGGTTCTCGTGCATCCATTCACACTCACATCACTTCTAGACGCCAACGTTGCTCGCGGTGGCGCGCTCGCCTTGGTCCGCGGTGAGGAGGCCGTCACGTATGACGAGCTGATCGAGCGGTCGTGCGACCTAGCACTTCGCCTCATGAAGCTGGGAGTCAAGCGCGGCGACCGTGTCTGCCTCCATTTGCCGAAGTCGATCGACGAGGCGGTGCTGACCTACGCGATTGCGCGGGCGGGCGCAGTCGTCGTGAACATCAACGCGATCGTGACGCTCCGGCAGTTGCGGCACGCGCTCACGAACTCCGGTGCCCGCATTCTGTTGTGCCAACCGCGAAAAGCCAAGGCCTTGTTGAACGCCGACCCCAACATCGATGGGCCGGAACCACCGGAGCTCGAGGTCATCGTGACCGTCGGTGGCGCACTGGACGACGACCGCACCGTTGCGCTCGATGACGTGGAAACCGCCCCAGGCGAGCTTCCTCGCCTGATCGGCGCGGACCCCGGGTTCATCATGTACACGTCCGGCTCGACCGGCCTGCCGAAGGGCGTGTTGCTGACGCACGAGACCGTCTTGCAGAGCGCTCGATCCGCTGCATCGCATCTGCACAACCGCGAGGACGATCGCGCCATTGGTGTGCTTCCCCTCAGCTTCGACTTCGGTCTGAGCCAACTCACCACGATGGCGCTGGTCGGCGGTACGCTGGTGATGCCCAAAGCAACCATTCCGACGGAGGTCGTGCGGACCATCGACACGCACGACGTCAACGCACTCGCGATGGTTCCCACGATGTGGATCCCACTCGTGCGACTACTGGTCGATCAAAGCCGGGCGCTCGACGGCATCCGCTACGTCGCCAACAGCGGCGGTCCGTTACCCACCGACGTGCAAAAGGCATGGCCCAAGGTGTTCCCGAACGCTCGACCCTACCTGATGTACGGCATGACCGAGGGCTTTCGCAGCACGTATCTTCCCCCGGAGGATTTCCTTCGGAAGCCTGGCTCGATTGGCGTTCCCCTCCCGGACGTAGAGATATACGTGGTCGACGACGACAAAGGCATTTGCGGGCCTGGTGAGCTTGGGCAGATCATCCACCGGTCCTCGAGCCTCATTTCGTCCGGCTACTATCGAAACCCCGAGGCGACGGCCGAGAAGATCGCGCCGTGCGCCCACCTCGCGCATCTCATTGGAGATGAGCCCGTGCTCTACTCCGGTGACACGGGGCATCTCGACGAGGAGGGCTACCTCTTTTTCGCTGCACGCACGTCCACGTTCATCAAGTGCAGCGACTTCCGCATCAGCCCGACCGAGGTCGAGGACGTGGTCTTCTCGAGCGGCCTCGTCACAGACGTCGTTGCCTTCGGGCGGCCGGACGAGTTGCTCGGTCAGGTCGTCCACATCGCCGTGACTGGCGTCGATGGTGGCGAGGTCGACCTCGACGGCATTCGGCGGCACTGCAAGAAGACCTTGCCGCCCTATGCCATTCCCCGCGAGATCCACGTGTGGGAGGGTGCCACGATGCCACGCACGGCCAACGGCAAGGTCGACCGGCCCAAGGTCATCGACCGATTTAGCGTGTGACCGCCCGCTAGAAGTAGGACTTCAGTGAGCCACGACGTCGGATGTCGACCGTCGCGCAATGAAAGCTCCCGCCGTACCGGTAAAACTGCCGGAACTTGCATGGGATGGGCTCGAAGCCCCAATCGCGGAGTTGTCGAATCAGGGGCTCTTCGCTGGCTTCGACGATGATTCGCTTCTCGTCGAGATTGAGAACGTTCATCGAGAGCCACCGAAACCAGCGGAACTGCGGGTGGGACTCCGGCATGGTCGACCGTGGCGCCTCGAGAAGCTCCCAGCCGCTCGCCTGGACGACTTCCGGAAGCCTCTTGATAGGCCGGTCCGGGTTCACCATGATCTTCCCAGGCGCCAGGGGCACGAACGTAGCGTCGATGTGAATCGCGCGGTCGTCATCGAACTCGACTCTGTGCAAGCGATACGCGTCCCCCAAGTGACGCCGAAGCCACTCGATGCCTGCGTCGTTGGTCACATGACTGCGCTGAATGAAGATGTCACGGCCGCATCGTGCCATGTCGGCCGCGTCCCAAACGGGCTCCAGCTCGGTGGTCACATAGTCCTTCCCGCGCTCGTATGACAAGTCGTAGAGCCCGTCGGTCATCATCGGTTTGGGCGCAGCGGACCACCTTGCGCCGCGCCGCCAGTACTCCATCACCAGGCGCCGGTAAGCGAAGAACTCGAAGTACCTCGACCGCCACGCCATCGGCGCCTCGAGAATCTGGTTTCCGATCACGATCAACACGTCTCGCGGGTTCGCCTGGCAGTACCCCGCGGCGCTCGTCCATTCGGGGGATGCGAACGGTCGCAGGTGCTCGACCCGATCGGGCCTGCGAACGACGACGCCCTCGGCGTGTAGGATGCTCACGAACTCGTCGAGCTCTCGCTCCGCGGGTTCGCGGATGAGCGGTACGATGGGTTCGCCGCCATGCGCGTGGGCGAAGGCGCGGGCCCGGTCGACGTCTTCCTTCGGCGTCACGGCTTGGAGAGCGATGTCCCAAGGTGGGTTTACCGCCCCTTCGAGCGAGCCTACGATCACCTCCTCCAAGGGATCCCACTCGTTGTGACTATTGACCACAGGGGCGGGGTTGTTTCGCTCGTTCATCGTGAAGGCATGATGATACCGTGACGTTCTTGGCGTGTCAGTGCCTGGGATTTGCGTCGCAAGGAGGGCACTGATAATCATTTCATAGATGACGGTGCATCCGACGAGGAGCGTAGTGTGAGCATCTCGCGGCGCCGCTGGATCGCAAAGAAGGTGGCGCGCCATGGCACGGCCTTTGGAGTTGCGGGGACGGGCTTGTTGACGGTGCGAAACCGGCTCGACAAGACGCCGACCGTTCGCGCCCTCATGTACCATCGGTTTGGGGATGCAACGCGGGATCCCTGGTGTGTCGACACGAAGGAATTCGAGAAGCAGGTCCGTTGGCTTGCCGACGAGGGCTTGGCCATCTCCGTCGATCAGCTCGTACGATTCCTCGAGGGCAGGGAACGGGTCGCCAGCGGTTCCGTCTTGCTCACCGTCGACGATGGATTTCTCAGCGTGCTCACCGACATGGCGCCGGTCCTTCATGCGCACGGCGTACCGGCAGTCGCGTACGTGACGACGGGTCGCCTCGGCACGACGGACCCCGAGGGCGGCGAGCGCTATCTCACGTGGGACGAGGCAGCGAAGTTGACTGCGCTGGGCGTCACCGTCGGTTCGCACGCCCATACACACAGCTCGCTCGGCCGCATGCCGCTCGAGCAAGCGCGCGATGAAGGCGCGCGATCGCGCGAGCTCCTGCAATCTCGCCTCGGCATCGAGGCGGACTCCTTTGCGTATCCGTTCGGCATGACCCCCGACCACAGCCCGGAGACAGCGGCCGCGCTTCGAGACCTCGGCTATCGCAGCGTCTTCACGGCCATGCATGGCGCCATTCAAGCGGGTGCGGACCCGCACAGCCTCCCACGGGTCAAAGTCGAGGGTGGAGAGGGTTTGACGATGTTCAAGTGGCTCTCACGGGGCGCGCTCGACTTGTGGCGCCTCTTCGATGAAGTTGGGTACAGGCTTCAGAGCCCGGATGCAGTCTGAGAAACCATGAAAGAAAAGCGAAAAGTTCTCTTTGTCTCTTCTTCCGGTGGGCACTGGATCCAGCTCAGGCGACTCCGTCCCGCGTTCGATGGTTGGCATCGCCTCTACGCCTGCACGAACGAAGGCTACCGGTCCACAATCGACGACGGTGAGGACTTCTTCGGCCTCCCCGAAGCAAGCCGTTGGAACAAGATACGCCTGGTGTACCAAGCCGGGATGGTGCTCTCAATCATCGCCCGAACCCAGCCGGAAGTCGTCGTATCGACTGGCGCATCGCCTGGATTCTTTGCGATGCTGTTCGGCCGCGCGATGGGCAAGAAGACAATCTGGGTCGACAGCATTGCGAACGTGGACGAGCTTTCTCTCAGCGGCCAGCAAGCACGTCGCTTCGCCGACCTCTGGATCACGCAGTGGGAACACCTCGCGCGACCAGAGGGTCCCAAATTCTTTGGAGCGGTCGTATGATCTTCGTCACGGTAGGCTCACAGCTTGCTTTCGACCGACTCGTCGAAGTGGTGGACGCTTGGGCCAGCAATCGAACGGATGTCCAGCTCTTCGGGCAAGTTGGCGACACGGACAAGCCACCGAAGAGCTTTCCCTCGGTGTCGACCATGTCGCCCGAGGAGTACCAGAAGCGATTTTCCGAGGCGGACTTGATCGTGGGCCATGCCGGGATGGGCACGATCATCGCGGCGCTCGAGCTCGGCAAGCCTCTGTTGATGCTGCCCCGTCTCGGCAGCCTCAAGGAGAGCCGCAACGACAATCAAGTCGGCACCGCGCGTCACTTTCGAAGCTTCGCGTTGTTTGAGGTCGTCGAGTCCGAGTCCGAGATCCCGACTCGTCTCGACCACATGTTGGCCAGCCTCGATGAATATCGGGGCGCTTCCGACGAGTTCGGCGTGGGCGATAGTCTCATCGACGCGATTCGAGAGTTCGTGGACTCTTAAAAAGCTGGGCACGTGGCACCGAAATGATCCGCTCCGCGTTCCATCTGCAATACTAGTTCGGCAGGTTTCTTACAATGCAGCTACCCAAAGAACCCAAGATTGGCGTGGTCGGACTGGGCTACGTCGGCATGCCCCTCGTGGTTGCGTTCGCCAAGACGCTTCCCACCGTCGGTTTCGACATCGATGGCAATCGGATCAACGAGCTCAACCGCGGGCACGATGCGACCGCCGAGGTCGAGCCGGACGTCCTCGGCGCCTGCCAAGCGACGTTTACGGGTGACGAGGAGTCGCTTCGCGACTGCAACACCTACATCATTACCGTACCGACGCCCATCGACGACAACAACGTTCCGCTTCTCCGACCCCTCGAGTCGGCAAGCGCGATGGTGGGCAAATACCTCAGCCCCGGTGACGTCGTCGTATACGAGTCGACCGTCTACCCCGGCGCGACGGAGGAAGTCTGCGTGCCGATCCTCGAAAAGGCATCGGGCTTGACGTTCAATCGGGACTTCTTCGCGGGCTACAGTCCCGAGCGAATCAATCCGGGCGACAAGAACCGGCCGCTCCCTTCGATCATCAAGATCACGTCGGGCTCTACGCCCGAGGCAGCCGAGTATGTCGACGCGCTCTACAGAAAGATCATCACGGCGGGAACCCACAAAGTGTCGGCGATTCGATCCGCTGAAGCCGCCAAGGTGATCGAGAACGTGCAGCGAGACGTCAACATCGCTTTGGTCAACGAGCTTGCGCAGATATTCAAACGGCTCGACATCGACACCGAGGAAGTGCTCGAGGCTGCGGGGACCAAGTGGAACTTCATCCCAATGCGGCCGGGGTTGGTCGGCGGTCATTGCATCGGCGTCGATCCCTACTACCTCGCCAACAAGGCACAGCGAAGCGGGTATTTCCCGGAGCTCATCGTGGCGAGCCGTCGTATCAACGATGCGATGGGCAAGGTCGTCACGGCCGAGGTGATGCGCCTGATGAACGAGCGTCGCATTCACGTCGTAGACGCAAACGTGCTCGTCCTGGGGCTGGCCTTCAAAGAGAACTGCCCGGACTTGAGGAACACCAAGGTGGTCAGCATCGTGCGAGACCTCGAAGCCGTCAACGCTTACGTCGACGTGTACGATCCCTGGGTCGACCCGGAACAGGGCAGGGCCGAGCTCGGGTTTCCGTTGACCACAGAGCTGCGTGATCGGCACTACGACGCGGTGATCGTGGCGGTCGGTCATCAACAGTTCCGCGACATGGGCATCGACCGCATTCGCGCACTATGCAAGCGTCACTCGGTCGTTTTCGACGTCAAGTATGTCTTTGGGAGAGCGGACACGGACGGAAGACTCTGATGAAGGGTTTGCGGGAACAAACGGAGGAGCGGTCATCGCCCGGGCCCGCTCAAGAAGCGAAGCAGCCCGGCTGGATCTGCTTTTCCGCGCAGGACTGGTGGTATCACAATCAGGCGCATTCGGATTTCCAGCTCCTGCGGCGGGTCGCGAAGCAAAGGCCGGTTCTCTTCGTGAATAGCATTGGTATGCGGATGCCCGCGCCCGGACGAAGCACGCAGTTCGCCCGCCGCATCTACCGAAAAGCAAAAAGCGTCGCGCGGTTCTTGAAGCAACCGCTGGCCGATACACCCGACTTTCACGTCCTCACGCCAGTCATCTTGCCGTTCTACGGATCCAAGGTCATTCGCGCTCTCAACGCGCGCCTGGTTCGGGAGCAAGTGCGCATGGTGGCAAGGTGGATCGGGATCGACCCCGACGATGCTGTACTCTTCGTGACAATCCCGACTGCCGTGGATGTCGTGCGCGATTGGCCGCGACGTTCGCTGGTCACGAACCGTTCGGATCTTCACTCGGCTTTCGAAGAGACCGACCAAGCCCTCATTCGAAGCCTCGAGCATGAGTTGGTCCGCATCAGCGACGTAGCGCTCTACACCTCGCATTCGCTCATGGCCAGCGAGGGGATGATCGCTGGCGACGGGGTGGTATTCCTCGACCACGGCGTCGACTATGACCGCTTCGCCTCCGCAACGGGGACGCCGCATCCAGATCTCGCGGACATCCCTCGACCCATTGTCGGGTTTTTCGGAGGTCTCGATGACTATGTCGTCGATCTGCCCCTGCTCAAGAAAGTTGCCGAGGATCTCTCTGACTGTTCACTGGTGCTGATCGGCGACGCCACCTGTCCGATCGACGACATCACGAACCTGCCCAACGTGCACTGGTTCGGGTTCCGTCCCTACGAGGAAATCCCCTCGTACGGCGCCGGCTTCGACGTGGCGTTGATGCCTTGGCTTCGCAACGAATGGATCGAACAGTGCAACCCCATCAAGATGAAGGAGTACTTGGCGATCGGCTTGCCAGTCGTCAGCACGGACTTCCCCGAGGTGCACTTCTATTCCGACGAGATTGCCGTGGCCGACAGTCACGAGCAGTTCGTGGCGCTCATTCGCGAGGCTTTGGACGGAAAGGCAGTCGGCACCACCGGCAGCAGGAAGGCCCGAGTCGAGGCCGTGACCTGGGACCGGCAGGCCGAGGAGCTCGTCGCGCTCGCTGAGGGGTGTTCCTGATGTGCGGCGTCGCCGGCATAGTGCGTTTCGACGGCCACCCGGTCGATCCCGGAGTCATCAGGGCGATGATCGACCGGCTCGTGCACCGCGGCCCGGATGACCAAGGCGTTTGGGTCGACGGTCCCGTGGGCTTCGGTCACCGACGGCTCTCCATCATCGATCTCGCAGGTTCGCCACAACCGATGGCCTCGAACGACGAGCGTCTGCACGTCGTGTTCAACGGCGAGATTCTCAACTACCGCGAGGTGCGGACTGGCCTCAACTATCCGTTCCGTACGTCCGGCGACACCGAGACCCTGCTCGCGGCCTTTGAGCGGTATGGGCCGTCGTTCGTCGAGCACCTGGCTGGCCAGTTCGCCTTTGGGATTCACGACAAGAGTGACGGCTCGACGTGGCTATTCCGCGACCGCCTCGGCATCCTGCCGCTGTACTACTGGCTCGACGATCGCCAGCTCGTCTTTGCATCCGAGATCAAGGCGCTCTTCCCAGCGCTCCCTCACCGTCCCTCCGTCGACCAGGGAGGGCTGGCTGCCTACCTGGCACACCGGTCCGTACCCGCGCCCGGCACGCTGTTCGAAGGCATCCGCAAGCTACCGCCCGGCCATCGGCTTCACGTCATGCGCGATGGCTCCACGCGAATCGATCGATGGTGGTCGATTCCCGAAGATGACAGCTCGCAAACGGTATCCGGTGAGGCTGCCACGGAGATGGTTGCGCAGGCCCTTCGCGCGTCCGTCGAGCGCAATCTCGTCGCCGATGTTCCCGTTGGCTCCTATCTCAGCGGAGGGGTCGACAGCAGCCTCATCGTCGCGCTGATGACCGAGCTCGTCGGGTCGGAGAAGGTTCACACGTTCTCCGCCGGCTTCGATGACCCGGAGCTCGACGAGGTCCACCATGCGCTTCGGGTCAGCGAGCACCTCGGGACGATCCACCACGAGGTCACCGTCACGACCGACGACTTCGAGCGCCTCTGGCCGCGACTGACGTGGCACCGTGATGCGCCAATTTCTGAGCCAGCCGACATCGCAGTGTTTCGACTCGCAGAGCTCGCGCGCCAGCACGTCAAGGTCGTGCTGTCTGGCGAAGGGAGCGATGAGCTCTTCGCCGGCTACCCGAAGTACCGATTCGCCCGCGCAACGGCGCTGGCCGGGCTCGTGCCTACATCGCTTCGCGCAGGAGTGATCGATGCAGTCGAGGGCCGGCTCCCGTCTCGATTCCGGCGCGCGCGGATCGCGCTGCGCGCCTTGCGGGGCGCCGACGAGGCCGAGCGTCTCGAAGGATGGTTCGCGCCATTCACGAGCCGAGAGCGCATCGCGCTACTTCGAAACGTCGATCGCAGACCCGGCCAGGACATCGCGTGTGGCAAAGGGGATCCGGTACGGCGGATGCTGTTTGCTGATTGCCATGCGTGGCTTGCGGACAACCTCCTCGAACGTGGTGACCGAATGTCGATGGCGGCCTCGCTCGAGCTCAGGCCCCCGTTCCTCGACCACGACATGGTCGAGCTGGCGTTCTCGCTTCCATCCAACGTGAAGCTCCGGAACGGCGTGACCAAGTGGGTCGTCAAAGAGGTAGCTCGTTCGGTGCTTCCCGCCGAGATCGTCGACCGCCCCAAAGCCGGGTTCCGCGTGCCGATCGCAACGTGGTTCCGCGGCTCCATGCGCGACATGGCTCACGATCGCTTGCTTGCCGCGACCTCCTTCGTGACCGAGGTGTTCGATCGCAAGGCCATTGAAGGGCTTCTCGACGCACACGGGTCCGGTCGCCGCAACGAGGACATCCGCATCTGGACCCTCATGTGCTTGGAGGTCTGGCACGAGCAGTTCCGCGGCGAGCTTTCCGGCGCGTCGAGTGATGTCGAATCCTCCGTCGCAGTCGGTCATGGCTAGGCAAAGGCCCATCGTACGCTCACGGGTTCGCCTGGCCTTGGCGATTGGTCTCGGCCTCGTCGGCATGATCGCTGCGTATCGCGCATCGCAGGATCAGCCGCCCCGGGAGCCGACCGGCAGTCCGAGCAGCCGGTTCGTGCGACCCGGCGGGGCGGGCGCCAAAGACGGCTCCAGCTGGGCGAACGCGTTCGACGGCTTGCCTCCCAAGCTAGAGCGCGGGACGGTGTACTGGGTGGGCGCCGGCGCGTACGGACCCTACGTTCTCGACGACGCGCTACGCGATTCGCGAGAGATCGTGCTCCGCAAGGCGACGGCAGAGGCGCACGGCTCGGACATCGGTTGGGTACCCCAGCTCGGCGAGGGGCAAGCGGTTTTCGGACCACTTCGGTTCGAGACGGGCCACTACACCCTCGACGGTGGGGAGCCCAACGGGTTCCACGTCGTGGGCCGCATGGGGACCGAAGCGACTGTCCTCATCGAAGGCAGTCACGTCATGCTCCGGCACGTGGAAGTCGATGGTGGCTTTCGCGAGGCAGGTGGAAAGCAGGTTGCCGGGGGCTGCAACGGCAGCAACGTCCATGGCGACCACACCACATTCGATCGTTGTGAGATCCACAGCATCGCGGACGACGGGATCGGCATTTACGCAACTCACGTTCGCGTGCTTCACTCCACGATCCACAATCTCCACGGGTGCGGTACCGACGGCGACTGCGGCCCCTGCTACAACGGGCATAGCGACGGCATCGAGATGAGCGGCGCGTCGGACATCGAGTTGGTCGGCAATTTGGTCTATGACGTCTTGGCGAACGCGGCGCTCTACATGGACGACTGGTCGGGCTCGGCGGTTCGCGGTTTGCTCGTCTACAACAACGTCTTCTACACACCCGACACCGGCTTTGCCGTCTATCTGCAGAAGGTGAAAGGGGCCAAGGTCCACAACAACGTCATTTGGGGCAAGACCCAGGGCAGCAAGTACGGCGGACTTTCCATCGGGCCCGGCATCGAAGATCTCGAGGCGCACAACAACATCATCCTCAACATCAACTTCAGTCACATGGGTGCGAAGCAAGATCCAGCGGTCCACCGACTCGACTACAATTGGTTTGGCATGGTCAACTCTGATGAGTACTCCGCGGCCTCGCACGACTTGATCGGCGACCCACGCTTTGCGGCCATCCCAATGAGCGGTGACCCGGATGACCACCGCAGCGACCGAATCATGCTCGGCGATTTCGAACCGCATGCGGCCGGGCTCGTCGACAGCGCAACCACACCAAGCGGCGTCCCGGCCGTCGACATCGTGGGACGCGAGCGGCCCCAGGGCAGCACTTGGGACCGGGGCCCCTTCGAGGCATTGCCCCGGTGAGCTGCTATCGTGCCAACCGAAGGAGTGCCCCGTGCCCACCCCTGGTGTAAGCGTCGTCATCGTCAACTGGAACACTCGCGACATGGTCTTGCGCCTTCTCGCGAGCCTCTCGACGCCCAGTGCCGATTCGGCGCACGAGCTCGAACTCATCGTGGTCGACAACGACAGCAGCGACGACAGCGTCGAGGCTGTTCGCCTCGAATTTCCCAACGTGAAGTTGGTCGCACAGAGCGAGAACCGCGGATTCGCCGGCGGAGTCAATCCAGGCGTGAGGGTCGCCACGCAGCCGCTCGTATTGCTGCTCAATACCGATGCCCACACGTCGCGCGCCTCCATCGAGGCCGTGGCGCAATACATGGCGGACCACCCGGAGGTAGGAATCGTCGGGCCTCAGATCTTGACGCCCGAGCATCGCCCGCAATCGAGCGCCTGGCGCGATCCGTCTCTGACCTGGATGGCGCTCCGCGCCCTCGGTCTCAGCAATCTCAATGCGCTCAACTTCGAGCGATACCACGAGAAGCCGTTCGACGAAGCAGCCGAAGTCGACTGCGTCAGCGGCTGCGCAATGATGATTCGTCGCGACCTCATGGACGAGCTTGGCGGTTTCGACGAGGACTACTTCATGTACTTCGAGGAGACCGATTTCTGTCTCCGGGCGCGACGTCTCGGCCAACGTGTCCACCATGCTCCGGTTGGCGAGTTCGTGCACGAGGAAGGGGGCACGTCGAAGAGCGTGCGACTGAGGACTTTTCTCGATTTCCAACGAAGCCAGATCCTCTTTCATCGCAAGCACGGTGGCGTGGGAGCCGCGATCGCAGCACGCGGTCTTCTCGCGCTCGGCTCAGCGTTGCGGGTTCCGCCGCTGGCAGCGTTATCACTAACCGGTCGTGCCGAGCGTGCGCGCGGGCAGCTACATCTGCACCTGAGCAGCATCGCATGGCTTGCGAATCCCCTCGGCGGCTTGGTGCCAGACGTCGATCGCTCGCAGTAGAGAGCGTTGGGGGATGCCGCCCCCAATCCCTGGCCGTGTCGTGATTTCGCACACAGTCTCGGCGCTTCACGTGCCCGTCACCCAGGTATTGTTGCCATCGCATCTATCCGGAATTAGGCTGTTATGTCTATGAAGGTCCTCGTCACAGGTCACAATGGTTACATCGGTGCGGTCATGGTTCCGTTCTTGCAAAAGGCGGGTCATGAAGTTGTCGGACTCGACACGTACTTATTTGAAGGTTGTCATCAAGGGCCGGCTCCGGTTGACCCGCCCGCGCTCCGAATGGACTTGCGCGATGTGAAGGCTGAGCATCTCGAAGGGTTTGATGCGGTGATGCATCTGGGGGCGCTGTCGAATGATCCGCTCGGGGATCTGAATCCGCAGTTCACCTACGACATCAATCTGCACGCCTCGGTCAATCTTGCGAAGGTTGCCAAGGAAGCCGGCGTGGAGCGCTTCCTGTTTTCGTCGTCTTGCTCTCTCTACGGGAAGCCGAAGACCGACGACCCTGTCGATGAGACCGCGGGGTTCAACCCGCAGACGCCCTATGGCGAATCCAAGATCAAGGCGGAGCAGCAGATTGCGCCGCTCGCGAGCGATGACTTCAGTCCGACCTACCTTCGCAACACGACCGCGTACGGATGGTCTCCGCAGCTCCGTGGCGACATCGTCGTCAACAACCTGACCGCCCATGCCTTCATCTCGGGTGAGGTGCTCATCAAGAGCGACGGCACGCCGTGGCGACCGCTGGTGCACGTCGAGGATATCTGCCGAGCGTTTCTTGGGCTGATGGAAGCACCGCGTGACGTCATTCACGATCAGGCGTTCAACATTGGGCGCACCGATGAGAACTTCCAGATCTCGACCGTGGCGGATATGGTCGCCGAGATCGTGCCCAACTCGAAGGTCGTGTATGCCCCGGGAGGGGAGGCCGATACGCGAAGCTACAAGGTCGATTTTGAGAAACTCGCCACCCTGGTACCGGCCGCCGCGCCGCAGTGGACGGTTCGCAAGGGTATCGAAGAGCTCTACGGCGCCTACAAAGAGTACGGCTTGACGCTCGACGAGTTTGAGAACCGCTACCTGCGCATCAAGCACCTCCGAAAGTTGTTCGCCGACGGCAGGCTCGGCGAGGGCGTTCGGTGGCAGCCGGGCAAGGAAAAGGCAGCAGGCTGAGCATGACCGAGCAAGCAACGGGTCCGACGGACGCGCATTGCCGCTTCTGCAACACGCCCCTCCATTTCACCTTCGTCGATTTGGGCATGTCGCCGCTCTGCCAGACGGTCATTCGTCCGGAGCAGCGCAACGACATGGAGCCCTTCTATCCGTTGCACGCGCGTGTCTGCGACCAGTGCTTCTTGGTGCAGCTCGACGAGTACGTGGCGCCGGCGGACATCTTCACGGAGTACGCCTACTTCTCCGGGTTCTCAGACAGTTGGCTCAAGCACGCGAGCGACTACGTCGACATGATCAGCGAGCGCATCGGGCTCGACTCGAGCTCGAGCGTGGTCGAGCTCGCCAGCAACGACGGCTACCTCCTTCAGTACTTCGTGAAGAAGGGCATTCCTGCGCTCGGCATCGAGCCGGCCGCCAACGTGGCCAAGTCCGCAGAAGAGAAGGGCGTGCCTACGATCGTCGAGTTCTTCGGCGCCGAGCTTGCGCGACGCCTCATCGCGGAAGGGAAGAGCGCGAACCTGATCCTTGGGAACAACGTGTTGGCGCAGGTGCCGGACCTCAACTCGTTCGTCGAGGGCATCAAGATTCTTCTCGCCCCAGGGGGCGTGGTCACCATCGAGTTCCCCCACTTGTTGCAGCTCATGGATCAAAACCAGTTCGACACGATCTACCACGAGCACTTCTCGTACTTCTCGTTCCACACCACCGAGAAGATCTTCGCGGCGCACGGGATGACGCTGTTCGATGTCGAAGAGCTTCCGAGTCACGGCGGCTCCCTTCGCATCTATGGCCGTCACGCGGACGACGAGAGCAAGCCGGTCACCGATCGCGCCATTGCACTTCGCGAGCGGGAGATCGAAGCCGGGCTCGCCGGCTTGGACGCCTACCGAAAGTTCCGCGAGCAGGTCGAAGCGACCAAGCGCGACCTCCTCGAGTTTCTCATCGAGAAGAAGCGAGAGGGCAAGTCGATCATCGGGTACGGCGCACCAGGCAAGGGGAACACCCTTTTGAACTACTGCGGGATCCGCACCGATTTCCTCGACTACACGGTCGATCGCAACCCCTACAAGCAGGGAACGGGCCTGCCAGGGACGCATATTCCGGTCTACCCGCCCGAGAAGATCGCCGAGACCAAGCCCGACTACATTCTCATTCTCCCGTGGAACCTGAAGGACGAAATTGCCGCTCAGCTCGCTTACACTGCAGAATGGGGAGCGAAGCTGGTCGTCCCGATTCCTCATGTGAAGGTTTTATGAGATGAAAGTGGTGTTGTTCTGCGGAGGTGAGGGCACGCGAATTCGCGAGTACTCCGAGAGCATTCCGAAGCCCATGGTGCCCGTGGGCTACCGGCCCATCCTCTGGCACGTGATGAAGTACTACGCCTACTATGGGCACAAGGATTTCATTCTTGCGCTCGGCTACAAGGCCGACGTCATCAAGGACTTCTTTCTCAACTACAACGAGGCCGTGTCCAACGACTTCGTGCTCTACGAGGGCGGCAAGCGAATCGAGCTCGCCAACAGCGACATCGAAGACTGGACGATCACCTTCGTCGACACGGGCGCCAAGGCGTGCATCGGCGAGCGTTTGTGGCGGGTGCGCTCGTATCTCGAGGGCGAAGAGATGTTCATGGCAAACTACAGCGATGGCGTCACCGACCTGCCCCTCGACCGCTATGCTGACGAGTTCAAGCGCAAGGACAAGATCGCGAGCTTCGTCGCCGTCGAACCTCCTGGAAGCTACCACGTGGCCCAACTCGGGGATGACGAGCTCGTCGAGTCGATCCAACCGATCACGAGCACGGGTGCCCGTATCAACGGGGGCTACTTCATTCTGAAGCAAGAGATCTTCGACTACATGCAGCCGGGCGAAGAGCTGGTGCACGAGCCGTTCCAACGCTTGATCAAAGAGGGCCAACTAACGGCGTACCGTCATGATGGCTTCTGGCAGCCCATGGATACCTTCAAAGAGCAGCGGCAGCTCGACGAGCTCAACCGCAGCGGGCAAGCCCCCTGGCGGGTTTGGGACACCCCCGACGAGCCGTGACGAAAAGGAACGCCTGCTGATGCAGACACTATCGCTTCCGACATCCAGCCCGACCATCCTGTGCCTCGGCGCGCACAGCGATGACATCGAGATCGGCTGCGGTGGAACGCTGCTGCACTTGCTGAACCAGATGCCAGATGCGTCGGTTCATTGGGTTGTCTTCAGCGCCGAGGGCAAGCGTGCCGAAGAAGCGCAGCACGGGGTCGAGCTCTTTGCCGGCGAACGAGCGGCTTCCGTTCAGCTTCACGACTTCCGGGATGGGTTCTTCCCCGATGCGTTCGGCGAGATCAAGGAGCGGTTTCGCGACATCCAGCAATCGGTCGATCCAGATCTCGTGTTCACCACCTGGCGGCGCGATCTCCATCAGGATCATCGCCTCATTTCCGAGCTGACGTCGCAGACGTTCCGCAATCAGCTCATCCTAGAATACGAGATCAGCAAGTATGATGGCGACCTCGGCTCGCCCAACGTGTACGTACGGCTCGAAGCGGACGAGGCCGACCGCAAGGTCGAGAACCTGGTGAGCGCTTTCGGGACCCAGCACGAGAAGTACTGGTTCACCGCGGAGACATTCAAGGCGCTGATGCGTGTTCGAGGTGTCGAATGCCGCTCGTCGAGCGGATACGCCGAGGCGTTCTACGGCCACAAGATCGTGTTCGGCGCCGGTCCCTCGTCATGAGCTCGAAGTGTTGGAGCTGCGGGGAGCCCCGCCCGCGGCGGTTCTACGAGCTAAGGGGCATTCCGATCTCTAGCTGTGTTCTGCTCGGCTCGCGTGACGAAGCGCTGGCATTTCCAAAGGGAGACCTCGAGCTCGCGTTCTGCGAGCGCTGCGGCTTCATTCAGAACGGCCTCTTCGACCCGGATTTGCTCGACTACACGCAGGACTACGAAGAGAGCCAGGGCTTCTCGCCCACCT
>Ga0316193_10000554_pt1 | contig 23627 bp, 21 predicted proteins | sample MerIslsedime2_MG_FD_207735 | JGI IMG/M metagenome (GOLD analysis project Ga0316193, IMG submission 207735) | Coastal sediment microbial communities from Maine, United States - Merrow Island sediment 2 | ecosystem: Environmental > Aquatic > Marine > Coastal > Sediment | place: USA: Maine... | reverse complement strand
TCTTTTGGCCCTTCATTGACAAAATTTGTATTAAGCTCTACTTCTACCTTTTGTCCGTTAGAGCATCTCATGGTCATATATCTAAGTTTTTGAGATAAGCCATACTCGAGTGCTTTTTTGATAGAAAAGCCAAAGTAGTCATCTTTTAAAAAGTCATAAAAGGGTTTAAATAAGACCTCACTTTGTTTTTTTATTAACAGCCTTTCAGCTGCTTCATTATAGATTGTTATAATGCTGTCTTTATTGATAAAGATGATTGCTTGGTTAATATTTTTTAGAAGGCTCTTTAGGTATAAAGAAACACAACTTAGTTCTTTATTGACTGTCTCAAACTGCTTTTGTAAAAAGGTGTAGTCGGTTTTTATTTTTTTAGCTTCTTTTGAAAATAATGAAAACGCTTTGGCAAGATGCTGCACTCCCTCTGATAAGGAATTGCTATTCATCGCCATTTCTGCACTTTTTTGTAGCTGTTCAATCAAAGAATCAGACATACTAACCCCTAATTTGAACTATAGTGTTTTTATAAAAACTTGAGTACTTTTTTATGAAATACATATTATTTGGCCTTTTGGCGATTATTTTTTTTTCATGTTCTGGCCTACAAAAAACCGAATATGACAAAATTAGAAAAAAAAACCTAACTGCAGAGCGGATCGCGAGAAATCATGATGACATGCTGGATTTTATAAAAAATCCTTCTATAAAAAAAAGCGAACCGTATTTTTGGGAAGATGTTGATCAGGTTTACTTACCTAAGATTACCAAAGACTTTTTTAGATGCAGAGGACATAACAAGAACCCTCCTAAAGAATTTAACAAGGTGCTTTTAAACGATTGCAATGGTTCTTCAAAGCACAGTCTTCCACTGATTCATGGCAGAGAAAATGTGTATCAGACTTTATTAGATATTTTGAATTACATTCAGATTAATCTGAATCAGAAAGTTGTAATCACCTGTGGATATCGCTGTCCAAAGCATAGTGTGTACGCAGAGCCTATGCAAGCAGAGTCTTATCATATGATAGGAGCTGAAGTTGATTTCTATATTAAGGGGTATGAAACAAAAGCAGACACTGTAGTTGAGGAAATTATCAATTACTATAAAAACTCAGACCTTTATAAGAACCAAAGCGACTATACTAATTTTCAAAGGGTTTCAGTAAATGGGACTAAGACAAAAGCTTGGGTTAATAAAGAAATCTGCATCAAATATTTTGACAAATCAGAAGGTAGAGATATTGATAATCGCCACCCTTATCCATATATTTCTATTCAAGTAAAGTATGATAAGGCTCTTAAAGAGAAAATTGTCTTTTCCAAAAGTAAAGCTGAAAAAGGTTATTATAAATGGTAATCTCAGATCATTTCCATGTTGTACTTCACAGCTCTTTTGGTGTTTAGGAAAGCATTCTATAAGAAGTGGGCAGTAATTGTCTAAAATCGTGGTGATTTAAAGTATTATATACCGAAAATGACAGATAAGCTCCTCCATCAAACTATCATTGAGGTCGGAGCAATAATATAAGTTAGCTTCATAAAAGCGCATTAGAAGATTTTTTATAAAAAAGGGTAAATAAAATTACTCCTTTTCTAAAATAGATGATGACTTTATGATTTTAGCCTTATGCCGACGTGGTGGAATTGGTAGACACGGTAGACTCAAAATCTACTATTCGCAAGGATGTGCTGGTTCGAGTCCGGTCGTCGGCATTTTCTAGATCTTGCTTTTTTATGATAAGTGTTAGTTTTTAGATTATGTTCCCATATTCAAAGTAAGAAGCAAATTATCAACAATTTTATAAGACGGTTTTGAGGAGGCTTAGCAGCCTCAATGATCTCAAAATCTATTTAAGGCATTTAACTAGTATTTTTCTTTTAAAAAAAAATACTAGTTAAATATCATCTTTCTAAAACTTATATTAGATATTTAATATGTTAGAAAGGTTATCTTGGTCATCTTTACTAGTTATTTGGGTAATGTTTTTTATGGGACAAAAAACATACGCAGAAATTAGTGACAGTCTTGAACAATTCCTTTTGTTTTATAAGTATTTTCCCAATCATGAATTTTCATGTGCTCTCTCTTTAATTTAAACTTTTTGAAGAATAATCTGGTAAAAGTCTCTTTTTCCTATTTTTAATTTGAAATTTTCTTGAGTTACGTCTTTTATTGTCAAATGTGGATTGGTGATTTTTTCAGAATTGACGGCCACACCACCACCTTGAATAAGTCTCCTTAATTCTCCTTTACTCTTACCTGGAAGAAGGGCGGAGCAAAGAGAAATCAATGTCAATTCTGAGAATTTTAATTTGAGCATTGGTAAAGAAATAGGCTTAAATTCAATAAGTTCCTCATCTCTAGATTGAATTTGCCTATAGAAATGTTCAGCGCTTCTATCTGCTGCCTCATTCCCATGAAATTGACTTACAATATCGTGGGCAAGCTCTTTTTTAACATTCATTGGGTTGACAGATCTATCAGACAATGATTTATGAAGATCTTGGACCTTCTCTACAGAAAAATTACTTACAAGATTTGCATATTCTTCAATTAATTCATCAGGAATAGACATGATTTTTCCATACATGTTATTGGGGTCATCAGCAAGCCCGATATAATTATTGAGAGATTTGCTCATTTTTTGATGACCGTCAGTTCCTCTCAAAATTGGGACACAGGCAACAACTTGTTGTTGTTTTTTGTAAGCACTCTGGATGTCTCTTCCAACTAAGCAGTTAAAAAGTTGATCTGTTCCTCCCATTTCAACATCAGATTCTATCATGAATGAATCATAGCCTTGGATAACTGGATAAATAAGTTCATGAAAATGAATAGGAATATTATCTTTATAACGATTGTTAAAATCTTCACGCTGTAAAATTTGAGATAGAGTAACTTTTGAAAGAAGTTCAATTACATTTTTTAATTTTAGTTTCTCGAACCATTCAGAATTAAAGTGAATCTCTGTTTTTGAGAGATCTAATATCTTAGACAGCTGATTTAAATAGGTCGTAGCATTTGCTTTGACTTCTTCTGAAGTAAGCGATGGGCGTGTTTTATTACGTCCTGTAGGATCTCCAATACAAGCTGTGAAGTCACCGATAATAATAATAATTCTGTGTCCACAATCTTGAAACTCTTGCATTTTTTTTAATACGACAGCATGACCTAAGTGTAAATCTGGGGCTGTCGGATCAAAACCTAATTTAATTCGAAGAGTTGTTTTTTCTTTGAGGCTCCATTTTAATTTTTCTAATAGTCCATCTACAGGAACTACAATTTTTAAATTTTTCTGTAATTTTTCTAATTCTGCTTCAAGTTTCATTGAGCTATCCTTTTCTTGATTACTAACTGTATTAAGAGTCTCTGGCATACCTTTATGTCTATTATCACAAAAATATCTCTTAGAGATAAGAGCTGCTTTATTATTATTTTTACTTATAGAAGATAAGAAACGAGAATGAAAAAAATGCCTGTTTTATATGCTGCACTGCTTAATAAACAACTATGTTGTAAAAGTTGACAAGAAAGATGGGGGTTTTTTTTACCTTCAAAAATAAAGCCTTCTCCAAAAGAAATAATTTTTTTAGGCAGAGTACATTGAGAGACACTTTGTTGAATCAAGAAACGATGTCGTGTTCTCGAAAAAGTAGAAGGTAACTGGCTTGCAAAAACTCTACAACTTATATTCTTTTTTTATTTCTCTAAAAAATCAAAAAACTAAGTATAAAGAACTTAAAAAAAAAATCAAGAAAAAACAATATATATTTAATTTTTTTGTATTCAGTTTACTAGCTTTCCATGTTTGTATTAATTGAGTTAGCTGTTTTCTAGAAGTAGAAGACCAGCTTAAAAAAGCTGGTCTTCTAAGATTATTTAAAGTCTTTTATTAGTCTTTGCCCCAAATATGAGAGAAGGTTGGTTGTCATTTACTTTGAGTGCTATTGAAATATCTCCAGTTATAAACTCTAAGAAAGGTTTCCATTCAACTAGATCTAAACTAAGGGTTAACCCATCTTTAACAAAGCGGGCATAAAACGTTTTTTGTACGGTTATTTCTCCAGAATTGTCTTTTTCTAGGTTAATCAAATCTCCTTTTAGAAAAAAGCTGATGGGTAAAGTAGTCTTGTTGGAAAACTCTATAGCAGTATTTGAATACTTTCCTTGTGTAATTTCATTCAAATCCTTGTCAGTTAAATCTAAAACACTAATAACAGTTAAATCTTGAGGTAAGGTGTTGAAGGACTTTTCACAGGCTTCACAATAACAGCATTTTGCAAAAGCTGATAAACTAAGAGTTGTTAGTACGAATAATATTTTTTTCATAAGTAGTTCCTTACTACAATTGTAGTAGTTAAAGTTAAAAAAATTTAAAAGGTCCAGAACCTTCCAAATAAAATTGTTGAGCAAATAACATATCCGATAAATATAAAGAAAGTAACTCTCAGCAATCTAAAAGAGACATCATTTGGTTTTAATAATAAGTTAATACGTTTACGTATGGTGTTTGTTGATAGGTAATTTGCAAAAAAATAGTTTGGAGTTTTTAGGGAAACTTTAGCAGCTTTATATATGGCAGATGCTAAATCAATAGAATTTATTTTGTATCGTTTACAGTTGCGATCACATCCAATTTCTTGACCTTCCTTTATTCGTTTTCGAAGCCACCTTGTTGGAATCCACCAAAAAATCGATTCTATAATACTTAGGGTTATATTCAACAAATTATCTCTATAGCGGATATGTTCAATTTCATGAGCTAAAATTGCTTCGTATTCTTCCTGTGTTAGGTTTTTTAAAAGATCAAATGGGATATGGATATTTGAAGATAAAATGCCAGCTACAAATGGTGAGCCTGAATAATTAAGGCAGGTGATAATTTGAAGTTTATTTTTTCTAAAAAGCTGTTTTAAGTAAGGGTTTTTGACTTTTTTAGTTTGTGAGGTTTTTTCGAGATTATTAAGTTTAGCTGTAAAATGCTTATAACTAATCAGTTTTCTAATTAAAGAATAAGTGCAGGTGAATACAAATAATATAGTAAGGTAGTTTAGGGTATTTTTATTTGATGAATAGCCGACTATATCTGCTAGTGTAAAAGTTAAATCACCTGGGAGTGCCATTTTAATCATTGATATTATTTGGAATGGTTCTTTGAACCCAAGTGCCATAGATAAGGTTCTGGTGCCACTTTCACAATTTAGCGGGTTAACACCATGAAGGTAAGACCATTTTGAGAAGTTATATAAGAGCAAGTCCAAAGGTAACTTAATAATTGGCAGAATTCTTAAAAATACTGCAAATCTACCTTGTTTGACTTTGAATAGAAAAATGATTCCTTCTATTAAAAAAGCTGTGGTAAAGAATGCCAAGGTGCTGTTTATAAGGATGTTTAAAGTAAAAAAAGAAAATTTATCCATTATTTTTTCGTTCGAGTTTTCGTAGCTGAATTAGTTTTTCAAGTTCTTCAAAATCTTTTTCAGAAAGCGTTTGGTCATCTAGCAAAAAATTGACCATGTCAAGACTTTTTCCTCCAAAGATTTTATTTTTGATACGACTTAAGATGTTTATGGAGGGAGATTTTACTTTTGTAGTTATCCAATATACATATTGATTGCCATGTTTTTCCCGGGCAAGTTCGTCTTTAATTGCCATTCTACTCATGACGGTCATGATAGTTGTGTAGCTGCTTTTTCGTTTTAAATTATCACAAACTTCTCTAACAGTTGCTCGTTTTAACCTTCGAATAATAGTTAAGATGGAAAGTTCAAGTTCTCCAAAGCTTAGTTTTTTCAAATTACAACCTACTTTTTATATTAATAAAAACTACTACACTTGTAGTAAATATGACAATCAAAAAAAAGAAAAAAAATTGACTCAATCAAAAAAAAATGAAAGATTTTTCAAAAAATTCTTTTAAACAAATTTTTAATTTCCTATGTTACATTTACTTTATTAGACAAGTGTCGAAAATGATTGCACTTCAAACAGTTAGATCCCTAATTCCAGTTAATATTCCTTTTTTTCGTAATGCTTCTCAAGATGATCTTATAACACGTGTTTCAAAAGTTGCTTATCGAATTTTAGAGTACTTATTTAGTTTAATTGAGAAAGGCATTGATTATCTGATTCAAGGCATTGAACCAGAGTCTTTTTACATAAGATATAAAAGATCTATTCAGATAACTGTAATTGCATTAAGCATTTTTGGAATGTATATGGGTTCTAAATATATCAAAAATAAAGTACTTCAATATATAAACTCTTTTGTTCCTGATTCTTTTATAAAGGTACATGAAAAAATATCAATGATGCTTAAAGGGCTTTTCAATGTTGAGAGTGAAATAAATCCGAAACCGTTTGAAGAGATCCTTAGCGAATTAAAGAATCTCTTCAAAAATGAAAGTTCAACATCTAATAAAATTGAGAGATCTAATGGAGATAGCAATACAGATAGTCAATTTGATTTTTGTTTAGATAACATTTATCTATTTTTTTATAAAATCCAGGATGTGGCATTATTTGGTAAAAATCTTTCGGTCAGCGGATATGATAAATTAAGAATTTACACCAATACGGGGGGGCAGTTGTTGTTTACAATGGCTGAAGAAGTGAATTTCTTTCGAAACAAAATAGCTAGTAAATTTTATGATTTATCTTATTCTGCTTTAGAAAAAGCTAAATTGGAGTATGTTTTAGATCCAGCAGTTCAAATGTTGAAAACTTTAGTGGTATCTTATTTTTTATATAAGGCTTCAATGCATTATATGCCCATTTTTCCCGGAAATTTACCAGGTGAAGTATATAATAAAAGATATATAAGCTACTTAGCTAGCTTACTCTCTGATCAGTTATTAAGAAAAGGTTTTGATTCTAATGTTTTAATTGAAACCCTTAGCAATAAGGAGTTTAAGCTAGTAGCTGAACATTTAAGCAAAGAGAGTTATAATCGCCTAGTTAATGTTTTAAATCACGCTGGGTTAAAATTTTTAATTGAAAAATGAATTTTAGTTAAATAACTTTGCCAACTAAACATAATTATTGCCTGCTCTATTCCTTTTATAGGATCTTTTCAAAAGTTTGTTTAACTTAAGGTAAATGCCTTTAGTTATCTTGATAACATGATAACTGGAGTCTTTTGTGAAAAAACTTTACATAAGATTATATAAATTTTATTGTATGTAAAAAAATGAGAAAACTATGACAATTCCTCCAAGAGATAAGACGCTGCACACAGAGTATCCAGAAAAAAGTGACACTCTTTCAAGAGATTTAGAGAATCATATTAAAGATGTGATTGAATCTAAAAATAAACCTACTGTAAGAGAGAAGATGGATGAGATATATCAGTTTTTAAAAAAGCATCGCCTTGATATTGAGTCCCAGTGTAAAAAAAATGGCTGGATGCCTGGCGGACTCGAAGACTTTGCGCATTCGTTAGATCACACTATCGAGTATTCTCATGAGTATCTAACAGCTTTCCAAAAAGACACCCCAGAGCATTTAGTTGAGATTACTATTGAAAGAGCTGAAGAAGTGTTGTTCTTTTTAAATAATGAATCTAATTAATTTAGTTTAGTTTTGGGTTTTTTTATAATTAATTACAATTAATAGGTGTTTTTATTTGTAATTAATTTCCTTCTTGATAAAATAAGCCTTGGAGGCGAAAGACTTTTTCACCTCCGGGAGCGAGCCAAGTAAATTATTACAAGGGGGAGGAAAACCATGTCAGAAAATCTTGATCATCCAAATCTTCCGCATGAAAATTTTTCTACGGAACAAGCTGTAAACTCAACAGTTGAGAAAAAAGAAGAAATCAAAGTTAAAAAAATAGCAGAAGATAACCTATTAGAAGCAACTTTAGATGAGCAAAGTTATTCCTTAGGTGAGGTGCCACAATCGTATCTATTAGATCCAGAGATTAATTTGCCGCTTAATTCTGACTTATTGGACTCAAGTGAAAGAAGCTTGCAGTCAATGTTAGATGAGTCAGGTCATCTTATACAAGAGGAAATAGTAGACATTAAAAAGCACCAAAAATCAGTTGATTATTGGGAAGCTAGGATTGAAAAAAATAAAGCTTTTATTAAGCATAACTATGAACTTGCTAAAAAAAATAATGAGGCGATTGCTTACGATAAACGAAATAGAGATTATTGGTGGACAAGAGCTGAGCAAGTAGAGCTGGATTATCAAAATGCTGAGGTCTCATCTAGAGAAGATGAATGGGCTTGGTTAATCAGAAAATATGGCTTAAAAAATCCAGACGGATCTTCAATCGATGCAAAAAATGCATGTGTTGAAGAGCTTTGTAATGGTGGTTGTAAAAATTTATCTGTTAGATATAGAGCAAGTGGCGATGGATATGAAGAGAAGAGAAAAGAAAAAGAAAGAGAAAATACTCAGCTTTCAAAAGACAACGCTAAGTATAAGTCTACTAACGAGACACTACTTAGGTTTGTAAGTGCTGCATATGAAAACCATATTGAGCCACTCCAAACTGGTATTATGCTAATGAAAGAGCTTATTACAAAGTTAAAGGCATTTACAACCCAGGATTCAAATTCAACATTTGGAGACTTGAGAGAGTGGGCTGAGCTTTACTTGAACGAGTTTTTAAGGGATAATTCTCAAGTTAAACAGTCTGTTGTAACAGATTTTAGAAGAATTGCATCTATTCCGCTACCGCCGGAAAATTGCTAATAGTGAGGGTCTTTCGCATCTCGCTCGGGCGTGAGAAATTTTCTCGCGCCTTTTTTCATTGAAATTTTTTTTCACATGCAATATCCAAAAAATAGATTGACTTGAAATCAATATCTTATAGTTGTATAAGATACGGAGATAGAGCAATGAGAAATAAGATAATGCTAAACTTTCGTAAATGGCTAAAAAACTGGTATCCACTTATTATTGAAGGCGTTTTAGTCGTTTTCTGTGCATACTTTATTTTCTACTCTGAGAAGTTTCAGGAAAGGATTTCTCCTGAAAAGTTTTGGTTAAGTAAAGTCAAAGAGCTTGAATGTGATCTTAAAATGGACAAGTGGAAGATCAGGTCTTTGGAGCTATCTATTCAAAAGCAAAAAGTGATGGGGCAGTACACAATTCAAGAAGCTATCGATAAGGCTGAGTCATTTGGAGATAATGTTGAGAATGTAGCGCAATCGGCTACCAAAGAGTGTGAGAAAGAGCTTAAATGCTTAGAAAAAAGCCTCGAATGCTCAAAAAAAGAACTTGAGCTTTGTCAGAACAAGCTAAATGTAGCTAAATCTAAGCTTAAGAAACCATAAGTACTAAGTTATTTTATCATGTTATTAAAGGCTTCTTTAAGCTTTTTCATTGAGTTTATTTCAATTTCGTTTTCTGAAACTGGTCTTTCACTATCGAGTTCTTGTAGCTTGATTAGCTCTAATTCACTTGAGTTATAGATGCTTTCAGGGCTTTTAAATTTTAATATCATTTTGTATTCTAATCCAGTTAGTGAAAATTCAACGGGATTCTCCCCACCATTTTGCTGGGCTGTTATTACAAATGAGGGGTGGTTTTTTGAAAAGATGGAGGTACCATCTAAATAGTTGCCATCTACTAGGTGTGAATCAGTTAGTACATCAAAAATTGTAGGGAAAATATCAACGTGAGATGTAATTTTAGTATGTGGGACTCTTTGAGTATTCAATTTATATAATATAGGAACTGCAGTTTGGTAATAATTTAGATGTGTTCCATGGAACAAAGACCCATTTTCAAAGAATTCCTCTCCATGGTCGCCTGTGATAGCCACAATGCAATCTTTATCCAAGGATTTAAAAAAGTCGTTGAATAAAAAATCAACATAATTAACTGAATTTTTGTATCTATTAATTAGCTTATCAAGACCTTTTCGGGTATGGGAAATAGTTAGATAGTCGATTTCTTTTGATATCGGCAAGAACTTTGCTGGATATTCCTTGGGCCAGCTATATTCAGAGTGAGTAGAATCTAAAAAAATAATAAAGCAAGTTGCTTTGTTGTTTTCTTTCATGTCCTTTAAAAGAGCTTGAGTGGCATCCTTATCCCGATATGAAGGGTCTTTGTACTTCTCTGCATAATCGTAAAACTCATCAACCAAATAGCGGTTTTTCCCAAATAAGTTTTGATCCATGTTAAAGTATTTTAAGTCAGCAGAGCTATGGACATGAATTTTATAACCTAAATCTTTCAATATTTTTAGAGGAATAGCTCCTTGGTATTTTTCTTTGCTCATTTCTTTGAAGTGGTAGGGTAGCTTTGAGTGAATAATAGAAAACCAAGAAAATTGAGATGCATTAGCATTGGAATAGGTGTTTTCAATTTTTATTCCTTTTTCTCTTAGTCCATAGAGATTAGGGGCTATTTCTTTTGTAATGATATCTTTTCTTAGAGTTTCAATAATAAAGATGTAAATATTTGGTTTTTTTGTAAGTTTTAAATTTACCTTTTTGTAGTTGCAACATGGCCTTTTTAGAGTTTTAGCTAAGGATAATTTTTTACAGTAAGGTGATAGAAAGGTATTTTTCAAAGGAAGCGTTTTTGAGCATTCTACATATTGATCTTTTGTTACATAAGGCATTGCAATTATTTCAAAAACTACCAGTGAAGCAATAAGGCTGGCTGTCGTTAAGCTCACTTGCGAAAAACTAACTGAAAGAGGCTTTCTTAAAGCTAGTTTATTTGTGAAAAGATAAAAAATGACTCCAATTAGAGGCACTACAGCAAGGCTTACTAGTATAAGTAATGTCATTGAAAGATTTAAATTTAAAGCTTTAACAGCTGAGAAAAAATGGGTTATGCCTGATGCAAATAAAACTTTAAAGGTAGTAATTATTGTAGTATCCATTAGCCTCAGCACGGTAAAGTCGACATAATGGGCTATTAAAAATAAAAATAGTAACCCGATATATACCCGGTATGCGGTTTTAGAAATTTTTTTAAATGCAAAACCAATCAAAATAAAAATCGAGACCTCTAAAATAGCCTGCATTACAGCATAAATGCTTAGAAATATTTTTAAATAAGAAGTAACATGTTGAAATGCTAGGATATGCGAAAGGCTTAAAAGTGATACATAAAGAATTATTAGGGTAAAATAAAAATAATTAATGGTAAGTTTTGCTTTCATTTAATTTTGCTGTTTTGAAAAAGACTGGATTATATCTCCCTAATTGCACTATAAAGAAACTATAATTTCAAATACAAATCAAATGGTAAGAGTTTTTTTTATACTAATTTTTTTTCTTACATCTGCTCTGTCATATGGGGGTGAAGATGTAGTTATTTTAGGTGGTGGCGTTGGCGGTATGAGCTCTGCTTTATATCTTTCAAGGGCGGGTCTTAAGCCTATTATAATCGAAGGCAATAATCCGGGTGGACTAATAGCTCAATCACACAAAGTACAGAACTGGCCCTCAGAGATAGAAATCGCTGGCTATGAGCTTGCTGAAAAAATCAAAAAGCAGGCCCTATCTTCAGGGGTGGAATTTTTTGAAGGCATGGTAACTAGTGTCAACTTCAATGAAAAGCCCTACACTGTTGAGGTTACTAATTTCAATGGTGATAAAAAAATTCTTAAAGCAAAAAGTTGCATTATAGCAATGGGGACTACTCCAAATCTTTTAAAAATTAAAGGGGAGTCAACATTTTGGGGAAAAGGTGTTACTAACTGTGCCGTATGTGATGGGCCTTTATACAGAAATAAAAAAGTTGCAATTGTGGGAGGCGGCGATAGCGCTTTATTGGAGGCTGAGTACTTATCCGATATAGCAAAGGACGTATATGTCTTTGTAAGAAAGAAAAGTTTTAAAGTGGTAGAGCATAAAAGGTTTCAGAAATTGCAAAAAAAGAAAAATGTTAAGATTTTCTATGAAAGTACTCTTCAAGAAATTCATGGTGACCAAGATACAGTCACACATATTGATGTAAAAACTAAGAATAAAACAAAGACACTAGATGTAGACGGTGTATTTTTAGCTATTGGCTCCAAGCCAAATACTTCTATTTTTAAAGGCCAAATCAAGTTAGATAAAAAAGGTTATATCCTCTTAGGGAAAGACCAAGAAACGAGTAAAGAAGGGGTTTATGCCGTAGGCGATATTGTAGATCCTGTTTTTAAACAGGCTATTTCTGCTGCTGGGGATGGGGCAAAGGCTGCTCTTCAAGCTATTGATCATTTGTCAAAATAATTTCTGTCACAGATTTTATCAAAAGAGCTTTTAAACTCTTTTTCAATAAAAGCCTTAGTTTTTTTTGGCTTATAGTATATGTAATTCTCATCTAGATCCTTTATGCTTACGATTTGGAATTCTTTGGAACTAAAGATATCTTTTTGATTTTTGAACCTGGCAATTAATTTGGTTTTACCATTGTGTATGAAAAACTCATATGGAGCTCTCGATGCATTGTAGCGAAAAGACATAACATATGGCCATTTATTTTGATCAAATATTGAATTGCCGTCAAAGACATCAGAAAATAAATTTTCTCCAAATAAATAGTCAAAAATACTTGGGAAAATTTCTAAGTGACATGTCATTAAAGTCTTATTGACTGACCTTTGTAAATGACTTCCGAACTTATAGAAAATTGGGACAGTAGTTTGTTCTTTATTCAGTTCAGAGCAATGAAACATATGTCCATGTTCCATAAATTCTTCCCCATGATCACCTGTAAAAACGATTACCGAGCTATCATAGAGATTATTTTCCTTTAAAATTTTTACAAAACTTAGAAATAGGGAATCTAGATAATAGATAGAGTTGCGGTAACGGTTTTTGATTTTTTTTAAATCATTCGAGTTAGGGTAGGCTTTGAAAAAGCTTAGACTAGCAGAGATTGGAGCAAACTTGGTGAAATTTTTTTCAGGATAGCTGTAGTCAAAGTGGGTAGAGTCTAAAAAGAAAATGTGAACATGTCCTTGGTCTTCTTTATTTGTTGCTATAAATTCCTGAAAAGATTCAATCACTTTGGCATCAGTCTCGTATGCTTGGAGTGGATGGTAATGTGGAAAAGAATTGAATGATTCTAAATTAGAAAGGTCTTTGCCAAAGAGCAACTTTTCCATTCCATAATAAGCCAAAGCAGCTGAAGTGTGAATATGAATTTTATAGCCCAGGGTTTTTAGGTGATTAAGAGCTGGACTTCCAATTTCCCAGTTTGTTTTTTGGATCTGAACCTTATGATGAGGGTATTTAGAATAAAAGATTGAAAACCATGAGTCAGTAGTGGCGTTGGCATTTGATAATGGGACCTTAAAGTGAATGTTTGCTTGTTTAAAGGCATATAAATTGGGAGCTGTATCATTTGTTATAAAGTCATCTCTTAAGCTCTCTGCTATAAACAGGTAAATATTAGGCATATGTAAAGGTTTATAAGTTTTTGAATTAAGCTTATTTATTACAGTCTTTTCACTTTTTGGGCGCTTAGGATAATTTTTTGCTGCAATCCAAATCCCTTTAGGTTGGAAGAATGTTCTATTCCACGGTAATAGTTTTAAATAGATAGTATAATCATTTGCGTTAAGCATTCTTGAGGCACTGAGATCCCATACTATAAGGGCCAATGGTAGGCAAAAAAGTGTTTGGTATATTTTATCTATTTTAATATTAAACGGAGCTTTGCTAGATATTTTTTCACAAAAAGTAAAAAATAAATAACCCAGAAAAGGCGCTAAAAAAATAATAAAAGCACCTAAGGCCCAAATAAATAAAGGAATTCCAGATGCATGAAACATTTCAATTAAGTTGGTAAGGTTTTCATCTACTATAAAACCCAGGGTTTGCATAAAGTTAAGGTCCAATATGCGATTTAAGAAAAAATCAAAGACGTGAGTCAAAAAAAAGACAAACGTTAAGCCTACGACAAGTATATGCAGTACTTTAGGTAAATATTTTTTGCTTAAGTGAACTGCAAGGGCCATTATAGAAATTTCTAAAAGTATTTGTCCGAATGAATAAAGTAAGAAAAAAAGTTTAGAACTATTAAGTTGATAGATTGAAATAAAGTTCAATATTGTAAGAGCAAATAAAACAGCGAAAATAAATCCAAAATAAATATAGTTTAAGTTGATTTTTTTCATTAAAGCCCTTTGTTTATTTCTTATATTGACCAATGTAAAATCGTCAAGAAGATATTATTGGATTTTTTAGAGGTTTCTAATTATTCTTGCTTTCATGCAATGGGTAAAAAAATATCAGTTGTTTCTTTTTGATCTTGATGGACTTTTAGTAGATACTGAGTCACTTCATTACCAAGCGTATCTTAATGTTTGCTCTAAAAGAGGCGTTGAGCTTGATTTAAGTTTTTTAAAATATTGCCAAGCTGCACATGCCAAATCACAAGGGTTGAAAGACCTTTTAGAGATTGAATATCCAATGCTTTTCGCAAATGAGGCTAAGTGGGTTGATATTTATCAGGAAAAAAAAGTTGAATATATAAATATATTAAAGATAGCGAAGATAGAGCTGATGGATGGCGTTTTTGAACTATTAAATGCTTTATTAGAAAATAAAATCGAATCATGCGTAGTCACAAACTCAACTAAGCAGCAAACAGATTTAATTATTGCAAGTCAGCCAATTTTAAAGCTTATTAAACATTGGCTTACTAGAGAAAGTTATCTTGAGCCTAAACCAAACCCTGAGTGTTATAACAAAGCAATTCAATTGTATGGAAAAAATAAAGACAAAATTATTGGCTTTGAAGATAGTGTTAAGGGGATAGAGGCTCTTCTTGGTTCACCTGCTAAACCTGTTTTAATAAACTCTCTTCATGTGCCTCAGATGGGGGCTTTATATGGAATGGGGAAAGTAGCTCACTATAATTCTTTTAAAGAGATTCACAATTCGATCTAATTTTTTAAACTAATAATAAATTAGCTCTTTTGGCTAAACTAGTTGTTATGATTTTTTTAATCACCAGGGGTGCTTAAGCAGCTGAAAGAACTATTTGTTCAACCCTTTCAACCTGATCCAGGTAATGCTGGCGGAGGGAGCGTGTTCCATGCGAAAGAAGCTCAAAATATATATTTATGGTCTGCTTGGAAATATATTTGATCACTATGAGCTTGCTCTATATAGTCTTCTAATACCTGTTTTTTCAAGTCTATTTTTTACAGGCGATAATCAAGTCACGTCATATGTTAAAAGTTATTCTTTCTTTTTTCTTTTTTTGTTTTCTAGGTTGTTGGGCGCTAAATATTTTGGAAAATTAGGTGATAGAAAAGGCATATCTTATGCACTTTCATATACGCTGTTTGGTATGGCTTCAGTGTCTGCTTTAATTGGTGTTCTTCCAACAGCAGAAGCTATTGGGGGAACTGCTTTTTGGTTTTTATTTATACTTTTGATGATTCAGAATTTTTTTGCTTCAGGTGAAAAAATTGGAGGAGTGCTTTATCTTTTAGAAAATGGGAGCTCAAAGCAAGGACAAATAACAAGTAGTGTTTATGAAATATCTAGCATCTTGGGTTATATTTTAGCGACTTTATTCGTGACTTTATTAGGTGACAGTCTAAAAGATTATTGGCGCTATCTTTATTTTTTTAGTGCTTTTGGTGCATTTGTAGGGTTTTTAATCAGGAAAAATGTAATTTCTATTAATCATAATCAAGCCGACTTTAAAGAAGAAAATAATAGCCTAGGTGATTACAAGAGCTTACTTTCTGTTATTTTTATAACATGTTTTTCTTATGCGCTTTATTACAATGTAATGACTTTAATGAATAGTTGGATCCCGCTAATTACAGCTATAACTTATAAAGAAGTGCTTGATATGAACATCTATCTGCTGATTTTGGACATGCATTTACTTTTAGTAGGAGGATATCTTAGCTATAAATATGGGTCAGAAAAAATAATGAAAATAGCCATATATCTAAACTTATTATTGCTTGTCCCTCTTTTTTATATGCTTCAAAGCAGCTCACTTTATGTTGTTTTTATAGTGAGGGCCTGCTTGGTAGGTATCGCAGTATTATTCTCTTCTCCTTGTTATTATTATTCCTATAAAAAAACTAAGAAAAAAAACCGTTTTCAAACAATTGCAATTGCTAATGTAATCGGAGCTCATTTAGGCAAAGCAGCTCCAATGATGACTTATATAATCTACCAAAAGACACAATTAATTATTAGTCCAGCGTTACCAATTCTAATGTTTGGAGTCGTGGCTTTGTTTTTTCTGAGGAAAATAAGTAATCGAACTGTTTTGGATACTCAACCCTCATTAGAAAAAGACCATGTGCGGGCGCTGCATTAAAAGCACATCTTCGATCTTTAGCGCTTAAAATAGACTTGATTTGATCTGAGTTTATAGTACCTTTATCTACAGCAAGTAAGGTACCAACAATATTTCTGACCATTTTGTATAAAAATCCACTTCCTTCAAATTCTAAGCAAAGGCCAACAGGTGTTTCAGAACACTCAATTTTATAAATTGTTTTAGTCATGCTCTTTACGCTAGATCCTACATTTGCAAAGGATGTAAAGTCATAAGTACCAATAAACTCATCGGCAGCTTTTTGGATAAGCTTTAAATCAATTAGTTTATTAATGTGCAGGTGAGTTGTTCTAAGATGGGGAAGTACGACAGTTTTTTGGTTAATATAATAGTGATAGATTTTTTTTACAGCACTGAATCTTGAATGGAAGTCTTTAGAAGTTGGTTGAATGTCTAAAACTCGAATGTCATTAGGTAGCAAACTATTTAATGAAATCAAAAAAGTTTTTTCATCTATTTTTTTTTCAGTATCAAAGTGAGCTACTTGGCCTAAGGCGTGGGCTTTTGCGTCTGTTCTACCAGAACCTATGATAGCTACTTCTCTTTGCAGGATTTTAGTAATTACAGCTTCTAGAGTAGCTTGAATTGACTGTGCATTAACTTGACTTTGCCAGCCTGAGTAGTTGGAGCCATCGTAGGCAATTAAAAGAAAATATCGGTTCATCAAAAAAAATTAAAAGTTAACAAAAGGATTAGCTCCTTTCAGATGTTAACTATTTTAAAAAGAGAAGGGATATCAAAACAAGCCCAAAAGAAGATCTTTTGGGCTTTAAAAAATGTTATGACAGGTGTTTGTTTACAAGTTTGGTCATTTCAAACATGTTAACTGCTTTTCCAGTCTTAAATACTTTTTCTAATTTTGCATCAGGATTGATGTTTCTTCGATTTGTTTTGTCCTGAAGGTCATTAGACTTGATATAAGCCCATAGCTTTTTTGTAACTTCAGTTCTTGGCATTGGTCCTTTACCAACTACAGCTGCTAGTTCTTCACTTATTTGCATTGGCTGCATGAACTTTGAGTTTTTTGGGGGTTGCTTTGTTGCCATAATTCAATACTCCTTTTCAATGTGAGTTTATAAAACATTATTAGACATATTTATTGTCCCTAAATGAAAACTTTTATCCTCCGTGAGGTTTTATAGTCAAAAAAAATCGTGAGAAATTTTAAGCTAAAGTATAATTATTAGGAAACAGACAAAAAAAAGCCATGCCAGAATTAGCTAAGAAAGTTTATTTGCAAAAACTCATCTGTTCTATTAAAGGAAGAAGCATATCTGATAAGGATGAAATTTTAAACAACGATCCAAATGTACAAAAACATTTTAGAGATTGCGAGGTGCTTTTCTCTACAAAAGAAGTCAACCATAGATATTTGCTTAAAAGCTTAATTGTAATTGGCGGCAAAAAAATTGTGTTGGATGCGGCAGTAAGCAACAAAACTTCAGAGCTTTTAACAGAACTTGCTCAGATTGAAGAATTTTTCTTAGAAATTGGAGGGGTGATTGGCTATCAGCTTAAGGTTTTAGATCTTTTGGAAAACTCTTCTAAAAGAGCTGAAGGACTATCTTTTCATGCTCCTTATTTTATTGATATTTCAAAAGGTACAAAAGAAGTAAAAAACTATATCAGATGTGGAATTGAAAAACTTGATCTTATGGGCGAGATTTATGTTGTTGGTGGGGCTGCTGACAGACTTCATTTGTTAGATGAAAAAACAAAAAAAAGACTTCCAGCTGCTATGATGCGCTTTAATACTAAAACCCTTCTGAAAAGACTTATTGAAGATGCTCAAGCTAAGGAGTACTTACACGAAAAGATAACTGGAAGAAAGATAATTACTCCGATCGCACTTATGTGTTCAAATGAAAATGATAACTTTTACCATATAAAATCGTTGATCAAAAAAAATAACTATTTTGAAAGACCTAAAGATAGCTTTTTCTTTATGGTTCAGCCATCAGTTCCAGTAGTTAAAAAAGATGGCTCTTGGGTTGTGAATGAGCCCGGTCAATTATTATTAAAACCATCTGGACATGGAGCGCTTTGGAAACTTGCTAAAGATAAAAAACTGTTCGAGTGGTTTTTTGAAAGGCGAAGAAAAAAAGTATTGATTCGTCAAATTAATAACCCTATTGCTGGAGTAGACTTTGGCCTTTTGGCTTTCACAGGTTACGGACTCTCCAATGACTCAGATTTTGGCTTTGCTTCATGCCCGAGGCAAGTACACTCAGCAGAAGGCATGAATGTACTTATTCAAAAAAAGAAAAAGAGTTATTTTGAATCAGTTGTTACAAATATCGAATATTGCGAATTTGAAAAATTTGATATACAAGATAGGCCAATGGAAACTGATAGTCAGTACTCGAAATTTTCATCGAATACAAACCTATTATTTGTGGATCTAAAAGCAGTTAGTGAGAAAGTTGATCAAAACCCATATCCAGGTATGTTAATTAACTTTAAGCAGCTTAAAACACCACAAGAGCAAATAGTTATTGGTGGTAGGTTAGAAACTACAATGCAAAATATTGCAGACTCTTTTGTTGAGATGACTGAAGCTCCTATTAAGCCTCCATACAAGCTCTCTAAGACATTTGTTTCTTACAACGAGAGGGTAAAGACTATTTCAACTACAAAAAAGGCATATAATTTAGATAAAGCTTATCTTGAAACTCCAGAAAAATGTTTTTATGACTTTATAAATAATGCACACGATCTTTTAAGCAATTATTGTTTTATGAAAGTTCCCAAAGTTGAGTCGTTTGAAAAATTTATCTCTAGTCAGCCTTCTTTTTTATTTTCTTACCACCCGGCTTTAGGACCTATTTATAATGTTATTGCTCAGAAAATAAAAAGAGGTACTTTGTATGATAGCTCTGAGCTAGTAGTTGATATAGCTGATTTTTTTTGTGAAAACCTACAGTTGGATGGTTGCCTTAGGATTTTTTCAAAAGATTTGTCGGCCAGGTGTTTTTTCAAAAATGTCTCTGTTAAAAATGCTGGAGTTGATTTTGTGAATTTAAAGAGCTTTTGGAAAGGAGATCACAAGTATCTTGAAAAATGCGACATTCATTTAGGGAAGAATTCAACATTAATTGCTGAAAATATTGTTATTTCAAATACTCAAACAATTGTTGTCCCCGATAATCAAGCTATTGAGATTATAATCAATAATGGTAAACCATTTTTAAAAGAGGTTGATGATTATTATAATTTTGAATATCAGCTTTCAGATGATTCAAAGATAGAAGTTATGGCTGAAAAGAAGGTTTTTTCTCAGCCATAAGCTGTATTATTCTTGATCCTGATCTTGATTGGCGTTATACATAACGCCTGCTCCTAGAGCAAAAGAAATAATAGCAGTAGCTAAAATTGGATAATGAGGTCCAAGCGTTGCTAAAACGCTTGTCATAATTTTGTCTACGGTTACTATAGATTTAACAATGCAAATCGAAGCATAATGATACCAATAAGAAGCTAGTGTTTTAAACATAGCAGCAGCAGCAGCAGCAGCATTTATAGCTGTTTTTTTCATAGTTGCTAATGCTATTGGGGTATTTATTTTTAGAGAGCTTATTATTTCTATAGTTTTCCCATTTATAGTAGCAATTAAATTATTAAAATTTAGGCTTGTCATAGCTGTACTAATTGAGTGAATGCTTGCCATTTTTTATCCTCATTTAAAGAGTTGCTTTTTTATTAATTTTAAAAAACTAACTTAAAAGAGAATTTTTTGTAAAGATAATATCAACGTAATTTAAAGATAATTCCTTAAAACGCTTATTAAATTTGAATTAGTTTGCAGCATTAACGTTTTTTTTACTTTCATCTGATTTTCTATATAAGAGATGAGAAGGTAAACCTCTTTATAAGATTTTAGTACTGACTACTTGACTATCATATCCCTTGTCTGTTTCTACAAGACTTAGCGCTTCTTTCTCCTCAAGACCTAGCAATTTAAATAGTTTCCCTTCCTTTGATTTTCATTTGCAACTGTAAGGCTTACAAGCAAAGCTATCTCCATCCGTAATTAGATGAATTATACTATCTCTTCTTAGGCATACTCAACTTTTTCCCCTCCAATTTGCACAGGGGAAAAGAAGTGCCTAATATTTATTTTTGATGTGTTTTAAATACTATCCTTTGGGTTCTGTTAAGAGGAGTTCGATGGAAAGATATTCTAAAATCTGCTGATTTTGCCTCAAAAAGCTTAGTTCATAGGTGGTTCAACAATGGAAGACGGATGGAACTCTTATAGTTGTAAATGGGAATCAAAGGAAGGAACTACTTAAATTACTGAGTCTTGTGGAGAGAGAAACGTTAAGCCTTGTAGGTTAGAATAGATCTATTAAATAATTAAATATATATATATTGATTATTTATAAATAAACTTTAAAAAAAATAACTAATTAGTTATTATTAATAAATTTTAATATAAAACTTAAAAAAAAAGGTTAATAGAATGTCAATAAATATATTTAGAACGGGAGGAGCTTCTGCTTTTTCTAGAGTTTATAATTTTTTTTCACCAGCTCCAAAAGCTGATTCATTAGTTGATAAAGTGTTAAAGCTATTTATGGCTATTATTTTAGCTCCTGTTTCAGCTGTTAAATACTCTGCAGGTTTTGTAACTAGCTCTTTTAAAAAAGAGAATCCAAAAACAACTAGTGAAAAATTAGCTTTTGCTGCAAACACTGCGGTTTCACAAATTAAAAAAGCTGTAGAATCTTCTGAAAATTTTGTCGTAAAGAATCAATCAACAATTATTAAGGTAGTTATAGCAGCAGCTGTAGTTACTGGAGCTGTATATGCATACAGATTACAAACTCAACCGGATGACTCAAGAGTTCCTGATGGTGGTGGAAGTTTTCTAGGTAAAGTTTTATTTGGTGGATCTCTAGCTGGCGTGGCTCTAGGTATAGTTTATGCTGCTACAGCTGATCTACGTGCTGATCTACGTGCTGATCTAAGTGTTGTAATTAAAGCTGATACTCCAGAAGCTGCTACTGCTCAAAAGTACCGAACTGAAGCTCTAGCTGCTATAGCTGATCTAACTGTTGTGCTTAATGCTACGACTCCAGAAGCTGCTATTGCTGCTGCTGCTAAATTTAAAGCTACGACTCCACTAGCTGTTCTAGAAGTAGCTTCTGCTGCTGTTGTAATTGTTGTAGAAAATGCTGAAGCTACTGCTACGACTCCAGAAGCTACTGCTGCTGCTGCTGCTGCTGCTGCTTCTCTAGAGACTCTAAGTAGCCTTGATAGTCCAGAAGAATTTCCTGCTGCTCTAGCTGCTCTAGCGGATCTAAATGCTCGAATTAAAGCTGTTAGTCCATAATCTTTTACTAGCTGCTCAAGATGGTAGTGCTAATCTAGATTGATGATCTAAAAAAACTCAAATTTATTTAAAATGAAAGAAGCTTCATATTTTTCTAAAGTTTATGGATTTTTTTCAGCAGCAGTAGTTACTAGAGCTGTATATGCACACAGATCATATAATGGTGAAATACAAACTCAACCGGATGACTCAAGAGTTTCTGATGACGGTGGAAGTTTTCTAGGGAAAGTTTTAGTTGGATCTCTAGCTGGTCTAGCTGATCAAGTCACTCAAGCTTTTGCTCCAGGTGTTGCTAGGCCAGTCGCTCTAAATGATTCTGGTGAGGCTTCTTACTTCCAAAGCTCTGACGGTTATGCTAAGGGTTTTTTCCAAAACCCAGCGCTTACATTGCAGCTTATTAGTGAAGGCCATGTGTTGCCATAAAGTGAGATTGTAGGTATCTTATTTAAAAATCAGAGGCACATATGAATATCGAAACTCAAGAAAGATTCAATCAAATTCAAGTTAAACTAGATGACATGTGGAGGTATCTTTGACCTCGCTTCAAAAGAAAACGAAGTAAAGAAACTTGAAACTTTAATGGAAGCCCAAAATTTTTGGGATGACAATGAGGAAGCTCAAAGAATAATTGATAGCTGTAACCAGCTTAAAAAGTGGACGGTTCCATATAGGGAAGTTCAGACACGCTTTCTTAATCTTAAAGAGCTTTTGCCCGAAGCTGAAAAAGCTAATGATGTCTTATTTGTTGAAGAGCTTATGGTCGAGTTGAGTGAACTTGAAAAAGTTGTGGCAGATATGGAAATCAAACGTATGCTTTCTAGCGAGCTGGACTCCAAGGATTGCTTTTTGACGATCAATGCAGGAGCTGGTGGAACAGAGTCATGTGATTGGGCCATTATGTTATCTAGGATGTATCAAAGATGGGCTAGCAAAAAAGGTTGGAAAACAGAGATAGTTGATCGTGTAGAAGGCGATGTCGTCGGCATTAAAAGCATTACGTTTCGTTTTAGCGGAGACTTTGCATATGGTTACAGTAAGTCGGAAAAAGGAGTTCATAGACTAGTTAGAATTTCTCCATTTGATGCAAACTCTAAAAGACATACTAGCTTTGCATCAGTTGACGTATCTCCGATTATAGATGATAAGATTGAAATTGAACTCAAGCCGGAAGATCTTCGTGTTGATACATATAGGGCATCGGGACCCGGAGGTCAGCACGTAAACAAAACGGACTCTGCAGTTAGAATCACACATATTCCAACTAATATAATTGTTTCTTGTCAAAAGGAGCGCTCTCAGCTTCAAAATAAAGAATTTTGTTTAAAAATGCTAAAATCAAAACTCTATGAAAAAGAAGTTACCGATAGAGAAAATGCTTTAAAGCAAATATCCGGCGAGAAAAAAGAAATTGCTTGGGGATCTCAAATCAGAAACTATGTTTTTCATCCTTACACTCTGGTTAAAGATACTAGGACAAAAATTGAAGTCGGAAATATTCAATCAGTAATGGATGGAGAAATAGATGAATTCGTGAACGGGTTTTTAAGAGAGTTTGGAGCTTCATGAAAGAAACAGTTGATTTTGATATAAGATACTCTAAGGTATCTGATGACAAATTTTTGCTTAAGTGGATGTCTGATGAATCTATAAACAAGTGGTTTCCGGTTAAAACTGAAAGTGAAATTAAGCCATTTGTTAAAAATTGGGTAGGCTATTCAAAGTTTAAGGCCTCCCTTACAGCTGTAGTTAATGATGTCCCATGTGGAATAGGAGCGCTTTTTTTAATGCCTTATAAAAAAATATGTCACCAGTGTTTTTTTCAAGTTGCTGTTGATGAAAAATATCAAAATAAGGGAATTGGTAAATCGCTTGTAAAAAATTTAATCAATCTTTCTAAAAACTACTTTAAACATGAATTAATTTATGCAGATATTTTTGAAGGATGTTTAATTGAAAAAATTTTAGTTGATTTAGGCTTTGAAAAGTTTGCTCAGCAAAAAGACTATGTTT
>Ga0316193_10000552_pt1 | contig 23665 bp, 17 predicted proteins | sample MerIslsedime2_MG_FD_207735 | JGI IMG/M metagenome (GOLD analysis project Ga0316193, IMG submission 207735) | Coastal sediment microbial communities from Maine, United States - Merrow Island sediment 2 | ecosystem: Environmental > Aquatic > Marine > Coastal > Sediment | place: USA: Maine... | reverse complement strand
GGGGAAAGCCCGTGGTTAACCACATCCTCAGTACCGCCGAGCGCGAGTCGGCGGACCTGATCGTGATCGGGAAGTACCACGCTCCCGGACTCGTGGCGCGCGTGCTGTTAGGCGGGAACACCGGGGCCGTGATCCAGAACGCGAACTGTTCAGTCCTCACGGTTCCGGTCTGATATGGGCTCTGACACAGTGGGGGCCGACACCGGATTCGTCTGCGAACGGTGCGAGGGCGAGGGACGGGTCCCGATGGGCGCCCCCCCGTTCCAGAATGAGCTCGGGTCGCGAATCGCGAAGACCATCTGCTCCGCCTGCTGGGAGGAATGGAAGCAGAGGCAGATGGTGATCATCAATCACTACGGCCTCAACGTGCGTGAGCAGAAGGCGCGTGAGTTCCTGATCGCCAATTTGAACAGCTTCCTGTTCGGTGAGGGTGAGGGCGAGGCGGAGATCGACACCGGGCAAGAGGGGTCGGTCGAGTGGTAGAAAGAGCCCGGTGCCCTCCTTCCGCGGGCTTGCACGCTGACGCGTGCTAGGCCCGCTCCAGGACTGCACCGGGCTCCGACAATTCCTCTGACTCGCGTCTGACACGGCTCGATCTCACCGGCACATCCTTCACAGTCACGATGTCACACCCGCTTGGCGCTTCGCGCATCCGGTCATGGAAGGGACAACCAACGGGCGGCGGCCCTCGGCTTCGAATGACTGGAGGAACGACATGGCGAATCAGAATCAGCACGCGCGGAACTGCTCGGCGAACTGGCGGGGATGGCCGATGACGCTCACGGAGTTCGTGCCGGACGACGCTCCGTGCACGTGTGGAGCGGAAGCGCGGGCCGCGGCGCGAACCGAGCGCGAAGCTCAGGTGTCAGCCAGGCAGGCGGCGTAAGGCCGGTGCCGTCCTTCTGCGGGCTTGCACGCGAGGCGTGCTAGGCCCGCTCCAGGACGACACCAGCCTCATCCTGTACAGACCTGAGTTGGACATGGTCGTGAGGCATCGGAGACGGGGCGCTCCTGGAGCGGACATTGCGCGTCTCGCGCGCCGGTCCGTGCAAGGAGCGCCCCGTCTCCGATGCCCAACAGGACTACGTCAGCAACACATCCATTTCCCGCGCCAGCCCCTCGACGAAGCTGTCGTCCCGCATGCTGCGGTAGTGGGCTTCGAGAGCGCCGAATCGTTCTGAGATCTCTCGCGTCCGCTCGGAAGGCTTCCCCAACCTGATCGTGCGCGTCCGGAGTTTCCTCATGTACGGCCGAAGTAGCAGGCGCGTCAGGCCCGCGTAGCGTGATCCAGGCTCCACCAGCAGTACCTGCCCCTCATAAGACCGCAACTGGAAGGCGTGCTGAGCCCGGATCTGGAGCCCGTACTGAATCAGGATGCGTTCGACGCTCTCCGGGTCTACCTCGGGCATCAGACTGCCGACCCTGGACTTGAACACCTCCAGAGCTTCGTCGGGGCTCGTCCCTTCGAAGTCGGCTTCGCTCAGGGTGAACGGCAGGCCTGTATTGAGCTCGAACAGGGACGAGACGCTGAGGAGATGGGCCCGGGCTCGCGTGTTGTGTGCGGCGATCTCCGCGTACTCCTCCTCCGACGGCGAGTCGTCGTTCCGGACGTCCGCCTGTCCGGCTCGGCCGAGTATGGCGAGCACCGGTATGCGCAGCCGGCCCGCCAGGCGGACCAGCTGCCGGAGCGGAGGGCGAAGCCAGGTCGCGCGGAGCGCCCACCATCCGTAGCTCTTCCGACCATGCCGACTCAGGGCCAGCGGATCGATCAGTGTGAGCAGCCCTACCTCCTCGCCCTGGTGGCGGAGCTGCCAGGCCACTTCGTATCCACACGCGCCCGCCGACGAATAGGCTCCTATGTAGTAGGGGCCTTTCGGCTGCCGCTCACGGATGGCTTCGATGTAGCGGGCCACCCACTTCTGGAAACCCTCGGTCGGATCTCGCTCCCCCCAGATGAACGGATCACGCACACCCAGGATGTCCCGCGTCGTGGACAGCGCCTGCGCCAGTTTTTCGTAGGCGCCGAGCGTGCCCCCGGCCGATGCCACGAGGAATAGCGGCGGTCGGTCCGGCTCACTTCCCTTTCGGAGAGTTACCAGGAGCGGGGTGCGGGCTTCGGCCTGCGGCGGGCGTCCGCTCAGCACACCGTCAATCCGAGCCGACAGCTCCTGGACAGACGGGTACTGGTAAACGGACTGCTCCGGGAATCGATCGCGGTCCAGGTCGAAAGCTCTCCGCAGCCGGTGGACGAGACCAAATACGGTGAGCGAGGTTCCCCCTACCTCGAAGAAGCTGCTGTCCAGGGCGAAGCTCCGGTGGCCGAGGATGCCGGCCCAGGCCTCGCTGACACGGCGTTCCGTGTCCGACAGCTCCCGGCCGTTCGACTCGGCCGCCGCTCCAGCGGCGAACTCTTCCAGCAGGCGCACCCGGTCGACCTTGGCGCTGGCGGTGAGCGGGAATGCGTCGAGGCCCACGAGGACAGATGGAACCATGTAGTCAGGCAGGTGCTCCCGGAGGGTCTCGTACACATCGGACCGGGCCACGGTGGCCGGGAGGTAGAATGCCAGCAGAGTCGCGTTCCCGGTCTCGGCTCCGCTGACGACGGCAGCGGCCTGCTGCACGCCCGACTGCCGCAGCACGGCTCGCTCCACCTCCGGCAGATCGACGCGGAAGCCACGGATCTTGACGGTCTGGTCGACCCGGCCGAGATACTCGATGCTGCCGTCCGGAAGACTCTGTACCTGGTCGCGCGTGTCGAATACTGGCTCAGACAGTCCGGGCGGCTGAACGAAGGCGGCGGCCGTGAGCTCCGGATCGTTTAAGTACTCTGTGAACAGGGGCGATCCGGCCATGTGCAGGCGGCCGATCTCACCCGCTGCCACCGGCTCGAGATCGGTGCCGAGTACCAGCGCCCGCACGTCGGCGGTGAGTGGCTTCCCGAGCGGCAGTTCCTCGCCCGGGCGGTAGGACTCACGCAACTCGCACAGGAGAGTCGAGCTCGCCTCCGTGCTCCCGTAAATCGAGCACAGATACGTCTGCTCGGGAAAGGCGGCGAGCGCTCGCTCGGCCAGGCCCGGGTGCACGTATTCTCCCATCAGGACGACGACCTTCAGCGGTGGCGCTTCAAATCCGGGCATGTCCAGACTGGCCCGGAGCACCGACGGCACGATGAGCAGTCTGGAAATCTGCCTTGCCCGGATCGTGTCCCAGAACCCCTCCAGATTCCGGGTTTCGTCGTCAGGGATGATCACCACCGGAATCCCGCGCAGCAGCGGCTCGAACAATTCGTAGATGCCGTGCGTCGTGGTCATGTGCGCCTTCTGACAGCACACCTCGGTGTCCGAATACGGATGCCGGCTCCAGGTCCATGTAAGCCGATGAAGGAACGATCGGTGACTTCGAACGATCATCTTCGGCTTTCCGGTGGACCCCGAGGAACAGAGCACGAACGCCGCCTGGTCAGGATTCCCGGGCTCCGGTATCCGTCGTTCGGCGGGTGGCGAGCCCAGTTCCGACAGACTCAGCGCCCGACCGGGGAGTGCTGGGGGAAGCGGGGTCTCCTGATCATCGACGATGGCATCGAGCCCTGCGAACTCGAGAATGTCGCGCAGCCGTCCCGGCGGAAATGACGGCGGCAGAGGTACCACGGCAGCATTCGTCTTCAGGATGCCGAGGAAGCCGACCACCGAGGCAATGGACCGCTCAAGATGCAGGCCGACTGAGCAGTCACTTCCGATTCCGCGCGCCCGGAGCGCATCGGCGAGGCGCTCGGCCCTATCTTGTAGCTCCGTGAACGAGATGGAATCGTCCCCGTGACGGACAGCGACACGCTCGGGTGTCTTGCGGACCTGCTCGTCGAACTGCTCGTGGAGCAGGTAGTCCGGCTGGTGGCGTTCCATATCCCTGTTGGCCCGTCCGGTTTGCGTGTTACGAAGGATGAACGTCCTGAGGATGGCAGACGTGCGCGAGCGAGTCCAGTATGAACACCCGGGGATCCACCAACTGCAGCACGATCTTTCCGCCGATCTGCGCCTGTGGTGGATCGACCTGGAGACCTGTGCCGCCGGCATGTCTATGGAGGCCGGCGAAGCTCCAGACTTCGCCGGAGACCCGCCAGAGGAGCACATGTCGAATCGGCGCCGGCTTCTTGCCGGCCGTCACGCGACCCGCTGGCTCCTCGCCGAATCGCTCGGCCGCGCACCCGAGCAGCTCGTGATCGAAATCGATCCCGCCGGAAAGCCGCGCCTGGCCGACGGTGCAATCCGCTTCAATGTCAGTCACAGCGGAAGATTCGGACTGGTCGGCATCAGCCGTGAGCGGGAAGTGGGCGTGGATGTGGAGGTCATTCGCCCGGTTCCGGAACTCGACGCCCTGGTGAACGAGCAGTTCACGAACACCGAGCGGGCGGAGTGGGTCGCCGCCGCACCCGCGAACCGGGATCGCCGATTTCTCGAAACCTGGACCCGCAAAGAAGCCTGTGCCAAGGCCATGGGTACCGGGTTCCTGATCGCGCCGCTGCTGTTCGCTGTCGGCGCCGGACCTGAGCAGGTCAGCGTTCGGATCGATCCCCCGGGAGGGCCCGCATGTGAGTTGACCGTGTGCTCGGTGCAGCCGTGCGCTGATGCCGTGGCCGCCGTCGCGATTGCCTAGTCGGCTTCGGCCGGGGACCCCAGTTGATCCAGCGTGTGCCGGTAGGTCTCCGCGAGTGTCTCATGAAATCCCACCAGCATGCTGACACCGCTCACCCCCTGGCGAACGGCTGCTTCGGGGTCTTCTCGAGCAATCCGTAAGAGGTCTCCCATCCCGTCCACGATACCGGTCTGCATCCTGTCGTACATCTCCTGGATCTCGTACACCTCGGACAGCTGCCGCATGGCATCCAGGTCGAAGTAGTGAACGGCCTGGCTCATCTGTGCGCTCTGCCAGGCGGCGGTCGACAACAGGGACACTTCCAGCCCGATGTCCGCATCGCCGGACTCACCGCCGACCTCCAGCTCCTTGAGTACCTCTCGTGCCGCCTCCAGCCGCTCGACATTGCGCGGAGCAGTACGTTCGAGCTCAGCCAGGTTCGACCGGATCTCCTCTACCACTGAGTGCAGCGCCCGGTCGGCCAGGTCCTGCCGGTCCTGCTTTTCGCGCCACTCCTCCGCAGCCAGCGCGAGCACCACGGCGAGGAATATCATCCCCGCTTCCACCATCAGGTCCGGCAGCCGCTTCCTCATGCTGTATTCCGTCATCGGGTTTCATTGGTCGATCGAGAGTGGGATGAGCCCGGCGCTGTCCTGGAGCGGACCTCGCACGCGAAGCGTGCCAGTCCGCGAAAGGACGGGCCCGGGCTCCCGCCCACTCCTACGACCGCACCACGAGGTTCAACAGCCTGTCCGGCACGTAGATCGTCTTCACGATCTCGGTGCCGTCGGTGTGACGCTTCACGCCCTCGTCGGCCAGCGCGGCCTCGCTCACGGTGGCTTCATCGGCTCCGCGGGCCACAGTGATCGTCCCGCGCAGCCTTCCGTTTACCTGGACCGGCAGATCGACGGTATCGGTGATGAGCTTCGACTCGTCGTACTCGGGCCACGCGGCGTGGTCGAACAGACTGGGCTCCCCACCGAGCAGCCCCCACAGCTCTTCGGCCAGGTGAGGAGCGATTGGTCCGAGCATCACGACCAGCGGCCGGACTTCGTCACGCGTGGGTACACGGCCGGATGCACGCAGGACGTTGAGCAGCTCCATCAGCGCGGCGATCGCCGTGTTGAACGACAGGCTTTCGAAGTCCTCCGTGACCTGCCGAATCGTCTGGTGGATCGCACGCTCGACATCCGGATCCGGGAATCCCGTCTTCCCAGCCTCTACCGCGGCCTCCACCGCATCGGACGTACGAGACAGGAAGCGCTGCGGACCGGCGATCCCCGCCTCCCGGAAGTCTCCGCCTTCCTGGTACGGCCCGAGGAACATCAGGTAGGTGCGGAAGGTGTCCGCTCCGTAGCGATCGATGTACTCGTCGGGGTTGACCACGTTGCCCTTCGATTTCGACATCTTCGCGCCTTCGCGGATGATCAGTCCGTGCTTGCGGAAGCGCTCGTACGGCTCTTCGAACGGAACGTGGCCGAGGTCGTGCAACGCCATCGTGATGAACCGCGAGTACAGCAGGTGGAGCACGGCGTGCTCCTCGCCCCCGATATACATGTCGACCGGAAGCCAGCGATCTGTCCGCGCACTGTCCATCGGACGATCGTCGAAGTCGGTGCTCGGGTAGCGCAAGAAATACCAGGCACTGTCGAGAAAAGTATCCGACACGTCTGTCTCGCGGCGGGCCTCGCCTCCGCAGACCGGGCAGGTCGCACGATAGAAGGACTCGGCCTTGGCCAACGGCGCGATTCCGTCGTCGCCCGGCTTGAACTGCTCCACGTGAGGCAGCAGCACGGGCAGGTCTTCCTCCGGCACCGGCACGGTTCCGCAGGCATCGCAGTAGATGATCGGAATCGGAGGACCCCAGTAGCGCTGCCGCGAGATGCACCAGTCGTGTAGCCGGTAGTTCACCTGAGGCTCTCCGAGTCCCTGCTCACCCAGCGTGGCGACGATCCGCTCCCCGCCCTCGACCGCCGTCAGACCACTGAATTCACCGCTGTTGATCAGCCGCTCGCCCTCGGCGTGCTCGACGAACGCCTGGTCGCCGAGCTCCATGGACACGGAGGCAGGGTCGGCCGCTTGTTGCACGAGGTCCGGGGAGGCCACCACCGGCCTGATCTCCAGTCCGAACTGCCGGGCAAACTCGAAGTCCCGCTGGTCGTGCGCCGGAACGGCCATGATCGCGCCCGTGCCGTACTCCATCAGCACGTAGTCCGCGATCCACACGGGGATTTCCCGTCCCGTAGCCGGATTGATCGCGAAACCGCCGGTGAACACACCGGTCTTCGTCTTGTCGTCGGTCTTCCGGCGCTCGACCAGGTCTACCGCGGCGGCGGCGTCCCGGTAGGTCGACACCTCGGCCCGGCGCTCGTCGGTCGTCAGACTATCCACCAGCGGATGCTCGGGAGCGAGCACCATGAACGTCGCCCCGAACAAGGTGTCCGGACGGGTCGTGAACACCTCGATCATCTCGTCGGGTTCCCCGGCCAGGCGGAATTTGAGCAACGCCCCATCGGAACGGCCGATCCAGTTTCGCTGGGCCGTCAGGGTCGATTCCGACCAGTCGATCCAGTCCAGGTTCGCGAGCAGCTTCTCCGTGTAGTCCGTGATCCGAAAGAACCACTGACTGAGCAGCCGCTGACCCACTTCCGTGCCACACCGCTCGCACTGCCCTCCCTCGACCTGCTCGTTCGCGAGCACAGTCTTGCATGACGGACACCAGTTGACGGGCGCTTCCTTCTTCTCGGCCAGTCCGGCCTTGAACAGCTGCAGAAAGATCCACTGGGTCCACCTGTAGTAGTCCGGATCGGTCGTGGTCACGGTGTGCGACCAGTCGTACATGATTCCGGCCCGCTCGAGCTGGCGCGTGAACGTCTCGATGCTGCGCGGGATCAACTCCATCGGGTGGACGTTGACCTTCAGCGCGTAGTTCTCCGAGTGGATCCCGAACGCGTCGAAGCCGATCGGCTGAAATACGTCGAGGCCGCGCAGCTTCCGGTAGCGCCCGTGGAAATCGGCGCCCGTGAACGCGTACAGGTTTCCGACGTGCAGGCCCTCGGCCGAGGGGTACGGGAACATCATCAGGTTGTAGTACGGATGCGCGGCCCCATCGAGATCCGGCTCGTTGGTGCGTCGCTCGGCCCACAGGCCCTGCCACTTCCGCTCAGTCTTCGTCGGTTCGTACATCACACTCCGGTGCCAAAACGGCCCGCGGTTCGGGTCAGTGCCGCGCTGCGCCTCGGTCGGCGCGGCGATTCGAGTCGGGGAAGATGCAGGAACCCTTCGACTGCGACAATGTGCCGCGACCCGGTGAACAGACCTCAGGCCAGCAGACAGGCGATGACCGCTCCAGCGAAGCTTCCCAGAAGATTCACGGTTTCGTTGTTGATTCCGGGGATTCTGCCCTCGACGGTCGCGCCGAGGAAGGAGTCGGCGAACATCCCGGCCAGCCCCCCCACCAGCACCGGCGTGAAATCCACAGACGACGCTGGTCCCCAGGCTGCCGACGGGAGATATGTGGCGATGAGTGCGATCGCCGCAGCCCCGGTGTATCCGGCTGCAGTTCCGGGCACGGAGATCGCTCCCGACCGGCCTGGCGGTACTTTTCGCCAGGTCGACACGAGTCGGGCGGGCGCTCCCAAGGCTGTCCCGATCTCGGTCGCCCAGGTGTCGGCGGTGACCGCGGCAATCGCTCCGGCGATGGCGGTTCCGGCACAGGGCAGTGCCCCGGCGACCGCCAGGAGAGCGGCGATGGCAGGGACAGCGGAGTTGGCCAGCACCTGCCAACCGTTCCGCGGTCCGACACTCCGGACCCTGCTCAGCACGGACGAGCTGGAGAGAAATGCTACGAGCAGAATCGGACCCGCCGCGTGCGTTCCAGCCACGAGCAGCGCCCCGGCCACGAGGCCCACGAGGGCGCCCGGCCGGGTCAGCCAACCCCGTCGAATGGCCAGGGCGAGACCCAGAACACCGAGCGACACACCCACGACCGGGTAGGTCACCTCCGGCTTCCCGGTTGCCGACCCCGGAACGGGCCGCTAGCCTGTCGCTCGCGTATGAAACCCACCAGAGGAACCGACAAGGTCAACCCGGCGATCGCGATCGCGTTGTTGAATTCGCTCCGGGCCACGGATACACCGGACGAAGTCATCGAGGACGAGTCATTTCGGATCAGCCTGCCGAGACGGCTGGGTCTGAACGAGGTCGTCGACGCCCAGATGCGGCGTTATGCCGAGATCAGGAACCGCCGGGGCGTGATTTCTCCTGACGAGTACGGCAATCTGCTTCAGCTGATCGACCGCCGTCCCGACGCCGTAACCGTATTCGCCTCCGCCGGCCGGAACCTCGCCGAAGCACGCTTCTCGGAGCCGGGCCGATTCGACCGGCTCCGGGCCAGGCTCATGCCGACCGGGCTGCGCCGCCGGAAGCTGATCCGGGCCATGACGGACGTGGCCCGTGCCCTCGAACCGGGAGCTGCGATCCAGCCGGTGCTCGAAGGAGGTGCCGACGGAATCGATGTGCTGGCGCCCCCGCTGGCCATGACCACTACCTCTGGAGCCGGGTGCGCGCTGATGACGGCCGCTCTGGAAGTGTGCGCCGATCGCGTCGGCAGCGACACGGCGCTCCTGAGTCATGGTCTGTGCGTCGGGCGGGGCGACGATCGCTGTCGGTGGATCACGTCGGATCCGGACCTGTCCGACTGAGATCCTGCGCACCGGGCCCGCCGGCCGGTGGTTCGACGTGTACCACCACACCGGTGAATCCTTCATCCAGCAGCTTCCGCTCGACGGAGTCCGCGATTTCGTGGCCCCGTTCGACCGTGATTCCGCCCTCGACGATCACCGTCAGCTCGGTGAAAGCCTCGGCGTCCAGGCTCCCCCGCGACTTCACATCCGTCACCTCCAGGACACCTGGCACCGGACCGATGAAGTTGCGGATTCGGGACGCTTCGATCGCACGCGAATCCACGAGTACGGGGATCGTTCCGCGGAGGATTTCCCAGCCACTCTTCGCGATCAGCGCGGCGACGACGATCGCCAGCCACGCATCGGCGTCGTCCCAGCCCAGCGCTACGAGCCCGAGGCCGCCGATCACGCTCAGCGTGACGAGAACATCGGCGGCAGTGTGTCGGGCATCGGCCGACAGGATCGGGGACCGGAGCCGGGCGGCAGCCCGTGCTTCGCCGGTGGCAACGAGCGTGTTCACGATCATCGTCCCACCGAGCAGCACGAATGTCAGTGAATCGACCTGCGGCGCAGCCGCAGATCCGACCAGGCGTCCGACGGCACCGGACACGAGCTCGAATCCGGCGATGGACAGAAAGCTGACGACCGCGAGCGCTGCGAGCGTTTCGTACTTTCCGTGACCGTACGGATGCTCTTCATCCGGCGGCTCCGCGGCGACCCGCACGGCGAGAAGACCGACCACGTTGTTCAGAGCATCCACGCCGGAGTGGGCAGCGTCACCCAGCACGGCCAGTGAACCGGCGCGCAGACCGACGAACAGCTTGATGACAACGACGAAGAGATTCGCGGCCAGGACCAGCCACAGGATCTGTCTGACTCGATCCAGCCGGCCGACAGCCCCCGATTCGCCGGCTGACATCAGCGATCGAACCGCCGGACGACCCAGTCCATCAGCATTTCGAACGGGCTGACCCGTGGTGCCTTTCCGGTGCTCTCATACTTGTCGTACAGCCCCGGGTAGCCGAGACCGACCCAGATGCCGATGGCGAGCGCGACGGCCGCGAGGGCGACGAGAATGATCAGCAGCGTCAGGTCGTTCATGGACACGCGAGGTTGAAGGCCAGGGAGACGAGCGTCGATCACTTCGCTTGCGGCCGCTCTCAGACTTCTCCTAATCTCTCCCGCCGGTCGTCCTGCGCAACAGAGAGGATTACAGAATGGACAACACCCACCGCCGCGAGATCGATATCCTGCTTCACGAGGAACGTCGGTTCGAACCGCCTGCCGATTTCCAGGAACAGGCGCTGGTCAAGGATCAGACGCCGTACGAGGCAGCGGCACGCGACCGCGAGAGTTTCTGGGAGGGGTGGGCCCGCGAGCTTCATTGGTTCAAGCCGTGGAACCGGGTCCTCGAATGGCAAGCCCCGTTCGCGAAGTGGTTCGTCGGCGGAAGCTTGAACGTGGCTTACAACTGCCTCGATCGGCACCTCGAGACCTGGCGCGCGAACAAAGCTGCACTGATCTGGGAGGGCGAGCCCGGCGATCGGAAGGTCCTCACCTACAGGCAGCTACACCGCGAAGTATGCCTGTTCGCCAACGCGCTCCGTTCACTCGGTGTGCAGCGGGGCGACCGCGTGGCGATCTATATGCCGATGGTGCCCGAAGCGGCTGTCGCGATGCTGGCCTGCGCGCGGCTGGGCGCACCGCACTCGGTGGTATTCGGCGGCTTCTCGGCCCGTTCACTCCGGGATCGGATCATCGATGCGGGCGCGAAGGTGGTGATCACGGCGGATGGCGGGTACCGGCGAGGACAGATCGTTCCGCTGAAGCGCACGACGGACGAAGCGATCGAAGGGCTGGACTTCGTGGAGAGCGTGGTGATCGTGCGCCGGCGGGGCGGCGGGGACGGCGACGAGAGCTTTACGCACGTGGTCGAAGGACGGGACCACTGGTATCACCGCCTGATCCAGGAGGCGTCCGCCGATTGTCCGGCCGAGGAGATGGACGCCGAGGACCCGCTGTTCATTCTCTACACCTCGGGTACGACCGGGCAGCCGAAGGGAATCGTGCACTCGACCGGCGGCTACCTGACGCAGGTCGCCGCCACGACCAAGTGGGTTTTCGACCTGAAGGACGAGGACGTCTACTGGTGCACGGCCGACATCGGCTGGATCACGGGTCACTCCTACATCGTCTACGGGCCGCTGGCACTCGGCGCCACGATCATGATGTACGAAGGCGCCCCGGACTGGCCCGATCGGGGACGGTTCTGGGAGTTGTGCGAGAAGTACAGCGTGACCGTGTTCTACACGGCGCCAACGGCAATCCGGGCGTTCATGAAGTGGGGCGAGAAGTGGCCCGAGCGCTACGACCTCTCGGCGCTGCGCCTGCTGGGGACGGTGGGTGAGCCGATCAACCCGGAGGCGTGGACCTGGTACCAGCGAGTGATCGGCGGTGAGCGCTGTCCGATCGTCGACACGTGGTGGCAGACCGAGACCGGCGCGATCATGATTACGCCGCTGCCGGGCGCAACCACCACGAAACCGGGCTCGGCGACCGTGGCGTTCCCTGGAATCGATGCGACGATCCTGGACGTGGAAGGCGAGGAAGCCGAATCCGGATACCTGGCCATAACATCTCCGTGGCCCTCGATGCTGCGCGGGATCTGGGGGGACGAACAGCGCTACCGGGAGACCTACTGGTCGAAGTTCGAGGGGGTGTATTTCCCCGGTGACGGGGCCCGCGTAGACGAGGACGGCTACTTCTGGATCATGGGTCGGGTGGACGACGTGCTGAATGTCGCCGGGCACCGGATCGGCACGATGGAAGTCGAATCGGCGCTGGTGGATCACCCCGCGGTGGCCGAGGCCGCCGTGGTGGGGCGCACCGACGAGATCAAGGGTCAGGCGATTGCCGCATTCGTGTCGCTGAAGGAGGGAGTCGAGCCGGAACCAACGCTGCTCGAGGAACTGCGGGACCACGTGGTAAAAGAGATTGGAGCGATCGCCCGACCGGCGGACCTGGTCATCACGGCCGATCTGCCGAAGACCCGAAGCGGGAAGATCATGCGGCGTCTGCTGCGCGACATCGCCGACGGCCGTGCCCTGGGCGACATGACGACGCTCGCCGACCCGGAAGTGGTGGAGCGTCTCAAACAACGATATGAAGAAGGGTCCAACGACTGAGAAGCTGTTGCAGAATCGAGCCCTTGCGGTAAGGTTTAGCCGGCGAAGCGTTGAGTCGTAGAACCCTGCAGCTCGACCCTGAGAGAGGGTGCCTCCTGATGACTGATTCGAGAATGTTCCGTTCGATCGCGTTCGGTTCACTGTTCCTGCTGCTGCCCCTGTTCGGAGCGTGCCTCGACCAGGACAGCGTGTACGGAGATGACCGTCCCGAGGGCACAGACCCGCCGGCCGCTGCGAACGGCATGGTAGGGTACGCCAACGTCGAGACGGGGCAGACCGTATGCGGGAACTGCCACGCACAGCCCCAGGCGATGTGGAGTGGGACCAAGCACTCCAATGCCTGGGAGTCGCTGCAGGAGAGCGGACACGCGGAGGAGTTCTGCGAGGGGTGCCACACGGTCTCACAGCTCGGAAACGCGGCGACGGAGCCGAGCGGCTATACCTCCACCGGCAGCGATCGGTTCGAGGACGTGCAGTGCGAGAGCTGTCACGGCGCAGGCAGCGAGCACCTGTCCGATCCGGTGGCCACGCAGCCAACCCCTTCCATTGCGGTACTCGCGGCAGACGGGACCTATCTGAATTGCGCGCAATGTCACAACGGGACGCACCACCCGTTCGTCGAGCAGTGGTCGATGTCCGGGCACGCCACGGTCGTCGATTTTGCGGCAGCGAATCCGGAATGCGCCGGCTGCCACCGGGGCCAGGGCACGCTGCTCGAATGGGGCATGCGGGCGGACTACGAGGAGAAGTTCTCCGAGGAGCCGCTTCCGGTCGTGTGCAGCGTCTGCCATTCCGCCCACGACGCGACGTTCGCCGGACAGCTGCGATTCCCGGTCACCACCACCAGCATCACCCTGCATTTGTGCGCCCGTTGTCACAACCGGCGGTCGGTGCCGGACGCAAATTCCTCACACGGATTGGAGCCCCACTCGCCGGAAGCCGAACTCCTGAAGGGGAATGCGGGCTGGTTCCCGCCGGATGCAGGGTTCGCGCCTGGTACGCTGCTCATGTCGCATGGTAACGACGTCAACCAGACGCTGTGCGCCAAGTGTCACGTCGAGCCGTTCACGGTGACCGATGAGGCGACCGGTGAATTCGAGTTCCAGGCGGTGGGCCACACGTTCCAGGCGATACCGTGTCTCGACGAGAACGGGATCCCCAACGGGGAGACCGACTGCGAGGTCTCACAGACCGCTCGTAGCTGGTTCGGCTGCACCGGTGGGCCCTGCCATGCAAACACCGAGGGCCCCGAGGCACTGCTGACGAACAAGGTCGAGAACCAGATCCGACCGGCCGCCGAGGAATTGCTGGCCTTGCTGGAGATCGTCGATCCGGGGCTGGACGAACCGGGCGGCGAGATCGACGCCAACAACCCGACATTCACGGTCGCCGAGGGAGCATACTTCAACTACCACCTCGCCTATCACGGCGGCGACTACAAGGGATCCGCAACGCACAACCCGCGTCTGATCCCGGCCCTGCTCGAGGCCAGCATCGATGCGGTGATCGACGAGTATGGGGTCGAGCTTCCGTGAAGTCGGCCGCGGACAGTCTTGCCGGCGTGACTGTCAGCCGGCGTGGTGGGCGCCTGAGGCGTTGCGCTGCGCCGGCTGCGGCGCTTGTTCTGACCTTCGCATGTGTCGATGTCGGAGCCGCCCAGGAACCCGCCGCCACCCCGTCGGGCAATCCGTGCATGCAGTGTCACGAGGGAATCGAGAACCAGGCCGGAACCTGGAACGGCCGGCGCTTCACTCACACGCCGCATCTCGAGCGGGCGAATCTCGACTGCACTTTCTGCCACACGCCGATGGAGCAGCACGGCGGAACGAAACTCGAGGGTGTCGCTGCCTGCAACGACTGCCATCACAATCGAACATCCGGGGCGAGCTGCTCGGTGTGTCACTCCGACGGCATCGCGGCGCCTCAGGGGATCCTGGCGCACGAAGTCGGTGACTTCGACCACGCACTTCATGGAGGTGCTGGGCTTCCCTGCACGACCTGCCACGTCGGGGATACGATGACCGCCGGCAACGTCGATTGCGTGGCCTGCCACTCCGAACATCACAAGCCCGAATCCACCTGCGTGGCCTGTCACCGGGTCGGCACGACTCCGGAGCATCCGACCGAGGTTCACATCGCCGGCTGCACCGGATGTCATGGTGAGAGCAGCGAGTGGATCGATCGGTGGACGCGAGAGACCTGCGCTGTGTGTCACACGGGCCGGGCGGCGCACTACCCGGAACGCCCCTGTGCGGTGTGCCACATAGTCCCGTCGATTCCGACGTCCGCGGGGGACTAGTACAAGGGTCCTGGGATCCCAGTCGCCAGTCACACAGACAAACGGCCCGGATATCCGGGCCGTTCTTTGTTTCTGGACGGTGCGCGAGCGTCCGTTTCGCGCGCTGCTGTTGAGCCCGGGTCCCGGGCACGATTGGTGCTGAATCCGAGGGTGGCCCAAACCCAGGATTCACAGCCATGTCGAAGATAAAGTTCCCGCTTTTCCTCACCGTTGCCGGACTTGGTTTCCTGCATCTGACGGTGGCGCCCGCCGGCGCCCAGGATGCCGCTCCCTGCATCATGTGCCACGGAGAGGCGTCCAACTTCGCCGGCTCGGCGGACTCGGTCCGGCTCGTGGTCACGGCGGAGAGCTACGAGGGCTCGGTCCACGGAGAGGCGGGCATGCCGTGCACGAGTTGTCATGCCGGACTGGCATTCCCCCATCCCGAGGATCCACCCGTTACCAGGTGCGGGGCTTGCCACTCAGACATCGCGGAGCAGTACGAGGCGAGCCTGCACGGCTACGCGCTGGCGCGGGGAAACACGGCTGCGCCCACGTGCATCGACTGCCACGGAATGCATGACGTGCTACATAGCACAGATCCCCTGGCCAAATCGAGCCACGCCAACACGGCCCGCATGTGCGCCGAGTGTCACAGCCACGAATTCGTGGGCGACACCACGGGTGGCGGCCTCGCTCCCCCGCAGACGTTCGAGGGATTCGCGACCTCCGTCCACGGGCTGAACGAGGTGCTCGGAGCCGCCAACTGCACCGACTGCCACGGCGTGCACGACATGCGTGGCGCACAGGATGCGCGCTCCCGGATCAACCGGCACAACGTCGCGCAGACCTGCGGGGCCTGTCATACGGACCTGTCCGAAGAGTACATGGCTTCGATTCACGGGCGCGCCTTCGAAGCCGGCTACGGGGACAGTCCGACATGCACCGATTGCCACGGCGAGCACCACATCCTGGCGCATGACGACCCCGATGCCAGGACAAGCGACGCGCACATGGCGCTGGACCTGTGCGCCGACTGCCACGACGATCCTGAGATCATCGAGAAGTACGGCATGCAGGAAGGAGTCGTCGGCTCCTACGAGGACAGCTACCACGCCTGGGCTACTTCTCTGGATCACGGACACGTAGCCTCGTGTGTGAGCTGCCATACTGCGCACTCGGTCCTCCCGCGCGACGATCCTGCGTCTGCGGTGAGCGACGAGAACGTCGTCGCGACCTGCCAGCAGTGCCACCCGTCTGCGGATGAGACATTCGCGCAGAGCTACAACCACGTATCGGCGTCCGTCGAAACCAATCCCGTAAACCGGATCATCAAGAGGATCTACATCTGGCTGATCATCGTGGTGATCGGGGGCATGTTGATCCACAACGCGATCATCATGGGTTGGTACCTGCGACAGGCCCGGCGCCGGCACGTCTCCGAGCCTTCCTTCGTTCGCCTTACCCGGTCCTACGTGCTGCAGCACGTCGTTCTCGTCGTGTCCTTCGTCGTGCTGGTGATCACCGGATTCGCCCTGCGATACACGGGTGCCTGGTGGGTGCGCGGGCTTGCGTCGATCGGCTTCGACGAGCAGATCCGCGCCACAATACACAGAGTGGCCGGGGTGATCCTCATCCTCGGATCGTTCTGGCACATCGTGTGGATCGCGCTGTACAAGCACGGGCAGAGGTTCATCCGTGACATGGCGCCGCGACCCAGCGACGTATCGGAGCTTGCCTCGAACGTCGGATTCCACCTCGGGGTAACGAATATGCCGGCGCGGTTCGCCCGGTTTGGATACGCCGAGAAGGCCGAATACTGGGCGCTCGTGTGGGGCACGGCCCTGATGGCGATCACGGGTATCGTCCTGTGGTTCCCGGCCGAAGCCGTGGGATGGGCCCCGGCGTGGATCGTGGCGGCATCGCAGACCGTCCACTTCTACGAAGCGTGGTTGGCGACGCTCGCGATCATCGTGTGGCACTTCTTCTTCGTCATTTTCCACCCGGATGCGTACCCGCTGAGCTTCACCTTCTCGGATGGCCGAATGTCCGAGGAAGACGCGAAGCACCACCATCCCCGTTGGTACGAGGCGGAAAAGGAAGCCGAGAAACGCAACGAGACCACGGTTTGAGTCGAAAAGACCCGCACGGCGGTCATTCGGGCATATTCGCCCGACCTTCCGGAGTCGCGGGTCGTAACGTCTCATTAGCCGGAGAAGGAAATCCCTGCAACCGCATGATATGCAATACTATACGGTTTCGGCCCGGGTGTGTCCGGTTCTTGCAATGGAACTCGGGTCGCCCAGTTTGCCGTGATCGAGCAAGAATATGAACCAGCCTGGAGAATAAATGTTGACCCAGTACGTGACTTCACACCGCTCGCGCCGGCCGGGGAAGCACTGCTTGCCGATGCCCCCGGCCCGCGTCCTCGGGATCTCCCTGCTGCTCGCGATCGGCCTGCTGCTCGGATCCGGCGGATTCGAATCACTGGGAGCGCAAGACAGCGAAACCTGCCTCACCTGCCACGGTGACGTCTCTCTGTGGGGCACGCGTGAGGACGGGGCCCGATTCGTCGTGGACAGCCAGGAGCTCGCCGGGTCGACGCACTCCGGCATGGAGTGCCTCAGCTGCCACCAGGGGATGACCTTCCCGCACTCCGAACAGCGCCCCGCAGTGTCGTGCGATCGTTGCCACGGAACCCAGGCGCAGCAGCACGCCGAGTCACTCCACGGCGCGGCGGCGCAACGCGGCGATCCGCTGGCGCCGACCTGCGGCGACTGTCACGGCACGCACGGAATCCTACCGGAGCGCAATGAGCGGAGCCCGACGGCGATCGTCAACATCCCGTACCTGTGCGGTACGTGCCACCAGGAGGGAACGGAAGTATCGGAGCGACGACAGATCTCCGAGGATCACATCCTCGAGAACTACTCGCTGTCGATCCACGGCGCGGGCCTGTTCCAGCAGGGTCTCCGCGTGACCGCGGTGTGCACCTCGTGCCATACGTCCCACTTCATCCTCCCGCACGAAGACCCGCGCTCGAGCATCCACAAGGACAACGTCGCCGGCACCTGCACGGCCTGCCACGCGATGATCGAGCAGGTGCACGCGCAGGTCATCGAGGGCGAGTTGTGGGAAAAGGAGCCTCACAAGATCCCGGCCTGCGTGGACTGTCATCAGCCGCACCAGATCCGTCGCGTATTCTACGACACGGGCGTGTCGATCGGCGAGTGCCTGCAGTGCCACGCTGATCCGGAGCTCGTCGGCACCGACAACATCACCGGCGACACGATATCGATGTTCGTGGACGAGTCGGGGTACCAAGCTTCCATGCACGCCACGACCGGCTGTGCTCAGTGTCACGTTCAGGTCACTGCGTTTTTCGACGAGCGCCCGTGCGAGACGGTGAATCAGATCGTCGACTGCTCGATCTGCCACGCCGGACCGGTCAACGAACATGCCAACGGCGCCCACGGCAGGCTGGCGGCAGCCGGCGACCCGAATGCTCCCGTCTGCCTGGACTGCCACCAGAAGCACTCGACGACCGGGCAGACGCAGCCGGGTACTCCGACCTTCCCGCAGGACGTTCCGACGCTGTGCGCACGGTGCCACCGGGAAGGTGAGACCGTCGCGGCCCGGGTCGCGCACGACATCCCGATCGTCTCGAGCTACGAGATGAGCGTGCACGGCATCGGCCTGATTCAGAGCGGACTGCTCGTGACCGCTACGTGCACCGACTGCCACGGGGCCCATTCCCAGCGGCCGGCGGACGATCCGGAGTCCCGGGTCAATGCCAACAACATCGCAGGCACCTGCGGTCAGTGCCATCACGGCATCGAGGAGCAGTTCCGTGCCAGCATCCACTGGCCGGAGGACGACGACTTCTCGCACGAGGCCGAGCCGCACTACCCGACCTGCGAGGAGTGTCACACTTCGCACTCGATCAGCCGCACGGACCGGGACAACTTCCGGATGCTGATGATGAGCCAGTGCGGCAACTGCCATGAAGAGGAAACGGAGTCGTTCTTCGACACCTATCACGGCAAGGTTTCACGACTCGGAGGTGCGGGCTCGGCCAAGTGCTACGATTGCCACGGCACGCACAATATCCTGCCTCCCTCCGAACCGGCATCGACCCTGAGCCGGGACAACGTCGTCGAGACCTGCGCCGAGTGTCACCCGGGCGCCAATCGGCGCTTCGCGGGCTACCTGACGCACGCGACGCATCACGACCGGGAAAAGTATCCCTGGCTGTTCTGGTCCTTCTGGGCCATGACGGCGCTGCTGGTGGGAACACTGACCTTCGCCCTCACGCATACCGGCGCGTGGCTGTTTCGACTGTGGCGATCGCCCGAGGAATGGAAGCACGAAGCAGTCGAGCCCGCCGAGGGCGCCGACAAGCGCGTGTACGAACGGTTCACGGCGTTCCAGCGCACCCTGCACATCGTGATGATTCTCAGCTTCATGACTCTTGCTCTGACCGGCATGGCCCTGAAGTTCTCGTACATGGGCTGGGCGCAGTTCTTCGCCAGCATCACCGGTGGATTCGAGGGTATGGGGGCGCTGCACAGAATAGGCGCCGCGGCGATGATCGTGATCTTCGCCATTCATCTGGTCGATGTGTTCAAGCAGAAGCGGGCCGCGAAGGAAAGCTGGAAGCGGTTCATCTTCAACGCACCGAACACGCTGATGTTCAACAAGCAGGACCTGCTCGACTTGATCAGCTCGTTCAAGTGGTTCTTTGGCAAGGGTCCACGACCCGAGTACGGCCGGTTCACTTACTGGGAGAAGTTCGACTATTTCGCGGTGTTCTGGGGGATGTTCATCATCGGCTCCACGGGGTTGTTCCTGTGGTTCCCGGAGTTCTTCACGCAACTTCTGCCTGGCTGGCTGGTGAACGTGGCGACGATCATCCACAGCGATGAAGCGCTGCTGGCGGTCGGGTTCATCTTTACGATCCACTTCTTCAACACGCACTTCCGCCTGGACAAGTTCCCGATGGACCCGGTGATCTTCACCGGACAGGTGCCGATCGAAGAGATGAAGCGGGACAAGCCGCTCGAGTACAAGCACATGGTCGAGACTGGACAGTTCGACGAGCGGCTCGTTGAGCCGTACCCGAAGGAGGTCGAGCACGGGTTCAGGGTCTTCGGGTTCACGATGCTCGGGATCGGACTACTGGTAATCGCGCTGATCCTCTATTCGATGATCTTTGGTTACCGCTGAAGCCGGGCCGGGGCGGACTCTGGTCCGTCCCGGCCGCTGCCGGTCGAGAGGTTCGCCCCTTGATACCGACAGCATGGACCCGCAAGATTGAGGTAATTCGCGGGGACTCTTCGGGTTTGGAACCCTGAGACATGCCGGAGCTGGCAATATGACCGTCTTCTGCCGTAAGCTCGCGCTCACAATCCCTGTTCTCCTTTTCGTTCCGACTGCTTTGTTCGCCCAGGGTATCCGCGGTGAACTTCGAGTTCGGGGCGATGCCGTGGGATTTCAGAGCCTGCAGCGGGACAGTGTTCCCGAGAGCCAGGTTTCCGGATCCGGTGCTCAGCGGCAACTGGAGGACGGCACGGTCGTCACCTGCGTCTCCGGCGATTATTGCCGGTGGTACGGCAGTGGTGAAACCGACACCGTGTATCCCGTCTATCAGGATCTGCGCCTGGTCGGGTGGACAGGTATCGAGGGGATGGCATTTCACACCCAGATCCGCGGCCGGCTCGGCAGTGACGATGCCTGGCCCCGCACGGAGCAGGAAGTCGAGGCAATCACCGCCTACCTCGGCTACCGGAACGGTGACTGGTGGATCCGGGCCGGCCGGATGCTGCGCTCGGGCAGCCTCGGCTACAAGAACTTCGACGGAGGGTCGCTCGCATGGAGTGGACTGGGACCGCTCCGCGTTGAAGCCTACGGGGGTTGGAGCCTCGGGATCGGCCTCGTGGCGCCTCGCAATGGGGAACTCCTGACCCTGGCTGACGAGTACGCGCCGAACAAGCGGGCATATATCTACGGGTTTGATGGCGCCCTCGACTTCGGTACCAACTTCTCTGCCAACGTTCAGTACCAGCGGGAGATCCGGACCGACAACACGGGTCTGTATACCGAGCGTGTCGGCGGCTCGCTGCGCGCATTGGTCGGGAACAGCACGTTGGACGGAGCGCTGACCTACGATCTCGGGTTCAGGGAAATCAATCTCGCCAGCATACGGATGTCGACACCGTTCTCGACTGGTTTCGGCCTGGTGCTGGAGGGACGTCACTATCGACCGTTCTTCGAGTACTGGACGATCTGGGGAGCGTTCAGCCCGGTCGCCTATACGGAAGGTCGCGGGATGCTCACCTGGACGTCTCCGAAGGCCGGACTGTCGTTCGAAGTCGGCGGTGGATACCGGGACTACGATGAGACGAACGCCGGGCTCGACTACGTCGAGATCAAGGAAGACGGCTGGCGCCTGTATGGCGGCGGGCATTGGGTCAACGGACCCTGGTTCGTGGATGGCGGATATCGATCTGAGACCGGGTTCGGGGCCTCGCGCTACGGTGGAGATCTGACCGTCGGACGACTGATCGGCGATGGCGCCAGGATCGCTCTGTTCGGCAGTTCCACGAAGACATTCGGCGAATTCCGGATCGGCGAGCAGCTCGGCTCCGGCGGCGGCATCGACGCCTCGTGGAACCTCTCCACCTTCACGCTGAGCGGCAGTGCCGGCCTGTATCGGATCACTTACGACAATCGGCCCCAGAACGAGGCCTGGACTCAACCGAGGGCGCACCTGTCCATCGCATGGCGATTCGGATCTTCGCCCACGCCGCGCCCGTCCATGCGTGGGATCGGAGGCTACTGATGAAGCGCGCGATTCTGATCGGAACCGTGGTTCTGGTGGGCGGCGCGAGCGCGCTGCTGTCGCTTCCCCGGCAGGAAAGTTTCCCGCACGCCCGGCACCAGGGACTGTTCCCGAGCTGCACGGCGTGCCACGCCGGAATCGAAACCGGGGATGCGTCGCAGTTCGTGTCCGTGCAGCCCGCTACGTGCCAGGCCTGTCACGACGGCCAGACGGCTCCCAGAGTGGGCTGGGATGGTCCAGGTGAGCCGGAGGCCACCAACCGGCGCTCTGTGCACCCCGGACATCCACAGCTCCCGTGTGGCACCTGCCACCAGGTACCGGGCACGAGCGAGGAAATGCAGGTCCGGGCAGCCACGTTCGATAACTGCATGGTCTGTCACGCTCCCGAAGCCGAGGGGCATCGGGACGAAGACAACGACTGCTATCAGTGCCACCTGCCGCTCACGGAGGCCACGGGACTCACGACGGCGCAGATCGCGGCGTTCCCCAGGCCACCGAGTCACTCGACTCCCGAGTTCCTCTCCGCGCACGGGGCGGCCGCAAACGAAGATGTGATGAGTTGCTCAGTGTGCCACGCCCGCGAGAACTGCGAGTTGTGTCACGTGAACGCAGAAAACGTCCCGGCGATCATGGCCCTGGGCACTGACCAGCGGGTTGCCTCCCTGATGGAGGGCAAGACCTGGGATCCGCCGATTCCCGGCAGCCACTACGTCGACCAGTGGAACTTCGCCCACGGATCGGCGGCGATCGAATCGTCGACCAGTTGCGCGGTTTGCCACACGCAGGAGGTCTGTTCGACCTGCCACGTGGATACCTACAAGACATTCACCGAGGACTTCACCACGGCCTCCGCCGAAACCACGGAGGACCTCAGCACCACGATTCCCGGTCACTCGCCGAATTTCGCCGTTGCTCACGGGCCGGCAGCCGTATCCTCGACTCCGAAGTGCTCCGCCTGTCACTTCGAATCGTACTGCGTGGACTGTCACGACGGCTCAGGGCGGCCATCATTCCACCCGGCGGACTTCGTTCAGCGTCATGGCGCCGAGGTGGCGGCGCAGCTGCAGACCTGCTCCGAGTGCCACTCGAACGAGGTGTTCTGCCGGGACTGCCACTCGACTCAGGGCTTCGCGGTGGCCGGCCAGACGGGCGCCGCATTTCATGATGCCGTTCCGGACTGGTTCGTGGCTCACGGCAAGGCTGCTCGCCAGGGACTGGATGGCTGCGCGAGCTGCCACTCACAGACCAGCTGCCTGCGCTGTCATTCGGCGGTGGAAGGATTCCGAATCAACCCGCACGGGCCGGACTTCGACCCGGACGCGGAGCTGACGAAGGGCTCGTGCACGATCTGCCATGGGACGGCGCCGGGAGGCGAGTAGGACTGATCCTCCGCCAGGCCGGGATGTGAAGAAGCCCCGCGCGGCCTCTGCCGTGCGGGGCTTCTTGCTTCCTGCCGCGCGACTACCCGTTCAGGATCAGCCCGCCGGCATGTGACAGACGGCACACTTGTCTGCCATGTCGTCACCGTGATTCTCAGGCGTCTTCGCCGCTCCCATCACGCCTTCCGCGTGACACATGGCGCAGTTGTCCTTGCCTTCCAGATCGTGCGGGATCGCCGCGGCGGCGGCACCTGATTGTGCCGGAGATGAAGTCGAATGGCACACGACGCAATTCTTCTGGTCGCGTCCCTCGTGGCTTGCCGGCGTCTTGGTGGCGCCCATGACGCCTTCCGTGTGACACATCGCGCAGTTGTCCTTGCCCGCCATGTCGTGCTCCGGCACGGACGGCTTCTCCTGCGCGTTGAGTGCCCCGGCACCGACAAACAGCAGGGTCATGAAAATGGCCGACGAAGTGATCCGTCTCATAGTTCGCTCTCCTTCAGGAATGGAACGCCCGGTCGCCGGCAATTCCGGCGGCTCGCTCTCCATCGAGCAGTCCAGACTTCAAGATGGTACGTACACCTATGCCAACGCGAAAGATCGCGGTTCAGATAACGAGCAGGGACCTGATCGAAGGCATCCCGAACATGAGCCGCGTCCACTTTCGA
>Ga0316193_10000550_pt1 | contig 23677 bp, 20 predicted proteins | sample MerIslsedime2_MG_FD_207735 | JGI IMG/M metagenome (GOLD analysis project Ga0316193, IMG submission 207735) | Coastal sediment microbial communities from Maine, United States - Merrow Island sediment 2 | ecosystem: Environmental > Aquatic > Marine > Coastal > Sediment | place: USA: Maine... | reverse complement strand
GAGAAAACTGATGACCCGGTTGCCATGTATCTAAATGATATTTACACCATCTCAGTCAACCTTGCCGGTCTGCCCGGTATGTCACTGCCTGCCGGCATGGACAGTCAGAATCTACCGGTCGGTCTGCAACTGATCGGGCAGTATTTCGATGAATCAAAACTGCTTAATGTGGCCCATCGCTACCAGCAGGTCACAGACTGGCACCTGCGCAGCCCTGAAAACTCATGAGTACAAACTAACACACTATCCGGGTAAATAAAGATGGAATGGGAAACCGTTATCGGGCTGGAAATACACACTCAGCTGAAAACCAGAAGTAAAATATTCTCCGGTGCTGCCACCGCCTATGGGGCAGAACCCAATACACAGGCCTGTGCAGTTGATCTTGCACTGCCCGGTGTGCTGCCCGTCATGAACCGTGATGCAGCACGAATGGCAGTAAAATTTGGTCTAGCCATTGGTGCCAAGATCAACCAGACATCGATCTTTGATCGCAAAAATTACTTTTACCCTGATTTACCGAAAGGCTACCAGATTTCTCAACTGGAACTCCCCATCGTCGGCAAAGGTTCTATTACTATTGATGTCAACGGTAAGAAAAAAGTCATCGGCGTTACCCGTGCCCACCTGGAAGAAGATGCCGGCAAATCTTTACATGAAGATTTTCACGGCATGACTGGCATCGACCTGAATCGGGCCGGCACCCCGCTGATAGAGATCGTATCAGAACCTGACATGCGCTCAGCTGCCGAAGCTGTTGCTTATCTGAAGTCTATTCATTCACTGGTGCGCTACCTTGATATCTGTGATGGCAATATGCAGGAAGGCTCATTTCGATGTGACGCCAATGTCTCTGTGCGGCCAAAAGACCAGGAGGAATTTGGCACTCGAGCGGAGTTAAAAAATATTAATTCATTTCGCTTCGTAGAAAAAGCGATCGAAATTGAAGTTGAGCGTCAGATTGATATCCTCGAATCAGGTGGCAGGATCGTGCAGGAAACGCGTCTCTATGATTCAGAAAAGAACCAGACAAGATCAATGCGCAGCAAGGAAGAAGCCAATGATTACCGCTACTTCCCCGATCCCGACCTGCCGCAGATGGTGCTGGAAGATTCGTTCATTGAAGAGATACGCGCAGAACTGCCGGAACTGCCTGGCGCCAGGTGCGAGCGTTTTATCTCTGAATACGGTTTATCTGATTATGATGCCCAGGCACTGACCGCAAGCAGAGATCTCGCCGACTATTATGAGCAGGCAGTGGCGATCCTGCCCACTCAACCTAAACTGATTTCCAACTGGGTAACCGGTGAATTGGCAGCCGGGCTTAACCGTGATAATACGAGCATCACCGAAAGCCCCGTCACAGCCGCTATGCTTGGTCAACTCGTAACACGTATTGATGACAATACCATCTCCGGAAAAATAGCCAAAGAAGTATTCGAAGCTATATGGAACGGCGAAGGTAATGCAGACGAGATAATTGAAAAACGTGGTCTCAAACAGATCTCAGATGACAGTGCGATTGAACCCATCATTGATGAGATCCTGGCCAATAACAGAAACCAGGTAGAACAGTACAAAGGAGGCAACACAAAGTTGCTCGGCTTCTTTGTCGGACAGGTGATGAAGGCAACTCAGGGCAAAGCCAACCCCAAGCAGGTTAATGAATTATTGCGCAAGAAACTGGACAAATAATCAGGAAGAAAGGACCTGCATCCAGAACAAGGCAGTATCCTCTTAAAAGAAATACAGTAGATTCGAATCTCAACACAAAATTCCAGATTAAAACTCTGGCTCATTTTTTCCATAAGATCTTTGAGGAAAATGCCCTCTATCCGCTGCTGCGAGTTCAACCGATCGATGCAACATTTTAATTATTTGATTAACAAATTGAGTGTTCAAGATGCTATACAGGACTCGAAAAAAGAATACAGCTAAGCAAAAGGCTAAGATATTATCTCGATAGCAATGTTCCGAGGGACAGTCTAAATGATGAAATGCATCAAAGAGCAGCTAGCAGTCCTCCGATAGTATTTCCAAATAGCCATGATATATCGCCTGGCTTTAAGCTGATCGTTTTTCCTACTGAAACTGGAAATTTGTATTTCATGAACTAAGCTTATTAGTAACAGTATCTCTCCTTTACTGGTTTGAAATTAGCCCAACCCTCACAGTTGGGCTTTTTTTCCTACAAAATCTGGAATAAATATTTTGCATGATAGGATTTATTTAGAACTATAAACTTACACATGTTCGGTGTTTATCTGCCCTACTCATCCGTTGGGCATTTTTTGGTCTTCTCACTCTGGAAATCTACAATTCCTGCACTAGGCTTGTTACTAGGAGTGCTCCGCCCTTTTCTTTAGAGAAGAGTAATGATTGATATTGCAGACATTGTTATTCATGTTCACAAGAATCTACTATCAGAACATCTTGAAAGGATTGAAGAAGAGGTGAGTGCGCTTGAAGGCGTTATATCGGTTAATTTCAGTCATGAAATTAAGCACAGACTTACTGTTGTTTTTGATCCTATGGTGACAACCTCAAAAAGATTCCTAAATCTTGTGAAGCAATGGGACAAGAATGCCTTTCTTCTCTGAAATGCATGCACCTCAAGTAACCTATTTCACATCAAACACAAACCGTATTTCAATACTGGTATCAGCAATTGAAGGTGCTTTCACCATGTCGACGCCTATGTGTAGTTCTTTCGCTAGCTGTGATTGACTTAGTATGACAGTCTATAGCGAGTTAAGTAACAGAAGGCTGTGACTAGTTGCGAACAACAGCCTGGGCTGTAATGCCCATGATTGCAGTATTGCAGACGGACTTGCACGGTCAGTGGCTGAATTGCTAGAAGGCAAAATGGTGCCGGAGAGTGGGATCGAACCACCGGCCTGCGCATTACGAATGCGCTGCTCTGCCAACTGAGCTACTCCGGCCTGAGACGTCAAACATCCAGAAAAATTAGACCTCGCGAGGGAGCGGAACTTTACTGGAATTACGCTATGAAAACAATAATTACACTGCCTGCTTTCGATATTCTACTTACTTGATTTTATACGGATTCGTTGACGAACTGCTTGCATGTTTTAGTGAGCGATATTGTAAGAGTGAAGCTGCAATTCTTGCTGATCCCAGACCTATTATGACGCCATTCCTGAAATGTCCTGAGCAGATAACAAGGTTGTCCAATTGAGGGTGCCAGTCAATAGTAGGAGTACCATCTGCTGAGCCAGGCCTCAGACCTGCCCATTGACTCACAACAGGGGTTTTTGCCAGGAAAGGTACTATGCTGACAGCTTCGCTCATCAACAAATGGCAGGCATCGTCAGTGGTGCTTTTATCAAAACCTACATATTCCAATGTACTGCCTGCAACAATGTGGCCGTCTTTCCTCGGAATAATATATTTTCCATTATTCATTATTATCCTGTTTAACCTGCCCGGTTCTGTTTTAAACAGGATCATCTGTCCCCGCACAGGTTCAATATTAAGCGTCAGGCCCGTATCTTCCAGTAAAGTAGCTGACCATGCACCCGCTGCAACAAGGTATTTTCCTGCTGACCATTTGCCTGCGGGGGTTTCTACATTAACTACTTTTCCCGCCGAAGTATTGATCTTTTCTACCGGCATATCGGTGATGATTTTCACCCCTCTCTGGGTAAGGTCCTGGATAAGGGATTTCATAATCCGCGGATTACGTACCTGGCCGACGTAGGGCAGCCAGAGCGCTGCATGAAAGTTTTCTGACAGCTCCGGCTCCAGTACCGATATCTCCCTGCGGCCAATGCGAGAAAGATACCTGGTTTTGCTGTCCAGGCTAATTTTCTTGCTGAATTCTTTCGCCCACGACTTCGCCTCGTCCTGTTCTTCGGTATCAAGAATCAGTTGTCCTGAACGAATATATTCAGGATCGATGCCGGTTGCTTCAAGCAGTTCCGCAGCAAGCCTGGGGTATTCCAGGTGACCGATGGCCGATAAATCTGTTACTGCATCGGGATAACGCCAGGGATAGAGAGGTGAAAGAATTCCACCGCCAGCCCAGGATGATTCGAGTCCAGCGCGGGGGTTACGCTCAAGCACAGTAACTGACTGACCGGCCAGTGCAAGCTCACGTGCCGTCAGCAGGCCAATGATGCCGCCGCCTATGATGAGAGTGTCGATATTATTGCCAGGCATTGTTTTAGTAGTCCCTATCGCAGCGATCTAGGGAGAGCGAAAGTAACATTTTCTTCAGGGCCAGTAAGGTCGCTCACTGTCGCTGATTTCAGTTCCTTGCATCGTTCAATGACACCTTCAACGAGCACTTCCGGTGCCGAGGCACCAGCAGTAATACCCAGTACTTCTACCCCGTCCAGCCATTCGGGCAAGATTTCATCGGCATCGTCGATCAGGCATGCGGGCACCCCTTTCTTCTCAGCGAGTTCTTTTAGCCGGTTGGAATTGGAACTGTTTGTTGAACCGACGACAAACACCTTATCGCATTGTTCTGCCAGTCTTTTTACTGCATCCTGGCGGTTCTGGGTAGCGTAGCAGATATCATCTTTACGCGGCCCCTGTATGTTTGGGTAACGCTGCTTTAACGCCGCAATGACATTCGCTGTATCGTCAATCGATAATGTTGTCTGTGTAACGTAAGCCAGTTTTTCTACATTTTCCAGTTCGAGCTTCGCGACGTCTTCCGGTGTTTCGACAAGGTCGATGCCGGAATTAATCTGGCCGATGGTGCCTTCTACTTCGGGGTGGCCGGCGTGGCCGATCAGGACGCAGTGGTAGCCATCTTGATGGTGACGCGTGACTTCCCTGTGTACCTTTGTCACCAGCGGACAGGTTGCATCAAATACTCTAAGGTTGCGCCGTTCGGCCTCAGTCCTGACGGCAAGCGGTACACCGTGTGCACTGAAGATAACTGTCTGATCATCCGGCACGTCTTCCAATTCATCAACAAAGATAGCGCCTGCTTCTTTCAGTCGATTTACCACGAAGCGGTTGTGCACAACTTCATGGCGGACGTATATCGGCGCACCTAGCTGCTGCAGTGCGCGCTCAACGATTTCGATCGCCCTGTCTACCCCTGCACAAAAGCCCCGCGGGCTAGCTCTAAGAATTTTCATCATGCACCGTTTCCCCGGGTCACGCCCGAAGCATTATCATCATTAAAATCAGTCATTCTTTTCCAATATATTCTCGACCGAAACAATCTCAACCGCAAACATGACATCACGGCCACAAAGCGGGTGGTTAAAATCTACCTGAACATTTTCTTCAGTAATCTCACGGATAATGCCGGGTATCGTTGTACCATTGGGCAGGGTAAATTCGATGACATTCCCCTGCTGCGGCAGTTCATTCTGGTCAAAAACCGAGTGTTCAACCAGCTGTATGCGAGATTCATCATAGGCGCCAAACAGGTTTTCCTGCGCAGGGATGATGATATCGTCAGTATCGCCAGCTTTCATTCCATAGAGTTTCTGTTCAAGTTCATTGATGAACTCTCCCCTGCCGAGGGTAATAGTTTCAGGGGCATCTTCCGCCTCTTCAATAACAGTGCCATCTGCCAGTGAAACGGCATATCTCAGGGCCACTGTACTATCGGCTTTAATCTTCTGTTCTTCTGCCATGACTAGGATTTGTATTTAAAAAGACGAATATTGAAAGCGTCAATGATCAGCAGGAAAGCACCAATGCTGATCGCCATATCGGCAACATTAAAGGTGGCAAAATGCCATTCGCCAATATAAAAGTCTATAAAGTCGACAACCTTCTGCAGCCGCAGACGATCGATAACATTCCCCAGTGCGCCACCAAGCACCAGCCACAGCGAAATAGAAAACTGCAAATCCTTACGCGGCGCTTTATAGAGCATCACCAGCAGTATTGCTGACATGACAAAAGCAATGATAATAAAAAACGTATTCTGCCAGCCGCCTGCCTGGTGCAGGAAACTGAATGCCGCACCGGTATTATAGGCGAGAGTGAAGTTCAAAAATGGCAATACAGCCACCGGCTGATGCAATACCAGGTATTCTTCAGCCAGGTACTTGCTTGCCTGGTCGGCGATGATGACCAAAAATGAAATCCAGCTGCCGCGACTGATAGCCCGTTCAAATTTGGTCGACCGCTTTTCTGTTGATTCAGGCATCAGGTTCTCCGACGAACTGCCGTCAGACAAAGCGTCTTAACTCGCCGTCACCTTCTACGTTCTCGATACAGCGGCCACAGATTTCAGGATGATCAGGATTACTGCCGACATCCTCGCGATGGTGCCAGCAGCGTATGCATTTCGCTTTTTCCGTGGCGCTGACATCGATGGCGACAATGTCCTTGTCCCAGTTGTCCAGTGACTGTGCCCAGTCCACCAGTTCAGTACCCCGGCCTTCTCTGTCTTCGATGCGGAACAGATGGACATAGGAGGTAATAAAAATGAAGCGGCATTCATCAGCAAACGACTGCAATATATCCAGTGTTTTGCCTTCAGCATAGATCGTCACTTCTGCATCCAGCGGTGAACCGATAACGCCGTCCTTGCGCAAGGTTTCCAGTGCCTGTGAAACGCCTTCCCGAAGCGCGGTGACAACCTGCCAGCGTTCCAAAAGAGCAGCGCTGTTGTCGATCTCGGGCAGTGTATGCCAGTGCTCCAGGAATATGCTGTCGTCCCTCTCACCCGGCATATAGGACCAGATTTCTTCAGCCGTGAAGCTCAATACAGGAGCCATCCAGCGCACCAGGGATTCCAGAATATGGTACATCGCTGTCTGTGCAGAACGGCGTGCATGGCTGCCTGCCGGCGTGGTGTAGAGGCGGTCTTTGAGGATATCCAGGTAGAAGCCACCCATATCATTGACGCAGAACTGCAACACTGCCTTATAGACACGATGGAAAGAGAAATCTTCATAGTCCTTGATCACCGCCTGGTTCAATTCCTGGCAGCGGGCAACCGCCCAGGCATCGATTTCAATCAGCTCAGCGATATCAATGGCATCGGTCGATGGATCAAAGCCATTCAGGTTGCCTAGCAGGAAGCGATTGGTGTTGCGGATTCTGCGATAGGCATCTGCTGTGCGCTTGATGATCTCATCCGAGATGCTCATCTCGTTGCGGTAATCCATAGCCGCGACCCATAAACGCAGAATATCTGCGCCCATCGAGTTGATGATCTTCTGCGGCGCAATTACGTTGCCTTTAGATTTCGACATCTTGTTGCCATCAGCATCGACGGTAAAGCCATGCGTCAATACGGTTTTATAGGGGGCACACCCCTTCATCGCAACAGAACTCAATAGTGATGACTGGAACCAGCCGCGATGCTGGTCAGAACCCTCGAGGTAAAGATCGGCAGGTGATCTATGCCCTTGCCTTTTATCCAGCACAAAGGCATGTGAAACGCCGGAATCAAACCAGACATCAAGGATGTCGGTGATTTTCTGATAATCATCGGCTTCATCACCAAGCAGCTCTGCGGGGTCCATCGCAAACCAGGCTTCCACTCCGCCCTGCTCTATGCTGTCGGCTACCTGCATCAGGATATCAACACTGCGCGGATGCAATTCACCGGTCTGTTTATGTACAAACAGGGCAATCGGTGCCCCCCAGTGGCGCTGGCGTGAAATGCACCAGTTAGGCCGGCCCTCGACCATGCCTTTTATCCGTGCCTCACCCCATTCAGGGATCCACTGGATATTGTTGATCTCTTCAAGCGCTTTGGTACGCAGACCCGCCTGGTCCATGCTGATGAACCACTGCGGGGTTGCACGGAAAATAATTGGCGATTTATGGCGCCAGCAGTGCGGATAGCTATGCGTGATGGATTCAGAGAACAACAATGCATTTTGATCCTTCAGCACCTCGAGTACATGTGCATTTGCCTTTAAAACATGCTCTCCAGCGAAAATGGGGGTGCCCTCGACAAAGACACCATTACCCGCGACAGGGTTATCGACTTTCAGGTCATATTTCCTGCCGGCGATGTAATCTTCCTGGCCATGACCGGGAGCAGTATGTACCGCACCTGTGCCGGCTTCTGTTGTCACATGCTCACCGAGAATAACCGGCACCACGCGATCATAGAACGGGTGCTCAAGACCAATGCCCTCGAGAGCCTGGCCACTGACTGACGCCAGCTGTTGATAATCTTCCACTTCATAGCGCGCTAATACAGAATCAAGCAGATCAGCAGCAAAAACATACAGCCCGGGGTGCTTGTCGTTGATTCTAATCAGCACATATTCAAGGTCCGGATGCAGTGCTACCGCCTGGTTGGCCGGCAGTGTCCACGGTGTCGTGGTCCAGATGACAAAGGAAACCGGCTCACTGGAGTCGTGGGTAAAGGCCTTATGCACTGCTGCCGCGTCGGATGCCAGGAAGGCAACATCAATCGCTGACGATGTTTTGTCCTGGTATTCGACTTCGGCCTCAGCCAGTGCGGATCCGCAGTCGGTACACCAATGCACCGGCATCGCACCCTGAAACAAATGCCCCTGCTCGATGATGCGTCCAAGCGAGCGAACGATTTCTGCTTCATTCTCCGGCGCCATGGTCAGGTAAGGGTTGTCCCAGTCACCCAGCACACCCAGTCGCTTGAAGTCTTCGCGCTGGCGGGCTACCTGTTTCAGCGCATACTCACGGCATTTCTGGCGAAAGCTGTTGGTGTCAATTTTGACCCCGGCCTTACCAGATTTTTTTTCTACCTGTAATTCGATAGGCAGACCGTGGCAGTCCCAGCCCGGGATGTATGGTGCATCATAGCCATCGAGGGTGCGTGATTTAACAATGATATCTTTCAGGATTTTGTTTACGGCATGACCGATATGGATATCGCCGTTGGCGTACGGCGGCCCATCATGCAGTATGTATTTGGGTGCGTCTGCACGTTCATCACGAATACGCTGGTATAAATCCTGACCCCAGTTCTTGAGAAATTCCGGTTCACGATTCGCCAGGTTGGCTTTCATTGGAAAACCGGTGCTGGGCAGGTTTATGGTTGTCTTGTAATCGGTCATACGACGACTCTTTTTAATGGTACAAAATTATAGTGATACATATTTTAGATAAAAATTACCGCAATAGCGGAAATTAACATGGCCAATGTTTTTTTCACAGTGCTGGCTTGATTCGTTTTAATTACCTGCTCAAATAGTTGAAAAATATTCTTTTGCACTGATGACATCACGCCCTATCTGATCCTTCAGTTCATCGAAGGAATCAAAACGCAGTTCTTCACGGATTTTGTGGCGGAAAACCACGTTGATACGGCGGCCGTAAATCTGCTCGTCGAAATCAAACAGGTGAACCTCCAGCAGTGTGCGCATACCGCAAACCGTCGGACGTGTGCCAAGATTAGCAACACCAAAAACCGGTTCTCGATCGAGACCAAATACCTCAACGGCAAAAATTCCACGTAACGGAATGACCTTTCGCTTCATATTGATGTTTGCGGTCGGGAAACCCCATTCGCGGCCGCGCTTATCACCATGAGCGACTTTGCCGGTCATATGATAATGGCGACCAAGAAGACGTTCAGCACGATCAAAGTCGCCGTCCGCCAATGCCGAGCGAATTCCTGAACTGCTGACACGCTCACCGTCAACGCGGAAACTGGGCATCGAAACAACGGTAAAATTATTCTCTTTTCCAGCCTGCTGCAGCAGCTGAAAATCGCCGGCCCTGTTCTTGCCGAAGCGAAAATCATCGCCGACAACCAGGTAACGGATATCAAGGCCTTCAATCAGTATCTTTGATATAAAGTCTTCCGCCGACATCGACGCCAGCCGGTGATTGAATGGCAATACCAGCAGGCGATCAATGGCAAAACGCTTCAGTGTGACATATTTTTCACGAAAGGTTGATAAACGTGCAGGCGCTTTGTGCTGGCCGAAAAACTCTGCCGGCGTAGGTTCGAAGGTGATCAGTGTGGTCGACAGGTTCATCGCCGCCCCCTTCTCTGCCAGCTGCCCGATTACCGCCTGGTGACCGAGATGGACGCCATCAAAGTTACCTATTGTCGCAACACAGGGCGTGTCAGCCGGTTGCAGGTTATGCAATCCGAATATCAGCTCCATGTCATTGCTCTCAGCATATCAGTAAAACAAGTTTTCAGTTTTCGGTTTTAAAAAAATACAAATGGGTTCCTGGTTACTGCTACACCGATAATGTAGGCGAAAACCAATATTGCTTCAAAAAACGCGACGAGTCGGATAGTCCTGGTCTTGCCGAAACGAAAGGCGATTAATCCTAGTGCGATATACAGCAATAATGCGATGATTTTTGCCATCAGCCATGGCGTCGAAAAAAGTTCCAGGCCACTGCGCAGATATAGCATGATCGCACTGACGATCAGCACCGTATCAATTATGTGCGGAGCGATCTTTAACCATTTCCTGTTGGCAAGATCCGATCCGCTAAAACGGAGTATGCCGCGAAAGATAAAGCCGGAGATACTCAGTAATACCGAGGTAACATGAACAAGAAGAACTGGGTTGGTCATCATAGTTTACTAGCGGTTCAAGTGACTAGATAACTCGAAACACGTGAAATTTCAGGTAACCGGATTCCGGCATTGCCAGTAACACAGGATGATCAGCGGGAGGACCGCCACGAAACAGCATCTGGCACTGGCGGCCATTTCTAACCGCGGCCTGCTGAATAGAATCAAGGAAGTCTTGTTCAGAAATATGATGTGAACAGCAGGCAGTAGACAGGATTCCGCCAGACTTCAACACCTGCATCGCCGAGCCATGCAGTTTACGGTAGGCCTTGCGGGCAACCGGTATTGATTTCCGGTTGGAGGCAAAGGCCGGTGGATCTACATTGACCACATCATAAAGCTGGTCGGGTTTCAGACCCGGCAGCCACTTCATCACATCGGCTTTATTGAACTGAATTTTGTCACTGAGCTGATTAATACCGGCATTTTTTTCTGCCCGCGCAAGTGCCGACTCTGATATATCAACCGCATCAACATGAGCGGCACCGGCGACAACGGCGTTTAGTGCAAAGCCGCCATCATTACAGAAGGCATCAAGCACTCGGTCGCCCTGCTCGATAAAACGCCTGAAGGCATAACGGTTTTCCCGTTGATCTATGAAGAAGCCGGTCTTCTGACCATGAATCACATCAACTTCATAATTGATATCGTATTCAGTGATCAGCGCCCTGACTTCCTGTTCATCTGCATTGTCTGAATTCCAGATGCCAGTATATTGTTGAAGGCCTTCCAGTTTGCGCAGAGAGGAATCATTCCTCATCACAATGACCGCCGGAGACAGTTTCTCGCTGAGCAGATTGAGTATCAACTCAATATTGCTCTCCATGCCGGCAGAGTTGACCTGAATACTCAGCACATTATCAAACTGATCAACAATTAGCCCGGGCAGGCCGTCGCTCTCGGAATGCACCAGCCGCCTGGCATTCGAGTCCGGGTAGACCCTGTTTCTCAGCTGGATGGCCTGATCAAGCAGTTCTGAAAAAAACTGCTGATCCGGTTCCTGTTCATTTCCTGTCAGCGCACGAAATGCAATCAGCGAGTGTGGATGGTAGAAGCCATAGGCAAGAAAAGTGCCGTCACGCTGACGCAGAGCGACGATGTCGCCGGCGTCAGGCCGATCGTCCGGTTTTTCCAGTTCGTTGCTGAATATCCACGGGTGGCCCTGCTTGAAGCGTTTGCCTGATTTGCTTTTAAGGATAATCGATTTCATAGAAGTCATTTCCTGCACAATCACAGCTCACGTGGAAAACACGATGTTTTGAGGGAAGCCGCGCGTGCCTGGTTGCTTAGTTGGTTGAGGCTGCCTTTTCCGGCAGTACGGCAAGAATGTCGAGACCGGATTTAACCGTGTCGCCAATGCTCGCTTTAATTTCTGTGCCGTCAGGCAAGTAGAGATCTACCCTGGAGCCAAAGCGAATAAATCCATAACGCTGACCTGCCTGCAAGGTGTCGCCTTCATCGACATAACAGAGGATGCGCCTGGCCACCAGGCCGGCAATCTGCACACAGGTGATGTCCAGCCCGTTATCCGTGGTTATCCACAACGCATTCTGTTCATTCTCTTCCGCTGCCTTGTCGAACGCGGCATTGACGAAGGAACCGGGACGATACCAGCGTTTTTTAATCACTCCATTGACCGGCGACTTGTTCGAATGAACATTAAAAACGTTCATAAACACACTGATTTTGTTCACTTCCCTGTCAAGATACGGATCCTTCATCTTGCCGACAAAGATCACCTTGCCATCGGCCGGACAGACAATATCATTCGGCCCTGCATCGACATGACGCGTTGGATCACGAAAGAACTGGATGCAGAATACCGCAATCAGCCACCACGGGGAGGCCCAAAGCCAGCCCCAGGCGTAGGTGATGGCGATGGCGATGGCAAGACTGCCGGCAATAAATGGCCAGCCTTCACGAGCAAATAGAGGATACCGTGTCATGCTTACTCAATAAGATGTGTTAGTCGCCGACTTTACGTCGCAACCAGGATCAGTTCTTTGTCTTGTCAACGATCTTGTTGGCTGAGATCCATGGCATCATACCGCGGAGTTTTGCACCGACTTCTTCGATTGGATGTTTTTCGCCTTTTTCACGCAGGGCATAAAAATTACTGCAACCTTCAGCATTCTCGTCCATCCATTCTTTGGCAAATTGACCGGACTGAATTTCACCGAGGATCTTCTTCATTTCAGCCTTTGTGTTGTCAGTGACAACACGTGGTCCGCGGGTCAGGTCACCGTACTCGGCAGTATTGGAAATCGAGTAACGCATATTGGCAATGCCGCCTTCATACATCAGGTCAACAATCAGCTTCAGTTCATGCAGACATTCAAAATAGGCCATTTCCGGCGCGTAGCCAGCTTCGGTCAGGGTTTCGAATCCAGCACGAACCAGTTCAGTGGCACCGCCGCAGAGGACAGCCTGCTCGCCGAACAGGTCCGTTTCAGTTTCTTCGCGGAAACTGGTTTCGATGATGCCAGCACGACCACCGCCGTTGGCTGATGCATAAGCCAGCGCGATATCTTTAGCTGTTCCAGTTGCATCCTGGGCAACAGCAATCAAGCTTGGTACACCACCGCCCTGGGTATAGGTTGAACGAACCAGGTGGCCGGGGCCTTTAGGTGCAACCATGAATACATCCATATCAGCAGACGGCTTGATATAGCCGAAATGAATATTAAAGCCGTGGGCAAACGCCAGTGCAGCACCGGGCTTGAGGTTTGGCTCAATTTCATTTGCATAGAGCTCTGCCTGCTTTTCGTCAGGCGCAAGAATCATCACGATGTCGGCCATGGCAACAGCATCAGCAATGTTAGCCACTTCCAGCCCTGAGGCTTCTGCCTTGGCGCGTGAAGATGACCCTTCACGAAGCCCGACGACTACGGACAGGCCGCTGTCTTTAAGATTATTGGCATGGGCGTGTCCCTGTGAGCCATACCCGATGATGGCAATCTTCTTTCCTTTGATAACGGAAAGGTCAGCGTCTTTGTCGTAATAAACCTTCATGATAATCCTCGTAAACTAAACAAGCCGGTAGACCGGCAGAAAAAGTAAAAGTGATGAATTGATAATTTAAAGTCGTAAGCCTTTTTCACCGCGGGCGATGCCTAATACCCCGGAACGTACAACTTCAATAATGGTGTCATTGGGTACTGCTTTCAAAAAGGCGTCGATTTTACCACAGTTGCCGGTGAGTTCGATGGTATAACTGGTATCCGTCACATCAACGATGCGGCCGCGAAAGATTCCCACCAGGCGATTGATTTCATCCCTGGCATTACCCGCCGCGCGAACCTTGATCAGGCTTATTTCGCGCTCAACGTGTTCATTTTCAACCAGGTCAACCAGCTTCACGACATCGATAAGCTTGTTCAGCTGCTTCTTGATTTGCTCGACAACCCGGTCAGTTCCGCTGGTAACCAGTGTCATGCGAGACAGCGAAGCATCTTCGGTCGGCGCCACAGTCAACGACTCAATATTGTAACCACGTGCAGAGAACAGGCCAGCAACACGTGACAGGGCACCAGATTCATTTTCCATCAATATAGAAATTATATGACGCATATCAGGCCAGCTCCCTTTCTTCGTCATTGCCGCCGTTCCTTGGTGACAGATGCATTTCGTGGTGCCCCTTGCCTGCCGCAATCATTGGATAGACATTTTCTGTCTGGTCGGTAATGAAATCGAGGAAATACAGGCGAGTCTTATCATTCAGCGCTTCTTTCAAAGCGCCTTCGACGTCAGCGGGATTTTCGATCCTTATGCCAATATGACCATAACCTTCTGCCAGCTTGACCAGGTCAGGCAAGGCATCCATATAGGAATTCGAATAACGACGATCATAGAAGAATTCCTGCCATTGCCTGACCATACCGAGGTAGCGGTTGTTCAGGTTGACGATGTTCAGCGGCAAATCATATTGTTTACAGGTTGATAATTCCTGCAGGCACATCTGAATGCTGCCTTCGCCAGTAACACAGGCAACGGTGGCGTCGGGATGCGCTAGTTGAACACCCATCGCCGCTGGCAGGCCAAAGCCCATAGTCCCGAGACCGCCGGAATTTATCCAGCGCCTCGGCTTGGTGAATTTGTAATATTGCGCAGCAAACATCTGGTGCTGACCGACATCAGAAGTTACGTAGGCATCACCCTTTGTGACTTCATAGAGTTTCTCAACTACAAATTGCGGTTTGATCAGATCACTGTCACGATCATAGTCCAGGCAGTCAACCTTGCGCCAGCCATCGATCTGATCCCACCATTTCTGTAAAGCCTCAGCATCAGGTTTGCGGCCAGACTCTTTGATCTGGCTTATCATCTTATCGATAACCACATCGGCTGAGCCAACGACAGGAATGTCCGCAGAAATTGTTTTGCTGATCGACGATGGATCGACATCAACGTGGATAATTTTTGCGTACGGACTGAATTTATTTGTATCTCCGGTGACGCGGTCATCAAAGCGCGCGCCGATGCACAGCATGACATCACACTCATGCATCGCAAGATTTGCTTCGTAGGTACCGTGCATGCCGAGCATGCCGACAAACAGCGGGTCATCGGCCGGGTAGGAACCGAGGCCCATCAAGGTGTTGGTACACGGGTAGCCAAGCAAACGAACCAGCTCTGTCAGTTTGTCGCTGCAGTTAGCTAAAATAATACCGCCGCCCGTATAGATAATCGGCCGTTTTGCGCCAAGTAGCACCTGTACCGCCTTGCGTATCTGCCCGCTGTGTCCTTCTGAAGTAGGCTGATAAGAGCGCATAGCGATAGTTTTCGGATAGATATATTCCGTTTTATTGGCAGTAATATCCTTCGGAAGATCAATCACCACAGGGCCAGGCCTGCCAGAGGTGGCAACATAGAAAGCCTTTTTAATTGTCGTGGCAAGGTCACGGACATCCTTAACGAGGAAGTTGTGCTTAACACAGGGGCGTGTGATTCCAATAGAATCGACCTCCTGGAAAGCATCATCACCTATTAGATGAGACGGTACCTGGGCCGTTATAATAACCATCGGAATGGAATCCATGTGCGCCGTTGCGACAGGCGTAACCACGTTCGTTGCACCGGGGCCTGAAGTCACCAGGACTACACCCGGCTTGCCATTGGAACGGGCATAACCATCAGCAGCATGGCCTGCCCCCTGCTCATGGCGGACCAGAATATGCTTGACCTCATCTTGCTGGTATAGCGCATCATAAATATGCAGCGCCGCACCGCCAGGGTAGCCGAAGATATACTCGACCCCTTCATCTGCCAGCGCTTTGACAAGAATTTGCGCACCGGTTAATTCCACTGATTTCACCTCGAAATATGATTAATTCACTGATAGCAATCAGGTTCGAATACATCACCGGGATGCAAACGAACCGCTAACTTAGCTAAACAATGCAAAACATTAGAACTTACTAATAAGACCCTGCGCGGTCAATAGACAAACCGGCCTTTTTTGCACTAATTTCTATCGTAACAACAGAAATAGCTAAAATAGACCTGTAACCCATGTGGCGAAAGGGTTTACGGCCTGTTTTATTGACCCTGGCGTGAGAATGGCTGCTCTATCATCGCCCAGATAGAACTTCCTTCATCGGATACGGCCCAGTCCAGTCGAACCACTGAACGGTAGGCCATCAGGCGCAGACCGATACCGGCATCAACTTTGAGATCCTTGAAAAACAGATCACCGTTATATTCATCACTGACCCTGCCAGCCTCGATAAATGGCACCACTTGCCACCAGTCAATTTCAAAGTAGTTCAGCAGAGGCAGATCGCGTAATGGCTGTGTCTGCGGCATTAAACGCAGTTCTGCAGAATAGTAAACAGCGGCCTTGTCATTGAAGCGACCTGACGGGTAGGCACGCATGCGGTCATAACCACCGAGAGTGGAACCATAGCTCGGCGGTGGCTGATGACTGATAGTGCCATCGGCGTTTTCCTCCCAGTCAGTAGTATTGGAAGTCCAGAAATTCAGTGCCAGTGATTTCTGCCTGAACCAGTTTGATTTTCCGAGGTTAAAATACTTGGAAAAATCGGCTTGCAGAACTGTCCAGCTTTCACTGCTTTCGCCCCAGCCGAAGTCACTGGCGACCTTCAGCAGTTGGCGGCTGCCCCTGCTCGGGTTACGGGGAAAATCAGTATTGTCATATTCAAGCCAGAATTCGAGGCCATTGGTTTTAGCAAAGACCTCCTGTTCGATCGGATCATTCTGCCTTTCGTTGTAAACGAAATCATCGAGATCACGATAGGTGTAAAAAAACTTGCCGGCTAATGTAGTCTGGCCGCTGGTCATCGGGTTCCACGTTGTTCCACCCTGTGGACCGGATTCAACCAGGCCCTGGTATAAATGATAGACGGCTACTGGATCATCTTTGATGCTGCCAATGGGTAAGCGATATTTCAATGTAGCATTAATGGTCACTTCATTACTGACGCCAGTTACATAATTATCCGGATCAGAATCATTACTGCCTGGACGAGGCCGGTTCGAATCAAGATTCCGCCCGAGATAGAAGCGCTGATCGGTGAAGTGGTCAGCAAGAGCAAAGCCATCAAAGAAAAAACGGGATTTGCCAAACCGGTAGTTGCTCCATGCACCGGAAATCAGCGCCGATTCGTTTGTCGTTACAAAGGCGGTACCGAACAAACTGGCCTGTGGCTGCAACTTTCCACCGGCTGAAAACCCACCAGCACCAGCTGCCCACCCCAGTGAATCAGTAGCAAATACGTAAGGCAACCAACCAGTTCTTTTTTCTTCCGGTGTCTGCCCCCTGTCCAGTGCGATTATCTGCGCAGATACCTGGATAGGAGTTGCAATGGCAAGTAACAGCAGGCATTGCAATAAAAACGACCTGGGATTTATTGTTGTAAATTTACTCTTGTTCATTATTTTTTCCGGATTGTCCAGTTTTCTAAAATGTTACTCAACAGATCTGCAGAACTCAAACGTATTCACATATCTATACTGTGTTTATGAGCTGGAAGATTATACACAGAATACCATGCAGCACTATGTCCGCGTCAGCATCGCAATTTTGTCAGTTATTATGTCAACGATTGTTAACCAGTTACCCGCTTACTCCCTGCGCCAGCGGGTACCGCTTGCAGAGTCATCGAGGACGATGCCTGCCTGGTTGAGCTGATCGCGAATCTCATCGCCCCTTGCCCAGTTTTTCTCGGCACGTGCCCGGGTCCTTTCTTCGACCAGTGCATCGACATCTGCATCAGAAAGGCCTCCTGCCACGTTGTCTCCCGAGATGCCCCGCAGGAACTCGATAGGTTCGAGCTGAAACAGGCCCAGGATGGCACCCAGAGATTTCAGCTGTCCAGCGAGAAACAAGGCCCTGTCAGCATCACCTGACTGACGAGCCGTATTTATATCGCGTCGCAAAGCAGACATAACAGACAGTGCTTCTGGTGTATTAAAATCATCATCCATCGCGGCGATAAAGGGCGCTGCAATATCGTCATCAAGCGCGATATCTTCGGGAATCTCAAGCCCCTCTAGTGCCAGGTAGTAAGCTTCAAGCGCGGCTTTTGACTGATCCAGCGTGTCGTCGCTGTAGTTGAGCGGGCTGCGATAATGGCTGTTGATAATGAAATAGCGGAGAATTTCCGGATGGTAGGTGTTCAAGACGTCACGAATAGTAAAAAAATTGCCTAGCGACTTAGACATCTTTTCATCGTCGATACGGACAAAGCCATTATGCATCCAGAGGTTCACAAAAGGATGGCCGGTGGCACATTCGGACTGTGCGATTTCATTTTCATGATGAGGAAAGCGCAGATCCTGCCCGCCGCCGTGGATATCGAACGTTTCGCCAAGGGCACTCATGGACATCGCCGAGCACTCAATGTGCCAGCCTGGACGGCCATCACCCCATTCAGACTGCCAGCTGGGCTCACCGGGCTTTGCCTGCTTCCACAGGACAAAGTCCAGCGGGTCATCCTTACCTGTTTCAGCTTCAACACGTGCGCCCGCCTGCAGATCATCCAGCGAAGATCCGGATAACTTGCCATACTGATCAAATTTACGCACTCGAAAACAGATGTCTCCGGTCTTTGTCCTGTAGGCAAAACCGTTTTCGATCAGCTTTTCAATCAGCGCCAGTATCTCATCCATATGCTCTGTTGCGCGAGGCTCAAGATCAGGGGATAAAACACCCAGGCGGTCAATATCCTCGTGCATGGCATCGATGAACCGCCCGGTCAGCTCCTGAATGCTTTCATTATTCTCGATCGCCCTGGCAATTATTTTGTCATCGATATCGGTAATATTCCGCACATAGGTGACCTCGTAGCCCCTGCTTCGGAGATAGCGTGTCACCAGGTCGAAGACAACCATTACCCTGGCATGACCGATATGACAGAAGTCATAGACCGTCATACCACAGACGTAAATACCCGCCTTACCGGGAACTATCGGTGTAAAAGGCTCTTTCCTGCGAGTCAGACTATTATAGATTTCAAGCATAATGGGGTGATCTGGCGATTCTGAAATGATTGTTAGAGGGATATGAGGATTTGGATTTTACCGGAAAAGACCGGTCATAGACACAGTAGAGGTGATTCCATCAGCAACAAAATAATAACAATAATAGAGGGCAGATTTACCGGTATGGCTGCATGAATCTTATTTCACTGTCATGATATACTTTTTCGTTTATTTAACAGGTTGAAGAAAACAATGATTAAAATGGAAACAAATCACGGCACCATCACTATTGAGCTGGATGCCGAAAAAGCCCCTCTTACCACTGAAAATTTCAAGAAATATGTCGCTGATAACTTCTTCGACAATACTATTTTTCATCGCGTAATCCCCAACTTTATGATCCAGGGCGGTGGCTTCAATCCTGGCATGAGCCAGAAACAGACGCTGGCGGCGATTGAAAATGAGGCCGATAATGGGCTTGAAAATGATCGCGGCACTATCGCCATGGCACGCACCAATGATCCTCATTCTGCGACTGCCCAGTTCTTCATCAACCTGAAAGACAATGCCTTTCTTAATCACAGCGGAAAAAACCCGCAGGGCTGGGGATACTGCGTTTTTGGCAAGGTTACCGAAGGCATGGATGTCGTTGACAAGATTGCAGGCGTTGCTACCGGCAATAACGGTGGCCATGCAGATGTCCCTGTTGAGGACGTCGTTATTATAAAAGTCGAAGAAACTGAAGACTGACATCTTAATACGTAAGCTTTAAGCGATGACGACCAGCCTGTTCATTTCAGATCTTCATCTGGATCCGGGTAGACCTCAGGGTATTCAGCTATTTGATGACTTTATCTGTCAGAAGGCACAAGCTGCCGATCAGCTGTTTATCCTTGGTGACCTTTTTGAGTACTGGCTGGGTGATGACGCCAGCAGACACTGTGGATATCAATCGATAGCAGAAAGCCTGGCGACACTTTCGAGCCACAATACTAAAGTTTATCTGATGCATGGAAACCGGGATTTCCTGCTCGGCGAGGGTTTCACCTCCCATTTTGCAGGACGGCTGTTGCCTGATCCTTCAAAGATCACTCTCGTTGAAAATAATGTCCTGCTGATGCATGGAGATAGTCTCTGTACAGATGATGTCGCTCACCAGCAGTTTCGCGAACAGTCACGTAACCCGGAATGGCAGAAGGCCATCCTTGCAAAAAGCATTTTAGAGCGAGAGGAGCTGGCCCGTCAGTTACGCATGCAAAGTATGCAGGGCAATGCAGAAAAGGCCGAGGCCATCATGGACGTTAATCCATCAGCTGTTAAGTCTATGATGGAAGAGCACCAGGTCAGATTATTAATACATGGCCACACCCATCGCACAGCCATCCATAACTTTCAGCTGAATGGCATTGCAGTGCACCGAATTGTTTTGGGCGACTGGTATAAAAAGGGCAACTACCTGATCCATGACGAGAATGGATTCAGGCTAATGAGCTTCCCCGATGACGCTGTATTATCGACGTTAAGCAATTCAGCAATCGAGGCAGACCGGCTTAGTGCGGAAGCACACCCGGCATAAATTTCTGGTAGCCAAGCGGCAGTTCAAACATACTGGCATCTACTATCACACCATCTTTGACTGTTACCAGCTGGCGACTGCGTCCTGAAAAATCCTTCTGTCGTATCGGGAACCCCATATTAAGATGACGGTCCGCTGCAAATATATTATTCGCAATATCACAATCTGAAGATACTGAATCAGGCATAGCTTCCATAGATTTTGCATGCTGGCCGGCAAGAGTTTTTGAAAATACAGCCAGTGCTTTAACTGCATCCGGATAAAATCCCTTAACGGCATAAATCTCAGTACATCTTGTGCCATTGGTAAACAGGTAATATCTTGAAACCTTGTTACCGCCAACATCGGGCACGCCACCGGCATCAAGCTCCTCAACATCATGCCTGAGTTTTTTAGGTGGTGCGATAATCACAGGCTGAGCCGGGATGACCAGGGTTCGCTGCTCCTCATGACTGACGCTGTATAGCGTGCCGTCTTTCCTGTCGAGTAAAGCAAAATCCCCATGGTCCTGGCCATCATCCAGACGCAGGTAGTCCCCGGTTAACAGCATGCGTGTCATGTAGGCAGGTTCCTGCTGCGAGTCCTGATCTTCAAACATCAGCAGAGTGACTTCCGTCTCAGCAGCCAAGACTGATGTAGCCGGTATGACTAAAACAGCGCAAAAGAGTATCCTTACGAATCTGAACATAATAGTTAGCACCTTCAATAACCAGAATGATGAGTTTATCGCCCAAATCAAAACTACCGGGCGAGATAATTCCAGGGATATAATCCTTTTTATTTACTTTATCATCAACCACTAAATGATATTCAGGTACAGATACCTGACAGGCCGCCACAAATGGAACAGAAAATCGAATTCAAGCCAGACTTGATAAAACGCTATGACAAGGCCGGTCCACGCTACACCTCGTACCCGACAGCCAATCTCTTTCATGATGAATTTACCTCTGATGATTACCGTGCCGCGGTAGAGCGCAGTAACAATGAATTAGAGCCGAAGCCGCTCTCGCTGTATTTCCATATTCCATTTTGCGATACCGTCTGCTTTTACTGCGCCTGTAATAAAATCGTCACCAAGATGCGCGACAGAGCCACACCCTACCTGGAACACCTTTACCGGGAAATAGAAATGCAGGGTGAACTGTACGCGCGCTCGAGGCCAGTGGACCAGCTGCACTGGGGCGGCGGCACGCCGACTTTCCTGAATCAGGACCAGATGCGCTCTTTGATGGAAAAAACCGGCCAGCATTTCACATTAATGGATAATGACCAGGGCGAGTATTCAATAGAAATCGACCCGCGGGAAATTGACCCTGAGGGGGTACATTTCCTGCGCGAAATAGGCTTTAACCGCATGAGCCTGGGGATTCAGGACTTTGATCCGAAAGTGCAGAAGGCCGTCAATCGTATCCAGAGTGAGGAAATCACCTTTGCTGCCATCGATGCCGCCCGCGAAGCGAAATTCAAGTCGGTCAGTGTAGACCTGATTTATGGCCTGCCCTTTCAATCCGTCGACAGTTTTCTTGTGACACTGGAAAAAACCATGCAGGCCAGGCCTGACCGCTTCTCAGTATTCAACTATGCTCACCTGCCGACGCTATTTATGCCTCAGCGCCGCATCAATGAGGAAGACCTGCCGTCCGCTGCTGAGAAGCTGGACATCCTACAGTCAGTCATCCGCTATCTAACAGAACAGGGCTATGTCTACGTCGGCATGGACCATTTCGCACGGCCGGATGATGAGCTGGTTATCGCCCAGGACAAGGGACTTCTGTACAGAAATTTCCAGGGTTACTCAACCCATGCTGATTGCGATATGGTGGCCATGGGAGTTACTGCCATCTCCCAGGTCAATGACATCTATAGCCAGAACGTCCGTGATGAAGAGTCCTATTACAAGATGATAGACGACGGCAAATTACCGCTGATGCGCGGTCTCAGGCTGACTGCCGATGACATGCTCCGACGTGAACTGATTACTCAGCTAATCTGCAACTTCAAGATCGATATCAATCAATTTATGACGACACAGGGAATAGACTTCGGACAGTATTTCGAAGATGAAATAGAACAGCTGAAGATCATGCAGGACGACGGCCTGCTAAAGATCGACCGGGACGCAATTACAATACTGCCGCCAGGCAGGCTACTGATACGTAACATCTGCATGACCTTCGACGCGCACCTGAATGACAATCAGAAAAACCGCTTCTCCAAGGTTATTTAGAAGAAAGACTAAGGACTAAAGAGGAAAGGGGAAAGGGGAAAGGGGAAAGGGCAAAGGGGAAAGGGCCTGGAGCTTGGAACTGAAAACTGAAAACTGAAAACTGAAAACTGAAAACTGAAAACTGAAAACTGAAAACTGAAAACAATATAGTCTAACTTTTTCTAAAACCTTCCTAAGCCCGGAAATTCAGGGATTCTTCCAACCGCTGTGTCAGGCGGACGATCTGTCCCCAGTCATAGGTCACGATATCCTGGGCATGCGCGAGATTGTTGCGTAGTGATTCCATTTCACGTACAACCTTTTTTGCAGAACGCCTGGATTCTAGACCCGACAGGGCCAGCGTTTCTTCCTTACTGATGATAATCTTTCCTTTGTCAGATAACTGGATGCAGTCGAGTAAACTGCAATGCTGACCGCGCCGGTTGCGTTCTTCCTGCAGGGCCTTTGCCCGATCTAGCCTTTCCTGGGTAAGCGCTGATTGCCAGGAATCATCAGGAAAATATTGTGTAATCACTTTCATCACATCCATCTCGACAAATGTAATGATGCCAAACAGCCACATCCGGGCGACCGGTTTATTGATGTCCTGGCGGCTGAAGACGCCGGCAATTTCTCCCAGCACTGAAATAAACCCGTACTGCTGCAGTGTCAGCACATGAATAACATCTGAGAAAGGACTTTCTCCGGGTATAACCTGCCCTTCCCTGAATACCCGCATATTTTCCCTGCAGGACTTGCCGATAAGGTCTTCATGGCGGGCATAGCCGACGATTGTCCCCTGTTCTCTCAGACAGACGATATCAAGCTGGTGAAGCTCCATCATCGCCTGCACTTCTTTACAGGGACGTGAGGCATCAAAAGAACGAACTGGCTCAGCAAGATGTTGTGCGGTAAAGGCTTCTGAAAATAGCCTGAACAAATGATGGTTTCCATTCTGTTCAGC
>Ga0316193_10000547_pt1 | contig 23703 bp, 23 predicted proteins | sample MerIslsedime2_MG_FD_207735 | JGI IMG/M metagenome (GOLD analysis project Ga0316193, IMG submission 207735) | Coastal sediment microbial communities from Maine, United States - Merrow Island sediment 2 | ecosystem: Environmental > Aquatic > Marine > Coastal > Sediment | place: USA: Maine... | reverse complement strand
TGCATTGGGCAGCTGTCAGCCCCACCTGGCTGACCGTGCGACGGGTCCGCTTCAGAGTAAAGCAATCAGCCGGCACCCCCGTTTGCCGCGAAAGACCTTGTGCCAGAAACGCCGACTGGTTGAAACGCCGGGCCCAAAGACGCGAGCGATAGAGCGGCACGGGCACCACCAGGTCCGCATCGGCCAAGAGGTCCTTACCGGCGCGCGCCAACCAGCGCGTGAACAGGCGCAGCCCCTCCTGGCGATCGCCATATTTGAAGCCCTGGATCAGATCGCGCATGGTTTGCGAATAGCGCGCGATAGCCCGCGCCCGATCGCAGATTGGCGGCGATGCAATCGCTGCGGCCGACAGGTAGGGTTCGCCTGCATCAAAGGGCAGAGGAACCCCGAGGCACGTGCAAAGAGGAGGTGCGACGAAGTCGATGCCAGCAAAACAGGACCCGCAGACCAGCCCATGGGAGCCGATGGGCGTCCTGCACACAATACAGAGGGGCGGCAAGACGAGATCGGCCGCCGAGCGAAAAGCGGCGCGCCACGGTCGCGTGCGCGTTAGGTCTATTTCGCCGGTCTCCATGCCGACCATGATACTGCGCCGATCGCAGCATAGGGAGGCGGCATGAACGACACACCGATGCTGTTCGATAGGGCCCTGCTGCGCCGCCGGCGCGCGCGCTTTGCCGCCGAGATCCTGCACCGCGAATTCCTGATCGCTCATGTGGCCCGCGAAATTGCCGAGCGAGTCGAAATCATGTTGCGCGATTTCCCCCGGGCGCTGGATCTTGGCGCCTATCACGGTCTCCTTGGGCGAACAGTCGGCGCACTCCCGAACGTGGGCGAAATGAATTACGCGGAGAGCGTCTTCGCCTATGCCGCACAATGCCCTCGGCCTTCGGTCGTGTGCGACGAGGACCTCCTGCCCTTCGCAGATGGGGCATTCAACCTGATCGTGTCAGGACTCGCCCTCCACCGCGTCAATGACCTGCCTGGCAGCCTTATTCAGCTCAGACGAGCCCTCGCCCCTGACGGTCTTTTCATGGCCGCTGTGCTCGGCGCCGGCGCATTGATCGAACTACGCGCGTGCCTGCTTGAGGCCGAAGAGGAAACGGAAGGAGGCGCCTCGCCGCGGGTCTCACCCTTCGGAGATGTCCGCGCCTATGGCGCACTCCTACAGCGCGCAGGCTTTGCGCTTCCCGTGGCCGATGCGGAGGACCACACCGTCATCTACTCCTCTCCGCGTGAACTGATGCGCGAAATTCGCGCCCTTGGGGGCGGCAACGTGCTCATGGCGCGCAGCAAGGCACCGCTCTCCAAGCGCACCCTGGCACGAGCGGAGGAGCTCTACCGCACGCGCTACGGCACGCAGGACGGTAAGATCACGGCGACCTTCCAATTCGTCTTCATGAGTGGGTGGGCGCCCGACCCGAGTCAGCAAAAACCGCTCAGCCCTGGCAGCGCGCGGAGCCGCCTTGCCGATGCCCTGAAGACCGAGGAGCATTCCGCAGGCGACAAGGCCTCGTTTCCACGCTCCAAATCAGAGAACTGAGGGCCGGCTCAGAGCTTCAGCGCTGCTGCAAGCTCACCAAAAAGCGTTTCAATTCCAGAGCTGTAGATCGACATCAAAGCCAAAATAGCCGAAGCGATCAAGATGGCGATCAGGCCATATTCGATGACCGTAACACCGGCGTAGTCGGACGCGAAATGGCGTAGCGCAAGAACCAGACGGCTCTGCGAGGGAGTTTCAGAAAAACTCTCAGTCGCCGTTCCTACCTTCACGCCAACACCTCACGAGCTCGGGCAATACCCTTTGCACCGGCTCGTCCGCCGGCGGCATCGGATAGTAGCTCAGGGCCGCAGGCGCGACCCAAGCCAGTCCCTGGCTTTCCTTGGCGCTCGCCTCTCCCAGCCAGCACCTGCACGCATAGATAGGCATCAAAAGATGAAAGTCGTGATAAGAGTAACTCGAAAATGTTAGTGGAATGAGGCTGTCAGGCTCGACCGAAATACCAAGCTCTTCTTGAAGCTCGCGCACCAAAGCCTGCTCGGGCGTCTCACCGTCTTCCAGTTTGCCGCCCGGAAACTCCCACAGTCCTGCCAGCGATTTTCCCTCGGGGCGCTGGGAAATGAGCACGCGGCCTTCTTGATCGATAAGGGCGCAAGCAACCACAAGCGCGAGCCGCTTGGCGGGGCCTTTCGACATTACGAGCGGTAGTCGGCGTTGATGGCGATGTACTCCTTCGTGAGATCGCAGGTCCACATCGTGTTCGCACCGTCGCCCACGCCCACATCGACTGTAATGTCGATCTCATCACGCTTCATAAAGGCAGCGCCGTCTGCCTCTTTGTAGGTCGGCGCGACTTCGCCATTCTTGGCAACGACGATATCGCCAAACCAAATTGCCAGCCGATCACGGTCTGCGGCCTCGCCGGCCTTCCCCACAGCCATGACGATGCGCCCCCAATTGGGGTCTTCGCCAGCAAGGGCTGTCTTCACCAGAGGCGAGTTGCAAATCGCCTTCGCAATTGTGCGGGCAGCCGCTTTGGACTGAGCGCCCGTGACCGTGACCTTGACGAACTTGGTGAGCCCCTCGCCGTCTTTGACGATCTGGTGCGCAAGGTCGCGCATCAAATCGAACAGCGCCGCGCGAAATCCATCGAGACGCGGATCGTCGTCCCGCGCTATGCGCGGACAACCCCGCCGCCCAGCCGCGCCACTTGCGAACAAGAGCACCGTGTCGCTTGTCGAGGTGTCGCTGTCGACAGTGATTGCATTGAAGCTGTCTTCGACCAAAGGGGACAAAATCGACTGCAAGGCCTTGGGCCCAATGGCCGCGTCCGTGAATAGGAACGACAGCATGGTCGCCATGTCTGGCGCGATCATGCCAGCTCCCTTGGCGATGCCGTTGAGCGTCACTTGAACACCGTTGATCTCGCAGATCCGGGTTGCGAGCTTCGGATATGTATCGGTCGTCATGATAGCCCGCGCGGCCATCTCGTAAGCATCCGCTTGAGCGTCTTCTGCGAGACCCGCCAGCAATCCGGTGAATTTCGACGGATCGAGGGGTTCGCCTATCACACCGGTCGAGCTGATATAGACATCCGCCTCAAGGCACTCGGCCACACGCGCCATGGCCCGCGCCGTCTCGATCACCGCCTCGCGCCCGCGCATGCCTGTGAAGGCATTGGCGTTGCCGGAATTGACCACAAGCGCACGGGCCATGCCGTGAGGCAAATGCTCCTGGCACCACTCAACTGCCGCAGAAGCCGTCTTCGACTTCGTGAAAACACCGGCAACGGACGTGGACGGCTCAAACAGGGCCAAAAGCAAATCTGCGCGCCCCGCATAGCGGATGCCAGCCTCGCATGCCGCAAGGCGCACGCCATCGATTGCCGGAAGAACAGCCAAGCTTTGGGGGGCGAATGGCGAAATCTTGTCCACGGCGTGCGACGGACCGCCTAGTGGTCCTCGTCGAACTCTTCGTCGGGCAAAGGCGGCGCCTCGCCGCGCAAAGCCGCATCGTCCATGGATCGCTTGATCTCCGGATCGACAATCTCGATCTCTGCCTTCTCGCGAAGTCCAGACACAACGACCTGCGCCTTTTGAACAAGGAGCTGGCTCATGATCGGTTCCTTGACGTCATCGAAACTCGGCAGCTTCTGGTCGCGCCTTTCCTCGACCTCGATAATGTGCCAGCCGAAACTCGTGTTGACGGGGTCCGAGATCTTACCGACATCGAGCGCAAAGGCAGCATCCTCGAAGGGCTTTAGCATCTGCCCACGCGTGAAAAAACCCAGATCGCCGCCTTCCGCATTCTTATCCTTCGACTTCTCGGTCGCGAGTTTCGCAAAATCCGTGCCCCCCTCCAGCTGCGCCTTGATCTCCTTAGCCTCTTCCTCCGTCCCAACGAGAATGTGCCGAGCCTTGATTTCTTGCTCAGGCTTCATCTTGGCGATTTTCTCATCGTAGATTTTCTTGGCTTCGCTTTCCTTCACCGCACCAGTGATATTCATATCGAAGAACGCGTCGCGCAGCGCCCGGCGCTTGTGATAGGCAACCCGTTTTTCAAACGTATCGGCCTTATCCAAGTCTTCCTTCTCACTGGCACCCGCCATCAGCTCGTTTTCGATCATGAACTGCAGGAGAATGCGTTTGCGATCCTCAGGACGGTAGGTACCGAGCCTTGGGCCCACTTCGGATGCTGCGAAGTCGAGATCGGATTGTTTGATGTCCACGCCATTGACGCGCGCAACGACGGCGTCCTCGGCAGCAGCAGGCGGCACAAATGCAATGGACGCTGCCAGAAGCAGCATGGCTGACCACAGTTTCACTGGAATTATTCCTCGTCTTCGGCACGTCCTCTACCCTCAACAAGGTCAGGCAGTGCGGGTTTGGGGGATTCCCTCGACGCCTTCTTAGCGTTGGCCTCGCGGCTTGCCAAGCGGCAGGAATTGACAGTGCTAGCTTTGTTCTATAGTTCTCGAACTATGGATATTATAGAAGCCATCGATGCGCTTGGCGGACTGGCTCAAGAGAGCCGTCTCAAGGTCTTTCGGCTGCTGGTCCAGGCTGGCATGGAAGGAATGGCTGCAGGCGATATCGCCAAGGCCGTTGGCGTGCCCAAGAACACAATGTCGTCCCATCTCGCGATCTTGTCGCGCGCCAAGCTCATCCAAGCCCGAAAAGACGGCCGGTCCATGATCTATGCCCTGAACCTCGAGGGCACCCGTTCCTTACTGTCCTTTCTGGTCGAAGATTGCTGCCAAGCAGAACCATCTATTTGCGGGCCGATGATCAAATCCACCATTGCCACATGTGGTTCGGACTGACAGGAGAAGACCGATATGACAAACGCCACGGTTACGGCTCCCATGAACGTCTTGTTTCTTTGCACGGGAAATTCTGCCCGCTCGATCATGGCCGAATGCATCATGAACCGGGAAAATCTGGGCAAATTCAAAGCCTATAGCGCTGGCAGCATGCCCACAGGCAAGGTGAACCCTCTTGCGGCCAACTTATTGAAAAAACTGAACTACGACGTCTCGGGCTTGCGCTCCAAGTCCTGGGAGGAGTTCGCTGGCCCTCAATCTCCGGTTTTCGATTTCGTGTTTACTGTGTGCGATGATGCGGCAAGGGAAACCTGCCCGGTTTGGCCGGGTCAGCCGATGACCGCCCATTGGGGTATTCCGGACCCCGCTGCGGTGACAGGAACCGACGCCGAACGCGGTTTCGCTTTCGACGATGCGTACCGGATGTTGCAGCAACGCATCTCAATCTTCGTAAACCTGCCTCTGGAGAACTTGAGTAAGCTCTCACTCCAAGACCATCTGGATCGAATTGGCAGGCCCGGCACGGCGGCGGCCAAGGAGTCCGCCTAGCCACCTGAAAAGCTTGCATCCCCGTCGCGTTGACAAGGGTCAGGTCGCCTCTTATGTCTCCGGCGACGATCTCCGGCTTTTTTCGTCGTTTTCCGCAAGGAAATGGCGAGCATTTGGCGGGGGTCCGCACACTCCATCAGCCAAGGACCTCCCGGGCTTTCCAACAGCCCCGCGCGGCCCGGCTCACGCCATAAGAGGCTAAAGGTTCGATGCTTTCGCTCGGCACTATCGCCACCAAGGTCTTCGGCTCTTCCAACGATCGCAAACTCAAGAAATACGCGCCTGTTGTCGCGGCGATCAATGCACTGGAGCCCGAAGTTTCTGCGCTTTCTGATGAAGCGCTTCGCGCGCGCACCGATGAGTTCCGCAAGCGTCTCAAAGATGGCGAAGCCCTCGACGATCTGCTTCCAGAAGCCTTCGCGACCGTTCGCGAGGCTGCCAAGCGCACGTTGGGCCAGCGCCATTTCGACGTTCAGCTGGTCGGAGGCATGGTCCTGCATGAGGGCCGCATCGCCGAGATGAAGACCGGCGAGGGCAAAACGCTCGTCGCCACCCTTCCCGTCTATCTGAATGCGCTCGCAGGCAAGGGCGTCCACGTCGTCACCGTGAACGACTATCTCGCCAAGCGCGACGCCACCTGGATGGGACAAGTCTATCGGTTCCTGGGTCTCACCGTCGGCACGATCGAGCACGAGCTCGAGGACGAGGAACGCAAGGCGCAATATGCCTGCGACGTCACCTATGGGACGAACAACGAATACGGCTTCGACTATCTCCGCGACAATATGAAATACCTCGAAAGCGCGATGGTGCAGCGCGAGCACTACTTCGCCATCGTTGACGAGGTGGACTCCATCCTGATCGACGAAGCGCGCACTCCGCTCATCATCTCAGGCCCGCTGGACGATCGCTCGGATTTCTACAATACGATCGACGTATTTATCCCGAAGCTCGTCGACGAAGACTTCGAGCTTGACGAAAAGACCCGAAGCGTGACGCTCACCGAAGAGGGCAATGAGCATGTGGAGCAGCTGCTCACCGAGGCGGGCCTGCTCAAGGGCGAATCTCTCTATGACGTCGAGAATGTCAGCATCGTACATCACGTGCAGCAGGCCTTGCGCGCGCACAAACTCTTCCTGCGCGACCGCGACTACATCGTGAAGAATAAAGAGGTCGTGCTGATCGACGAATTTACCGGGCGCATGATGTCCGGGCGGCGTTTCTCGGAAGGGCTCCATCAAGCGCTTGAGGCCAAGGAAGGTGTCGAGATTCAGCCCGAGAACCAGACCTTCGCGACCATCACCTTCCAGAACTATTTCCGGCTCTACGAGAAACTCGGCGGCATGACCGGCACCGCCGTGACCGAGGCCGACGAATTCATGGACATTTACGGCCTCGACGTGATCGAGGTGCCGACCAACAGGCCCATGACGCGCGACGACCAGGACGACGAGGTCTACCGCACGGCAAAAGAAAAATATGACGCCATCATTGAGCTGATCCGGGACGCGCAGACCCGCGGCCAACCCATGCTGGTCGGAACGACATCCATTGAGAAGTCTGAAGTGCTCTCGGAACACCTGAAGAAGGGCAACGTTCCGCACAACGTGCTCAATGCCCGCTACCATGAGCAAGAGGCGTTCATCATCGCCCAGGCCGGTGTCCCAGGTGCCGTGACCATCGCCACCAACATGGCAGGCCGCGGCACTGATATTCAGCTCGGCGGCAATCTGGAGATGCAGATTGAAACCTGGCTCGCCGAGCAGAAAGAGAAAGGCTCCGAGCCGAGCCCCGAGGCGTTTGAGAAGAGGCGCACCGAGATCGAAACCGATATCACCGAGAAGAAAAAACAAGCCCTTGATGCAGGCGGTCTGTATGTGATCGGCACGGAGCGCCACGAAAGCCGCCGTATCGACAATCAGCTCCGCGGCCGTTCCGGCCGGCAGGGAGACCCAGGCGCCTCACGCTTCTTCCTTTCCCTGGAAGACGATTTGATGCGCATTTTTGGGTCCGAGCGAATGGACGGCATGCTGCAAGCGCTGGGCCTCAAGGATGGCGAGGCCATCGTTCATTCCTGGATCAATAAGGCTCTCGAGAAGGCGCAAGGAAAGGTCGAGGCGCGCAACTTCGACATCCGCAAAAATCTGCTGAAGTTCGATAACGTCATGAACGATCAGCGCAAGGCAATCTTCGATCAGCGCCGAGAGCTTTTGAACGATGCCGACTTGAACGAAACGGTCGCCGAAATGCGCCGTTACGTTGTCGACGATCTGGTGGCCCAGGCCATCCCCGAGAAATCCTACCCCGAGCAGTGGGATCTGGCCGGCTTGAAAGAGAAGGTCGATGAGATTTTCGGTCTCGAATTGCCCGTCACCGATTGGGGGGACGAGGAAGGCATCGGCGAGGCCGAGATTCACGAACGGCTGATCAAGTCCACAGACGAGGCCGCCGCCAAAAGGGCCGCGCAGTTCGGCTCAGAGACCATGCGCCAACTCGAGAGGGCAGTCCTCTTGCAAACGCTCGACAGTCTTTGGCGCGAGCATCTGATTACGCTGGAGCATCTGCGCCAGGTCGTTGGCCTGCGCGGTTATGGTCAGCGTGATCCTCTCAACGAATATAAGAGCGAAAGCTTCACGCTCTTCGAGCAAATGCTGACCCGTCTACGCGAAGCCGTCACCGGGCAGCTGATGCATGTGGAGCTGGCCAAGGAAGACAATCCGCCATCCCTGGAAGGCCCGGACCTACCGCCGATGGAGGTCCATCACATTGACCCCAATACCGGCGAGGACGAATTCGCACTCCAAACCGCGGGTGCAAGTGCAAACATGCCAACCGCTGGCGGAGGCAAGCCAGCGCGCACGAAAAAAGTTGCACCAGTCGCGCTCAATCCGGCCGATCCCTCGACCTGGGGCAAGGTTCAACGCAACGCGCCCTGCCCGTGTGGTTCCGGCAAAAAGTACAAACACTGCCACGGCATGTTCTAGCCAAAGCCAGGCCAGACAAGGCCCGGCATCGCACTTGGCGGCAACGCTAGAGGCAAAACCAAGCAGGCCTTGAGGGGGGCGCGAACGGCATGACGGTCGACCAAGCGCTCGCTTTTTCCATCGTCATCGGCATGATGGCGCTCTTCATCTGGGGACGCCTGCGGTACGACGTGGTCGCGCTTCTGGCCTTGCTGGCCGCTATCGTCGCCGGCATCGTTCCACCCGAGAAAGCCTTTTCAGGCTTCAGCGACGACATCGTGATCATCGTGGCCAGCGCCCTTCTGGTCAGCGCCGCCGTTGGCCGTTCCGGCGTGATAGAACGCGTTGTCCGCACGTTGGGCCCCTACCTGACGACCGTCTACCGGCAGATCGCCGCGCTCGTCGGAGCCGTGACGGTCATGTCGGGTTTTGTCAAAAATATCGGCGCACTCGCGATGCTGATGCCGGTTGCTTTTCAGGTCTCGCGGCGCTCAGGCACCTCGCCGTCCTCGCTTCTGATGCCAATGTCGTTCGGCGCCCTTCTCGGCGGCACTGTGACGCTGATCGGCACATCGCCCAATATCATCGTTTCTCGTGTGCGCGAGCAGACTATGGGCGAGCCTTTTCACATGTTCGACTTCGCACCGGTCGGGGCGTGCCTGTCGATTATCGGCTTCGCATTTTTGCTGTTTGGCTGGCGGCTCCTGCCGGCCGGCCGCAAGGGCACCGTCTCCATGGACGCCGCCTTCACGCTCGACGGTTACACGACCGAGGTCTCCGTTCCGAAAGATTCGCCCGCCGCCAACATCACCGTGAAGGCGCTAGAGACCTTGAGTGAAGGCGAAGTCGAAGTCATCACCCTGATCCGTGGCACCAAACGCCTCTTCGATCCAGCGGGGAACCGCGTCATCAAACCGGACGATGTTTTGATCTTGCGCGGAGAGCCTTCCGCGCTCGAGCGTATCGTCGCGCTGGAGAAGCTCACGCTCATTTCCCATGACGAGCCGAAGGAACGGGACACCCCGACCGACGACATCGGCATCATGGAGGCGGTGATCACGCCGGACTCCCAATTGATCGACTATACGACCGGCCAGTTGAAGCTCGCCGACCGCCATGGGCTGGAGCTTTTGGCCGTGAGCCGTACGGGACGGCGCATCCAAAATCGCTTACGCAATGTAAAGCTGCGCGCCGGCGACGTTGTCGTCCTGAAAGGCAATCTCACCACGATGCCCGAGACGCTTGGCGAGCTTCATCTTCTCCCGCTCGCCGAGCGGGATTTGCGGATGGGCCGGAAGGGAAGCCTCCTGCCACTTGGAGTTCTGGCCATCGCCATGGGGCTTGTCGCCTTCAGTATCGTGCCCGTCGCCATCGCCTTTTTTGGCGCGGCTGTCGTGCTCCTGGTCGCTCGGGCGCTGTCCTTGCGCGAAGCGTACGATGTGGTCGAGTGGCCTATTCTCGTGATGCTGGGTGCACTCATCCCCGTCAGTGATGCCTTGCGCACCACAGGCGGCACGGACCTGATTGCCGCCTGGCTCTCAAACACGGCATCCTATCTGCCCGCTTATGGTGCTCTGCTCCTGCTCATGGCCGCGGCCATGGCGGTGACACCCTTTCTCAACAACGCCGCCACGGTTCTCGTCATGGCGCCGATTGCGGCGAGCTTTGCGAGCAATCTCGGCTACAATCCCGACCCATTCCTGATGGGCGTCGCCATCGGTGCGGCGTGCGACTTCCTCACGCCCATCGGCCATCAGTGCAACACGCTGGTGATGGGGCCTGGCGGCTACCGCTTCGGCGATTATTGGCGCCTTGGCCTGCCGCTCTCCATCATTGTGCTACTCGCCGGGACGCTACTCATTCTCTATTTTTGGCCGATCTAGGATCTAGGCCTTCCCGGCAACCGCGTCGGGACAATGGGCCTCGACCGCACTATCCACCGTCGCAGGGCTGCCTTTCTCGAACACATAGCGGCCGTCACAAACGCTGACCTTGGGCGGCACCCCATCGCGCGCGAAAAGCTCGTGGCCCTTTTTGAGGTCCCCCCAAAAACCGGCCCAACTGTCCCCGCTTCTGAGCCGCAAGTTCCGCTCCGTCATCCGGAACGGGAAGGCATGGACCGGGATCCGCGCCTGGCCATTGTCCAATGCCTTGGTCACGAACGCCCAGATCTCGTCCACCACACGGTCCGTAACCGCATAGCAGCCGATCGAAGCACACCCGCCATGGACCATCAGGAAAGACCCGGTGCGGCCCTTGCCTCGGTCGTAGACATTGGGGAAGCCAAGGTTGAAGGACAGATGCTCCCGGCTGTTTGGGTTGAGCGCGTCCTTGGTCACCGTATAGAAGCCTTCAGGGGCCTGGCGGTCGCCCTCTTTCAGCTTGGGGCCTAAGCGTCCAGACCACATGCAGATGGGATAGGTCGCGAAGCGCTCAAAGCGACCGTTCTTCTGCACCCACAGCTCGATCTCGGACTCGAGCTTATAGATGCGCAAATGAACTGGCATGCCCGGTTTCACGCCTGCGCTCTCCATCCGCGCAGCAAAGCGCGAATGGTCGGGCGTGCTAGGCAAGGGCTTGCCCGCGCGGTACGTTGCGATGTGCTGTTTGCGGTCCCAGTTCACCGAGATGCGGTCGATCAGCTGGCGCCCGTCGGGCGTGAACAGGAAATAGGCCCCGCCGCCAAACGCGACCAGAGCGACTGAAACGAGAATGAATCGTACCATCGTCAATCCTTGAACCTTGGCCGCTTCGAACCAAGCACCCTTAACGCCCATGACGCGTCCAGCGACCAACTCTTAGAGCCAAAAAGGCGGCTAGATCATGGAGTGTCGTAGGCGCACCGCACCGGATGGTGCGAAGGAAGGAAGGAAGCGAGACGGCTATTGCTGCGTCTGCGCCACTTTCTTTTTCTTCTTTACCGCGGCCTTCTTTTCAGGCGCCTTCGGAACCTCGGGCGTTGCCGGACCGAGCGTCATCACATTGTAGACGGGCGTGATCTCGCCGAACTGTAGATCCATCACGCTGCCGAGCGGCTTGGCCAGCAAGAATTGTGCAACGACCCGCTTCTTTTTCGGCGCCTTGAAGGCCACCACCGGCAACTTGCTGTAGCGCGGGCACGAGCGCTTGGGGTTCGGATATTTGTCGTTGGCAAAGGCGGCGTTGACCACATAGCGCTTACCGCACACAGCGAGTGGCGGGGCAAGGCGCGTGGTCTGAAAATAATCGTAGCCTTCCTTCAAATTCCCCCAGAACTCATACCAATGGCTGTCGCTATGCGCCGCCAAGTTGGTCCGGGTCATGCGGAAGGGAAACGCGTGGACCTGAAATTTTTCTTGGCCACCCAACAGCGCGCCTTGAGCCAGAGCGTAGATCTCCTCGACCACCGCATCGGTCATGGCGTAACAGCCACGCGACTTGCAATCGCCATGCACCATGAGGTTGGCGCCCGTACGGCCCAGCGCGCGGTCATAGGCGTTCGGATAGCCGATATTGAAAGACAAATGATATCTGCTCTTCGGGTTCAAACGGTTCTTGTCGACCACGTAGAACCCTTCCGGCGCCTGGAGATCGCCCTGCTTCTGCTTCGGCCCCAAACCGCCGGAGAAGTTGCAGATGGGATAGGTCTTAAGATGATAGAAATGCCCGTCATCCTTCTTCTTCCAAATCTCGAGTTCGGATTCGGACTTGAAGATACGAACAAGAATGGGCTGCTGCTCCGTCATGCCCTTCTCAGCCATCAGTGCGCGTGTCTGGGCAGGGAGCGGCTTAATGTGAGCAGGATAATAGGCGGCACAGCCAGACAGTGCGGCCGCATAAGCAGCCACGCATGCCATCAAAATGGCCGTGCCGAACCTTGAACGAAGCATACGCTGTGCCCCTTGCACACCCCGGCCAAGTTCAATTCAGATCCGTTAACGGACCGTTAGCGTAAGACCCGAACAAGCTCGGCCAAGCGGCCCCTATGGCCGGATTATAAGCTTATCCAGTGTGAGTTAGACTGAAAAATGACGGTTCCTCAGGGCTCAAACCAGCTTGCGCCCGATTTACATCAATCCACACGCCCCATGGCCAGGAACTTGTCGCGCCGTTCTTTTCGGATCTGGGCCGGCGAATAGTCGTCGAATTCCGCAATGGATCTGACGATCACATCGCCCGCGGCTTGCAGCACGCGGGCTGGATCGCGATGCGCCCCGCCGATTGGCTCGGGGATGATTCCATCGATAATTCCAAGGCCTTTCAAATCCTGGGCAGTAATCTTCATATTGGTTGCAGCATCCTCAGCTCGGGTCGAATCCTTCCAGAGGATGGATGCCGCGGCCTCGGGCGAGGCGACCGTATAGATCGAATGCTCGAGCATGAAGATGCGGTTCGCCGTAGCCAGCGCCACCGCGCCGCCAGAGCCACCCTCGCCGATAATCACCGAGACGATTGGAACGCCAAGCCGCATACAGCACTCCGTGCTGCGCGCGATCGCCTCTGCTTGACCGCGCTCCTCCGCCCCAATCCCTGGATAAGCGCCCGCCGTATCGACCAAACTGACAACAGGTAGTGAGAACCGGTCAGCCATCTCCATCAAACGCACGGCCTTCCGATACCCCTCCGGGCGAGCCATGCCGAAATTGTGCTTAATCCGGCCTTCCGTGTCGGACCCCTTCTCGTGGCCGATGACCATCACCGAGCGCCCTGCAAGGCGGCCGATGCCCCCAATAATCGCCTCGTCCTCGGCAAAGTAGCGGTCGCCCGCGAGCGGCGTGAAATCGCGAACCAAGTCCTGGATATAATCTTTGAAATGCGGACGCTCGGGATGACGTGCGACTTGCGTCTTCTGCCAGGGCATCAGCTCCGCGTAGGTCTCTATGAGCGCATCGCGTGCTTTGGCCTCAAGCCGCGTGAGCTCCTCATTAATGGATACTGAGTCGCCATCCGAGGTCAGCGCCTTTAGCTCGGCAACTTTGCTTTCAAGTTCAGCGATCGGCTTTTCGAAATCGAGATATGTACGCATAAAGTTCGAAGAGACCCTCAAGTTCGACTAGACCGGTTGGAGACCATGGACGTCCACGCCCAAATGCATCCTTACGACAAAAGGGAAAACAACGGAAATCAGATGTTAAACGGAACCCGCCACCTAAGTGACCCCGCCAGGAAGACCTTTCAATGGGAGGCCATTTAGGTGTTTTGACGCAAGGCCCCTAGCGCGGCTTCGTTAACTGCGCCTTTGCCAGCGGATGATGCTCCACCACCAGCCGACGCAGGCGCTCCTCGATCACATGGGTGTAGATCTGGGTCGTGGAGATGTCCGCATGCCCCAGAAGCTGCTGAACGGTCCGCAAATCCGCACCGCGCTCCAGCAAATGGCTCGCAAAGGCATGGCGCAGCACATGGGGTGAGACCCGAGAGGGATCGAGACCGGCCGCCAGGGCCAGTGCCTTCAGTTCCTGGCCAAGACGCTGTCGGGTCATGTGCTGCCCGCCGCGTGTCGGGAATAGAAAGGGCGATGCGCTACGTTCGGGTTCTTCGGAAAGCACAACTAAATACGCCGAAAGAGCCTTCCGTGCAGCCTCGTTGAGGGGAACGAGGCGCTCGCGTCCGCCCTTGCCCTTGATGGTGAGCACGCGGTCGTCCACCGCAAGGACGTTGCGGGGCAGGGCGACCAGCTCCGAGACCCGCAAACCCGACGCATAGAGCGTTTCCAGGAGAGCGTTGAGCCGAAAGGCACGCAGGCGCGCACCACCCTCGAGGCCCAAAGCGCAAGCCTCCTTGGCGGTCCCGATGAGGGTCTCCACTTCGGCAAGCGAAAGGATTTTGGGCAGCGGCCGGCCGCGCTTTGGGCTGTCGATCGCCGACGTCGGGTCGTCCTTGCGCAGGCCCTCGTTCAGCAAAAATCGGAAAAACTGGCGAATGGCCGACAATTTTCGGGCCCGAGAGGTCGCGGCCAGGCCCCGGCCCGCCAAGACCTCAAGATAGGCTCGCACTTGATCCGCCGAAGCCTCGAGCCCGCCGGTCTTTTTTGTGGCAAGGAACGCGAGAAAGTCGGAAATATCGCGGGCATAGGCATCGACCGTGTGGGAGGCGGCGCCTCGTTCGGCCATAATCATGTCCAGAAATAGCGCGAGCTCGGACGCCGAATTGGGGTCCAGGGACGTTTTTGGCCTGGCCAAGACCCTAAATCCTCATGCCGCGCCCGGGAATGTGCCGGGATGGGGCGGCTAAGGACACGCACTTATTGCGCGCGGTGGCTAGGGGGCAGCGCGATCGAGGGCTCCTCAGCGGTCGCGGCCGAAGGCGCCACTGCGCGAGGTTCGGCCTTAAGGTTACGCAGAGCCTTGGAGATTTCCTTTGGCTCTGGCTGAAAATATTCGGCGAGCACATAAAGGCTTCCAGCTACGACACCGGCGATCGTCCCTAAAACCGCGAGGAAACGAAACAATGTTGGCATCGAGGCGCTTGTCTCCCTAATTATCGACCAATCCCGAACAGGACCGCATTATGACTCAAAACGCCTTCGCGCCTTAACCCCTACAAATCACATCATGGACGATTCGGTCAGGCCCTGTCAGCATGGGCTTCTTTAGGCTCCCCCCGACAATGACTCAACGTATTGCGGAACATAGCAAGAACCGGAACCGGCAGCTGGCGGATATCCGCCAATCCTTGGGCAAAAATTCCCTCGTCCTGATCGGGCTGATGGGGGCTGGGAAGACCGTCTTGGGACGCCGTCTTGCAGGCGCGCTCGACCTTCCATTTATCGATGCGGACGGCGAGATCGAGGCAGCGGCGGGCCAGACGGTCAAGGAAATCTTCGCCGAGCACGGCGAGGCCTATTTCCGAACCGGGGAACGAAAGGTCATCGCACGGCTCTTGGAAAACGGGCCGCAAGTGCTTGCGACCGGCGGCGGTGCCTATATGGACCCCGAAACCAGGGCCGTCATCGAAAGGCACGGAACGTCGATCTGGCTCAAAGCGAACTTGCGCCTGCTCATGAAACGTGTGGGACGCCGCGACAGCCGGCCTTTGCTTCAAGTGGACAATCCCGAGGCCGTGATGAGAAAGCTGATGGCAACACGCAACCCCGTCTATGCCGAGGCGGACATCACGGTCGAGAGCCGCGACGTGCCGCATGAGGTCATCGTCGGCAATATTCTCGACTCGCTCTCGGCGCGGTACGGCAATCGCACCGCACCGCGGAACAGGGTTCGCCGGAAGAAGACGCAATGAGGACCGAGAAGACTGTGGACCGCGCAGGCACCAATACCGAAACGCAAATCGACGTGGTTCTCGCCGCGCGGAGCTATCCCATCGTCATCGGCGAGGATCTTGTCGCATCCGCAGGCCTGCGCCTGGGAGCCTTGCTGCCAGGCACGCGCTTTGCCGTTGTCAGCGATTCCAATGTCGCAGCGCTCCATCTGGCACCGGTCAAAGCCAGCCTTGAGGCCGAGGGTCTCTTCCTCGGCTCCGCGGTCGTTGCACCGGGCGAGGCCAGCAAAAGCTTCCCCGTCCTTGCCAAGCTGAGCGAGACCTTGCTTGAGCTTGGGGTTGAACGCGGCGACTGCATCGTCGCACTGGGCGGCGGGGTCGTGGGCGACCTTGCAGGCTTTACGGCTTCGATCCTGAGACGCGGGGTCCGCGTGGTGCAGATGCCCACAACGCTACTTGCGCAAGTGGACTCAGCCATTGGCGGCAAGACTGGCATCGACACGAAGCAGGGCAAGAACCTGATCGGCACATTCCATCAGCCAAGCCTCGTGCTGTCGGATGTGTCTGTGCTCTCAACGTTGTGCAAGCGGGAGTTCCGCGCAGGCTACGCAGAAGTCGCAAAATACGGCCTTCTGGGCGATGCCTCCTTCTTCGCGTGGCTTGAGCAAAACTGGCAGGGCGTGTTCGCGGGCGAAGGCACCAAGCGTCGCCACGCCGTGGAGACAAGCGCACGCGCCAAGGCCACCATCGTCATGGAAGACGAGCTTGAGATCAGCGGCAAGCGCGCCCTACTCAATCTTGGCCATACGTTCGGCCATGCGCTGGAGGCCTTCGCCGGCTATTCGGATCGATTGCTGCATGGGGAGGCCATCGCCATCGGGATGCGGCTCGCGTTCACCTATTCGTTTGAGCGTGGCCTGTGTGCGCCTGAAGACGCGGCCAGGGCCGAGGCGCATTTTCGCGCGGTGGGTCTGCCAACGGAGATCTCAGACGTCCCGGGCGACACGCCAACGCCCGGCGAGATGCTCCGTCTCATGGCGCAAGACAAGAAGGTCAAAGGCGGCAAGCTTGTGCTTGTGCTCGCGCGCAAGGTCGGAGAGGCCTTTGTTGAAAACGACGTTTCGATGGACCAGTTGACCGACTTCCTGCGGCGGGAGTGCGCAAGGCAATGACCCTCGCGTTGGGGCTGACACTCGGTGCAATCCTCGGGCTCCTGATCATATCGGCGTTCTTTTCCGGGTCTGAAACGGCTCTGACAGCCGCGAGCCGCGCGCGCATGCACACGCTCGAAGAAGACGGTAACAAGCGGGCCGGCCTCGTCAATCGGCTGCTAGACTCCCGCGAACGTCTGATCGGCGCACTGCTGCTCGGCAATAATCTCGTGAACATCGCCGCCTCGGCGCTGACGACCAGCCTCTTTCTCTCCGTATTCGGGGAGGCGGGTGTCGTTTACGCGACCCTGGTGATGACCGCGATCGTCGTTGTTTTCGCCGAGGTCCTGCCCAAGACCTACGCTATACTCAATGCCGACCGTATGGCGCTCGGCGTGGCGCCTATTCTAAAAATTCTGGTCGCCCTGCTCGCCCCTGTGACGGCGGCCTTGCAGTTCCTTGTCCGCCATACGCTGCGCCTGTTCGGCGCATCCATCGACGACGACGCCGATGTGCTGTCGGCCCACGAGGAGATCCGCGGCGCCATTGAGCTGCACCACAAGGAAGGCGGCGTCGTGAAAGGCGACCGCGACATGCTGGGCGGTGTGCTCGATCTACGCGATCTCGACGTCTCCGACATTATGGTGCACCGGACGAATATGGACGCCATCGATGCCGAGCTGCCGCCTCAAGAAATCGTCGACCGTGCTTTGCAAAGTTCGCACACGCGGCTCCCGCTCTGGAAAGGAGAGCGCGAAGAAATCGTTGGCATTCTGCACGCCCGGACGCTCCTTCAGGCCTTGCGCGATTCAGAGGGCGACATCAGCAAGATCAACGTTATGGAACTGGCCACACCGCCTTGGTTCGTGCCCGACACGACGGCGCTGAAACATCAGCTGAGCGCGTTCTTGAAGCAAAAAAATCATTTCTCCATCGTCGTCGACGAGTATGGCGAAGTGATGGGTCTTCTCACGCTGGAAGACATCATCGAGGAGATTGTCGGCGACATCACCGACGAGACCGACATCGCAGCCACCGAAGCGGCGCCGCAGCCTGATGGGTCGCTGATCGTTGAAGGGCTCGCTCCAATTCGCGATGTCAACCGGCTGATGGAATGGGACCTACCGGACGAGGAGGCGACCACGATCGCAGGGCTCGTCATCCACGAAGCCCAGACCATCCCCAATCCAGGACAGACCTTTACCTTCCACGAGTTCCGTTTTGAGGTCTTGCGGCGTCATCGCAACCGCATCACAAGACTACGTGTCGTCCCGCTCAATGGCCGCCGCCAAGGCGAAGACGGCGGCGCCGAACGCGGGAAGCCCGACCAGAAAGAGCCTAGAGCCGCCTCAACACCCGCTTCGAAGGCCGCATCTCAAAAGGCCTCATAGGGCCTTCGCGGCATCCTGTGGGCTGAGCGCGGTGACGGCGAGCGCGTGGATCTTTCCAGATAACTCTTCGGCAAGCACGGTATTCACCATGCGGTGACGCTCCAGCCTCGACTTTCCGGCGAAGGCCGGAGACACCACATGCACGGTAAAATGGCTTTCGCCCGTACCCGGCGAGCCCGCATGGCCTGCATGGTGGTGCGAGTCGTTGATGACCTGAAGTGCATCGGGCGTAAAGGCCGTGGTCAGTTTTTCGCGGATATTCTGTTCAACACTCATTCTGTCCGACACTCGCAATTTTGGGGGGCTTTTGATTTAGGGGATCGCAACTGGCGCGCAGCAGCGCGGACACCGATGCGCGCATAATCGTTTAGGATATCGCGTTTGTCATCATCGAGCCATGCTTGTTGTGCGCAATAAGGATTCCCATAATGCCGATTCCATGAAGCTCGACTCAAAACTTTTCGACCACCTACGCGTCAAGCCCGACGAGGACCGCCGTGTTCGGGAGACCTCGCCCAAATGCGACTGGGACGGGTGCGACCAGCCAGGGCTGTACCCGGCGCCCAAGGGGCGCGGGCTGGAAGGGCAGTACCACCGGTACTGCCTCGACCACGTTCGCGCCTACAACAAGGGCTACAACTATTTCTCTGGCGTGCCGGACGACGACGTCGTCGCTCAGCAAAAGGCCGACCAGACCGGAGACCGCCCGACCTGGTTTGTGGGCGTCAATGCATGGGCCAAGAGCCGCAAAGCCCGAGGAGGCCGGCGGGGCGGCTATGCGCACCGCTTCGAGACTAGAGACCCGTTCGGCTTGTTCGGCGAGCACGCACCCGCAGGAGAAGCGCCGGGAAAGAGAGTCCGTCCGCTCAAGCGCCTTGAGCGCAAAGCGCTCCGCCAGATGAACTTGGAGGACGACGCCACGAGCGGCGACGTCAAGGCCCGTTTCAAGGAATTGGTGAAACGGCTTCATCCGGACCAGAACAACGGCGACCGATCCTCCGAGGACAAGTTGCGCGAAGTCATCCAAGCCTATAATTATTTGAGGCAAGCGGGGCTCGCATAAGGCTCTGACATGCTCCTCCGCAATATCAGGGTCTTAAATGGGCTGCAGACAGATAAGGGTTTCGGACACCTGAGGCTTTCAGGTGTCCACGAGGCCTTTGCCCCTGTTTGAAACGCTAGCCGGGTCCACTATCGATTAAAGGCTCATCATCGACCATGACACTTGAAGCTGCCCAGAACGATGCTGGTCTGCCAGACATGACCGTCTCCGTGCGCCAGGTCTTCGGCGTCGACACCGACCTAGAAGTGCCGGCTTACTCGCAAGCCGACGAACACGTTCCAGATGTCGATCCCGACTATCTGTTCAATCGCGACGTGACCCTCGCTATCCTCGCCGGGTTTAAGCACAACCGGCGTGTGATGATTCAAGGTTACCATGGCACCGGCAAATCGACGCATATCGAGCAAGTGGCCGCCCGCCTGAACTGGCCGCTCATCCGCATCAATCTCGACAGCCATGTGAGCCGTATCGATCTCGTCGGCAAGGACGCCATCGTTATCAAGGACGGTCAACAAGTGACCGAGTTCCGCGAGGGCATTCTGCCTTATGCGCTGCAATCCAACACGGCGCTGTGTTTCGACGAGTATGACGCAGGCCGGCCCGACGTGATGTTCGTGATCCAGCGTGTTTTGGAGGTCTCTGGCAGGCTGACGCTTCTTGACCAGTCCAAAGTCATCCGCCCTCACCCAGCCTTCCGTTTGTTCGCCACGACGAACACGATCGGTCTTGGCGACACAAGCGGCCTCTATCACGGCACCCAACAGATCAACCAAGGTCAGATGGACCGCTGGTCAATTGTGGCCACTCTCAACTATCTGCCCCATGACGAAGAGGTCGATATCGTCGCCTCCAAAGTGAAAGGGTGGAACACAGAGGAAGGCCGCAAGACGATCTCGAACATGGTCCGTGTCGCGGAGCTGACGCGCAATGCATTCATGAACGGCGATCTCTCCACGGTGATGAGCCCGCGTACGGTGATCACCTGGGCCGAGAACGCGGAGATTTTCGGCGACGTGGGCACAGCCTTCGCCCTGTCCTTCCTCAACAAATGCGATGAGTTGGAACGAGGTCTGATCGCCGAGTTCTACCAGCGCTGTTTTGGTGAAGACCTACCGGAATCGACCGCAAACGTGGCGTTGAGCTGAGCCGCAACTCTGTTGCGCGGCCACACGTCTATTGTGTAGTCCCAAGTCTGTCTTGTAGTCCCAAGTCTGGGAGTCCATCCAAATGGCTGTACCGAAGCGGAAAGAGGCGCCCCTCGATCCCTTCAAGCGCGCGGTGACACAGACCACACGCTCGATTGCGGCCGACAGCGACGTCGAGGTCGTATTTTCCAATGAGCCGCCCGGCCTTTCCGGCAAGACGGCCCGCGTGCCGGAGCCCCCGCGCGTGCCGACCCGGGAGGAACTCGCGGCCATTCGTGGTCACGCGGACGCTGCCGCCTTAAGCATCTCCTGCCATGACGAGACGCTCCATCGCAGGCTGGCCCCCTCAGGAGGCGAAGCGCGCGCGGTCTTCGAAGCGATCGAGCAGGCACGTGTAGAGGCGATTGGCACAAAGCGCATGGAGGGGGTCGCTCAGAATCTCGAAGCGCGGACGGAGCAGCGCTATGCCCGCAGCCGGATCACGGAAGAGACGGAGCGCTCCGAGGCGCCGCTGCCCGACGCGCTCGCCCTTTTGGTGCGTGAACGGCTCACCGGTGCCGAGCCCCCTGCCCGGGCCCGCCCGCTTGTGAACCTTTGGCGTCCCTGGGTCGAAGAGCGCGCCAAGATCCTGCTCGACCGCATGCCTGAAACGCTGTTCGACCAAGAAGCCTTCGGCCAGCTCGCGCGCGACCTCCTCACGGTGCTCAACATGGCCGACCAGCTGGACCAGGGCGAGGAGAATGAAGAGGCGCAGCAGGACGGCGAATCCGACCCCAACGCAGCAGACGATCAGTCTGACGACGCGGACGGCCAGGACGGCTCGGAACTTGCGCAAGAGGCCAACGCCGAGCCCGACGACACCTCCGATGAAACCATGGAGGACCAGGAGGACGGCACGACCGACCAGTTGGACGACGACGCGGAGACGGCGGACCTCCCACGCCGCTCCGATCCTTGGCGCCCCAACGTGTCCATTCTCGATGATCCGTCCGCCTTCGGATACAAGGTCTTTACGGAGGAGTTCGATCAAATCATCACGGCGGAGGATCTGTGCGACACTGAAGAACTCATCCGTTTGCGCAGCTTCCTCGACAAGCAGCTTGTGGCGCTGCATGGCGCTGTCGCGCGTCTGGCCAACCGCCTCCAACGCCGGCTTCTAGCCCAGCAAAACCGAGGCTGGGATTTTGATCTCGACGAAGGCATGCTTGACGCCGCACGCCTGACACGCGTGATTATCGACCCGATGCATGCACTGACCTTCAAGCAAGAACGCGACACCGAGTTTCGCGACACGGTTGTCACTTTGCTGCTCGACAATTCCGGCTCAATGCGGGGGCGGCCCATCATGGTGGCTGCCTGTTGCGCCGATATCTTGGCGCGAACCTTGGAGCGGTGCGGCGTGAAGGTCGAAATTCTGGGGTTCACCACGCGGGCCTGGAAAGGCGGTCATGCGCGTGAGGCCTGGCTGAAAGCCATGAAGCCGGCGCTGCCCGGACGACTGAATGATTTGCGCCACATCATCTACAAATCGGCGGACATGCCTTGGCGGCGCGCCCGGCGCAATCTTGGTCTGATGATGCGCGAGGGCTTGCTGAAAGAGAATATCGATGGCGAGGCGCTGGCTTGGGCCCACCAACGCCTGCTGGCACGCCCCGAACAGCGGCGCATCCTGATGATGATTTCCGATGGCGCGCCGGTCGACGATTCCACGCTCTCGGTCAACTCCGGTTCCTATCTGGAGAAGCACTTGCGCCAGGTGATCCACGAGATCGAAACGCGCTCTCCCGTCGAGCTGCTGGCCATTGGCATTGGCCATGACGTGACCCGCTATTACCGGCGGGCCGTGACCATCACCGATGCGGAAGAACTTGCCGGCGCGATGACGGACAAGCTCGCCGAGCTCTTCGACGAGGACCTTGCCGTGCGAGCTTTGCAACGTGCGAACCCCGCGGCCGCCCGCGCCAAACGCCGGGCGCTGCACTAAGTGCCTCTGGGAAGCCGCAGAACTCCGGCGGCCGCATGCCTGGCCCTGCTTGGCCTCACTCTTTTTGGCATCGCCCTCGTCAGTCCGCCCACACCACCGGTGTTCGCCAAGCCCGCTATTCCGCTTGAGCGCCCGATTGCAGTGCGCGTCTCGGTCATTCCCTTCACATTCGACCGCGACCACCCCGAAAAGACGAAATTCGGCAGGTTGGTCTTTCGCGGCGGCCTCAACATCTTTGCCAGATCCACCCATTTCGGCGGCTTTTCCGGCTTGGCTCTGGATCCGTCCGGCGGAAGCCTGCTTGCCATTTCCGATGCGGGCTCGTGGATGCGCGCGCGGCTCGACTATGACGGACGCCGGCTGAAAGGCTTATCGAGCGTGACAATGGGGCCCATTCTCGGCAAAGACGGCAAGCCGCTGCGGACAGTTTCTAAACAAGACGCCGAGGGGTTCGCGCTGACGAGCGGGGACACATCGCAAGGAACCGCGCTCGTGTCCTTCGAGCGCGATCACCGCATCATGCGCTATCCCTTCACGCCCGACCGTTTTGGGCCGCCCACCGGCATAATCCCTCTGCCGAAAGCTGCACGGGGCATGAGCGGCAATTTGGGGCTGGAGGCCATCGCCACGATCCGGGCGGGCCGGCTGAAAGGTACGGTCGTTGCGTTTTCTGAGCGGTTGAAAGACGCCCGCGGCAATCTCAAAGGCTGGCTGATCGGCGGCCCCACACCGGGCACGCTCACGATACGCAGGCTCAGCGGTTTCGACATCACCGATGCGGCGGGACTTCCCGATGGAGGGCTCGTGCTCCTGGAGCGTCGCTTCCGCTACAGCGAAGGCGTGAAGATGCGCATTCGCCGGATCAAGGCCAAAGACCTGCGGCGCGGCACGCTGATCGGCGGCGAGGTCCTCTTGGAGGCGACCGATATCTTGAACATCGACAATATGGAAGCGATCACGGTACACCGCGCGCGTGACGGCGCGACCATCCTGACCTTGATGTCGGACGACAATTTCAGCGCGTTTCAGCGCTCACTGATCATGCAGTTCGCTCTGCCGTAATGCACAGGACGAGGGGGCGGACAAAAATCCCTTAGGAGGCAGCTGCCGCCTGGCCCTCGGTCGCCGTCCCGGCCGCCTTGGCGATTTCGACCTTGGCGATTTCGCGCTTGAGCCGCCGTGCCTTCAGAGACAGATCGTCGTCGCCCGCCTTGAGCAGATAGGCATCGAGACCACCGCGATGCTCGACCGAGCGGAGCGCACGGGCGGACACGGTGAAGCGGACACGCTTCTTGAGCAGGTCGCTTTGCAGCGTGACATTGCTCAGATTCGGCAGGAAACGGCGCCGCGTGCGGCGTTTTGCATGGCTCACATTGTTGCCGGTGAGCACGGCCTTGCCGGACAGCTCGCAGCGACGGGCCATAGTCCTTGTCCTTC
>Ga0316193_10000546_pt1 | contig 23723 bp, 21 predicted proteins | sample MerIslsedime2_MG_FD_207735 | JGI IMG/M metagenome (GOLD analysis project Ga0316193, IMG submission 207735) | Coastal sediment microbial communities from Maine, United States - Merrow Island sediment 2 | ecosystem: Environmental > Aquatic > Marine > Coastal > Sediment | place: USA: Maine... | reverse complement strand
TTCATGGGCAACAACACATCTGCGTAATCGCGCATGCGCCCGGTTGCATAGGGCGTCATCGCTACAACAAACTCGGCCTGCTGCATGGCCGACAGCGCCTGTGCGCCATTGGCGCAATCGAATTCGGGTTCGATTCCCAGCAGGAGATAATTCTTCAGCGGTTGATCGATCATCTGTGCAGCGCTCAGACCGGAACTTTCCCGGGCCTTGCCCGCTACACTCCGATGCGGCAAAACGCCGGCCAGACAGGCACCCGCACTGTTAGCACCATCCGACAAAAAGCCGATCGTGGCACCACTCAATTCGGCTACCAATACCGCCAGCGCACGCAAGGTGGAAAACGCCGGATGCATGCTTGCCTCGAGCCCCAGCAATACGGTGGCCTGCCCGGCATCACTGAGGGTGGTTGCCATAGCCTGCTCGGTAGCATCCGGCAGTGTACGTTCAATAACCGCCTGCAACGCCTGCGGCGCGCGTGCCTGTTTGCTCTGCAACAGTGCGGCTGCCACACCGGCCAGTGACTGAACCATGCGCGCTGGCGTGACTATCGCTTTGTGTGCAGTTGCAAAGGTGTACTCATAATCAACCGAATTAATAAACATCACGCTGGCGCCCGCCTGGGCCGCCTTGCGGATGCGGTGTCCGATGATCGGTTGATCCTTGCGTGGGTTGCCGCCGATTACCAGCGCCGCATTGACATTTTCCAGCTCTTCTACGGTCTGCCCGAGAAAGGGAAATACCGGCTGCTTCTGCTGGCCGCTGAAATCGGTCTGCCGCAGACGGTGATCGATGTTGCTGACACCCAGCCCCTCGGCGAGTTGATTCACCAGAGCATGTTCTTCCAGGGTTGCACTTGGTGATACCAGTACGCCCAGCTGATCAGCACCCTGATTGTCGACGCGTTCACGCAGGGCCTGGGCGACCACGTGCAGGGCCTCCTCCCAGTCCACCGCCTGCCAGCTGCCATCGGCCTTTTTGATCATGGGCTGATCAAGGCGATCGTCGCTGTTTACGCCCTGGTAGGAAAAACGATCGCGGTCCGATAACCAGACCTCATTAATGGCCTCGCATTCCTGTGGTACCACGCGCATCAGTTTTCCGTTGCGTGTATGCAGGAACAGATTGGAACCGACACAATCATGCGGCGCAACCGAAGGTGCCTGTGTCATCTCCCAGGCACGCGCGGTGAAACGGAACGGTTTGGACGTTAACGCACCCACCGGGCACACATCGATGATGTTACCCGACAGTTCCGAATCGATGTTGTTCTCGATATAGGTTCCGATCTCGACATTTTCGCCGCGTCCCATGCCGCCCATTTCCTTGAAACCGGCAACGTACTGCAGGAAACGCACACAACGCGTGCAATGAATACAGCGCGTCATGTCGGAGGAGATCAGCGCGCCGAAATTCTTGTCCTTGACCACGCGCTTCTTTTCCGTGAAACGGGAAATGCCGCTCCCGTACTGGAGTGCCACGTCCTGTAATTCACACTCACCACCCTGATCACAGATCGGGCAGTCCAGTGGATGGTTGATGAGCAGGAATTCCATAATCGCGCGCTGCGCTTGCTTGGCGAAATCAGAGTGCGTACTGATCTTCATGCCATCCATCACCGGTGTCGCGCAGGCCGGCAGGGGCTTGGGTGCCTTTTCGACTTCCACCATGCACATACGGCAGTTGGCAGCAACCGGCAGCTTCTTGTGATAGCAGAAGCGCGGCACACTGATGTCATTATCGTCGGTGACTTCGATAATCATGGCGCCTTTACGTGCCCGGTATTCGACGCCGTCGATTTCGACCGTCAGCATGTCCTCTGCCACCATGTCCGGCTTGGCACTCACGCCGCGACTCCCTTGCTGCCCGGGGCGCGGTGACTGCTGGTGCCCGGCATGCAGTTTTTGTGCTTGACGTGGTATTCGAATTCGTCACGGAAGTGCTTGATAAAGCTCTGCACCGGCCAGGCCGCGGCATCACCGAAAGCACAGATGGTATGGCCTTCAATCTGTCCCGCTGCGCTCTCCAGCAGGTCGATATCTTCCATCGTACCCCGCCCTTCCTCGATGCGCTTGATGACGCGGTACATCCAGCCACAGCCCTCACGGCAAGGCGTACACTGACCACAGGATTCCGCGTAATAGAAGCGTGAAATACGCATCAGCGCCTTGACCATGCAGGTTGTATCGTCCATGACGATCATCCCGGCAGAACCCAGCGCCGACCCTGCCTTGGACAGCGAGTCATAATCGAGGTCGGCTTGCATAATCAGGTCGGCGGGCATCACCGGCATGGAACAACCACCGGGAATGACTGCCTTGAGTTTGTGACCACTGCGCACGCCGCCGGCCAGTTCCAGCAGCTCACTGAACGGTGCTCCCAGGGGTATCTCGTAATTACCGGGCTTGTTAACGTGGCCGGACACACACCAGATCTTTTCACCACCGTTATTGGGACGGCCAAGGTTCAGGAACCATTCACCACCGTTACGCATTATGGCGGGGACTGATGCCAGGCTTTCGGTATTGTTGACGGTCGTCGGCTTGCCGTACAAACCGAAATTGGCCGGAAACGGCGGTTTGAAACGCGGCTGGCCTTTCTTGCCTTCCAGCGAATTGAGTAACGCGGTTTCTTCACCACAGATATAGGCACCCGCGCCCAGGTGGCTGTGCAGTTCGAAATCGATCCCGGAGCCCTTCAGGTTCTGACCCAGCAGACCGGCCTCGCGGGCTTCTTTCAGCGCCTGCTCGAAACGCTCGTAAGGTTCGTGGTGGAACTCGCCGCGCATGTAGTTGTAGCCGACAGTCGCGCCCATGGCATAGCCGGCAATCGCCATACCTTCGACCAGCGCGTGCGGATTGAAACGGAGGATGTCGCGGTCCTTGCAGGTGCCGGGCTCTGATTCATCGGAGTTGCAGATAATGTATTTCTGGCCCGGTGCATTGCGTGGCATAAAGCTCCACTTCAGACCGGTCGGGAACCCCGCACCGCCACGGCCGCGCAGGGCAGAGGTCTTTACGGTTTCTATAATATCTTCCTGCGGCGTCTTTTCCGCCAGGATTTTTTTCCAGGCATCATAGCCGCCAATGCTGAGATAGTTCTCAAGCGTCCATGGCTCGTCGAATTGCAGCGTTGTAAAACAGACCTGGTTGGTCATACCCTACTCCAGTCCGTCCAGAATCTGATCCACCTTTTCTATGGTCAGATTCTCGTGATAGTGGCCGTTCACGGTCATCATGGGTGCGCCGATACAGGCGGCCAGGCACTCTTCTTCCTTCTTCAGGGTAATGCGCCCGTCAGAGGTAGTTCCACCCCACTCGATACCCAGTTTGTTTTCAATGTGGGCGATGATGTCATCTGCGCCGCACAGCATGCAGGAAATGTTATTGCAGACAGCCACAATGTTGCGGCCCACCGGTTCCAGCTCCAGCATGGAATAAAAGGTTCCGACTTCGTAGACCGCCACCGGCGGCATCCCCAGGTAGTCCGCCACGCTGTCCATCATCTCCCTGGTCAGCCAGCCTTCGCCGTGCTCCTGCGCGGTAAACAGCGCTGTGATCACCGCGGATTGCTTTTGCTCCTGCGGGTATTTCTTCAGCCAGGTATCGATCACGTCGCGCACGGCCTGCGGCAACTGCCTGTCGTCTGTTACGGGTGTTGGCGTACTCATCAGCGGTCAATCTCACCAAATACAATATCCATGGTGCCAATGATGGCAACCACGTCGGCCAGCATGTGGCCACGTGCCATTTCGTCCATCGCGGACAGGTGCGCAAAACCGGGCGCGCGGATCTTCACGCGGTAGGGTTTGTTGGCGCCATCCGACACCAGGTACACGCCAAACTCGCCCTTGGGGTGTTCCAGGGCCGCATACACCTCACCTTCCGGCACACAGTAGCCTTCGGTAAACAGCTTGAAGTGATGGATCAACGCTTCCATGTCCTGCTTCATTTCTTCACGCGGCGGCGGTCCCACCTTGTGATCGCCCACCATCACCAGGCCGGGGTTGACGCGCAGCCAGTCGATACACTGCTTGATAATGCGGTTGGACTGGCGCATCTCCTCGATACGCACCAGGTAGCGGTCATAGCTGTCGCCATTGACGCCGACGGGAATATCGAAATCCATGCGGTCATACACTTCGTAGGGCTGCTTCTTGCGCAGGTCCCATTCGACGCCCGAACCACGCAGCATGGGTCCGGTGAGCCCGAGTTGCTTGGCGCGTTCCGGGGTGACTATACCGATATCGACAGTGCGCTGTTTCCAGATACGGTTGTCGGTCAACAGGGTTTCGTACTCGTCGACACAGGCCGGGAAACGTGCCACAAAATCGTCGAGGAAATCCAGCAAGGAACCCTGGCGATTACCGTTCATGCGATCGACGTCGCTCTGGTTGTGCCACCTGGAGGGCTGATACTGCGGCATGCGGTCGGGCAAGTCGCGGTACACGCCACCCGGCCGGTAATACGTCGCGTGCATGCGCGTGCCTGACACGGCCTCGTAGGCATCCATCAGGTCTTCACGTTCACGGAAGGTATACAGGAACGCCGTCATGGCACCGACATCCAGCCCGTGTGCACCCAGCCATAACAGGTGATTAAGGAGGCGGGTAATTTCGTCGAACATTACGCGGATGTACTGGGCGCGAATCGGCACTTCGACACCCAGCAGTTTTTCGATGGCCATGACGTAGCCGTGTTCGTTGCACATCATGGAGACATAATCGAGCCGGTCCATATACCCGATACTCTGGTTATACGGCTTGCTTTCCGCCAGCTTTTCAGTGGCACGATGCAACAGGCCGATATGCGGGTCGACACGTTGTACCGTTTCACCGTCCAGCTCCAGCACCATACGCAGCACACCGTGTGCAGCTGGGTGCTGGGGGCCGAAGTTTAACGTGTAGTTTCTTATCTCTGGCATAACAGCTAACAGACCCTATTCGTCCTTGCCCTCGCCAGCAGACTCTTCCACTACCGTTTCATCTACTGTCTCATTCTCACTGGCCTGGGTACGAATCACCTTCGGCACCAGCACACGCGGTTCGATACTGACCGGCTGATAGATCACCCGCTGCTGCTCGGGGTCATAGCGGACTTCCACATTACCGCTGAGTGGAAAATCCTTGCGGAACGGGTGGCCGATAAAACCGTAATCGGTAAGAATACGCCGCAAGTCAGGATGGCCTTCGAACAGGATGCCAAACAGGTCGAACGCCTCACGTTCGAACCAGTTGGCGACGCTCCAGATTTCCAGCACCGACGGAATTACCGGTAATTGCTCATCAGCGGCAAATGCCTTGATGCGCAGGCGTACATTATTTCTTATCGACAACAGGTGATACACCGCTGCAAAGCGCCGGTCTTTCTGCAGTGTCTCTGTCGACAGTTCCTCCTCCAACCCCGGCAGGCGTCCGGCCGTATTGGCGTCCACACCGCGACTGAACCCCGTTCCAGTGGTTTCTTCCGTCGCCCATTCGGTTTCACCCCAGGCGAGGTAATCGACACCGCAGATATCAGTCAATTGCTCAAAGCTGAATTCATTTTCGTCACGCAGCGCCGTACAGGTTGCCAGCAGGTCCACAGGGGCTATTTCAATTGTCACTTGACCTGTGCTGACGTTGGCGTCCTGCAGCGTTTCGCCGAAGCGTTCCTGTAAGCGGGTAAGAAGTGCCTTTGCCTGCATCAAGTGTCCCTGCCTAGCGCGCAATCGTGTTGGTACGGTGAATTTTATTCTGCAGTTGCAGAATGCCGTACAGCAGCGCTTCCGCTGTTGGCGGACAACCGGGCACATAGATGTCTACGGGAACAATGCGGTCACAGCCGCGCACCACCGAATAGGAGTAGTGGTAATAGCCTCCACCGTTGGCGCAGGAACCCATCGAGATCACCCAGCGCGGTTCCGACATCTGGTCATAGACCTTGCGCAGCGCCGGCGCCATCTTGTTGCACAGGGTACCGGCAACAATCATTACATCCGACTGCCTGGGACTGGGACGAAACACCACGCCAAAGCGGTCAAGGTCGTAACGCGCGGCACCCGCCTGCATCATCTCGACCGCACAACAGGCGAGACCAAAGGTCATCGGCCACATCGAACCGGTACGCGCCCAGTTAATCAGCTTGTCAGCCGATGTGGTAATAAAACCTTCTTCCAGGAGACCTTCTACTCCCACTCCAGTGCTCCCTTTTTCCACTCATATATAAAGCCGATCACCAGAATACCCAGGAAGATCATCATGGCGATGTACCCGAACCAGCCAATGTCATCGAGTACTACTGCCCAGGGGAACAGGAAGGCGATCTCCAGATCGAAGATAATAAAAAGGATAGCAACCAGGTAATAGCGCACGTCGAAACGCATGCGCGTATCTTCAAAGGCTTCGAAACCGCATTCGTAGGGGGAAAGTTTTTCGCTATCGGGCTTCTGGGTTCCGAGCAAATAGCCCAGCAGCGTCATCACCAGTCCGGTGCCAACACCGATAGCGATAAAAATCAGAACTGGTAAATAATTTTCCAGCATGCAAGCCTCTTCCGACATCCCCGGTCAGAGCCGGGTTGTTTTTTTTCGCGCGAACGCGAACCGCTCCGCAGTCTAGGCCAGTTGGCGGAAAAGAGTCAAGCACTGCTGATGAATGATTCCGGCACAAAATCAAGAGCTTAAGTTATGCTTCTGGGGTCATAAAAAAACCCCGTGCAAATATCGGAAATTTGACGCTTTAAGCCGGTGCGCTGCGTTCCTGCAGAGGGAAAGCTTGAATAAGATGCGGCCCACCGGTAGTCTGCACGCCTTCGTTTTCAGTGGTAAACCCGTGTCTCAGCTGATTTACTCTGCGCCCCAGGCGCTGCAGTCTTTTTGGAAAAAAGTCAGCCGACTGCTGCTGCGGACCCGTATGCTGTTTTCGCCCGAAGCAGACGTACTGAAAGCCGAACGCAAGTTGCGTGGCCGCGAGCAGGTTCGGAAGCTGGGGCTTGCTGATATCGTATTCGTATCGTTTGGCAAAAGTGGCCGCACCTGGTTGCGTGTTATGGTTTCACGCCTTTACCAGCAGATGTACGGTCTCCCCGAACGCGCCTTGATCGGTTTTGACAATTTTCACCGAATGAACAATGCCGTACCACGCATGTTTTTTACCCATGACAACTACATCGGTAATTTCACCGGACACACGGATTCCAAGGTCGATTTCTACGGCAAGAAAGTTGTGCTGCTGGCGCGTGACCCGAGAGATGTGGCCGTATCGCAGTTTTTTCAGTGGAAGTACCGGCTGAAGCCCAGCAAGGTGGCCATTAACAAATACCCCGAAGAAGGCTCGGATATCTCCATTTTTGACTTCGTTCTGAAATCCGACACCGGTCTGGAGTGGGTCATCGACTTCCTAAACGGGTGGGCGAAAGAAGCCGCAAATATCGAAGACTTTCACCTGGTGCGCTACGAGGATCTGAAAGCCAGGCCCGTTGAGACCCTGGAAAAGCTGGTGGAATTCATGGGCGCACCGGCAAATGCAGACCAGATCCGGGATGCTGTCGAGTTCTCCTCCTACGAAAACATGAAAAAGATGGAAGAGAAAAAGACCTTTTGGCTCAGTGGTGGGCGCATGGCGCCCAGAGACCGTTCCAACCCGAACAGCTTCAAGGTACGCCGCGCCAAAGTCGGCGGTTACCGGGATTATTTCGACGACCAGCAGGTGGAACAGATCGAGGCCCTGGTATCCGCCAGGCTGTTACCTTTCTTCGGCTATACGCGTGAAGAACAGACGGCGGAGGAAGCCGCCACCTCTGAATCCGGCTGAGCTGGACCCTTCCGTGTAGGAGCGGTCTCTTTATGCCCGACGGGTTGACGGGTACTGACCGCGATAAGCGTACCCTAACCATCGCGCCGAAGGCCGGCGCTCCTACACAACACCGCACCCTGTAGGAGCGGTCTCTTTATGCCCGACGGGTTGACGGGTACTGGCCGCGATAAGCGTACCCTAACCATCGCGCCGAAGGCCGGCGCTCCTACACAACACCGCACCCTGTAGGAGCGGTCTCCTGACCGCGATAGCGTACCCTAACCATCGCGCCGAAGGCCGGCGCTCCTACAAACACCGCACCCTGTAGGAGCGGTCTCTTTATGCCCGACGGGTTGACGGGTACTGGCCGCGATAGCGTACCCTGACAATCACGCTGCCAGCGGTGGTGTACGCTCCAGCACTTCAAACGCATCATGGCGGATATTATTCTTCGCCATTTCCTCGCGCAACATGTCCTCGTTGACTATGCCTTTGTCGATACATTCGCGTAACAGGCCGAAAAAGAAATACTCCTGATTGCGATCCGGGTGCTGACCATACTTGCCGGCAAAGCCATAGTCGCCGAACAGCGCACGCCGGGCACGGCGAATCCAGTGTTTGGGCGGAAACAGGCGGAAGGTATCGGCTGCACGGTAATCCACCGGCAGTCCTGTTTTCCAGGGCTGGTGCTTGCGTTTGGTGGTATGCAGCATTTTGGTCTGGTTGGTCAGATGGTCAAAGTCATTCCACTCCGGTTCGAAAAAACCGATAGTGTCGGGGTCTTCATATTTCAGGCACACCCACTTCATGTAGTCGCGCTCGTTAGTGAACATGGCGTTGAACTGTTCCTCGAACTTCCAGTGCGTGAGCTTTGTGTTATCCATCAACATGACACTGGTTGCGAGGCAGCCGCGCCTGCCCTTGGCGCCTGACTTCGGACGGCACATGATGGCTTTGCCCTGCATATCGCGGGACAGCAGGTCCCAGATATCCGCCAGCGCGAAGACATCCGGATCGATGACCACCGAGCGGCCCTGGTAGTTCATCAGCTGGGGCGGCAGAAAACGCGTGGGCGTAAACGACTGCAGATCATCCCTCACCCATACCCGTTTACCGCCGTCGCGCAGGTAGGTATTCCCTTCCTGGGCGCGCAGAAACGGGTAGTCGTCATAGTTCATGATACGGATATCGAACCGGTCGTTGTGTCTGGAGTTGCGGCGCAACGCGTAGCGGGCGACAAGTGCGCCGAGATACTGTTTGTCGTTGGCCTGAATAAATACGCAGTAGTCCACGCCTGGATCCTCTCTGGCAATAGTCTTATTCTAAACTGCACCCGGCGTTTTACCAACACAGGCCGGGTACTGAGTCTGGTCAATGTCGATCGCATGCCGCAGAATAGCACCCCCGCGAGGCGGGTTTGTTTTTTGCAAGGATTTACCGGCGTTGGCAAAACTCTTTCTGGGCGGCAAACACACCGAATGGTCACCCCGCCTGCTGCGCATTCTGTGGACACTCGAAGCAGGAATAGTCGGGCTGGCCGGTGCACTGGCACGCCTGTTGCCCCCGGACATGGCCTCTGCAACAGGGCGCGGACTGCTGTCCAGACTGGGACCCCGGCTGGATAAAACTCGCCATATGCGGCGCAACCTGAAGATCGCCTTCCCCGAAAAAGACGCAGCGGAAAGCGACCGCCTGGTGCGCGCCATGTGGGGAAATCTCGGCTCGGTGCTAACTGAATATCCGCACCTCGGCCGGATCTGCAAATCCGGTCCCGGGCAACGACTCGACTACGTGATAGAAGGCAATCCGGAAGTCTTCCGGCAAACCGGCAAGCCAGCGGTATTTGTCACCGCGCACCTTGCAAACTGGGAACTCGCCGCTGGTGCAGTTGTGCAGCAGGGCGTGCCACTGAGTGTGGTCTATACCAAAATGCAGAACCCCGCGATGGACCGGCTGCTGTACAGGGCCCGTCAATCGCTTGGTTGCGGGCTGGTGGAACGGGACAATGCCGCGCGCGAGCTGCTGCGTTGTCTGAAAAAAGGCACATCGGTCGGCTTGCTGGTGGACCAGCGCGTTGATGCGGGGGAACCGGTACCCTTTTTTGGTCGCGACATGTTGACCTCAACCACCCCTGCCCAGCTGGCGCTGCGCTTTGACTGCGAACTGATTCCGATCCAGATCCAGCGCCTGCACGGCGCGCGTTACCGTGTAACCTTCCACAAGCCGGTAGTCGCCGATGACGACAACGCCGAAAATGCCGAGAAAATCCTGCAAATGACGCGCAAGATCAATACCTTGTTCGAATCCTGGATCCGCGAACGACCCTCTGAGTGGATGTGTACCAAGCGCCGCTGGCCCAAGGACCGGCAGAACCCGGATGATGCCTGACCACTTTAGATGTCGAAAACACTATATAATGCGCCGCCGTAGAGGCCTTTCCCGGACACAGCAAGTGATATTCACCGACAGAGACAACGCAAGAAAAGCACTGATTATCGGCCCCACCGCCATCCTGCCGCGGCCACTGCGGGTGTCCGTGCGCAGGAAACTGCTGGGCAATCTGGAAGTCGATATTGCGCGACGTTCCCGACTAATTATTATTGCGCACCCCAAGAGCGGCAACACCTGGCTCAAGGTCATGCTTACCCGCCTGTACAGCATCCGCCACGGCATTGCACCGGAAGACTTTGCCAGCTACCCGGCCCTCGCCGATCGCAACCCGGACATCCCGCGTTTTGCCGCCACCAATGGCTGGTACAGTTATGAGCGCGCCGTGGGCGATCTGTTGATACCGGAAGCCCCGGACTCGGAGCTCAAACACAAGCCGGTGGTGCTGCTGGCACGCAACCCGCTTGATATTGCGGTGTCGTGGTTTTTCCAGTTCACCAAGCGGCAATCAGCGCACAAGCAGGAGCTGATCAATGCCGGCATCGAGCATCCAGTTGACCGCGCAAAGATCGAGATGTGGGATTTTGTACGCCACAGCGATATCGGCCTGCCATCACTGATCGATTTCCTGAATTACTGGGAACGCAATCTGGCCGCTCTGGATAACACCCTGCTCACCAGCTACGAAGCACTGCGCGCGGATCCGGGTGCTGTGCTAAAACAGATTACCACCCTGATGGGTGACAGCTTCACGGATGAAGAGATTCAGACAGCCGTCGACTTCGGCTCCTTCGACAACCTGCGCAAGCTGGAAAGCGAGGGCTTCTTCCGCTCCGGCGGCCTCACCCTGCGCAACCCCAAAGACCCGGAGAGTTTCAAGGTGCGCCGTGCCAAGGTCGGTGGCTACCGCGATTACTTCAGCGCCGAACAGGCCGACGAGCTCGAAGAACTGGTGCGTAAAAACCTCTCTCCGGCACTCGGTTACAACGACAGCTCGTCTGCGCAGACCAACAGTGCCGCCGTCTGAGACACAGCCCCGTATCTGGTTACTGCTGGGCGACAAGAAAGGCGACAACGGCCAGGTGGAAACCATTGCCGAGGCACTGGAATCGACACTCGGCTGGCACTGTGAACTGAAACGCATCAAGGTACTCGAACCTTTCGTATTCGGCAAAGCGAAAGTCGGACCGACGCTCTACCATATCGACCGTGAACTGAGCGCCCCGCTGCAAGCTCCCTGGCCGGACCTGGTAATCACTGTCGGCCGCAGCCCCGCCAACGTCGCCCTGTGGGTGCAGCAACAGTCAGGCGGGCACAGCAAAATCGTGCTGGTCGGCAAACCTTCCGGCATGATGGAGCGCTTCGAGCTCATTGTGATCAGCACCGAAATCCTGCTCGCGCCCTACCCCAATGTGCAGCGCATATCGATGCCACTGATGCGCATCGACGAAGCAGCCGTGCACAAAGCTGCAGACACATGGACAGCGAAGTTCGCTGAACTGCCACGCCCGCTGGTCGCTATCATGGTAGGTGGCCCCACCAATCCGTTTATCTACAACGCCGCCGTCACTGACAGACTGATTGATGCTGCGAACACGGTCTGCGCCGAAGGTGGAACACCCTACATAACGACCAGCCGCCGCACCCCGGCAGCTGTTGTGGATAAACTGAAAACCGGGTTACCCGAACAGGCACAGCTGTTCGCCTGGTCGATGGAGGCCAGCGACAACCCTTACATGGGACTGCTGGGACTCGCCGACCGCTTTATCGTGACTGGCGACAGCATCTCCATGATGGTCGAGGTAACACGCCTGGGTAAACCGCTGGAGATACTGCCACTGCCCTGCGGTTTGCTCGGCAGCCTGGACCAGCTACGCCGCTCGCTGGCGCGCTGGCTGTTCAACCCGGGCTGTGGTAGCTGGCAGGACAGGCTGCGCGCACGCTTGGCGCGACTGGTGTACCACTCGCGATTCATTCGCCATACTCGTCACTATCCAGGCTTCCACCAGAAACTGGTTGACCTGGAGCTGGCCACCTGGTTTGGCGAACCATCGCGTACTCCAACGGGACGGTACCCCGACGATGTCAGCGACGTGGTCAACCGTATCCAGTCTTTGTTACCGAACCAGCCGGCCATTCAACGGGTTGTTGATATAGCGCAGTAACTCCGGGGTTAATTCAAGAGCTACGCTACCGCCAACAAAATTTCCGTGTGATAATGCGAACCAATCCGGTGCAGCCGAGGACTAAATTCGGAAACCGGTCTCCCGCAGGACAATAAAGAATGGCAATTCTGGACCTGACAAATTTCGAAAATGCACCTCTCGAACATGATCCGTTTGACTTCGTTGCCGCGCAGGGCGTTATGAGCCCGGATACTATTGAGGCGCTGAACAGGGACTACCCGGACATCGAGCTACCCGCGAATTACGATCCTGGAAATCTGGACTTCGGACCCAGCTTCCAGCAACTGCTCGATGAACTCAACAGCGCCGAATTCGACTCCGTTATCGAAAGCAAATTCGGTATCGACCTGGACGGGACAGAGAAAACCATCACCGTGCGCAAGTACTCGGAAAAAAGCGACGGCAATATCCACACCGATCACTGGAGCAAGGTCATCACTGTGCTGATCTATTTCAACCCGGAGTGGAACCAGGAAGGTGGCAGGCTGCGTTTCCTGCGTTCGAAGGATGACATCGAAAATTACGCTGCGGAAATTACCCCCGTCGGCGGTAACATGCTGGCTTTCCGGCGCTGCAATAAATCCTTTCATGGCTACAAACGCTTCAAGGGCGAGCGCCGCATGGTGCAGGTCAACTGGGTAAAGTCCAGCCGCTTCGCCTGGTATGCACAGCAGCTTGCACGTTTCGGCACCCACACCGGCAAGCGTTTGTTGCGCATGACACAGGGGTCGTGACAGTATCCGTCTACGCCCCGGTATCCGCCCCTGATCAATGAGTTCCTTACCCACGCACCGACTGTGCCTCGCATCACCGGTTTTCTATCCGACCTACGGCGGTTCCCAAAGACGCTTTATGAGTTACCTGCCGGGCCTGCGCGAACGACAACTGGACGTCCGCGTATACACAGGCACGCCCAACGCAAAAGAAATGTCTGCCGAAGAAGCCGCACTGTGGAGCGATTGCCCGACAGGCGAGTTCATGCCCACCACCGAGGTCTCGGGTATACCAGTGCATCGCGTCAAACTGCCCGATAACAAGGGCAAGCAGCGCACACAAACCTACAATGACAGGTTACTGGAATATTGCAGTAACCCGGAATACCGCCCCGATGTCATACAGATGGTCGGGCCACTCAAGCCAATGTCCATCCCGTTACTCAGGCGACTACGCGACATGCATATCCCGCTACTGTATGCCGTTACCATCGCGCCACCCGAGCCGAGCCGGAAAAAATGGTTCAAGCGCTCCCACTCCAGGGGCGATGAGGTAGAACTTTTCAACCTGCTGGACTGCATTGTCACCAACAACGCACCGCTGCGTGACTTTGTGCAAGCCACCGGCGTCAAAACGCGCGTCGAGGTCATCGCAAACGGTGTCGACCTGAAGCGCTTTTACCCGGCACAAACTGCAGAGGATAGAAACCCGCTACGAGAGCAGCTCGGTATTGGCGCAAACGACATCATGATCACCACCATCGGCGGTATCAGCCCGCGCAAAGGCAGCGACCTGATCCTCGATGCCTGGGCACGCCTTGCCCCCGAATTCCCCAACATTCACCTGGTACTGATTGGTCCGCGCAAGGACCTTGAACAATCCAAGTTGAAGGGATTCAGGCGCAGAATGGAAAAAACGATCAGGCAATCGGGCGCGCCCGAACGCGTGCATTTCACCGGTCTTTGTGAAAACGTCGAGGCGTACCAGCGCGCATCCGACATCTTTGTCTTACCGTCAGAACGCGAGGGCATGCCCAACGCGGTACTCGAAGCCATGGCCACGCGGGTACCGGTCATCATGACACCGTACAAGGGGCTGTGCAGCGACATGGGAACACCGGGGACCCATTTCCTGCTCAGCGAACGCACTGTTGATGCGCTGTCATCGGCACTGCGTCAGCTGCTGGAAAATCCGGCACAACGATCGGAAATTGCCAGCCAGGGATACGACTGGGTCAGGCAGACCCTGAGTCTCGACAAGAGCCTGGACCGGTACGCCGCGCTTTATCATGAACTGGCCGGAACAGGCGGCTGTTGATTTAAGCCGGGTAAAAAAACTCATGCTGCGGCCGGGATTCGCCCGGCAACTACCGACCGGATATAATTTTCATCAGAAGCAATTGAAATTTCTGGAAGTTTCCTGTTTTTCTCCTAAAGTACACTATACTTTTCCCGCTATATTAACTAATGTCCTGTCATGCTATTAGACATTAGGAACAAGAACTAATACATTGTTATTTAATGTATTACGGAGAATCCAGTGGGCATTACCATATCTGCAACCGGTAGATATACGCTGCTGTGCTACGGCATACCGGCACTACTCATTGGACTGATACTTTATGCCCTGCCGGCGCAGTCTGCCGACACACCGCCACAGACTAACGACACCGAGCTGGTCATGGGCATTTTCCCGCGTCGCGCAGCCGATGTGACAGAGAAGCTGTTCACCCCGCTTGCGGCCTACCTGTCCCGGCAACTGGGACGCCCGATACGGCTGGAAACCACGCACAATTTTGTCTCGTTCTGGGACAATGTCGACAGGCAGCGCTATGACATCGTGCACTTCAACCAGTATCACTACGTGCGTTCCCACAAAACCCGTGGGTACCGCGTCATTCTTAAAAACGAAGAGATGAACCGTTCCACCATCGCAGCCAGCCTTTTCGTCCACAAGGACAGCGGCATAAATTCGATCATGGATCTGAAAGGCCGGAAAATCGTTTTTGGTGGTGGCAAAACCGCCATGATGAGCTACATCACCGCGAGCCACCTGCTCGAGGCAGGTGGACTGCACAAAGGCGACTATGTCACTACGTTCGCTATTAACCCGATGCGGGCCGTTATTGCCGTCTATTACCGGCAGGCCGCCGCCGCCGGGGCCGGAGATATTGTGAAACTGCTGCCCAGTGTCCGGCAGGAAATCGACGTCTCGGAACTGAAAATGCTGGCGACCGGCCAACCCATGGCCCATCTGCCCTGGGCAGTGAAACAGGACATGAGCCAGCAAACCTTGAGGCGTATACAGGCCATTCTTTCACGGGCAGCGGAAACACCGCCTGGCAGGAAAGCACTGGCGACAGCACAGCTTACCAATCTAAACATCGCCTCGGACACCGAGTATGACCCACACCGGGAAATCATCCGCCTGGTACTTGGAGAAAACTACTGATGCCCGCCTTTAAGGACAGGTTCCATTCTGCCCTGCCCGGTTTTCAGAGCCTGCACGGACGCTACCTGTATCTCGCTGTGCTGTTCATCCTGATGCTCGGGGGCAGCGCAATCTATGGCTGGCGGTATGTCGAAAGTGTCTCGAAGCAGAATATCGACAATATCAAGGACAGAGCCGAGGCTGCGAATTCCGTCAACGATATCGCCGAGCAGATCCGGGTACTGGAAATTGCGCTGGAACGCCTGATCGTGCTTCCCGATGGCGATAATATCTACAATGTGCACAGCGCTCTGGAACTCGAGGATGCGGCACTGGCAAGGATGAAAAACGTCCCCTGGGTGAAGAATGACAGTGTGCTCATGTCTCTGGCCAACGGCCTCAGCACCACCTCCGTCCAACTGTATACCGAAATCGCGCGTTTTATCGAAGTACGCACCGATGACGTGAAATGGATTCCAGCGAATCGGGTTATGCAGGATGACATGCTGCCATACAATCTTGCCTTCGTCTCAGCGATTGATACGGTGCTCGATCAGGTCACCCGTGACAGGCCCGGTAGCGATACAGAACAAGAGCTCTATCAGCTGCTTGTTGAACTGCAGCACACCTGGCAGCTAGTGATCAGCGAGTTCCGCCTGTACATCTCCAACCGCATGGGAATTTATCCTGGCACCCCGGTCGAGGGAATGCAGGCACGGACCGCCAACATCGACATCTATTCCGCGCAGGTCGACAAACTGATGCAAAAGCTTGCGCAACTCAGGCAAAACGAGCTGTTCGAATTTGAAATCAGCACCGCCTACGATGCCATGCAATCCGCCTTGCAGATGTGGCGACAAGGCTACCGGAAAGTCAATGCCGAATTTGTCTCGGAGAACTGGCGCATGGATATTGTATTGCTGAACGAATCCATCAAGCCCCTGCTCTCGCGTTTTCGTGAACAGCTTTCAACCTTGCAACTGGAGCTGTCCATCGATACTGCCAGGGATATCACCCGGCTGACGCAGCTCGCCAAACGACTGTCGAACTCGGTTGTCGTGCTGGCCATCATCGGCATTACCCTTGTGGTATCCGGTTTTGTGTTCTTCAAGCGCGCCCTGCTCATCCCCATGAGCCAGGTCGCGCGAGCACTCAAGAAAGTGTCCCGCGGTATCAGCGACGCCCAGATACCGGAGAGTCCACTGGAGGAAATTCGGGATCTCACCACGGCATTTCAGGAAATGCAGGCGCAGGTCCGTTCTCGTGAACAGCACCTCGATCACATGGCACACCATGACTCGCTCACCGGGCTACCCAACCGGGTCCTTTTCCACGACCGTCTGGACCAGGCACTGCTGCATGCAGACAGGCATAACCGGCTGCTCGGTATTATGTTCCTCGACCTGGATAACTTCAAAACGATCAATGACAGCCTCGGTCATGAAACCGGAGACCTGCTACTCAGAGAGGTCGCCAGTCGATTGCAATCCTGCGTGCGCAAATCCGACACCATAGCCCGGCTTGGCGGCGATGAGTTTGCGATCCTGGTGGAAGATGTCGAAAATGTTCAGCAGGTTGAGCGGGTCAGCAGCAAGGTCCTGAACAAGCTCAGCAAGCTGTTCCGTATCGATAACCACCAGCTGTACATTACAACCTCGATCGGTATCACCTTGTACCCGCAGGATGAGACTGACGCGGAGAAACTGCTGAAGAGCGCAGATATCGCCATGTATCATGCCAAGGAGCTGGGTCGTAACCAGCAGCAGTTCTACTCGCGGGACATGGCGTCCCGGATAGCAGAACGCGTCGAGGTCGAAAATCAGCTAAGGCAGGCGCTGGACAACAAGGAATTCGAAGTCTATTTCCAGCCGATCACCGATCTGCGCAGTGGCGCCATCGTCAGCGCGGAGGCGCTGCTACGCTGGCATCACCCGGAGCGGGGCCTGATATCCGCCGGGAAATATATTGGTATCCTCGAAGAAACAGGGCTGATTGAACCGCTCACCCTGTGGATACTGCAAAAGGCCTGCGCCGGACACCGTTATTTCCGGGATACCTGCCAGATGCCAATCAACATTTCCATCAACCTGTCCGGAAAGCTGCTCCGAAACAACGCCTTTATCAACACAATGCTGTCCCGTATTGAAGAGGCGGATATCTCCCCAGAATACCTGACTGTGGAAATCACCGAAGATACGCTGCTGGAAGATTTCAAGGCTTCCGGAACTATATTGCGAACACTCGGTGATAAAGGCATCCACATATCGATGGACGACTTCGGAACCCGCCAATCGTCACTGAGCCACTTGCGGCATGCGCCCATCGACAGCGTCAAGATCGACAAGGAGTTTATTCGGGATATCCCGCACGAGACCGGTGATGCCCAGCTGGTCGCGGCAATCATTGCCATGGGACACAGTCTGCAAATGAAGGTGGTCGCCGAGGGTGTGGAGAAAATGGAACAGCTTGAGTTCCTGCGCGCCCACCAGTGCGACTTTATGCAGGGCTATTTGTTTAACGCCGCAGTACCGGCTACGCAGATGCCCCGTCTGTTCGAGCGGGCCGGGGTGAAAGCCGGCGACACCACCACACCGGCCGAAGGGAAAGTCGTCCGCCTGAAGCCCGGATCGCATCAAAGCTGACCCTGCGACAGATTGAAACAGCCCGCTTCGCACTACGCGCAAAGCGGGCTGCAATTCCATTCAGAAGACTTAGAAAGAGTATAAAACGGCCAGAATACCGGCAAGTTGGTTCTTGTCACCAACACCCTGGTTACCTTCGACCAGCGGGCTGTCCTCGGCATCGTTCAACATCCGGGTATACGATGCATTGGCTCCAACTGCCCAGGTCTTGTTGAAGTAGTAAATGCCGGTCAGGTTCAGACCAATATCCTTGAAGCCACTGTCGGCATTGTAGAAAGGCAGGCCACTGGTGCCCACGTTCTTGTTATCGACACCAAAGTAGGTATCCATATAGTTGGAATCCGCCCAGGATGTCCTCGCCCCCAGCGCCAGCAAGACCTTGCTGGTTTTCATCAGTTCATAGTTGCCTTTCAGGTAAACCAGGTAACCGTCGTGTTCGTCGGAGACATCACCTGAAAAACTCAACTCGGTCGACCAGGGACCGGTCTTGAAACCGACGAAAACACCCAGCTCCGTCGCGGCATCCACTTCCTTCATTTTTTCGACCTGGTTGTTCTCCACGTCATCGTCGCGTTTCAGGCGGTACTGAAGCAGCGGACCAAAAGTCCAGGCCTCGCTGGAATCCCTGGTAATCAGGTTCAGGCTCAGGCGGGCCGCAGTCTCACTGCCCCCGCTGCCACCCAGATTGACGTAGCGGCCACTCCCCCAGATATATCTGCCAAAGGGTGCCGCCGTTGTCTTTTGGTCATCCGATCCTTCATAGTCCGGCTTGGAAAGCGCGGCGAGGCCGACAAACCCTTTTCCACCCGGAGCGACAGCGTCAACGTCCTCGTAGGCCATCACCGGTGATAGCAATGTAACAGACAGTGCCGCTATGGCCACCGAAGACAATAGTGCTGATTTCATATCTCTCATCCTTTGTTAGCGTTTACTGACATGGCGGTGCCGTTAGTGACGGGAATTGCATTCATTGTAACACCGCTATAGAAAGCCATACATAAACCTGTCCGGTTGACGGATCAGGATGCTGACTCTGCGCTGTCGTCAGTAGACGACAGCTGTGCCTGTTCCTCAGGCGCCTCGTTAAGCCATAGCATAAACAGCTCGTAGCTCAACGCAAGCACAACAGCACCGACGAACAGGCCGATGATGCCCGAGGCCAGGAAGCCGCCAATGGCGCCCATGAAAATAATGACCATGGGTGTCTTGACGCCGCGCGCCAGCAGTATCGGTTTCAGGATATTGTCGATAAGACCAACGGGAATACTCCAGATCAGGAAGCCCACCGCGGTCACCGTGTCCGCGGTGTTGAACAGGTAGATGATGACCGGAATCAGGATAATTATGATGCCGATCTGCGCAACACCGAACAGCAGGCAGAGCAAGGCCCAGAAACCGGCGGCCGGGACACCGGCCACCATGAAGCCCAGGCCGGCCAGCAGTGACTGGATGAGTGCTACACCCAGGATTCCGGAAGCGACGCTGCGTACTGTTTTTTCCGCCAGCTCGACCAGGCCGGTGCGGTGTACACCGGCCAGCCGTGCGGCGATGGCGTGCGCTATGCGATCACCGCTGGTTGCACAGGGCATCAGCACACCGGCGATGATGATGGCAAATACAAACTGCAGGATACCGAAACCGGCACCGGCAGCCGTTGCCAGCAGCCAGGAGCCGACCGCCTTGATCTGCGGGCCTATCTGTTTCAGGGCGGCCTGGATATTTTCCGAAGCCAGGTTCCAGAAACTGTACAGTGGCTCGCCGATGAGGGGCCAGTTTCTGATGCTTTCCGCTGGTGGCGGAATAATCAGTGTGCCGTGATGAGTAAGGTCTTCGGCCAGCAGCTTAACGGTTTCGACCAGCGTGCCGCTCAACATCAGGGTCGGCGCAATTACAATGAGCAGCATAAACAAGGTAAACAACGTGGCCGCCAGCCTGGGTCGCCCACCGAGCTTCGCCTCTACCCACAGGTAGCCCGGGTAGGCGGCGACGGCGATGATCAGCCCCCAGACGATGGGAATAATAAAAGGCCTAACGATGGTGAAACACCAGCTGATGAGCAGAAAGACTATGCCAATGCGTATGGCCGCCTCGAGTGCCCGTTCGACAAACGCGCTGTTAGCCGAAGGCTGGCCGGAATTCATCATGTAGTGGCGCCATTCCCAACTGGGACAGTACCAGTCGTTGCGGCTGCGGTATAACCGAACACCGGGTCAAGCCGCTCTTCCACCAGCCTGTCGACCACCGTAACCTGCTCGTCATCAAAATAGTCCCGGTAGCCGCCCACCTTGCCGCGCCTCGTCTTGAAGGATTCCGGGTTGTTGGGGTCCCCCGACTTCACCCGCATACTACTGCCGCGGGAGGTACTCTTCCCTTCCCGCTTTTTCATATTCTCCATGCTGGCGTATTCAACCGCCTGGGAAATTTCCTCGTCGCTTCCGGGCGTACCCACAAACTCGAGCACCTGGCGCATGGTGGCCGCAGGATTTTTGCGCATGTCCTCGTAGTGAACAACAAGCAGATCCCCAAGGTAGGGTAACGCAGCCGCCCAGTCGTTGTAGAACTTGATAATCTGGGGTATCCCGCTACGTGGATTAGTCACAAAGTCGAAGGTCGACAGCTCGCTACCGGGATCCGGAAACCGGTTGAGCCGAATCTTGTGCGGACGCATGCGGTATTTCCACTGAAAAAACTGTGAGACCGCTACATCACGCGGATCGCGCACCAGCATCACCACTTTTTTTCCACGAAAATGGTTGAGCGTATCCCAGTCTTTCAGGTAGTCACGCATGTAGTTATTGTGGCTGAACAGGACTCGCGGGATCGCCGGGTTTTTTCGGTGCAGATTATCGAACTCCAGCAGGTGGCGACGCGGCAGTTTGTACTTTATCTGGTAGAAACGTGACAGCATTACCCGGAACCAGGTCCGGCCGCTTTTTGCCCAGGATACGACGACCCAGTCCGCGGCGCACAGTTTGCGGTACTCCTCCTTGCCGCGCAGGCGCCGCTCCAGCTTGTAGCGCCATGCCCGCGGCATAAAAAACAGTAGTCCGATAATCAGATGACGGGTAACGACTGCCTGGATTTCACGCATAACAACCGGGTTTTCCTGTGATAAATTGCTGGCCTGAACTGGCCACACAGTGTACCGGGATTGAGGTGCAAGCGCACTGGCAAGCTTGCAGAGGACCAGACCGCCAGAGGGCGGCGCCGGTGACTGGATTCAGCGTTCCGACCAAGGCTTGAAGGGGTACTCGATCGGGCTCTCCCGCATAAGCTTGGGAAGCACCAGCAGGCGCCGGCCATTTTGCCACTGCAGGACATAGATCGACTTGCCCACCTGTTTACCGGTCTCGTCAACGTCATAGCGCCCCAGCAAGGAACGGAATTTCATATCAACCAGTTGCTGACGGACCGCATCCTTGTCCAGAGTACCGGCGAGACGCACCGCGGCTTCCAGCACCTGGCCTCCGCCATAGCCATAAGCTGCATGCGCACCCGGATTATGGCCGTACTTCTGTTTATACCGGTAAGAAAAGTCGCGCGCCATGGGCAAGTGTGCGCTGCGTATCCAGGATACGACCCCTAACACACCGTCGGCATCTGAACCCAGCGCGTCACCAAATTCCTTCAATGACGGACCCACGGTCAAAACAATGGCCTTTGGTGACAGCTGTACCTGCTTGGCCGCACGCACGATGGCGATCGAATCATCGAGATAGGTTCCACCCACTACCAGGTCCGGCTTGCTGGTTTTCATCAGCTGGAGCATGGCAGAGAAATCTGTTGTGTCCTGGCTGTACTCTCTGTCGAATACGATTTCCATGTTATTACTGACCGCCAGGTCACGCACACCCTCCGCCATGCCCCTGGGGAAATCGCTGTCCGCATATATCAGTGCAATACGTTTCAGGCCTGCAGCCGCTGCGGATTCTGTCACCAGTTTCATATATTTCCTGGCCGGCGCATCGATGCCGAAAACGTTTTTGTAGCCACGCGCCCAGATGCGCCCATCGGCAGCACCGGTCGCGACCATGGGGAAATTATGCTTTTCGGCAACCGTACTGGCTGCCATGGTCAGGTCCGACGAGTAGGGTCCGAGCAGCAGATCGACCTTGTCCACGTTGATCAGGCGCTCATAGAGCCGCGCGCTGGTAGCTGCATCTGACTTGTCATCGTAGTAAACGATCTCGACCTTGCGGCCCAGCAAAGCGCCGCGGCCGTTTAGATCGGAGGCCCACATCTGCGCACCAGCCAGTTCATCCTTGCCGGGCGCTTCGTACTCACCGCTGAGCGATACCGTCATGCCCACCCTGATGGGACCCGGCGCCTGTTCTGCAGCAAGTGTGGCGGTCATGGTCAGCATAGCCAGCGATGTGGCAATGACCAGCCAGACTGTTTTAAAGAAGCCCGATATGCGGTATCCAGTACTCACGTTCTATCTCTCGATATCCAGTTCACGTTTAGTTGTCCAAAGCATGCGTACCAGCTCGTACTCGAAGGGTGAATTGGTTTCATAGTAGAGGAATTTGACGTGTGCGCGCAGATCGATCGCGCGCAGCAGGTCCATGCCGGTCTCCTGCCAGGCCTCCATGTCTGTGGCACGCCTGCGCATCTCGTTATAGGCAAGCCAGTCAACGCCCTGACCTATACCGTCGCGCACGCTGGATGGCCCGAGCACCGGCAGCACCAGGTAGGGACCCGTGCCTACGCCCCAGTATCCCAGGGTTTGCCCGAAGTCCTCGTCACTGCGCGGCACATCGTTGGCAATATCGAGAAAACCGAGCAGGCCGATGGTCGAATTGACCAGCAAACGCGTGGTGGTATTCATTGTTTTCTCGACATTCAGCTGCAGGATGCTGTTATACAGCGTCGTCAGATCCTGGATGTTTCTGAAAAAATTATGAATGCCTTTTTCCACGGGATCCGGCGTGATCTTGAAATAGCCGATGACCGCAGGCAGAAAAATATACTTGTCAAAGTAGTAATTGAAGCGGTACATGGTGCGGTTGAACCCTTGCCAGGGATCATAGATCTCTTGATCCTCATACTCGGTGACACCGCCCCCGAGTATCTTCTCCGGCGTAAAGAATGCTTCCTCAACGGTATCGCCCTGCTGTTTCGGCGCAGTACTGCAGCCGGACATCAGCAGCAAGGAAGCCAGCAACAGATACAGGGCAGAGCGCAGTGCCGGAGTCGTCATAGCGCCTGCCCGCTCACGGCGCTTTTGAAGACATCCACCATGTGCGCGACATTGTCTTTGTATTCCATATTGCCGAGGTGCCCGCCCGTTGGATAGATTTTTGCCCGCTCACCGAACACGCGCGGGAAAAAGTCAATCTCGCCCGCCTCCAAAATCAGATCGTTGTGATTGTGCATGACATATATATTGTCAGCATTGTGAAGATAGTCCTCGATTCTTTTCAGGCTCATCGCCTCGACCACCTCATGGCGATCCAGCGCAGGATCCAGACTCTTGTAGTAAGGGTAGAAGTAATCGTGGAAGTAGTCGGTAAAACCCAGCCGGAATACGACCCTGCGGTAATCCCCCGGATCCGTGTTACGGGTAAAGCGTACATTCTTCGGCTTGACGTA